>OIGI01000714.1_pt1 | contig 6673 bp, 8 predicted proteins | sample 1582291 | NCBI WGS metagenome assembly OIGI01 (sample SAMN02674607, study PRJEB24791) | human gut metagenome, SKBSTL069 | isolation source: stool | host: Homo sapiens | place: USA | reverse complement strand
TTAGGTTTATTTTCTTGTTCTGATTATTTAGAACATAATTTTAATGATCAGATGACAATAGAAGAAGTTTTCAAAAAAGACAATCAAACCGATGTTATCACGGAATTGAAGTCAAAACGTGGTATTCCATTACCGGACGCCAAAGGTGCAATCAAAGCCCTTGACCCACTTCAACACGAAGTATTCAACAAGATCAATCGTCCAGACAAAAAAGTCAAAATTGACAAAGACGATCTTGCAGAAGACGACAACACAACAACAGTGGTGACGGCCGTCAACGGGGAAGAACAAACGGGGTATCGGTGGGAACCCGTTGCCCGCATTGCTCTATCCCTTCAAAAGCTGATTGTTAAACGGGCCGTTGCTTTCATCTTTGGCAATCCCGTTGAACTAAATGCGGAAACCAAAGGGGAATCACAAGAAACAGTCTTAAAGGCGGTCAAGCGCATCTTGTTTGACGTCAAGGACAAGTCTTTGAACCGAAAGATCGCACGCAACATCTTCAGTTGCACGGAATGTGCCGAATTATGGTATCCGGTTGAAAAAGAAAACGAAGATTACGGGTTCAAGTCAAAGTTCAAATTGCGTGTTGCGGTCTTTTCCCCGTTATTGGGCGATACGCTTTACCCCTACTTCGATGAATCCGGGGACATGGTTGCTTTTTCCCGTGAATTCGTTCGGGTTGACGAAAAGAAGGTTTCACATACTTTCTTTGAGACATACACAGACAAGCAACACTTCCTTTGGGAAATCGGATCAAATGGATATGACCTTGTAGAAGGCTATCCAAAGAACATTGCGATTGGGAAGATTCCCGTTGTCTTCGGTTGTCAAGAACACGTTGAATGGGCCGACGTGCAAGTTTTGATCGAACGTCTTGAAAAGCTTCTTTCCAACTTTGCAGATACCAACGACTATCATGCTTCGCCAAAAATCTTCGTTCAAGGTGAAGTCAAGGGATTCAGCAAAAAAGGCGAAAGCGGATCAATTATTGAAGGTGAAGACGGCGCAACAGCGCAATACCTTTCTTGGCAGAACGCCCCGGAATCGGTCAAATTAGAAATCGAAACCTTGCTTCGTATGATCTACACCATTACGCAAACCCCGGATATTTCATTCGATGCCGTGAAAGGTCTTGGCGCAATTTCCGGTGTTGCTCTGAAGCTTTTGTTCATGGATGCACATTTGAAGGTTGCAGATCATCAAGAAGTGTTTGACGAATACTTGCAACGTCGTGTCAATGTAATAAAAGCCTATGTCGGGCAATTTAACATGAAGCTTCAGAATGACGCAAACATGTTGCAGATTGAACCGGAAATCACCCCGTATATGATCGAAGATGATCAAGCCGAAGTGACAAAATGGACAACGGCCAACGGTGGGAAGCCGCTTATTTCTCAAAAGCTTTCGGCAAAACTTGCACGGTTATCCAAGGACCCGGATGCCGACTTTGCTCAAATGCAAGCCGAATCCGACCGGGCCGCTTCATTCTTTATTAACGAACCCACAGAAGCATAAACAATGGCAGGGAGAACAACAAAAGTGAAACCCCTTGTCGATTGCAAGAAATGCGTTTGGGGTGGTAGTGTGGTAAGCAATTTCATGATTGATTGCTTCAACAAAGTGCGAAACCCGTATGGTTTTAAAGTCGCATACGGCGCAAATGGACGCCCTTGTGACTATTACAAGGAGAAACAACCATGACACGGGCAAAGAAGCAAGACGGCCCAAATAAACGCTTTTCCGTGCAAGGTTGGGACGCTTCACATTATCAAAAGACGGAAGCTTATGTTGCAGTGATCGACAAGCTTTATAACGAAGCTATTGCCGAATTCGCCCGACTTGCCATGCGTACCAATATAGACCCGGACAAACCTTTTTCTTTTGCCGATTATCCCTCAACTTCAGCAACGGCCCAAAACATCATCAATGGCCTTGCTTCAAATATGCAAGCGGTAATTGAAAAAGGTTCCCGGAATGAATGGTTGTACGCATGTAAGAAGAACGACGAATTCCTTCAGTCGATTATGAACACGTCAAAGGTTGGGAAACGCATGTTGTCCAAGATGCAAGATCGCAACCTTGACGCCCTTGACGCATTTCAGAAACGAAAGGTCAACGGTCTTGATTTATCCAAGCGGGTTTGGAAATACGCCGGGCAATTCAAAAAAACAATGGAATTTGGAATTGATGTCGGAATCGGTGAAGGTCGATCCGCACAACAGTTGTCGAAAGACTTGCGGGGAAGCCTTATTGACCCGGATCGTTTGTTCCGGCGAGTACGTGATAAAAGGGGACAACTTCATTTGTCTAAGGCCGCCGCCGCATTTCATCCCGGCCAAGGCGTTTATCGGTCCTCTTACAAAAATGCAATGCGGTTGACCCGATCCGAAATAAACATGGCTTACAGAGAATCGGAACGGCTTCGGTGGGCGAATCTTGACTTCGTTGTTGGATTTGAAATACAACTTTCCAACAATCACACAACAACCGATCCAAAAACGGGAAAGAAGGTCCCATTTGTGGACATTTGCGACACCTTGGCCGGACGATACCCAAAAAGTTTCGTCTTCAAAGGTTGGCATCCGCAATGCCGTTGTTTAATGGTCCCTATTCTTCAAGACCCGGACGAATTCGACAATCAAGAACTTGATGAAATGAAGGCGGCATTGAAAGGAACGGAATATAAAAAGTATGCGTCACGCAACCTTGTTTCCGATGTTCCCGACAAGTTCAAACAATGGATTAAAGAACACGAAGAAGCCGCCGAAGGTTGGTCTTCGATCCCCTACTTTATCAAAGATAATTTCAAAGGTGGGCGGGTTTCCGGTGGGTTGAATTTGGTCAAACCTAAAATCGAAAAGCCCAAAGTCGATCCAAAAGTTGCAGAATTGGCCGCAATAGATGCCGAAATCGCAGCATTAAAACCCCGTTGCCTTATGTGGGGCGTTTCAACTGAAATGTTGAACGTTGTTCGCCCGAACAATGATCCGGTCCAATTACGCCGAATTATAAAGGCCCTTGAAGATCAGATCACCAAGCATGAAACCAACTATTACAATTTATTGGGTAAGATTCAAACCCTTATCGGTAAGGCCGAAAAGTTGGGGCTTAAAGGGGCACAATTGAAGTCATGGTATAAATCATTGCAAAATAATCCGGCAATAATCGGAAGCGCAAACATTACGGCTTCAATCAACGCTTCAATTCAATCTTTGGAAAGTGACATTGCAAACGCCGTATTGAATCAAAGTAAAGGTTCGAAGATTCAGACGCCGGAACATGTAAGGGACGAAATCAAAACGGTTGGAGACAAGGAAGGTTGGTTTGAACATGGGTTTAACACCTTGGCAGTTGACAAAAACAGAAACAACAACGGTTCAACCGACATGAAGGGGAAAATCAGCTTGGCACAAGACCGATTGGACTTGTGCGTTACCGCAATGAACAAAGTCAAAAACGGCATTGATATTACCTTTAACGAAGCCGATGCTATGGCGACACTTTGGCATGAAATCACACACAACCGTAACAAACAAGGAAATATGTTCTTGTCCACACTTGAACGCCGTTTCATGGAGTTAGCAAATGAGTTTGTAGCCCGAAAGACATTGCCGGAATTCTATAAGGCAATAGGTGCAAAAGATACTCCACACCCGGAATTCACTACAAACAGAAGTTCAACGGCTTATAACGACATGGTTTGCAATTATGACAGATTGATTGATGTCTTGGGGTTGGATCGAAACAAGGTTTTGTCTATTGTGAAGAAGCATTTGTTTGAAGGCAGATACACGGATCAAATGACCGGATTGATCGACGGAGTATCCGAAGGATTCAAAAATCGTATAAACCCGGATACAGGGCGTAAGTTCACGAAAACAGACATTAAGAGAATCATAAAGTTCTGTTATAGCGGTGAAGATTCATTTGATTATTACTTGAAACATTATAATTTAAAGGGGGCCAAATAAAGCCCCCTTTCTTTCAATCAACAATGATTCCTTCTTTTGCCGCTTCTTCGGCCCTTTCTTCCATTTCTTCTTGAAGTTCGTCACCATACAATAAGGCGGCTTGACGAAGTTCTTTATTCTTCACCGTGCACGCATATTCATAAATATCACGTGCAATGTTGATTGGGTGACTTTTCAAGTAATTGTCTTTCAATCCCTTATCTGAAGGTTTGAAATCAACAATTTCTTCAATGATCTTTTCGTCTTTAGCGAAATCAAAGATCGTTTTACCTTTTAAATCCCTGTAATTCATAACTTTATGATTTTGAAGTTGTTCGATTCCCCTTCTTTCTCTTAATGCTTCCTTTCCGTATGGTGCAAATCTTATTCCGGTAGGGGCGATCCGGCGTGATCTTACAGTCATACAAGCGTTGTTTTGATACCCCCAATGTTTCGGGGGCATAGGTATCAAAAAGGGCCGCTATTGATCCGAAATAATCATGGCCGCCGGATTTGAATTCAATATGAATCAGACCGTCACCGTTCATCTGCAATAAAATTTTCAAGATTAGACAAGCGTATTTCGGCCCGACGCAATTTGCGTTTCCAATACCAACGTATTAGAATGTTGGACATACAGACTTTCACTTGATACTTAGTAATATCAATTGTTACTTTATTGACTGCAAGATTTTTCGATGCTTGGCCGAAAGAATTCGCAAGCGACTTCATTGAATAGCTACAATTTTGTAAAGCTTCACAAAGATCATTGGCGGTCTTCTCCGATAAGGGAATAATTGATTGATCCATACAGATAAGTTTAAAAGAAGAAAGGTGTAATTCTGATTGTCCCAATTGTGGTTGACGGGATCAATACGGAAAAACACCTTTCAAATATGTTATTGTTCGGCAACCACTCCGAAGAACATTCTTTTGCAAAAGTATGGATCGGCTTTGGTATATCACACTGAAATACATGTAGGTTGTGCAAAAGATATGCAACATTTCAAAGTTTCACAAACGATTCTTTTACCTACTTTGCCAATTTGAAAGACAAACTATCCACAATTAAAATTCCCAAATCAAAATCGGGTTGTTTGTCATGAATAACCGATTCCGTTATTTTCGGGTAGGTTATCGGCAACAACTTTCCACTTGGAAGAATTAAATCTTGAACATGATATTGCGGTACACCCGAAATGAAATAAAGGTTGTTGTCGATAAGATAAGAAGCTTGTTCCCGGCCAATTATCGAATACAATTGGAAACTTGTTTGGTAATCTTTTGAAGCTTCGTATTTTTCCAAATTATTACAAAGCCAATAATAGCTATATGAGAATTTGACAAGGCAAGAATCTCCCTTTTCATATTCTAATAAACCCTCAAATTTCATTGGAAGTTCTGAAACAAACCCGGGATCATCTTTCAAAAAAGACAAGAAATCAAGAAATAAGGCCCTTCCGTCGTCTTGCCTTCTTATATCGTTTGCGATACACTTTGAGTGTTGCAAGTAGAAGGTATCTAAAAATGAAGTAAGTTTCATTTTTAGAGGTGAAATATTCTCGACCTTCGGTTTATTTACGCATGAAAAAAGCAATAGAACAAATGTAGATACACACATGATCTCTTTTAATAGCAAAGGAACTAATTTCATAAACACCAATATTAAGTTAAAAAATTATAGTTTGACTTGATTTAAGCTATTTTGCAAATATATATAAAATACCATTCGGTAAATTATTAAATAGCCCGCAAATATTCAAAACAATAAATCTATTTAATAAAACAATTGCTATGCAAATGCAATGCAAAAATGTTGATAACTATTGCGCCAAAACAAGATTGTTCTTCAAGGTATATCACAGTGATATATCTATTTTTGTCGCTGAACGATTAAAAACCTAATTTTTTGAACACATGAATTATCAACAAATCCTTGCATTACTGCAAGCAAAGTTTGCAGGCGTGCGGAAAGACGGCTTGGCACAGTTGGCCCGAATGATCGCCCTTCAAGTTACAAGCCAAGAAGAAGCGCAAGCACTTATAGACAAGCTTGATGTCGAAAAAGTGACCGAAACGGTAAAAGATTACCGTAAAGATGTGGACAAAGAGGTGTCCGAAGCAAACAAGACCTATGAAGGCAATTTGAAGAAGAAGTTCAAATTTGTCGAATTGGACGATCCGACCCCGGCAGACGATCCAACCAAGAAGACAAACCCGGACGACTTGCAAGCCGCTATTAAAGCAGCCGTTGCAGAAGTGGTAAAACCACTCAATGACGAAATTGCCGCACTTAGAGGATCAAAGATTTCAGAATCAAGGCTTCAAATGTTGACGGAAAAGTTGGGATCATGCAAAGACGAAACCTTCAAAGCGAAAGTACTGAAGGATTTCAACCGCATGTCATTTACCGACGACAACGCCTTCAATGAATACTTGACAGAAACCGAAACGGACATTGCGGCTTTCAATCAAGATTTGGCAAATAAAGGACTTGGCGAACAAGGGAAACCAATGTTCGGTCAAAAAAACAATGACGGTGTTTCGTCCGGCGTTGCTTCCTTCATTCAAAGCCAAACAGAGAAAGAAAATTCCCTTGGGGGAAAAGAAGTTTAATCTTTTAATCATTTACGCAAATGTTACAAGTCAAGAGACAAAAAGACAAACGTGTAATCAAATCTATCTTGCACCGGATTGCAGATATTCCGGGCGGTGTGACG
>OIGI01000680.1_pt1 | contig 6926 bp, 8 predicted proteins | sample 1582291 | NCBI WGS metagenome assembly OIGI01 (sample SAMN02674607, study PRJEB24791) | human gut metagenome, SKBSTL069 | isolation source: stool | host: Homo sapiens | place: USA | reverse complement strand
ACTGCCATGATACAATAAAATCTCGCTCATCTGCTTCACCTTCTGTATGTGAGATCGTTACTATGGCTTTCCTTATTATAATATGTACCGGGCGGCAATCGCCGCCCACTGTTCTTAACCGAACAGACCGCTCAGCAGGGGAATCAAGGTGATGCCCACCAGAGCGACACCGCCGCCAGCCATGAGCTGCTTCATGCCCTGACTCTTACTGCCGGGGTTGTCGTTACCATAACCTTCCAGCAGGTTGATGGCACCCCACACGCCGAGACCGGCACCCAAAGCCACGACCAGAGTCTGAAGAACTTCGATAGCAGAGTTGAAGAATTCCATAGTCTTTTCTCCTTTATTATAAAGCGTTTTCGATCATTTGTACACACCCGAAATCTTGTAGTTTTACGCTGCATAACCGCAGCAAGGCTGATTTTCTGGTGCACTTTTCTGACCGGGACAAATTAAAACCGCCTACCGGGTCAGGCAGGCGGGAGCGAATCAGCGTCAATCACAACAAATTCATCATTGGGATTGATTTTTTCTTTTCGGTTCAGATACTTTTCAATATCGAAGGTGTTTTTGGGGTCGTAGTCCGAGGTCAACTTGTAGTTGGGGTGCTGGGTCAGGTCGTACTTGTCAGAAAGAAAGGGACGCACACCTCGCAGCTGCAAAATACACTTGCCGCCGTCCAGCACTGCCAGTTCGTCCCGGCTCAATAATTCATGCCCCATCTTCTGGAACGTAGTGCCGTAACTGGGGCTGTTGCCACGGGTGTCCGAGGTGTTGAATGCGTCGATGGTCTCCTTGCCCAGCATTTCCGACAGGTCTTTCAGGGTAGTAGGTTCCGAACCGCCCAGAAATATCTGGCTGTCCATGTTGCCCACAATGGTGTCTGCGTTGTCCTTGTAGATGGCTTTCAACTGGCTTCTCGCCTGCAAAACAAGGCAGTCGGAGATCTCACGGCTGCGGATGGTCGCCACCAGTTTTTCCAGATTGGGAATCTGCCCGATGTTGGCGCACTCGTCGATGAGACACCGCACATGGACAGGCAGCTTGCCGCCGTACACATCATCTGCTTTATCGCACAGCAGATTGAAAAGCTGGGTGTAGACCATCGAGATCAGGAAGTTGAAGGTGGAATCCGTGTCCGACATGATGAGGAACAACGCCGTTTTCTTATCGCCCAGCGTGTCCAGTTGCAGTTCATCGTACATAGTGAGGTCACGCAACTCTTGGATGTCGAAGGGGGCTAATCTGGCACCACAGGAAATAAGGATTGATTTTGCGGTTTTGCCCGCCGCCAATTTATATTTTCGGTACTGCTTCACCGCGAAATGGTCGGGGTCGCGTTCTTCCAAGTCGGCAAACAGCAAATCGACGGGGCTTTGATATTCCTCGTCGTCCTCGCGGGCTTCGCTGGCGTTGATAAGTTCCAACAGGGTAATAAAGTTCATTTCCTCGGCGGGGGCTTCGTACCAGATGTAGCCCACCAACGCGCAATACAAAAGCCGTTCTGCCTTTACCCAAAAATCCTCCGCGCTTTTTTCTCCCTCACCTTTGGTATTCGCTATCAACGTATTTACCAGCTTCAAAATATCTTTCTCGCTGCGGATATACACAAAGGGGTTGTAGTGCATAGATTTTTTGAAGTTAATCGTATTCAGTACCTTAATGCGGTAGCCCGCCCGTTGCAGCAGCTTCCCGCACTCAATCAAAACCGTACCTTTCGGGTCGGTTAAGACGTAAGAGGAATGAAGCTGCATTAGATTAGGTTTGACAAAAAATCTTGTTTTTCCGCTGCCGCTGCCGCCGATCACGACGACGTTCTTATTTCTCGCGTACTTCGGCTGCTTCGGGCGGCTGTTCATGGTAAGCCGTTCCGTCTGCGTCAAAATGATGTTGTTTTGGAAATCCGGGTCTATGTAGGGCTTTATATCTTCGGCGTTTCCCCATCGGGCAGAGCCGTACTCCGCGCCCTTGCGGTATTTCTTCGCGTTTTTCCCTTTGACATAGACTATCAAGCGGATAATCACCGCACCGACAATGCCGACAAGCAAATCCAACGGGTAAACGCTCGGCAAGGCGTTTTCAAAGGCTGCGGAAAATCCTTGTGTGATATTCAGTATCTTTGCAGAAATATCCGCGCCGGGGGCAAGCCGCACCGCCTGTCCGACTTTATCAAAGAGATAGACAAAGAACACATAGGGGATATTCGGAAGTATCAGCTTTTTGTAGTTGATCTGCTTCATATCTCGCGCCCCCTGTCCATTTTCTTTACCTTGTCGCGGGCGGCGTTAAGCTGCTTCGCCTTGTCCTTTGCAGCGGCAAGGGCTTTGCGGATAGAGGGCTTTTTCTCCCGGTTCAGCTTCTTTGCGGAAAACTCTTGAAACGCTGCGGTCATAACGTCCGCGTCCCGGCCTTTGAAAAACACAAGGTAACGGGTCTGCTCGCCCTTAACCTTTTTTAGCGAAAAATCTATGTTGTATTTCTTCGCCGTACTCTCAAAGGCTTTAATATTGCTGTCGGTGATCTCGATGTTGGAAACACCCGCGTTCTGCTTCATAAGCTGCCGCATGGTCTGTTTCCCATGCGCGGGTTTGCTTTTCTGCTCCAAAAACTTTTGGATTGCTTTCTGTAACGCCTGTTCGGTAAGCCGCGCCGCGCCTTTTCCCACTTTGACGTATAGGGCAATCGTTTTTTGGGTTACTTCCTCCTGCAAGGTATCAACTCCTTTCCCGGTAAAGTGCGGCTATGCTCATTCGCCGCCGTATAAGTCGTGATTGACAAGGGCGGTATAGTAGCTGTCAATGGTACTCGGCGCGTTGAACAGCACCGCTTTTAGATACTGCTTGATGTTGCGCACTTTGGTTGTGTTCTCCCTCATGCAATCCAAAACAAACTCAATATGGCTGCTGTTCAGCTTCAAAAACTTGGATTTCACCAATTCGGCGGGGTAGTCGTCCCCGGCAATACGGATTGTCTTTCGGGCTGTGCAGACGGTTTCCAGCATAAGGTCAACAATCTCGTCCAAACGGTCTTTGTCAATTTTGCAGTTTTGAATGAGATGGTCGTATTCGATATTGTCCTTGATAATCTCCCTGTAAATCTCTACTGCGCTATTGCTTTTCGCTTCCGTTCTTTTCCTTTCCGGCGGCGTAGCCGCTTCGCCATGCGCAAAGGGCAAGGGGTTTAGGGAATGGAAAGGAATGGAATCGGTACTTGATAAATCAGTAATTGATTGTTCTTTACTTAATATATCTTTATTTAATTGCGTTGGATTTTCCAACGTAGGTTTTTCCTGCGTAGGTTTTTCCAACGTTGGATTATCCAATGTTGGATTTTCCAATGTAGGTAAATCCAATATAGGCGGCTGTCCGCCGCTGGTAGCTGCTTCCGGCTCTCGCGGCTGCGGCTGCTCGTATATGACGTAATCTGCGCCCCGCAAGCGTCCCTTTTCGTCGCGCTCCCGGCTGCGCACGATATATCCGGCTTTTTCGAGTTCCTTTACCGCTTCGCGGATTGCGTCGATCTTCTCCCGGTTGATATGGGATAAGCCCGCAAGGGTATAATCCCAATCTTCGGGCAGCGAAAGCATTTGCGACAACAAGCCCTTTGCCTTTAAGGACAATTCCTTGTTTCGCAAGTGGTGGTTGCTCATAACGGTATATCCCGTATTTCGCTCCACTCTGAAAACTGCCATATTTCCTCACTTCCTCTCTTGGTATGCGTGGACAATTAGAAAGCCGTTTTCGGCTGTTTTGGTATTGCAATATGCCCTTTGCCGTTTTCGCGTCTGCAAAGCCGCATGGCACAAGGGCTTTTGCCCGTCTATTTGTCCATGCTGGCGTGCGTTTTCCGCGTCCTTTTGCCGGGGCAATAGGGACACTCTTTGAAAACGCAAAACTCATATTTCCACCCGGGGCGGTAGAAACGGCAAGTGCCGCAATCTTCATCATCTCCGGCACAACCGGATTGATAGCGGTCAAATCCCGGCTTCTGCTGCATGAGCAATTCAAACGCCCGCTGCTTGCCCTTTGTGAAATACATTCCGGCTGCACCTCCTTTCCTGCGGGCATAAAAAAACGGCGTTACTTTCTCCCCCAAAGGGGTTAAGGTAACGCCGTTTGTGTGCGTATTCAGTTTTTAACACATTCCCTGTCTATCCGCTGTCCGCAAAACCATTGATTTTATTAGCTTTTTGCCGCTATCGCTATCACACCTCATTATTCAATCGTCCCGGCTTCCAGTCCATGATTGCCGAAATTGAAGCCGGGCATATTGCAACTGTCATTGTAAAGGACATGAGCCGCTTTGGAAGAAACTATCTGGAAGTTGGATTTTACACGGAAATTCAGTTTCCATCAAAGGGTGTTCGATTCATCGCTATCAACAATAATGTTGACAGTGCCAATCCCACGGACAATGACTTTACTCCGTTCCTGAACATCATGAACGAGTGGTACGCCAAGGATACCAGCAATAAAATCCGTGCCGTTTTCAAATCACGGATGCAGGATGGCAAACGGTGCAGCGGCAGTATTCCCTACGGTTATAAGCGGGTTCCCGGCGATAAGCAAACCCTTCACGTAGATGAGGAAGCAGCTTCCGTTGTCCGCAGGATCTTCGATATGGCAGCCAGCGGTGCCAGTCTTGCACAAATCGGTCAGACGCTTTCGGACGAAAAAGTGCTGATTCCGTCTGCATACGAAGAACGGCATCATCCTGAATCTGCTCGGCACCATTCGTACCACGACCCCTATCGGTGGAATACGACCACCTTGACCTATATTCTTGACCGGCAGGAATACCTCGGCCATACAGTGCTATGTAAAAGTATCCGTGAGAACTTCAAGTTGAAAAAGCGCCGTGCTGCAACCCCGGAAGAAAGGATCATATTCAAAAACACTCATGAGGCTATCATCGACCAAGAAACATGGGATAAAGCACAGAGGCTGCGCAAGAGGAATCCGAAAAAACTTCCGAACGGAACATACTCGCACCGTTTAGCCGGGATGGTATTCTGCGCTGACTGTGGCTCCCGAATGAGCTTTTCCAGCCCCGAATCCAAACACCGGGATTTTGATGTGGTGTATGATTCGGATTCTTCATGGCAGTGCAGCAAATACCGTAATATGTACGTTTCCTGCACATCCCATTTTATCAAGACCTCAACCATTGAAGCCGCTATTCTCAATGCAATCAAAGCGATGACAAAAGAAATTATTGAAAATGAGGATGAATTTGCCGAGCAGCTTCAAGCTGCATGGGAAAACCAAAACACACAGGTATCTTCCGAGAGTAAAAAAGAACTGCATTCAGTTCAAAAAAGAATGGACGAGTTGGACGCTTTGATTCGGAGCCTATATGAAAACAGCGTCTTAGGAAAAATCCCCGAACGACAGTATCAGCGTTTGATGGCACAATATGATGAGGAACAAACTGTCTGCGAAGCTCGCATTGCCGAGTTGAAGAAAGAACTGGACAACGCTGAAACAACGAAGGTTGATCTGAAACGCTTTATCAAACTGATTCGGAAATACAAGGACTGTGACACGCTGACAGATGAAATGCTGTACGAACTGGTAGAAAAAGTGGTGATTCATTCCGCATCCGGCGGACGGACGATCTACCGTCAGCAGCAAATCGACATCTACTTCAATTTTATCGGTGATACGTTCCCTAGTCAAATTGAGATTAGTCGCGGCGACAAGAAAAATCTTACAGAACAGCAACTTGCCAAGCGTAAGAAATATCAGAAAACTGCCGGGGAAAACCGCAAAAAGAAACGTGCTGCTCTGCGTGAAGCGGCTAAAACTGATTCACAGGCGGCAGCAGAGTATGAAGCCCTCTTGCAGAAAGGCCGTGAACGATGCCGCAAGTATGCCCAAAATAAAAAGCTGGCTCAACAGGAGCCTGCTGATACAGTCCCCATTCAATTTGAACCGTCTTTTGAAACGCCTGAAGAAATGAAAGGAGAATCCGCATGAACGAACTGAAAAAATTCATCCATGACAACACTACCGGTCTGGACTACACTCTTGTCAATGACCACTATCTGCCGAACCTGACCGCAGCAGCCCCGGCAGAGCAGGACCCCACCGGGCGGTGGGGCCGCTTACATAAGACGTACCTGAAGGCGCAGCACCCTGTCCGGTACAATCAACTGCTCCTGTCCGGTGAGCTGAGCGGCTATCTTGCCAAGCTGGACAAGCAGACCGAGGAGCAGCTTGCATTGACCGTCCAGCAGATGCAGGAAGCCGAGGGCGTGACCGAAGCCCCGAAAGCCGCCGATCAACTGGAATGGGTGCGCCGGATGAACAGCATCCGCAACCGTGCCGAAGAGATCATCAAGACTGAGGTGATTTTTGTCTAATACAATATCGCATCTCTGACCGCCCTGCACAACGCACGGCGGTCTTTTTTGTTACATCGGGTCTGCACAGGGCAGGCCTTTTTTTAATACGGAGGAACAAGCCTATGAAACTGACGTTTGAAGAAAAAAAGCTGCTCTACACCTATGGCTGCGCCGATCTGGAACTGACTCGCAAGCGGCTGTACGGAGTTGCCGGGATGACGGTTGACCCAGACCAGAACAAACTGGTGCTTGACTTTTGCCGGAAGTTGGAGGACGAAACGCTGGCAGACTGGTACGACCAGATGTTCTACTTTGTCCGTTCCGAGATGGAGCATTATACCATGATGCAGAAAATGTCACGGGACATCGAGGAGGACGAGGACTGGGGACCGACCATCTTTGACGAATCCGAGGAGGAAGAACTGATTGACGATGTTTAAGCTGGAGACCATGATCTACGCCAGTGAGGACGGAACGAACAGCGTGTTTACGCTGAATCCCGCCTTGCAGAAACAGCTTGCCGCTCTTGCCACACAGCACCCGGAGGTGTGCCAGCGGAAGGCAAGGAGATCGGAAGAGC
>OIGI01000655.1_pt1 | contig 7123 bp, 3 predicted proteins | sample 1582291 | NCBI WGS metagenome assembly OIGI01 (sample SAMN02674607, study PRJEB24791) | human gut metagenome, SKBSTL069 | isolation source: stool | host: Homo sapiens | place: USA | reverse complement strand
CATTCAGTATACGACTGAATCAGGTTCAATATACCACTATTTCTTGCACCCGTATCGTTTGTAAATAGAAAATACCTACCACTCGTACTCGACAGTTGATTCAAAACAACCAATAATGCGAATTAAGAATTGTATCAAGTTCATAATTAAAAAAGATTCTTCGGACACAGATGACCGGGATAACGCGAATAACCGCTTTAGTTCCTAATCACAAATTGGGATAATATTAGTTTTTTCCGTAAGTTTGCAGCATGAAACGAAGCCTACTTATACATATATATATAGCAATCTTTTTCTTCTGTTTGCCTTCAGCAAATGCCCAGGTGACACAACAGCAAAAGACTGCTGCAACAGACTCCGTACGCGTCAGCCTACTGACTTGCGCTGCAGGAGGAGAGATTTATTCCCTATTCGGACACACTGCCATACGGTACGAGAACTATACACGTGGCATTGACGCCGTCTTCAATTACGGCATGTTCAACTTCAACGCCCCTAACTTCATCTTCCGTTTTGCCTTGGGAGAAACGGATTATCAACTTGGAGTAACCGATTATGAGCATTTCGCCGCCGAATACAACTATCTGGGACGCGATGTCTGGCAACAAACGTTAAACCTAACAGAAGAGGAAAAAGAACGCCTGATAGCACTATTGACAGAGAACTACCGCCCTGAAAACCGAGTATACCGCTACAATTTTTTCTACGACAATTGTGCCACCCGCCCGCGGGACCAGATAGAGCGTGCCATCAACGGCACTCTGCAATACGCTGACAATATGACTGCTAACAGTACGGGAATCTCTTTCAGGGATTTGCTGCATAAATACAGTGAAGGCCATTTGTGGTCACGTTTCGGCATGGACCTATGCATGGGCAGCAAAGCAGACGAACCCATCAACCGGCGGCTGGTAATGTTCGTCCCCTTCTACATGCAGGAGTATTTCAATAAAGCGCAGATTGTGGACAAAGAAGGACAAACACGGCCACTGGTTGCTAAAGAAGAAAAAATCGTAATAACGGGTAAAACACCAGCCGACTTCGTCAGCAGAGGCATCACACCGATGCAGTCGGCTTCGCTATTACTGATACTTGTAGCAGGCATCAGCATTTACGGCATACGAAGAGGGAAGACTCTTTGGGGCATAGACCTCATACTCTTCTTGGTTGCCGGAATGGCTGGATGTATACTGGCATTTTTAGCACTATTCTCACAGCATCCGGCAGTAAGTCCCAATTATATATTATTTGTATTCCATCCATTTCACCTTTTCTGCCTTCCATTCATGCTATCCAGGGTACGAAAAAGGGAAATAAGCCGCTATATGCTGGTTAATTTTGCAGTTTTAACACTTTTTATAGGGCTTTGGACAATAATTCCGCAGAGAATTCCGCCAGCAGTATTACCTTTGGCACTGTGTTTGCTGATACGTTCTGCAAGCAACCTCATTCTAACATACAAACGAAAGTAATGAAAAAAGGACTGATAACTTCCATACTCGCACTTACATTCAGTGGTCTGCAAGCCCAACCGCTGCCTGCCTCCCCAAAGCTGGTGGTAACATTGACCATTGACCAGTTGCGTACAGACTATATGGAAGCATTTTCGTCCTTATACGGAGAAAAGGGGTTTAAGCGCTTACTGCGTGAAGGTAAAGTATTCCGTCAAGCAGAATTTCCTTTTTGCGGAACGGACCGAGCCTCGGCCATTGCCGCCATCTATACCGGGACAACACCGTCCATGAACGGCATCATTGCAGAGCAGTGGCTGGATGCAGGTACACTACGCCCCATAAACTGTGTAGAAGACCCCAACTTCATGGGCAACTATACCGACGAAAGCACTTCCCCCTCCCAATTACTGACCTCTACTATTGCCGACGAGCTGAAAATAGCTACCCGCAACAAAGGTCTGGTCTATGCCATCGCGCCTTTCCGCGATGCCGCCATATTGGGTGCCGGGCACGCGGGGAACGGTGCTTTCTGGCTTAATAACAATACCGGAAAATGGTGCAGTACGACTTATTATAATGAATTTCCGTGGTGGCTGAGCCAATACAACGACCGGAAATCTCCTGACTACCGTATCAAGGATATGGTATGGACACCTGCACTTCCTTTTACCAACTATACATTTCTGCCCGAATGGCGCAACGAGCCATTCAAATACAAGCTGGATGGTGAACGGACAAACAAGTTCCGCCGCTTGATAACCAGCCCTTTCATCAATGAGGAAGTCAACCTGCTGACCGAAGAGCTGCTAAATAAGAGCACTATCGGACAAGATGACGTGCCCGACCTATTATCGCTGACTTACTACGCAGGAAATTATAACCACCGAAGTACGCAGGAATGTGCCATGGAAATGCAAGACACCTACGTGCGACTGGACCGTAGTATAGCTTCCTTATTAGAGCTCATAGAACGTAAAGTTGGGCTCCACAACGTACTTTTCTGCATCACCTCCACCGGCTATGCCGACCCGGAAGCAGCCGACCCGGGCGTATACCGGATACCGGGTGGTGAATTCTACCTGAACCGCTGTGCCGCCCTGCTAAACATGTACCTCATGGCATCCTATGGCGAGGGACAATATGTGGAAGCTTATTATGACCAACAAATCTATCTCAACCATAAACTTATTGAGAACAAGCAGTTGAGCCTGACTGAAATTCAAGAAAAATCTGCCGAATTTCTGGTTCAGTTTAGTGGCGTGAGCGAAGTATATTCAGCTCATCGCCTGCTTTTGGGCCCCTGGTCACCGCAAATAGAACGTATACGCAATAGTTTTCATCGCAAGCGCTCTGGCGATTTGCTCATTGAAATACTCCCGGGCTGGACTATCATGCAGGAAAATAGTACTGATAACCGTGTAGTACGTACGGCCGATATTCCTGCTCCCCTCATTTTATTGGGAGGAGGAATGAAGGCTGAAACCATCCGTACCCCCATCAGTATTGACCGCATTGCCCCTACCTTGGCAAGTGTAATGCGCATCCGCGCCCCTAATGCAAGTACAGCATCTCCCCTTGACTTTTGATTCTAAAATAATCTGTGCAAATCTGGATAATCTGTATAGAAATCAGTAACTTTGCACGCTCAACTAACTCAGCAATAATAATAAAAACAAATATATAATGGGATTTAATGAATTTTTAAGCTCGATTTTCGGCAACAAATCCACACGCGACATGAAAGAAATACAACCGTGGGTGGAGAAAATCAAAGCCGCTTACCCGGAAGTAGCCAAACTCGACAACGACGCCCTACGCGCCAAGACAGAAGAACTGAAAGCCTACATCCACGATTCGGCAGCCGAACAACGCGCCAAAGTGGAAGAACTGAAAGCCAGCGTTGAAGATACCGAACTGGAAAAACGCGAAGACCTCTTCAACCAAATCGACAAAATCGAGAAAGAGATATTGGAGATTTATGAAAAAGCGCTGGACGAAGTATTACCCACCGCTTTCTCTATTGTAAAGGAAACAGCCAAACGATTCTCTGAAAATGAAGAAATAGTGGTTACAGCTACCGATTTTGACCGCCAACTGGCTGCCACTAAAGACTTTGTACGCATCGAAGGCGATAAAGCCATCTACCAGAACCATTGGATAGCAGGTGGTAACGATACTGTATGGAACATGGTACATTATGATGTACAGCTATTCGGTGGTGTGGTTCTACATAAAGGTAAGATTGCCGAAATGGCAACCGGTGAAGGTAAGACATTGGTAGCTACCCTACCGGTATTCCTCAATGCCCTGACTGGTAACGGCGTGCACGTGGTAACAGTGAACGACTATCTGGCAAAACGTGACTCCGAATGGATGGGTCCTCTTTATATGTTCCACGGTTTGAGCGTAGATTGTATCGACCGTCATCAGCCGAACTCCGACGCACGTCGTCAGGCATATCTGGCAGATATCACTTTTGGTACAAACAATGAATTCGGTTTCGACTACCTGCGTGACAACATGGCTATCAGCCCGAAAGACCTTGTACAACGTCAGCACAATTATGCCATCGTCGATGAGGTCGACTCGGTATTGATTGACGACGCACGTACTCCGTTGATTATCTCCGGTCCTGTACCCAAAGGCGATGACCAGTTGTTCGAGCAACTCCGTCCGTTAGTGGAACGTCTGGTAGAGGCACAAAAGGTACTGGCTACCAAATATCTTTCCGAAGCAAAAAAACTGATCGCATCCAACGATAAGAAAGAGGTGGAAGAAGGATTCCTCGCTTTATACCGCAGCCACAAGGCATTGCCGAAAAACAAGGCTTTGATTAAGTTCCTTAGTGAACAGGGTATCAAGGCAGGTATGCTCAAGACGGAAGAGATCTACATGGAACAGAACAACAAGCGTATGCATGAAGTGACTGATCCGCTGTACTTCGTAATCGACGAAAAACTGAATAGCGTAGACCTGACAGATAAGGGTGTAGACCTGATTACCGGTAACTCTGAAGACCCGACATTATTCGTGCTTCCGGACATCGCCGGACAACTTTCGGAATTGGAAAACCTGAATCTAACCAACGAACAACTGCTTGAAAAGAAAGATGAACTTCTGACAAACTATGCCATCAAATCGGAACGTGTACACACCATCAATCAATTGTTGAAAGCTTACACCATGTTCGAGAAAGATGATGAATATGTAGTGATCGACGGACAGGTGAAGATCGTAGACGAGCAGACAGGCCGTATCATGGAAGGTCGCCGCTACTCTGACGGATTGCACCAGGCTATCGAAGCCAAGGAACGTGTGAAAGTGGAAGCTGCTACGCAGACCTTTGCAACAATTACTTTGCAAAACTACTTCCGTATGTATCACAAACTGTCCGGTATGACCGGTACTGCTGAAACGGAAGCAGGCGAACTTTGGGATATCTACAAATTGGACGTAGTCGTGATCCCGACCAACCGTCCGATTGCAAGAAAGGATATGAACGACCGCGTTTACAAGACGAAACGCGAAAAGTATAAAGCTGTTATCGAGGAAATCGAAAAATTGGTTCAAGCAGGACGTCCGGTATTGGTGGGTACTACTTCGGTAGAAATCTCCGAAATGTTGAGCAAGATGCTTACCATGCGTAAGATTGAGCACAAGGTATTGAACGCCAAACTGCACCAGAAAGAAGCGGACATCGTTGCTACCGCCGGTTTAAGCGGAACAGTAACCATTGCTACCAATATGGCTGGTCGTGGTACCGACATCAAGTTAAGTCCGGAAGTGAAGGCTGCGGGCGGTTTGGCTATTATCGGTACGGAACGTCACGAATCCCGTCGTGTAGACCGCCAGTTGCGTGGTCGTGCAGGACGTCAGGGTGACCCGGGTTCTTCTGTATTCTTTGTGTCACTGGAAGATGATTTGATGCGTCTGTTCTCCTCCGACCGTATCGCCAGCGTAATGGACAAACTTGGTTTCCAGGAAGGCGAAATGATCGAGCACAAGATGATTTCCAATTCTATCGAACGTGCCCAGAAGAAGGTGGAAGAAAACAACTTCGGTATTCGTAAACGTCTGTTGGAATATGACGACGTAATGAACAAGCAACGTACAGTGGTTTACACCAAACGTCGCCACGCTTTGATGGGTGAACGTATCGGTATGGACATCGTGAACATGATTTGGGACCGTTGTGCCAATGCCATTGAAGCGCCCGACTACGAAAACTGCAAGATGGATGTGCTCCAGACACTTGCCATGGAAGTACCTTTCACCGAAGAGGAATTCCGTAATGAGAAGAAAGAAAAACTGGCAGACAGAACTTTTGACGCTGCCATGGAACTCTTCAAACGCAAGACAGAACGTATGGCACAGATAGCCTATCCGGTCATCAAACAAGTATACGAAACGCAGGGACACATGTACGAAAACATACTTATCCCCATCACAGACGGAAAACGTATGTATAACATCTCCTGCAACCTGAAGAGAGCTTATGAGACAGAATGTAAGGAGGTGGTGAAGTCATTCGAGAAATCCATCTTGCTGCACGTCATCGACGAAGCATGGAAAGAAAACCTGCGCGAGCTGGACGAGCTGAAACACTCCGTGCAGAATGCAAGTTACGAGCAGAAAGACCCGCTGCTGATTTACAAGCTGGAATCTGTGAACTTGTTTGATGCCATGGTGAATAAGATTAATAATCAGACTATCTCTATCTTAATGCGTGGACAAATCCCGGTACAAGAGGCTCCGGCTGAAGCCCCTGAGGCTCCCCAGGCTCCCCGCCAAGTAGAGGTGCGCCAGGCTGCTCCGGAACAACGCCAGGATATGAGCAAGTATCGCGAACAGAAGGTTGATTTGAATGACCCGAACCAGCAGGCCGCTGCGGCACAAGATACACGTGAACAACCAAGACGCGAACCTATCCGTGCCGAGAAGACCGTAGGACGCAATGATCCTTGTCCTTGCGGAAGCGGTAAGAAATACAAAAACTGCCACGGACGGAATGCATAAAGCAAAGCTATAAAATGATAAGGCGATAGGGTGATAAGATGATACCGTCAGGTATCTTTTATCACCCTATCACTTTTTCTCCTACCACATTATCACATTTTTTATTCGTTCCAGCTTTTGAATATTCAGCTAAAAGAGTACTTTTGCTCCAAAGAACAAAACCAAAGACTATGACCAAATATCACTATTGTCTGTTATTGATGGGGTCTCTGCTGTTAGGCAGCTGCCAGAGTGTAGAACAACTGTCCATTGATTATATGCTTCCGGCAGAAGTCAGTTTCCCGGCAACACTGAAACGTGTGGCTGTTGTCAACAACATGCCAAACGTACCGGACAACAAACTCATCATCACTGAGGAAGAACAGAAAAAAAGCGAGAATGAGGTGGCACGCCTCACCAACTACTACAATGGAGACGCCGCAATAACAACCGAATCCCTTGCAGAGGCCCTTGCCAACGAAAACTACTTTGAAGAGGTTGTGATATGCGACTCTGCCCTCCGGAGTAAAGACATCAATCCCCGCGAAAGCACATTATCGAGAGATGAAGTACTGGAACTTACACAGAATTTGGACGTAGATTTCCTGATAGCCCTGGAAAACATACAAATGCGTTCCAATCGCAAGATAAGTTATATGCCCGACTGGGGTGTG
>OIGI01000654.1_pt1 | contig 7130 bp, 6 predicted proteins | sample 1582291 | NCBI WGS metagenome assembly OIGI01 (sample SAMN02674607, study PRJEB24791) | human gut metagenome, SKBSTL069 | isolation source: stool | host: Homo sapiens | place: USA | reverse complement strand
GGTCTTTCTGGCACGCCACCCGGAGCGCCCCCATATCGACGAGACCATCAATGCTCTGTTCACCGATTTCTTTGAGCAGTGCGGCGATCGTCAGTGCCGGGAGGACAGCGCCATCCTGGGCGGCATCGCCCGCTTCCACGGGATGCCTGTGACCGTCATCGGCCACCGCAAAGGTTCCACACTGGAAGAGAACATGGCCTGCAACTTCGGTATGCCGGGACCGGAGGGCTACCGCAAGGCCCTCCGTCTCATGAAGCAGGCCGAAAAGTTTGGCCGCCCCATCATCACCTTTATCGACACGCCGGGCGCATACCCCGGCAAAGAGGCCGAAGAGCGGGGACAGGGCGAGGCTATTGCCCGAAACCTGATGGAGATGAGCGGTCTGACGGTTCCCGTCATCGCTGTCGTCACCGGCGAGGGCTCTTCCGGCGGCGCTCTGGCGCTGGGTGTGGCAAACCACATCCTCATGCTGGAAAATGCCGTCTACTCGGTGCTCAGCCCTGAGGGTTTCGCCAGCATCCTGTGGAAGGATTCCTCCCGCAGCGGCGAAGCCTGCGAGATCATGAAGCTGACCGCACAGGACCTCTACAAGGACGGCATCGTCGAGGAGATCATCCCGGAGCCTGTGGGCGGCGCACAGCGCAGCCACGCGGCCCTGTTTGCCGCCATGGATACGGCCCTGAAAAATCACCTCACCGCCCTCTGCAAGATGAGCGGCAAGGCACTGGCCGACCAGCGGTACAAAAAATTTCGTCAGATCGGAGAAGCGAAACGAGCATGAACGGTTTGCAGTTGATCGCCACCGGCGGAGCTCTGCCCGGCCGCACGGTCACCAATGAAGAGTTGAGCCGCACCGTGGACACCAGCGACGAGTGGATCACCACCCGCACCGGCATCCGCGCCCGCCACTGGTGTACGGAGGAAGAATCCGCCGCCACGCTGGCCATCGCGGCGGCAAAGCAGGCGCTGGAGCGCAGTGGTCTTTCGCCGCAGGATATTGCCTGCTGTGTCTGCGCGACCCTTTCGGCCCCTGACGCCACCCCCAGTGTGGCCTGTCAGGTGCAGCGGGCGCTGGGTCTGCCCGAAAACCGCCCTGCGCTGGATGTCAACGCCGCCTGCTCGGGCTTCATCTACGGCACCGCCGTGGCCCGCGGCCTGATGGCGACGCTGGGTGGACGGTACGCCCTCGTGGTGGGCTGCGAAGCGCTGTCCCGCCTGATGGACCAGACCGACCGCTCCACCTGTGTGCTCTTCGGCGACGGTGCGGGTGCAGCGATTTTTGAACTGTGCGACGCACCGTTTGCGATCACGCTGGGCGCACGGGGCGACGAGGCTATCCACGCAGGAGGCCCCTGCCGCACCGGTTCGGCCCCCATCAGCATGGACGGACGTGCCGTCTTCCGCTTTGCGGTGGACGCGCTGCCCCGTTGTCTGCACGCGGTGCTGGACGAGACGCAGCTGGCGCTGGACGATGTGGACTGGGTGGTCTGCCATCAGGCCAACAGCCGCATCATCGACCACTGTGTGAAAGCGCTCCACGCCGACGCCACAAAGTTCTACAAGAACATGGACCGCCACGGCAACACCAGCGCGGCCAGCATTCCGGTGGCCCTCAACGAGATGGCCGAAGCCGGTCTGCTCAAAGCCGGGCAGAAGGTATCCTGCATCGGCTTCGGCGGCGGATTGACCTGGGGCGGGATGCTGGTTACGTATGAACCTCTCCGTCAGCGCTGATGCGCTGACACCTCCCCTATCGAGGGGAGGCCTTGGCAGGCCGGGCCACTTTGCACTGATTGCCGAAAGCTTTTTATGGCGCAAAAGAGCGGGCCTTGCTTGCGAGGGCAGGAACTTCTGGACAAACGCACCTTGTCAAGCCGGTGCTGACCTGGACAACAGGGCACTACCGTTTCCGAAATACTGAGCTTTGCTCGTCCAGCGTGGACTTGACCGGCACGCCAGTGGCTCCCCTATCAGGGGAGCTGTCTGCGAAGCAGACTGAGAGGTTCTTCACGGGTGAGCGCTCTAAAGTAAAACCTATCAATAGGACGATTTACATGAAATTACTCAACGAGATATTAGGCACGAAATACCCCATCATTCAGGGCGGCATGGCCAACATCGCCACCGGCGAGTTTGCCGCTGCCTGCTCCAACGCCGGTGCGCTGGGCCTTATCGGCGCAGGCGGCATGAACGCTGAGACGCTGCGGGAGAACATCCGCCGCTGCAAGGAGCTCACCGACAAGCCCTTTGGCGTCAACATCATGCTGATGCACCCCCAGGCCGACGAGTTTGCAAAAATCGTCGTGGAAGAGGGCGTCAAGGTCGTCACCACCGGCGCGGGCAACCCCGGCAAGTACATCCCCATGTGGAAGGAAGCCGGTATCAAGGTCATCCCCGTGGTGGCGGCGGCCGTTCTGGCTAAGCACCTTGCCCCTCTGGGCGTGGATGCCGTCATCGCCGAAGGCACCGAGAGCGGCGGTCATGTGGGCGAGATGACCACCATGGCCCTTGTCCCGCAGGTGGTGGACGCTGTAGATGTCCCCGTCATCGCGGCGGGCGGCATCGCCGATGGCCGCCAGCTGGCGGCAGCCTTCGCACTGGGAGCCTGCGGCGTTCAGGTGGGTACCTGCCTGCTGGTCAGTGAGGAATGCCCCGTCCACGAGAACTACAAGGCCGCGCTTCTGCGCGCCAAGGACAGCGACACCATCGTCACCGGCCGCATCGGCGGCACCCCCGTCCGTGTGCTGAAAAATCGGATGAGCCGCGAGTATGTCCGGCAGGAAAAGGCCGGCGCCGACAAGATGGAGCTGGAAAAATACACGCTGGGCAGTTTGCGGCGCGCCGTCTTTGAGGGCGACACCGCCACCGGCAGTTTGATGGCCGGTCAGGTGGCCGGTATGCTCCACGAGGTGCGGCCTGTGGCTGAGATCCTCGACGATCTGTGGGAGAGTGGGAGGCAGCGGATGCATTCGCTGAGCGAGTTATGCTGACCCTCGCAGGCAAGCCGCTGGCCGTGCCTGTCTTACAGGGCGGCATGGGCGTGGGCGTTTCCCTCGGCGGGCTGGCCGGTGCGGTCGCGGCCTGCGGCGGCATGGGGTGCATCTCCACCGCCGACACAGGCTACCGAGAACCCGACTTTGCCCGCGACCCTTACGCAGCGAATCTCCGCGCGCTGAAAAAAGAAATCGCCAAAGCGAAAGAGATCGCAGGCGGCGCGGGACTGGTGGCGATCAACGCGATGGTCGCCACCCAGAACTACGCCGACGCCGTCCGCACGGCTGTGGAGGCAGGTGCGGATGCCATCGTATCGGGTGCGGGCCTCCCGCTGGAGCTGCCCGGCCTGGTGGAAAGAGCTGACGTTGCGCTGGCACCCATCGTGTCCAGCGGACGTGCTGCAAAGCTCATCCTCCGCCGGTGGGCAAAAGCCTTCAACCGCACCGCCGACTTCGTGGTCATCGAGGGCTGCAAGGCCGGCGGACACCTGGGCTTTTCGGAAGAAGAGCTTCTGGCCGGAAAATGCCAGACCCTCGACGAGATCCTGCCCGAAGTGCTGGCCGAGGTGAAGCCTTTCGAGGCTCAGTTCGGCCACGACATCCCGGTCTTCGTGGCCGGAGGTGTCTACACGGGCGAGGACATCGCCCACTATACCAGGATGGGTGCTGCGGGCGCACAGCTCGCCACCCGCTTCATCCCCACCTACGAGTGCGACGCCAGCCAGACCTATAAAGATGTCCTGCTGGCGGCCAGGCCCGAAGATGTGCGCATCATCCACAGCCCTGTGGGAATGCCGGGCCGTGCGCTGGCCACTCCGCTGGTGCAGAAGCTTGAGCAGGGCCTGCGCTTCCCGCCGAAGCACTGCGCCCGCTGTCTCAAAGCCTGTGAGCCGGCCAAGGTGCCTTACTGCATTACCCACGCCCTCATCGAGGCCGTGAAGGGCAATGTGGAAGAGGGACTCTTCTTCTGCGGGGCCAACGTGGGCCGTCTCGACCGGATGCGCAGTGTCCGGGAGCTGATGGATGAACTGATGGATGATTGGAGGAAACACCAATGAAGCTTGCCATTCTGTATGCCGGTCAGGGCTCTCAGCACCCCGGCATGGGCAAAGACCTTTACGAGAGATACCCCGCGTTCCGGGAGGCGTTCAACGCCGCAGACCTTGACTTTGATTTGGAGAGCGTCTGCTTCGACGACCCGGAAGGCGTTTTGAATCTGACTCAGTACACCCAGCCCTGCATGGTGGCCTTCGCCGCCGGTGTCACGGCTGTCCTGAAGGAAAACGGCGTCAAGGCCGACGATCTGGCCGGTCTGTCGCTGGGCGAATACTCCGCGCTGGAAGCCGCCGGTGTCTTCACGGCCAAGCAGGCTGTGGAGCTGGCTGCCTTCCGCGGCAAGGCCATGGCCGACGCCGCCAAGGGCATCGAGTGCGGCATGACCGCTGTGATGAACCTTGACCGCGATGCACTGGCAAAGTGCTGCGAAGAGGCGTCCGCTCTGGGCTGTGTCCAGATCTGCAATTACAACTGCCCGGGTCAGCTGGTCATCGGCGGCGAAAAAGCCGCCGTGGAAAAGGCTGCTGAGCTGGCAAAAGCCGCAGGCGCCCGCCGCTGCATCCCGCTGAAGGTCAGCGGTCCCTTCCACACCAGGCTGATGCACCCCGCCGGCGACGCGCTGGCAAAGCGCTTTGCGTCTGAGCATTTTGGCGAGATGGAGACGCCTGTCCTCTTCAACTGCCTCGGCCGCGAAAAGGCAGACAGCGACAGCATCCCCGCTCTGCTGGAAAAGCAGGTGCAGAGCAGCGTCTACATGGAAGATACCCTCCGCCGTCTGGGCGAGCTGGGCGTCACCGACATTCTCGAAGTCGGCCCGGGCAAGGCCCTGAGCGGCTTCGTGAAAAAGACGCTGGGCGCAGACGTCCACTGCACCGCTGTCGAGACGGCAGAAGAGCTGGAAGCTTTCCTCACCAGCTGGAAGGAGGCACAGGCATGAGCGAAGAAAAGCTGACCCGTGCCGCCGTCGTCACCGGCGGAAGCCGGGGCATCGGCCGGGCTGTCTGTGTCGCGCTGGCAAAGCAGGGCTGCAACGTGGTGGTCAACTACTGCCACGGTGAGGCCGCTGCCGCCGAGACTGCCGCACTGTGCAAAGAGCTTGGCGTCGAGGCCGTCACCGTGCAGGCCGACGTCTCCACTGCCGAGGGCTGCAAGAAGCTGTTCGAAGAAGCAGTGAACGCCTTTGGCCGGGTGGATATTCTCGTCAACAACGCGGGCGTCACCCGCGACAACCTCATCCTCCGTCTTTCCGAGGAGGACTTCGATACCGTCCTGAACGCCAACCTCAAGGGTGCGTTCCTCTGCTGCAAGGAGGCTGCACGCCGGATGGTGCGCCAGCGCTATGGCCGCATCGTCAACCTGAGCAGCGTGGTGGGTCTGCGGGGCAACGCAGGCCAGACCAACTATTCCGCCAGCAAGGCGGGCCTCATCGGCCTGACCAAGAGCCTCGCCAAGGAGCTGGCCAGCCGGAACGTCACCGTCAACGCGGTGGCCCCCGGCTTCATCGCCACGGATATGACCGCCGCTCTGCCGGAGGCTGTCCGCACCGAGATGTGCAAGACCATCCCGGAGGGACGCGCCGGACAGCCGGAGGACGTGGCAAACGCGGTGGCTTTCTTCGCCGCCGAACAAAGCAGCTATCTCACCGGGCAGGTGCTCTGTGTGGACGGCGGCATGGCAATGTAAAAAGGAGCTTTTTCTATGGAAAAACGCAGAGTCGTCATCACCGGTCTTGGCACCGTGAACCCTCTTGGAAATAACACCGCCGACAGCTGGGCCGCAGCCCGCGCAGGCAAGTGCGGCATCGGCCCCATCACCCAGTTCGACGCCAGCGAGTTCAAGTGCAAGCTGGCGGGCGAGGTCAAGGGCTTCGACCCCGAGACCGTCGTGGACAAAAAGGAAGCCCGCAAGATGGCCCGCTTCACCCTGCTGGCGCTGGGCGCTGCCGCTGAGGCCATTCAGGACAGCGGCATCGACTGCGAAGCCGAGGCCGAGAACATCGGCGTCATCGTGTCCAGCGGCATCGGCGGCCTGCCCACCATCGAGGAGCAGCACAGCCGCGGCGAGGAAAAGGGCATGGAGAAGGTCAGCCCCTACTTCGTCCCCATGGCGATCGCCAACATGGCGGCAGCACAGATCGCCATCCGCTTCGGCCTCAAGGGGATGTGTACCTGCCCGGTGACGGCCTGCGCAGGCGGCACCAACGCTGTGGGTGATGCTTTCCACCGCATCCGCGACGGCTACGAGCCGGTCATGGTCTGCGGCGGTGCTGAGAGCTGCATCAGCCCGCTGGGCATCGGCGGCTTTACCAGCATGAAGGCTCTTTCCACCTCCACCGACCCCGACGCGGCCAGCCTGCCCTTCGACGCACGGCGCGGCGGCTTTGTGATGGGCGAGGGCAGCGGTGTGCTGGTGCTGGAAGAGCTGGAGCACGCCAAGGCCCGCGGCGCACACATCTATGCCGAAGTCGTGGGCTATGGCGCCAACTGCGACGCCTACCACTTCACGGCTCCCGCACCCGGCGGCGCAGGTGCCATCGGCTGCATGAAGCTGACCCTCAAGGACGGCGGCATTGCCCCCGAGCAGATCGACCACATCAACGCCCACGGCACCGGCACCCACATGAACGACAGCTGCGAGACTGCTGCCATCCACGCCGTCTTCGGCGACCACGCCAAGGACATCGCCGTCGTCAGCACCAAGAGCATGACCGGCCATCTGCTGGGCGGCGCAGGCGGCATCGAGGCCGTGTTCACCGCACTGGCCCTCCGCGACCAGTTCGCGCCCCCCACCATCCACTATGAGCAGCCCGACCCGGAGTGCGATCTGGATTATGTGCCGAATGTGGGCCGTGAGATGAAGATGGAGTACGCTCTGAGCAACAGCCTGGGCTTCGGCGGACACAACGCCTGCCTGGCCTTCAAGAAGTGGGAGGGCTGAGCGATGGCAGAACCCCGCACCGTGCGTGAAAACGCAAACAGCCTGACCAGCGAGGAGATCGCGGCCATCCTGCCCCACCGGTATCCCTTCGCCCTCGTGGACCGCATTCTGGACTACGAGCAGATTCGGAAGAGCGTCGTGTAG
>OIGI01000635.1_pt1 | contig 7363 bp, 8 predicted proteins | sample 1582291 | NCBI WGS metagenome assembly OIGI01 (sample SAMN02674607, study PRJEB24791) | human gut metagenome, SKBSTL069 | isolation source: stool | host: Homo sapiens | place: USA | reverse complement strand
CGATCTGATGGAAGTGATACGACTGATGAACTGCGGAATCAGAAACATACGGTACGTTGTGTGAAACTACGTTATCCCTCTCTTTGATAAAAAAGTACAGATATGATAGTAAAAAAGAAATATATTCAATTAGCTCTGTTTGTATTGCTTTTCTCTTTTGGAGCTTGCAATAGTGATGAAATGTCGGAGAGTAACAATCAGAGAGATGTACAGGAACAAATGGTTTTGAGGCTGAGCGTACAACAAGAATCTGTTATACATACACGGGGGACAGTTGTTCCTGCCGATGAAGCGAAGGTGGAAAGTATGGACTTCCTGATATTCGACCATAAGGGAGATATTGTTTATCATCAGCACCCTGATTTGGAATGGACTGGGAATGAATATAAGACGACGGTGAACATATCCTCAGCCACAGGAGAACATACATTGTATCTGATAGCCAATTATCCGATGGAAGAAGGGACAATACATTCTTTACAGGAGTTGGAAAATAAGATATGCACAAGTACGGAAGCACTTGTAAAACCACCTTTTGTAATGGCTACCAGGCGCATTACTCTTTCATCACTCAATATGATGACTATTCGTAATGCTATGGAAAGTGACGGCAGCAATGGTTTCAGTTTAAAACGGAATGTGGCGAAATTCAGTGTGGAAGTGACAGCCGGCAATTTTAAATTGATTTCAATAGATTGGTTGGGTTGTCCTGTATCAGCTTCAGTATTGGCAGACGTGGATTATACCAGTCCGTCCACTTTGTCTGTCAGTAACCTTGCTCCTTCGTCAAATCCTATTTATCTGTATCAGATTCGGAAAATGGGTTTGGATGCGCATAAAGGATTTCACATCGTTGTACATGGAAAATATACGGCAGCGGATGGGACAGAAAGGGAAGGATACTATAAACTCCGTCTATGTACAATGGATGATGCTACAGGAGAAAAAGTTCCGTTGACTTCAATTGTAGGCAATGATTACTATAAACTGAATATCCGGAGTGTTACGGGATTTGGCGCTAATTCATTCGAGAATGCAGAAAAGAATGGATTTACTAATGATATGGAAGCATTCATGTTATTAGAGTATAATGGTACACATGATTATCAAGAGAATTATTTGCAGAATGGTTATCAGATGGGATTTGAAAATTCCCATTGGATTATATACAGTAATGAAACCTTGAATTCTTTTGTGTTAGGCCATTTCTACCGGTGCATCCGGGATGAATCATTGGAGAGTTACACTACGTTTGACCCGGATTACCCCAATCTTCAACGTAGATTGATAACATTGAAAGCAAACGGGACAGAAATAACAGGGGAGACAGTTTGTAATGATACTCCTGATAATCCTGTTGAGATGGACTTATGTTTCACGGAACCGAGTGAAAAAGCAGGTACGGAATACTCTTTTACGAGTATTATCCAATATGGTGTTCTACAAAAAACGGTAACTGTTGAACGTCATTCCTCTATCGGTCGGTCATATACAGTGCTTCCTATGTTATATACGAATTACGGGGAAGTGTTCGATTCATGTGATTGGATCGGGATAGCTGAACAACGGCACGAAGGTGCTATTATTTATCCGCAGTTAGACTCTGCTAATGATTACATTTTTGTCCATGTAAAGGAAAATGGCACAGGCAATGCACGTGAAGGAAAGGTGCGTCTGTTTGGTAGGAATGGATATTTTGAACTTCGGATACGTCAGGAAGGATAATGCAAATAGTGTTAAGAGTGAAAGGAGATATGAGGATGAATATATTAAACGATATTTTGGAAAAAGAAGGTGATAATCGAGGCTCTGTTTATTTGTATTGTCTAGAGGATTCATGGAAAGCATTCGGATATTCTGCTTTTTATCTGTCTTTACTTTATCCGGGGATGAAAATCGTGAAATGTGATAATCCGGATATTATATGCTTTTGTATGTGTATATCGGATGACTGTCTGATAGAAATATTCGAGATGAGCCGGATATATGTCGGGAATGAATGTATAGAAATGAAAGTGCCGGAAAGGATTTGTGGTAGAGAAAACGAGTATGTCAAATGGTGTAATGAATTGTGCTTGAACTTGTAGAATTATGAATAAACGAAGATTAAGGTTATTACACCTTTTAAGATTGGTAATCCATCAGAAATATATAAGACTTCTTTATATTACTTTAGGCGTGTTTTTACTTTTATGTACTTGTTCTGCCAATTCTGGTAAATCAAATGCTATGGCAAAGCAACAAAAAGACAGCATACTGATAGAGCGCTTTTGGGATACGTATGATTTTACAGATACTATCCGGTTAAGCAGCTCTGCCACTACCGAAAGGATGTTGGTGGATTATCTTTCTCAATTGTCGGAACTGACAGAGGAAAGGGCTTGTGAAAATATCAGGAGATTGGTGTTGAAGACTAAAGTTAATAAGGTCGTAAACCGTTGGTTTCTACAACGGTTGGAGTATCATCTATATGAACCTGATTCGTCACTACGGAATGATAGTTATTATATTTCAGTATTGGAGGAAGCATTAACATCCGGACACTTAGATGGAATGATGCGTATACGTCCTTTGTATCAATTGAAAATGCTTAAAAAGAACCGGATAGGGATAAAAGCTGCTGATTTTACTTTCATTCTTTCTACGGGAGAACTTCAGAATTTATGGGATATTTCCGCTAAATATACATTATTACTGTTTTATGATCCGGACTGTATTTATTGTCGGCAATCAATGATGGAACTGTCTGAATCATCGATAATAAATTCCTTCTTGCAACATAGTGGATTATCCCTATCGCAACTTGCTCTTGTTACGATTTGTATGGAAGGTGAAATAGATATGTGGAAAGAATATCAGCAGTCTCTTCCTTCTGTGTGGATAAACGGTTATGATGTCAGGAAGGTGTTGACTGAAAAAGAACTATATTTTTTGCGTTCTCTTCCTTCGATATATTTGTTGGGAGAGGACAAGCAAGTATTATTGAAAGAACCCTCTTCTATAAGTGAAGTTACCAGTTATTTATTAAATAAGTATGATGATATATAATAGTGGCATAAGAAAAATGGAATCATGACTTTTCCGCTGCCTGTGAAGGTAGCCTATTGTTTGTTTTGTTTGTGTGTGCATCTTTTTCCCGGTGGGGAAGAAGGTGCACTTTTTTATTATGATATTTATTAGTTTGAATATATTTGTTTATTTATTATTCTCCCCCAGGTATTGATTTTGTCGCTTTTTTCTGCTTTTCGTCGTTTTCTTGTCGTTTATTTAGTTCCTCTATGTCAGTTGTATATGTCTGAAATGCTTTTTAGTACTTTTCTGATGAGGTTATTAGGTGTCGTTTCATCTCCGTGGAAGATGCTGCATCTTTGCATCGTTAACGTTAGCGAAGTGATAATTAAAACAGTATTTATTTAAAAAAGAAAAGTAGTATGGCTATTAGATTTAGAAGGGTGTCTCGCCTGTGTGACCCTACAAATAAAGAAGCAGGAAAGAAAGTGTATCCGGTGATTTCTTATCAGTATGATACGAGTGCAACGTTGGATGAGTTTGCCAAGGAAATTGCGTCTGTTTCCGGTGTCAGCGAGGGTGAAACGATTAGTGTATTGAAGGATTTCCGTACGTTATTGAGAAAGACATTGCTGGGTGGCCGTTCGGTGAATATCGTCGGTCTGGGATATTTTTACCTTTCCGCTCAAAGCAAAGGGACGGAGAAGGCGGAAGATTTTACGATCGCTAATATTTCAGGGCTTCGTATCTGTTTTCGTGCTAACTCGGACATTCGTCTGTTTACCGGGACGACTACCCGTTCGGATGGATTGAAGTTCAAGGATTTGGATCATATTAATGATTCGGGTAGTGTTGGTGACGGTTCGGATGATGGGGGTGAAACTCCGGATCCGGATGGTGGTTCGGGTGGTAATGGTGAAGCACCGGATCCGGCAGCTTGATTCATAGATCGTTGAGAACTGTCTGGTTTGTATGGAATGGGGCTTCGGCCTCATTCTTTCTTTATAACTACGTAAAAATATAAATATGCAAATAACTACAATCCTTGCTTTTATTACCGCTATGGGTGGTTTGGAAGCTGTGAAATGGTTAGTGAGGTATATCACTTGCCGCAAGACGGATGCACGGAAAGAGGAAGCGTCCGTGAACAGTATGGAAGAAGAAAATCGCCGTAAAAAGGTGGACTGGCTGGAAGAACGGCTGACTCAACGTGACGAGAAGATAGACGGGCTTTATATTGAACTTCGCAAGGAGCAGGAAGAAAAGATAAACTGGATACATAAATGTCATGAAGTGGAGTTGATACAGAAGGAGTCGGAAGTGAAGAAGTGTGAGATTAGAGGGTGTGTGAAGCGTATGCCGCCTTCGGATTATTAACAGGTACATTTGAACTAATAATGAATTATCATGAGAAATATAGATTCTATCATAGTGCATTGTTCGGCTACGAAAGCCGGACAGGATTTTACTGCCACAGATATTGACCGTTGGCACCGGGAACGTGAGTTCAACGGTATCGGGTATCACTATGTGATCCGTTTGGATGGGAAATTGGAAAAGGGGCGGGATGTCGCTTTGGCCGGTGCTCATTGTAAAGGTTGGAATGAGCAGAGTATCGGGATATGTTATATCGGCGGATTGGATGAGAACGGGCGTCCGGCAGATACCCGGACGAATGCTCAAAAACGGGTGCTTTATCAGATTATTATGGATTTACAGCGGGAATATAATATTCTCCAAGTGTTGGGACATCGGGATACTTCACCGGATTTGAATGGTGACGGAGTGATTGAACCTTATGAATATGTGAAGGCTTGTCCCTGTTTTGATGTGAAGGAGTTTTTGAGGAGTGGGAGGGAGTTACTGTTTGTGTTGTTGGTGGCTTTGGTTGTGCCTGTATTGCTGTCGGGATGTAGGAGTAAGAAAGAGGTGATAAACAGGGAGAGTGAAGTTAGGGTTGATTCAAGTTTAAATAGTAGCTCCGGGAAAAGTCTTGTTAAAAATAAGGTTGCTTCAGAAAAGGATTCGGAGGTGGTGGGGGAGCATATCGAGCAGGTGTTGTTTGTGTTTCCTGTGGATACGCTTGGATTGAAGGTTGGGATGGTGGTGAAGACTGTGGTGGATAGGAAAAACGTTAATGAGAAACAACTTCTTCAAGAAGTGAATTCACAGTCTGTGAGCTTGTCGGATATGAGTGCTAAGACAGAGATTCATAAAACGGGAGTTGAGAAAACTACTAATAGGACAACCGGAGGTTGGTATTGGTATGGAATTATTTTGCTGGTTTTAGTTATCGTGTGTTGGATTTGCAAAGTGAAGAGGAAGTGAGATGTTGTTTGTCTGGTACAAAGTTAGTTTTGATGAAAAATGGAGTCATGGTAGTGCTGTCTGTGAAACTGTGTACTTTTTTGTGGAGTTTGTATGTGTATTCCCATGGAAATGCGTATCTTTGAATAATCAAAATAGAGGAAAAATCATGGACGGGATATTACGTAAACTTCCTATTGGAATACAGACTTTTGAGAAACTTCGTGAAGGAGATTATCTTTATGTGGATAAGACTGCTCTTGTATGGAGAATTGCTTCAACGGAGACTCCTTATTTTTTAAGTCGTCCTCGTCGTTTTGGCAAGAGTCTTCTTCTTTCTACTTTTGAAGCTTATTTCGAAGGTAAGAAAGAATTATTTGAAGGGTTGGCCATAGCTGATATGGAAAAGGAATGGAAGACATATCCGCTATTTCATTTGGATTTAAACGCGGAAAAATATGATTCTCCCCAGGCTTTAGTCGAAATTCTTAGCAGGCAGTTGACGCAATGGGAACTGAAATATGGCAAAGGGGAGGATGAGGAAACTCTCTCCGGACGTTTTGCGGGTGTAATTCGCCGAGCCTGTGAACAGTCTGGTCGTGGAGTCGTAGTCTTGGTGGATGAATATGATAAACCTTTGTTGCAGGCATTGGGTGATGACGCTTTGCTTGATGACTATCGTAAGACATTGAAGGCCTTCTATGGTGTACTGAAAAGTTCTGACCGTTATCTTCGTTTTGTTTTCCTTACCGGTGTGACTAAGTTTGCGCAAGTCAGTGTGTTCAGTGATTTGAATCAACTGAATGATATCAGTATGAAGCCGCAGTATGCCACGATTTGTGGTATTACGCGACAAGAATTGGAGGATACTTTTATTCCTGAACTGAATCGATTGGCAGAAACGAATGAACTGACTTATGAAGAAACATTAAATAAGATGACGGCTTTATATGACGGTTATCATTTTTGTGAGTTTGCGGAAGGAGTATTCAATCCATTCAGTGTGCTTAACGTTTTTGACGGGTATAAGTTTAGTAATTATTGGTTCCAAACCGGTACTCCTACTTTTTTAGTCGAACTGCTTAAAAAGAGTGAGTATGATTTGCGTACGTTGATTGATGGGGTAGAAGCCAATGCTTCTTCGTTTATGGAATATAGGGTAGATGCTAATAATCCGATTCCGTTGATTTATCAGAGTGGCTATTTGACTATAAAGGGGTATGACAAGCGTTTTGGAAACTACCTGCTGAAATTTCCCAATGATGAAGTACGATATGGATTTATGGATTTTTTGGTTCCTTATTACACATCAGTGGTAGATGATGAACGGGGTTTTTATCTTGGTAAATTTGTACGTGAATTGGAGAGTGGTGATGTTGATGCTTTTCTTACCCGCTTACAGGCTTTCTTCGCAGATTTCCCTTATGAACTGAATGAAAAGACCGAACGACATTATCAGGTTGTATTTTATTTAGTTTTCAAACTGATGGGGCAATTTACCGGAGCAGAGGTTCGTAGTGCCCGCGGACGGGCGGATGCAGTGGTGAAAACTCCGAAGTATATTTATGTATTTGAATTTAAACTGAATGGTACTGCGGAAGAAGCTCTGCAACAGATAAATGACAAACACTATTCCCGACCATTTGAAACGGATTCACGAAAACTTTTTAAGATTGGTGTGAATTTCAGTGCTCAAACAAGAAATATAGAGAAGTGGTTGGTCGAAAATTGAATTGCCTGCGCCGGAAATAAGATATTCATTTCTCATATTCTCATAGATTTGATTTAAATAGCAGATAATTAATAAAGTAAGCTATGAGAAATACTTTTAAAATTGGTATTTCTCATAGTTTTATTCGCAAATAGACCTTGATTTGGTTTATTTCTCATACCTGTTGAAGTCATTTCTCATAATGGCCCGGTGTTGGTATATAAATAGGCTGTGTGGGCTTACCTATATTCTGTAAGTTGCCTTTTGCTTTTAGGCGACGGATTGGCCTACTGGCCATACTTTGAGTGAAACTGCAGAGCGACTGCATATTGCTAC
>OIGI01000631.1_pt1 | contig 7411 bp, 8 predicted proteins | sample 1582291 | NCBI WGS metagenome assembly OIGI01 (sample SAMN02674607, study PRJEB24791) | human gut metagenome, SKBSTL069 | isolation source: stool | host: Homo sapiens | place: USA | reverse complement strand
CATATGTCATCTTCATTGGCAGGACAAGCGCACTTTCGATGATTGCATACTTGCAGATATCCTTTCTCTTTGCTAGTATATCTGTAAGAATCTGCCCTCCAAGAGAAAGTCCACACATCATAAAAACCTTTCCATTGAGATTCTGGTCTACATAAGCGATAATCTCGTCCCCATTGTTCTCTATTGTAGTAAAATTCTTGTCACTTCCGCTATGTCCATCAAGAATCGGAATGATGATATGATATCTGTCTTGGAGCTGTTCTGCTTCCTCGGAATAATTCCAAGGAGCCAATCCGCCGCCATGCAAAAGCATAATTGTCTTATTTTGTTTTAGTCCATATTCCACATACTTCACAATACTATCTCCCCAAATTCCGATTTCTCAGTTTCAAAAACTTAAAGTTATCTTTTTCTTCCTAAATATCTGCATACTTTTGATTTGTATTGCAGGTACTCATTTCCGAATGCTTCTATCAAAAAATCTTCCTCTACATTGACTATCTGCAAATGAAAAAATAACACTGCAAAACCTGTGGCATAGCAAAGGAACCAATTAAAGAACGAAAACAATATTCCTATATACATTAAATCAAAACCCAAAAATGCAGGATTTCTGCTAATAGAATAGATGCCCGTTGTTACCAAACTGGTCTTTTCTTCTTTTTGCACACCTGCTCTCCAATTCTCCTTCATTTGTGTAACAGAAACAATAAAAGCAAGTACACCGAACATTGTTATTACAACTCCTGTAAATTGCAACACAATATGTGCTGTTCCCGAATAAAACACAATACTGATAATCTGTATTACAGGAAGCAAATATGTGATTATTTTAAGAGCCACTTCTATAAATTTGACAAATCCCTCTTTTCCTTTTCCTAATTGATCTGTCTTTATGCCTTGCTTTTTCTGACTAATCAGCTTTGCAAAATAGCAGATGTAGAACACTGCCATCAGTGAAATTGTAACAATTTTTATTATCATCATGTACCCCCAAATTCCGATTTGCACTTCAAATCGTTTTCTTTATTCTATCATAGCATCCATTATTCCGCCATCAGTCTTTCGAACCAGGTATCCATGACAATGATAAACTGGCCTGCTCCTGGCAATTCTTGCAGCATTTCGTCAAGAGTTTTCTGTTTCACATATTTCTGCACATACACCCAACAGGCAATGCTACTGGCTTCTGATACAATGTCAGCTATGGTTTTGCGCATAAGCTCTTCAAATTCAGTAATTTCTTCTTTTGGGACAACATCATACAGTGTTGGTGCCTGATGACTTAATTTTACGCCATTTTCATTTGCATCTTTAAGCAGATTCTTAACTTTTTCTCTTGAATCCTCCGGTACTTTCATGTACTCCCACATAAATGCTACCACATCGGCTGGTGTGTCTTTTTTTAGTGGTGGTAACTGAATATAATCATTGTTTTCGCTCATTTTCATATCCTCCTCACGATATAATAAAATCAATAATACGTTCTCTTGTCATGTCCAGTACAGTATCTACAAACACTCCTGCAAACAGGATCAGATACAGAATTACACTCAGCGAAAATAGAAATGCAACCTGTACCCAATCATGGTAACAGTATGCAGTCGCTATGATCAATAAAGTGAATATAAACCCAAGGATTCCTCTGACAACCGCATAAGTCTGTACTGTCATCTTCACTACCAGGCCGATCACAAAAAGGATCAGCCATACCGGCAGTAATAATATCTTTCCAGCAAGTTTTAAAATAAACATGTGCACCTCCTATCTTACCAGTCCTGGCATATCATGGTTCACCTCTGCCTGATAATACCCGTTCATCGTTGACGGTGCATTAAACAAAGCTGCTAATAAATATTTCTTGATGTTCTTCACCTTTGTGGTGTTACCACTCATACAGTGTAAGACATATTCGATATGTGAATAGGTCAGCATCAGAAATTTTTTCTTCACCAGTGATGCCGGATACCAGTTGCTGGCAATCAAGATCTTGTCATTTTTACACATCACAGTCTCTACGATCAGGTTCACGATTTCATCTACCTGTCGCATATCATCATGATGGGTTACTTCCAGTGATTCATAATCAATGGTCTCTTTGACAAGGTTTTCATAAGCCTGATAATCCTCAGAGCGGTTATCGCTATCAAATCTTTTCTCATCCACAGATATGATATGATTAGATTTATTATCATTCATTTCAGTATCACTAAGATTAGTATTATTAGGGTTTGAAATGTAAACTTCTTGAAGTTTGTTTTCGGGACTTCTAGAAGTTTGATTTTGGGACTTCATGAAGTTTGAAATGTAAACTTCTGTAGATTCCTCATTTTCCACAGAAGTTTGTTTTTTAAACTTCTTTAATTCCTCTTCAAATTTTTTCTCATCTGTTTTCTCAGGCATAAAGGTTTTCACGTAGATAACGTTCACCTTTCCAAATCCCTGTCTGCGTTTCTCAATCAGGCCAATCCCTGTTTCGTCATCCAGTTCTCTCATGGATTTGATGGCTTTATTTCTGCCACAGTTCAGTAATTCCATGATATCTTCGATGGAAAAGTAGATATATGCTCTGTTTTTGTCATCAAACCACTGATTCTTGATGGAAAGAGACATTCGATCCAACATCAGTCCATATAAAATTTTAGCATCGCTCGATAAATCTTTAAAATAACTGTCTGTAAATAATGCTTTTGGTATGCGGTAGAAGCTGAACTGATCAGCTTCGGTACCGTAAAAATAATTAAATGTCATTTTTTTCTCCATAATTTCCTCCTTTCATTTTCTACTAAGAAGTCCTCTTTTTAAACTTCTTTGACTTTGTTTTCTTAGCTTTTTCTATCCTTAACAGGACTGTTCCTGCATCCATTTTTCTAATAATGATTCAATCACCTGCTCCATATCTTTGGCTGTATAATCATCCGGAAAGTACTTTGTTAGTTTCTTTTCCGAGAATGTGAGAGACCGGGATACTTTCTTTGCCATCACACAGTTATTGAAAATCGATAACATCTGGATCTGATTGATTGGTCCATCATTCAGCTGATTTCTGAGTGCTACAATCTGTTTTGGTTTGATAAATCCTGTGTCGCAGATATATTCGTAAATCCATCCCTGTACTTCCTTATCGATGTAAGAGATATCTACAGCAACCGTGAATTGAAGCTTTTTGTTATCTACCAGATCAAGCAGTTCCGGTATAAGCTCTGTCAGGCGGATATAACGCTGAACACTTCGTGCACTTTCTCCAACCTGTTTTCCTATTTCTTGATCTGTCCGTAAATGTGTGCCACATTGGCACGGATTTTCTTTTGTCGGACGACCTGCTGTTCTTCTCATAGCATCCATTTTCATCTTATATGCAAATGCTTTCTCACTCGGTAACAGTTCCTCTCGCTGAATGTTAGCGTCCACCATCGCAATCACGGCATCATCATCCGATAATTCTCTTACGATTGCCGGAATAGTCGTAAGTCCTGCAAGCTGTGCTGCATGCATTCTTCTGTGACCGGATACCATTTCATATTCTTCATTATCATCCATTCGAAGCAGTACCGGTGTCAGTACTCCATTGATCCTTACACTTTCAACCAGATCCTGCATCTTTTCATCATCCAGCACCTTGAACGGATGATTTTTAAACGGATGGATCTTACTGATTTCTATCTCCATTGCAGATTCTTCATTTACCACACCCAGCAGTTCATCAATGCTTGCCAGTTTAATCTTTTCGCCACTTCTATTTTTCATTACTCAAAACCTCCTGTGTCAATTTCATATATGCCTCGGCAACTTTTCCTTTCGGACAGTGCATGTAGATACTTTTTCCCTCTGCACTGGTCTCAGCAGCTTTTACAGACATCGGGATCACATTTTCAAATACTTCAATCTGGCTTCCGTAGGTTGTATGTACTCTCGATGCAATGTCTCTTGCATAATTGGTTCTGAAATCTACCATGGTCAGGAGAATGCCCTCAATCGCCAGTTTCCGGTTCAGTCTTTTCTTTACTGTAAGAATGGTCTTGATCAGCTGCTGAAGTCCTTTCACCGGCAGATATGCGGCTTGCACAGGTATCAACACAGAATCGGAAGAGACCAGTGCATTGATTGTCATCATACCAAGGCTTGGCATACAGTCGATCAGGATATAATCGTATCGGCATCTTATCGCATCGATATATTCCTTCATGATCATTTCTCTGCTCATAACATTTCCCATCGTTACTTCCAGGGCAGAAAGCTCAATATTTGCCGGAAGTAGATCTACATTTTCCTGGTGATGTAAGATACCATCTTCCAGAGAGATTTCTTCTTCGTTGATGACATCCATCATGATCGTTGCCAGTGTGATGCGAAGATCATCCGGTTCCTCATATCCAAGACTTGCTGTTAAACTTCCCTGTGGATCCGCGTCAATCAGCAACACTTTCTTACCTTCTCTTGCCAGTCCAATGCCTACATTTACGGTTGTGGTGGTCTTTCCGACGCCACCTTTCTGGTTTACTACGGATATAACTTTACACATGATTTCTTCCTCCTTTAACTTTCCCATGATTCTTTTTTCCATAATTTCAACAGTGCCAGTATTTCCCGTTTCATCATTGCCGGTGTATAAGAATTTGGAAAATACTTGTGCAACTGCTCGTTTGTGAATGCCACTCTTGTGATCTCACCCTTTTTCACTTCACACATGATCTCTTCCATCTTTTCCAGTGACAACTGCTTTTCTTTACTCAGTTGCCGGATCCTCTGGGCCTGTGAGAGTGATGGGATTGCCTGTGCATACTCCATTGCTACAAGCAGTTCCTTTTGCTCTTTTTCACTTAATGCAGCTATCTCTACAGCCGGACAAAAAGAAATGATCTCATCATCCAGTTTCTGCAACATTTCCGGTATCAGTTTTGTCAGTGAGATATAACGCTGCACTTGTTTTGGGCTATCACCACAATCTTCACTGATGATTTCTATTGCCCGCTTTCTTGGTGTTTTGTGGTCAACTTGGCTCTTTTTTCGACCACTTTTTCTTTTTAATACGTCATTCTTCAGTTTGTAAGCAAAAGCTTTTTCACTGTAGCTGATCCGTTCTCTGTGAAGATTGGAATCTACCATGCTTAAAATGGAATCATCTTCACTTAATACCCGGATGATTACCGGTACTTTACGGTATCCCAGTTTCTCCGCAGCATGTTTTCTTCTGTGACCGGATATGATCTCATAGTATCCATCCGGTACTGGTCTGACGATTAGCGGATTTAAAATTCCATACTTCTCAATGCTTTCCTGCAGAAGAAACATTTCCTTATCATCTTTTACCTGAAACGGGTGCTCTTTGAACGGACGAAGACGCTCAATCTCAATTTCTATGATTCTTTCTTCGTTTTCTCCTGATTGTCTGTTTGGCTCAGTCATCTTGACTCCTTTCCTCCAGGATTCAGGAAATAAAAAATGCCTGCCTGGAACTTTTATAGATAGTAAAGTTCCAAACAGACATTGCTGTTTGACCATTAGCTGTAGCTAATAGAATTGAATACTGTTTCAGCTAATTCATGTTTGCAAGTTTGGGAGAGATTGTTTCTTTTCCCGCCTTTTCTCTGATTTACATCCCCGAATAAGGGGTGACAACGGAGCGGAACCCAAATGTTAGCTGGACTTCTTAAAACCCATGTTTGCAAACCGGTAATTTTGATTAGCTGTCAGCTAACAAAAATCGGATTGCGTTAGCTGGAAATTGATCATTTTGAATGGAATTTTGTGTCACGAACGTGATTTGAAAATAACAAAAGCGTTCGTTGTCAGCTAATCCAGCTAACATTTTCGAACGCTTTGAAGCCCGTCGCCAAGAGGATTTGAACCTCCGACCCCTCGCTTAGGAGGCGAGTGCTCTATCCAGCTGAGCTATGACGACACATGCCGCAAACCCTTGATTTAGCAAGGCTTTGATAAGGATGGTAGTAGAAAACCAGTAAAATCAAGGCTTTGCAGACAGCAGGCAGACGGTGCTTTTATAAAAAATGAATATGAAGATGGAAAAAGACGCATTTTGAGATTTGCGTCTTTTTCTATTGGGCTTTCTGCTTTACCTTGAGAAATGAGCAGACAACAGCAAACGCCATTGAATGGACTTCCATTGATGGTGTTTTTTTATTGTCTGGAAAGGAGCAGAAAAATGGAAACAACACATGAAAAAGCAAAACGAAAGGCGGTCTATGTGTGCCCTTAAATTAGGAAGCCTGTTTGACGGAATCGGCGTGTTCCCTCTTGCGGCTTCCCGTAATGGAATTATTCCCGTTTGGGCAAGCGAGATTGAAAAATCCCCGATAGCCATAACAAAACGCCACTTCCCAGACATGGAACATTTAGGGGATATTACAAAGATACACGGAGGGAACATCCCTCCTGTTCACATTATTACATTCGGTTCTCCCTGCCAGAACCTGTCTAAAATCGGAAAGCGTGAGGGACTGGCTGGAAGCAAATCAGGACTGTTTTTTCAGGCTATCAGAATTATAGAAGAAATGAGGTGTGCTACAAATGGGTTATATCCAGTTATCGCTGTTTGGGAAAACGTCATGGGAGCGTTTTCTTCAAATGACAGGATGGATTTTAGAGCCGTGCTGCAATCATTTTCCGATACCGAAATTTCAATGCCTTCTACTGGAGGATGGGCTAACGCCGGTATGGTGCGAGGGGGAAAGACTGACCTGTGCTGGCGGCTCATGGATGCCCAGTATTGGGGAAAGCCCCGGCTTGTTCAGCGAAGAAAGAGAATCTTCCTTGTGGCAGATTTTAGAGGACAGAGTTCCGCAGAAATACTATTTAAGCCCCGTGATATGTTCCCGCTTCCTCCGCCTTGCACAGACTACGGGCTGCCCGCCGCCGGAGCCAGTCGAATATCTCTTGATAAAACAAGGGGGAAAATACCCGTCATCCGCCCCTTTCAGGAACGGCGTATGCGGAGTGCTGCAAAATCAGGAAACCAGTCTGCTTTCCTCGCAAGTTTCGGACGGCCAGATGAACCTTTTCCAACTTTACTGGCAAAAGCAGTCAATATGATTTCATTCTGGTATGAGGGGGAAGAAAAAGACGGAGTTCTCCGAAATTTGACACCTGTTGAGTGTGAGCGCCTGATGGGATTACCGGAGGGGTGGACAGCATATGGAAATTTAGGACAGCCCATTAGTGATAATGCACGGTGCAAAGCACTTGGAAACGCAATCGCCCTGCCGTGTGCTGATTACATCATGGCAGGAATAGCAGAAACCATACATGAATAAGAAAGGCGGTTTTGTATGACAGAGAAAAATCGTTCACCTCCGTTGTCGGATGGAACATCAACAGAAGCTATCGAGCCAACTATATTATTTCAGAAAGGACAGGTACATCTATATGGAATTAAAATTCGTTATCCCCAACA
>OIGI01000568.1_pt1 | contig 8155 bp, 5 predicted proteins | sample 1582291 | NCBI WGS metagenome assembly OIGI01 (sample SAMN02674607, study PRJEB24791) | human gut metagenome, SKBSTL069 | isolation source: stool | host: Homo sapiens | place: USA | reverse complement strand
CCCAGATTACGCAGGGTGTAGTTCATGCCGGCCAGCGCGTAGGTAGCGCCCGGGTCCAGCGGCAGATAGCTGCCGGAAGCCTTATCGTAGATCTTCACGTTCTGCACGCGCGGGGTGCCGGTGGCGCTGCCGATCCAGACATTCTTCTCGTCGGTCTGCACGGTGTTGGGGATATCGGTGTGGATCTCGTAGGTAGCACCTGCCACCTGCAGGAAGCCGCCGTTCTCCTTGCCGCCCTCGCCTGCAAAGCGGGCTGCAAACTCCAATGCGTCCTGGATCTGCTTGCCGGTGACCGACATCAGGCAGGCCACGTTGCCAAAGGGGCTGACCTGCTTGCAGGTCTTGAAGGTCCAGTCGCCTGCGGGCACATCGGCGCGGATGCCGCCGCCGTTCATGATGGCCAGATCACAGTGCAGCTTTTCCACCTCGTTGAAGTAGGCGTAGATGCCGTCGGCCACAAAGTCGCCGAGGTTGGTCTCGGCAGAGCGGATGCGGCGCTTGCCGGTGGCAGGGTCGGAAACATAAAAATCGCTGTCGCCCACAGCGATCTTCTCGCCCAGCATATCGTCCACGGTGTTCACCCAGCCGGTCTGCATGGCAGCGATCGTGGCGTCCATACCCTCGTGGGTGGAGATGAGTTTGGTGGTGATGGTGCCGTCCGCAGCGATGGTCATCTCGCCAACGTTGGCAAAGTAAGAACCGGTCTGGGTCAGGGTGACAGCCTTGCCGGAAGCATCCTGCACCTGCTTGTTCTCCATTACGGTATGGGAGTGGCCGTCGATAAAGGCGTCAAAGCCGCTGGTGTGGGCAATGACTTCCTCACTGGTCCACGGAGAGGAAGAGGGGTCTACGCCCAGATGGCCCAGACCGATGACCACGTCTGCCAGAAGCTTTGCCTTATCAATGGCCTTCTGCACGGCGTCATAGAGCTTTTTGCCGTCCTCGCCGCCCTGAATGTCGTAGATGTACTTGCGCTGTGCCTTGTCCATAAAGTAGGCAGGGGTGGACTTGGTAAAGGTTTCGGGGGTAGTCACGCCCACAAAGGCAATGCGTCTGCCACCGCGCACGAACACCTTGACGGAGGGCAGCACACGCAGGCCGGTGCGCAGGTCTACCCAGTTGCAGGACAGGTACGGGAAGTCCGCTTCCTTCATGATGGCCTTGGCGCGGTCCATGCCGTAGTCAAACTCGTGGTTGCCGGGGGTGGCGACATCGTAACCGGCAGCGTTCATCAGCTTGATGATGGAAGCGCCCTCGTCCATAGAGCCATAGGCAGTGCCCTGCACATGGTCGCCTGCGTCCACCAGCAACACGTCCTTGCCGGCGTTCTGGTAGCTCTGCTTCAGATCGGCAATGGCAGCGTAGGTCAGCTTGGGGCTCTGCTTGTCGATGTAAGTATGGACATCGTTGGTGTACAGGATGGTGACGTCAGACTTATCACCAAGCCAGCAGGCCGATGCGGCGGGCGCACCGATGGCCATGGATGCAGCGGCAGCGGTCACACCAGCAGCCTTTAAAAAGCTGCGACGGGAAATAAGTTGTTTCACAGGAAAACGACCTCCTTTTATTTTTGGCGTATCGCATTTGGGGCAGGCTCTTCCCTCCTGCCCTTTCAATAGCTCTAGCATAGCACAGAACGCCGCCGCAGACAAGCCAAAATCGTTCTTTTGGCACAAATAATTTTCACGTCCCGCTTTATTTTGACACACATTGTACCATTTTTACACAAATCCTATACAAAAAAGACCTCCCCGCGCCCTGTCGCAGAGCAGCGGAGAGGTCTTTTTTAGGGGGATGTTGACCCGTTGCCGGGTCTATCGGAGGAGAGGAAATATCAGATGGCGTTATACTCCTTGAGGAACTTCTCAAGGTCGGTACCCTCGATCTTCTTCAAAGCTTCCTTCAAAGCCAGACGCGGGATCAGCGGCAGATCCATGTCGGTGATCTTTTTGCCGTCGCGCAGCTTCACGGTGGCATCGATCAGGGCGCGCACATCGTAGGTGCTGCCCCAGACCTCGGGCACGCCGCGGTCGATGTTCAGCAGGGTGTACACGGCCTCCATACCGGTGCGCATGGAGTACTCGGTGGTAAAGATGGTATCGCGGGCGGTCTCGGCAAACTGGCCAAGGAAGGCAAAGTTCACAGCACCCTCGGGCACAACATCGGGACGGTCGCCCATGGCACGGGGCATGAAGAAAGCATCGATATAGGGCATCATCACAGGCACGGTGTTGGCGCTGTGCTCTGCCAGTTCAGCGATCTGATCCTCCGGCACGCCGATGTGGTACAGCCACTCCATGCAGATCTCGCGGCCGGTGCAGTCACGCATGGGCTTCTTGACGTAATCGCCGGGCTTATCGCTGAACAGGCCGTACACCCAGACGCAGAGCTGGTCTTTGGGCTGTGCCCGGAACTGCTGCTGCCGGTTCAGGGTCCAGCTCATGAGCCACTTGGAGTCCTTCACCGTGACGATGCCGCCGGTGACGGTGCGGCCGCTGAAGGGGTCCCGCTTGCAGATCTTCTGGATATACCGGGGAATCTTCTCATCCAGCGTCGTGATGGTGGCGCTTTCCCAGTTGGTCAGCTCCGGCTGGCTGCAGAACTTTTCCGGGTGGCCGAAGGAGTCGTCCAGCGCGGCGATGCGCTTCCAGAGGTCCCAGCCGTTGCCCGGCTTGATGGCGGGGTCGAAGCCCGTGGCCTTGTTCTGTGCGCCGACGGTGCAGCTCTCCACACAGCCGCCGTTGGTGATAAAGAGCAGGTCGTCCTCGGTGAGGTCGATGGTCTCCACCGCGCCCTTGTGGTCTACCGTGATGCCCGCCGCCTGCTTTTTGCCCGGCTCGAGGCTGAACTGGACGTCCACGACCTTTGTGTCGTAGTAGAACTGGACGCCGTGGTCTTTCAGGTAGGTGACCATGGGCAGGATGATGGACTCGTACTGGTTATACCGGGTGAAGCGGAGGGCCGTGAAGTCGGGCAGACCGCCGATGTGGTGGATATACCGCTTGAGGTAGAGCTTCATCTCGAGGGCGCTGTGCCAGTTCTCAAAGGCGAACATGGTGCGCCAGTAGAGCCAGAAGTTGGAGTTGAGCACCTCATCGTCAAAAAAGTCGGTGATCTTTTTGTCCTCAAGCTGCTCGTCGGGGGTGAAGAACAGCTTCATGATCTCCATGGCTCCCTTATCCGACAGGCCAAACTTGCCGTCGGTGTGGGCGTCCTCGCCCCGGTTCACGGTAGCGCGGCAGAGGGAATAGTTGGGGTCGGCCTTGTTCAGCCAGTAATACTCGTCCAGCACACTGGCTCCCTCCGTTTCCAGCGAAGGGATGGAGCGGAGCAGATCCCACATGACCTCGAAGTGGTTGTCCATCTCACGGCCGCCCCGCATCACATAGCCCACGTCGTACTTGTAGCCGTCGCAGGCACCGCCGGGCAGGGGGTCTTTTTCAAAAACGTGTACCCTCTCCCCCTTCATCTGGCCATCCCGCACCAGATAGCAGGCTGCCGTCAGGGCCGCCAGACCACTGCCGATGATATAAGCCGATTTGCGATCCACGCCTTCGGGCTTGCGGGGCCTCGCAAAGGCTTCGTAATTGCCGCTGGAATAATACATAGACGTGACCTCCATTTTGTTCTGTACCGGCAGCACGTTCGGCCCCGGTTTGTTTGGTTCTGGCATCAGTATACCCCGCCGCTTCCCGCCCTACAACAAACAAAACCGCCCAACTGCCGCAATTTTTGGCAAATGGGCAGGTTTGCATAAAAAATCCGCCCCCGGCGTACCGGAGACGGATAAAAAGTTTTATGATGACTCAGAATGTCAGCCGCATCTGATGCCAGACCACATCGCCGTGGGTGGAGACGGAGACGCCCTCATCCACGAAGCCGAACTGCGCATAAAAGCCGATGAGCCGTTCCTTGCAGGTGAGCACGATGCCCTTGCGCCCGGCGGCTTTCGCGTCGGCGCAGACCTGACGCAGAACACGGGACGCACAGCCTTCGTGCCGATGGGCCGGAGCGGTGACGACGCTGAATATCATCTGCCACCCACCCTTCGGCGTGTGGAGATGGGGATCATCGTACATCTCATCGGTGAGGTCGGGCATATCGGTGACGAAGCCGTTGACGAAAGCTTTCACCTCGCCGCCCTCGTCCAGCAGCCAGAAACAGTCCGGGTAGACAGCCACACGCCCGGCGATGCTCTGCCGGGACGCACCCTCAGCGGGCGGGTAGGACGCAGCTTCGATGTCAGCCAGTGTGTCCACATCAGTGGGCAGTGCATGACGGATGCTCATGCTCTTCCCTCCTCAGGCTTTGGCGGCGGGAGCCACCTCAAAGTCGATCTTGCCCAGATTGACGTCGGCGCGGACGATGGTGATCATCATCTTGTCGCCGAGGCTCCAGGTCTTGCCGGAAGCGGGGTCGGTCAGGCGGACGCCCTCGGTCAGGCTAGTGCCGGAGGGAGTCAGACTGGAAGCAGGCACAAAGCCTTCCACGCCGTTGTCCAGCTCGATAAAGAGGCCGCGCTGGGTCACGCCGGAGATGGTACCCTCGTAGCACTCGCCCAGATGGCGGCGGGCATACTCGGCCTTATAGCAGTCCTCGGCCTTCCGCTCGATCTGCATGGCGATGACCTCGCGCTCGCTGGACTGCTTGGAGGCGCGCTCTGCGAAATCGGTGTAGCGGAGGATCATGGTCTCCTTCTCGGTCCCCTTGAGCATATCGGTCATGATGCGATGGATGGCCAGATCGGGGTAACGGCGGATGGGGCTGGTGAAGTGGGCGTAGTCCTTCAGCACCAGACCGTAGTGGCCCTTGGGCTTCTCTTCGTAGAGAGCCTTGGACATGCAGCGGAGCATGCCGGTGTTGATGATCTGCTCATAGGGGGTGCCGCGCACACCCTCGAGGATGGCGCTCAGCTCCTTGGGAGTGGGAACGTCCTTGGCGAAGTGGTCATTGATGCCGCAGGCCTGCAGCAGAGCGTGCAGACGCTCCAGCTTCTCGGCGTTGGGCTCTTCATGGACGCGGTAGACGAAGGGGATCTGCTTGACGCGGGCAAAGTGGGCAGCGCACTGGTTGGCCAGCAGCATGAACTCCTCGATCATGCTCTCGCTCTCGCCGGAAGTGCGCTTCTTGACGTCGATACAGCGGCCATTCTCGTCGAGGATGAGCTTGACTTCGCCGCTCTCGATGTCCATGCAGCCGCGCTCCTTGCGCAGACGGGCGCGGTGGCCGTACAGCTCCTTCATAGCGGGCAGCTGGTCGATGACGTCGGCATACTTTGCCTTGATCTCGGCGTCGGCCGTACCGGCCAGCAGAGCGTTGATCTCGGAGTAGACACCCTTGACGCGGCTGCGGATGATGGACTTGACAAAGCGGTAATCCGTCAGATTACCCTCCTTGTCCAGACGCATCAGGCAGGAGAAAGCCAGACGCAGCTCATTCTCGTTCAGGCTGCAGATGCCGTTGGACAGGGCCTTGGGCAGCATCGGAACGACCTGATCTGCATAATAGACGCTGGTTGCGCGGCTGAACGCCTCGTTGTCCAGCTCGGTGCCGGGCTTGACGTAGTTGGAGACGTCGGCGATGTGGACGCCCAGCTCAAAACCGCCGTCAGAGGTGCGGGTCAGGCTGATAGCATCGTCGATGTCCTTGGTCTCGGCACTGTCGATGGTGAAGATGGGCAGGGCGCGCAGGTCCATGCGGCCCTCGCAGTCCTTCTCGGAGACCTCTGCGCCCTCGAACTTCTTGGCCTCATCCCGCACTTTATCCGGGAAGCGGGTGCGGATGTCCTTTGCGTAAAGCAGAGCCTTGGCGCAGCGCTTGGCCTCGTCGGAGCTGCCGAAGCGCATGGCGACGCCCACGCGGTGGTCTTCCTGACGGTTGCCGCGGTTCAGGATCTCGACGGCTACCTTGTCGCCGTCCTTTGCGCCGCCCTCGCAGTCGCGGGCCAGAGGCATGGTGATGGCCGGGCAGTCGTCCGGCACGAAGCGCAGACGGCCCTCGACCCGGCGCACCGTGCCGACCAGGTCGTTCTTCTCGGTCAGGATGGCGAGGATCGCGCCCTCGTCGCTGCCCTCCACACGGGGATGCTCGAATTTTTCCACCAGCACATCGTCGCCGGGCATTGCGCCCTTGGTGAAGCGGCCGGGGATGAAGATGTCGCTGGTGCCGTCCTCCAGCATGACGAAGGCAAAGTTCTTGCCCAGCTTGACCACCTTGCACAGCAGAGCCTTGTCGGCACGGCCGGAGCGGACGGTAAAGAACACGCCCTGACGCTGGCAGACGACAGCCTCCCGCACCAGTTCGTCCAGAGCTTCCATCACCTTGCGGTCTGCGCCGCGCTCGCCGCCGAACTTCTGCTTCAGCTCTTTGACAGTGCAGGGCTGGTTCTGGATGGCATGTTCGATTTTATCGCGCATTGACATAAATTTTCTTTCTCCTTAACTACCATAGCCCGCCCTCCACCGGGGCGCGGCTTCTTCCCTCTTATCTCTTTTATAACAACATATAGACACAAAAACAGCCCCGCTTTCATCACGGGGCTGCGGGCGCATACTCAGGCCAGACGGCTTGCGAACACGCAGGCCAGGATGGCCACCACAAAGAAGATGATACCGGCGATGCGGGTCACCTTTGCCAGCATCTGGTCCGCAGGGGTCAGACGGGCGTTGTTTGCGCCGTAAGCGCTGCCGTTGATGACACCAGCCAGACCCTGACCGTGGGTATGCTGCATCAGGGTGAGGGCAAAGATGACCACCGAGACGACGAGCAGAATGACGCCGCCGACGATTTCAATGACTGCCATGGATGAAAACGCTCCTTTTATTGTTAAATTTGGATAACAAACATACAAATACAAGTATATAGTAACATACCTCGGCCAAAAAAGCAAGCAGAAAAGCAAAACCATTCACTCCCCGGCGCTCAGTGCGTCGCACAGGCGGGCAAAGACAGCTGCGCTGGACACCTCCGGCTCTGTCTGGGCGTCCTGCATCACCACGATGGTCCAGCGGGGCTTTTCTGCCGGGTAAAAACCGGCGAACCAGTAGTTTTTCAGCTCTTCGCCATCCCGGAACTGGCCGGTCTGGGCGGTGCCATGGGCTGCGCCCAGACGCGGCAGGGGCAGCAACTGCATGGCTGCCCCCTGCCGCAGAATGGCCTTGCAGTATTCGATCCCCAGAATATTATTCGGTGTATTCAGGATCTGTGTAACTTCATTTAACAGAGGAGTAAGTACCCCGTCAAAATCGTCACCACTGAAGTTGCGCGGATTTTTAAAATATTCTGTCAATGCCTGGCTTCTGGCAGCGGGAAAAGTCAGACCTTCGCTTAAAAAGCTTTTCAACAGTTTCTTATATTCTTCAGGTTCTTCTACAAGGATCTCAGCCAGTTCTTTCAGTGCACTGATTTCCCCTGACTCACTTCCAAAGCAGAGTATATCAACAATATCAAGGCTGTCTAACAGGGAAACGCCCCCCATTGCAAAGGCTTCTGCACTTGCTGTAGAGATGGATACCGGCATTTCAAGTACAAGGTCAGCACCACACCGCAGAGCCATTTCTGCACGTGCGTGTTTGGAGATGAGAGCAGGAGTGCCGCGCTGCACATAATCTCCGCTCATGGCAACAATAACGTAGTCTGCTTTTAACCTTTCCTTTGTATACCTGATCTGATATTCATGTCCTTTGTGAAAAGGATTATATTCTGCAATGACTGCGGTAATGGTCATAAAACGTACCTTCTTTCGAAAAAAATAGCACGATTCCAAACAGAGAGGAACCGCGGATCACATAGCCCTATCGTAACAAAAACAGAAAAGGAATGCAAGAATTCCTCCGTTTTGGATTTTTTGTCCAGTTGTTTTGAATTTTATACTTGCGAAAGGGCAAAAAGCGTACTACAATGAGAATATCGAGTAAATTTATCGAAAGGAGTCAAAAGATCATGGGATTTATTGACACAATTAAAGCAAGAGCAAAAGCAGACAAAAAAACAATTGTACTGCCAGAGTCAGAAGACAGAAGAACATATGAAGCAACTGCACAGATCCTGAAAGAAGGAATCGCAGATGTTGTTCTGGTTGGTAGCGAAGAAGCAATCAAAAAAGGCAGTGAAGGACTGGATATTTCCGGTGCAAAGATCGTAGATCCTGCTACAT
>OIGI01000544.1_pt1 | contig 8454 bp, 5 predicted proteins | sample 1582291 | NCBI WGS metagenome assembly OIGI01 (sample SAMN02674607, study PRJEB24791) | human gut metagenome, SKBSTL069 | isolation source: stool | host: Homo sapiens | place: USA | reverse complement strand
AGGCTTGGAAAACAGCCTCCCCCATCCCTTATCCCGCAAAACATATTGAATAATTTTTCTAATAACAACGATTTATCATGAAAAGAATATCCTTGTTTTTATTACTGTTCCTTTTACTGAAGGCAACGGTTATGTATTCGCAGGATGGCCATCCTGAAACCAACTTCCGGATTGTTCCGGTATCTCCCAATGCAGCTTCATTGGGAACGTATGGACTGATACCTACTGACAATTATGTGGGGCAAGCCCGAATCAGCATTCCCATTTACGAGATTGACCTTGACGGAAAGAAGTTCCCCATTGCACTATCGTACCATACGGACGGAACACGTGTTGCACAAGAAGCTACTTGGATTGGCCTTGGATGGACCCTCCAGGCAGGAGGGTGCGTCGTCAGACAAGTGCAGGGTACGGACGACTTTGCAGCACGTGGATGCTATAACCTTACTGATGCTCCGTGGCTGACCAATCCCAGATTTGAAGTGACCGACCAGAATTTGGAGAAGTATATGGGTTATTTCAAAGGTGACTATGATGCCGAACCTGATATGTTTTACTTCAATGCAGGCGGACATTCGGGCTCCATGTATTTCGACGTATTGAAGAACAACCGACAACTGAATGCCGTCCCTACCATCCAAACACAAGAAAAAGTGGTAAAGATGGTATACAATACAAGTAACAAAACATGGACCATGACGGACTTGGAAGGATATGTCTATTCCTTCTCGACAAAAGAAATCACATACTATTTCTTAAATACCATTGATTTTTTTCAAACAGATATAACTAGAAGTCATATATTTCCATACTATAACGAACCGCAGATTGTAACAGCCTGGATGCTTGACTCTGTGACATCTCCCAACGGTGGAAAGATTACGTTTAGTTACAAAAAAGAAAGTATTTTTACTCCCATTTCTACTACAGAAGACGTTATATCTTTGTCTAAAATAGTGAATGGCCAATTGTCTTCACAATCTCCGCAGTATTTCACCAATAAGTTCAACTACAATTACTCATACTCCAAGATAGAGCAATGGACATTGTCGGCTATTACTTTTGAAGGGGGTAAAGTAGAATTCGGTACAACTGATCGTGAGGATATAGAGAGTGCGGAAACCGGAAAAAAGGTACAGAAGCTGTCGAGTATCAAGGTGAGTGATACTGCCGGTAACCTTATCAAGACCACCATGCTGGAGTATAAATATCTGCTTAGCGGAATGGCTGCCACTACCAATGGTTATGATGACCGTTTGTTATTGTCGAAGGTATATGATGTGGCTGGTTCGAAGAAGAACAATGTATATACCATGGATTACAATATGGGGAAATTGCCGCCCAAACGCTCTCTGTCTGTAGATGCCTGGGGATTCTACAACGGTGCGTCACCAATGACTGCTTCTTTAAAGATTAGCCCCAGCATTTATTGGTCGGAGTCGATAAAGCCGAGCAGTAAGACGAGCTTGTTCAAAGAAGGTATGGACCGTTCATTCAATGAGGCGTTGTGCAAGATAGGGACGCTGCGCACTATCACCTATCCTACGGGTGGCACAACTACCTTTGAGTATGAAGGACATCGTTTTGAAACTTTGCCTATGATGCCCCCCTTGCGCGAAGGAACCCTTAACCTGGTAGACAACGGTATGCCGCCCGTAGCACCCGGAGCTCCTGTCCTTATGTATATTGGCGAGCCTTTTGAAGTGGACGATGCCAATCCCAAGATTATCATCCGCAGAAGACATGACGAACCTCATCCCAGTGAACATCTTGCTTCGTCGCTTACTTACACAACACAACTCGAAAAGAAAGAGGGTAATGGTTATAGAACCTTGTTCTCTTCTCCCGATTATGATGTGATGGAGCCCTGGCCTGATGACACTGAAAAGCAACTGGACAGAGGTACGTATCGTGTGACATTGGCAGTGCAGAATGTAAGGTTGGAGTATCCTATCAATATTTCGGTAGAGATAGTAGGCAAAACGAATGCTCCCTTGGATAAGGATTACCTGGGTGCCGGGCTGCGCATCAAGTCCATCACGAATACGGACGGCAACGGTAACCAGAGTTGGCGTAAGTTTGAATATCAGGATGCAAAGCTGATGGTGAAGCCGGTATTCAACGCACCGGTCTATGTAGAACAAATGCAAAGTTGGGCGGGAAACTGGATGAATGCTTACTATGAACTGATTCAATCTGCTCCTTATATCCCTTTGACGAATCTTTCCAGAGGAAACCTTGTGGGATATACGGCGGTCAGTGAATCATATGGCGACATGGATACTCAGGGATATACCACTTACAGATACCATAACGTTCCGGATGAGGTTACTGATATATACCTGGCCGGTATTCCTACGGTGCCTGACTATGAGAACGGTAAACTTTCGTCGGTAGAATATAGGGATAAAAATCATAAACTGCTGAAGAGAGAGGAGTACACCTACTCCCCTTCTTCTTCGGAAGAGGTTTGGGCACCGAAAATACGCAACTATTATTTCAATCCGGATTATTCCCATCCTACCCGTACCATGCAGCCTTACAATCTGTGGGCACAATCGTACTATCTCAGCAAGAAAGTGACTACCGACTATCGCGCTGAAGGCAATATAGTGGACGAAGAGAGATATGCCTATACTGACTATGGGGTACTTTCTTCCTTGAAGAGCAACAAGCACGGGGTGGAGAAAGAAAAGCAGTTTAAATATGCAAACAGCTTTACGGATGCCGTTTCCGTCAAGATGAAAGGGAAATATATGGTGGGCATACCCATAGAACGCGTCGAACTCTCTGCCGGCAAAGTGGTGAATGCGTCGAAGACGGAATATAAAGACACGCTCAACATGATTCTGCCCAAACGTACGTTGAAATTCAGCTCTGCTGCTCCCAAGACACTGGCCGACTATGCGGGAGCCTATGTGCAGGACATCTGGTTTGGCAAGTACACTTCGAGAGGCCGGCTGCTGGGTTATATACGCAACAATTTGCCGGTGAGCTTCCTATGGGCCTATAACAATCTTTATCCGGTGGCCAAGATAGAAGGAAAGACGTATGAGGCTGTAGAGAAAATCTCGTCGGCGAGCATCAGCCAACTGCCAGCCAATGTGAATACTGCGTCTATTACAGCTGTCCTGAACACAGTGCGAAACGGGCTTGCCAACGACAATGCTTTGGTTACTACCTATCTCTATCGCCCGCTTGTGGGTGTTACGGAAATTGTAGAACCGAATAAAGAGAAAGCGACCTTTGCCTATGACGACTTCAACCGCTTGTTCCAGGTTAAGGACCATAATGGAAAGGTAGTGAACGAATATCAGTATAATTACAAACCCCAATGAAACGAAAGAATTGTATGAAACGAAAATATATGTTCATGGCGTTGCTGTGCTATGCACTGACAACAGCGGCGCAGGATGCCAGCCACAATTATGTGCGTACCCGTAGCATGCTGGATGAAATGGGAGGTAAATACCTGGATAAGGTGGAGTATTTTGATGGCCTGGGACGTCCGTTCCAGACGGTATTGAAGAAGGTGACGGCAAGCAACAGCAATCTGGTGACGCTGCAGGAGTACGACGTTGCAGGACGTGCCGTGAATTCCTGGCTGCCGATAGTCTCGTCTGCCGAGTATGTGGCGCCTGCTGCATTCAAGAGCAGTGCGCCCAGCAACTATGGCAACGACTCGCGTCCTTACGGCCAGCCGGTGTACGAGGCTTCTCCGCTGAACCGTACCGTCAAGGAATACGGACCGGGAGCCGCATGGCATGGCGGGCATTCCGTCAATACGGACTATCTGGCCAACAGTACGGCTAACGCGCAGTTGAACTGCATCAACTATGGCGTAAGCAGTGCAGGCGCACTGACGAGCAACGGCAGCTATGCTTCCGGCCAGCTTTCGGTCGTTAAAACCACCGATGAAGACCTGAACGTGAGCTACACCTTCACCGACAAGATGGGACATGTTGTATTGTCCCGTCAGATGAAGGGCAGCGAAACGCACGACACTTACTATGTGTATGACGACAAAAGCAATCTTTGTTTCGTGCTCCAGCCTATGTACCAAAGCTTGGCCAATCTCGACTTGTATGCTTTTCAGTACAAATACGACGGACGCAACCGCTGTATCTGGAAGAAGCTTCCCGGTGCGGGATATATGGAAATGGTGTATGACAATGCCGACCGCCTGGTATTCTCGCAGGACGGCAACCAGCGTGCCCTTACATCCGGTAACTGGACGTACTACAAGTACGACGGGCTGAACCGCCTGACGGAACAGGGGACTTGTACCAACAAAGTGACCACTTCTGGAACGAATGTACTTGTGCAGCACTTCTATGACAGTTACGCTTTCCGTTCGCAAGCAGGTTTCAATAACAGCAATTTCCCTGATGATGCTTCGGGCAATGGAAAAGGTGCCTTGACTGCAAGTGTGGCAACGGTACTTGGTAGTAGTAACAAGATTTATACCGCATACTACTATGACATCAAGGGACGTGTGGTGAAGACTGTACAAAGTAATCCTTTGGGTGGTTATGATGTAGCAGCTACCGTCTATACTTTTACAAACAAGCCTGCTACAGTGACCCATACCCACACGGCAAGCGGAAAAACAACCCGCACGGAAGTGTATACTTACAGCTACGACCATGCGGACAGACTCTTGAAGGTGGAGCATACGCTAGGTGGCACCAAGATAACCCTTGCCGACTATGCGTATGACAACTTGGGCAGACTGCAATCAAAGTCCCTGCACGGAAGTGCCACCAACAAGCTGACGTATGCCTATAATGTCCGTGGCTGGCTGACGGGAATTAGTGGAAGCAAGTTTACACAGAATCTGTACTACAACACCGGCACCGGCACCGCCAAATACAACGGCAGCATCAGCAGCATGACGTGGAAGGCTGGAAATGAGAGCACTATCCGTGGCTATAAGTTCACTTACGACGGATTAAGCCGTCTGATGAACGCCACTTACGGCGAAACAGCCGGCATCAATACAAACACCAACCGTTTCAGTGAGAATGTAACCGCCTATGACAAAAACGGCAACATCAAGACCTTGCAACGTTACGGTCAGACCGCCGCTTCCGGTTACGGACTGATTGATAACCTGACTTTCACCCTCGGTGGCAATCTGTTGAACCGCGTGGACGATGCGGCAGCGGCTTCCGCCTACGGTGGCGGCTTCGAGTTCAAGGACGGCGTGAAGCAGGCGAACGAATACACTTACGATTCCAATGGAAATTTAACTAAAGATTTAAACAAGGGAATTAGTACAATTACCTATAATGTATTAAATTTGCCCAATATGGTCACGTTCAGTGACGGTAGTACGATTGCCTATACTTATGGTGCCGACGGCACAAAGCTGAAAACTGTCCATAAGACAGGCAGCACTACTACCACGACGGACTATTGCGGAAACGTGGTCTATGAGAACGATGTTCAGAAGTTGCTGCTGACCGATGAAGGCTATGTTACTTTGAGCGACGGCAAGTACCATTACTACTTGAAAGACCATCAGGGGAACAACCGTGTAGTAATCAACCAGAGTGGCACTGTAGAGGAGACGAACCATTACTATCCGTTCGGTGGTGTGTTTGCAAGCTCAGGCAATGTGCAGCCTTACAAGTATAACGGCAAGGAGTATGACTCGAAGAAAGGTTTGAACTGGTATGATTATGGTGCAAGGCATTATGATGCGGTATTGGGTAGGTTTACGACGAATGACAGATTTGCCGAGAAATATTATTCGATGTCTCCGTATCAGTATGGGGCGAATAGTCCGGTTGGGAATATTGATGTGAATGGAGATAGTATTAGAGTTTACACTGAAACTCAGTCCTTTGGTCACACGTGGATTAGTGTTGGTGAAGGATCTAATATGACTGTTTATAGCTACGGACGATACAATGGGACTAACAAAGGACCAGATAGAAGCTCTAATTCTTTAGGAAACGGTTCCGGTGTTCTTTTAAAGTTAATGGGGGATGAAGCAAAAGCTTACAATGACAAAAAAGCAGCTGGCGGAATGTCTGTATTTGTAGTAACAGATGTGGCAGATGAAAAAGTTGCTAATATTTTAGACGAAAAGTTTAATATGTCAACTACAATGCCAGATAATCCTAAAAGTGATTATTATAACAGTTCTTCTGCTCGTATTATTGATGAATATAAGCTGACAAGTAATAATTGTACAACAATGGTATCTGATGTATTGAATAAAAGCGGGTCAAATGCTCTGAAAGAGACAAGGCTACAACAAACAAGCAATTTTGGAACATGGACTACTATTCCTATTGTCAACAGATTTATTCTTCCAATATCAATGCAGAATCATTTAGTGAGAATATCCAAACCTGGAGGTGTAGTTTATAAAACAAGATAGATTATGAAATGGCTTAGAATTGTGTTTGTTGCCACATCAATAATTCTTTCATTAGTAATTGTATGCGCAATTATTAATTGTGAAATTAGTTATAAATATGAGATTGAAAATCGATGTGGGGATAAAATTGATATCTTATGGGTTGAGGAGTGGCTAAAAGAAACGATTAAAGTGTGGCAGTTTTTTCTATGCTATGTAATCATTAATATCTTTTATTTAATAGCTTCTCTTGTCAATAGCCGTAAATCTTCAAAAGAAAAATGCAGTTTATCATAAACAAACGCAGTCTCTTTTGTATTGATAATTAGGGCGTCTTGACCTGATATGAATTGACTATTTTATCGCTATCCTAACATCAGATATCTTATATCTTGCATGTTAGGATAGCTTTTTTCTTTCTAATACTGATACGGCGGCCTTAACCGTCTGACTGCTTTCACCCACGGCGCAGGCCGCTATACAGAAAAGGTGACCGGTTACGACAAAAACGGCAATATCCTATCTTTGCAGTGCTACGGGCAGACCTCCGCATCAGTCTACGGCTTGATCACTCTTACGGGCAATCTGCTGAATCGTGTGGACGATACCGCTACGACTTCTGCTTACAACAACGGTTTCGAGTTCAAGGACGGCGTGAAGCAGGCGAATGAATACAACTACGATTCCAACGGGAATTTAACTAAAGATTTGAACAAGGGAATTACCAATATATCGTATAATTGCTTAAATTTGCCCAGTGTGGTGACGTTCAGTGACGGCAGCACCGTCACCTATACCTATGCAGCCGACGGCACAAAGCTGAAAACTGTCCATAAGACAGGCAGCACTACCACCACGACGGACTATTGCGGAAACGTGGTCTATGAGAACGGTGTTCAGAAGTTGCTGCTGACTGATGAGGGTTATGTTACTCTGAGTGACAGCAAGTATCACTATTACTTGAAAGACCATCAGGGTAACAACCGGGTAGTCATCAACCAGAGCGGCACGGTAGAGGAGACGAACCATTACTATCCATTTGGAGGGGTGTTTGCAAGTGCAGGCAATGTGCAGCCTTACAAGTACAACGGGAAGGAGTATGATGGCAAGAAGGGGTTGAATTGGTATGATTATGGAGCACGTATGTATGATGCAGCATTGGGTAGGTTTATGACAGTTGATCCACTGGCAGAGAAGTATTATCCGATGAGTCCGTATGGGTATTGTTTGAATAATCCTATCAAATTTATTGATGCAGACGGGAGACTGCCAAGAATTTATATCGAAAGAAAAGGTTTTGGACATGCATTTGTAACAGTTGGCAATGGTGATAATACAATTGTGTATACCTATGGTAGATATGGAGAATTGGGAAAAGATAAAAGTTCGGCACGGAATACTTCGCCTACAGGAGAAGGAGTGCTTATTAAATTGACGGGTAGAGATGCTATTAGCTTTATTCAGGATCAAATGCTTGCTAATGAAGCAGTGGGATATGAGTTTACAAAAGGTTCAGATGAACTTGTTTCGAAACACTTTGATAAGCAATTAGATAATAGTAATAAAATACCTCAAAAAGGTAAGTATGCAGGTAAAGAAAATGCGAAAGTTATTGATGAATATAATTTATTTATTAACAACTGCGCTACCACTTCCATAAAAGGTATACAAGAGGGAGTAAAAAAAGATTTGGATTTGAAAGATTCTAAAGCCCCTGCTTCTTTAGGAGACCGTTTGAAAGTAATGTCTAAAGAGGATGAGCATAGTATCAGAAGAATTACTTATAATGAAATAAAGAAAGAGTTTAATTTGCATGGAGCTGGAACAAAATGGTAATTATGAAAAAGGTTATTTTAATGGTATTTCTGATATTCTCATTGTTGATGATTGTCTATGGGATAGGTTTTATTCTTAATTATTATTTAGTGATAAAATATTCCATAGAAGACTGTTTGCCCTTAGGTGGTAAAGGCACTTTCCCGGTAGTGAGTGACAGATTAGATGAAATACATGCTCTTGTCAATTATGCTGAAATAGTAGTTATATATGCAATTTAAGATCGGAAGAGCACACGTCTGAACTCC
>OIGI01000532.1_pt1 | contig 8594 bp, 7 predicted proteins | sample 1582291 | NCBI WGS metagenome assembly OIGI01 (sample SAMN02674607, study PRJEB24791) | human gut metagenome, SKBSTL069 | isolation source: stool | host: Homo sapiens | place: USA | reverse complement strand
AAAGCTTTCCGGAACCCCCAGCCTAGCTGGGGGTTTTCTGTGCACAAAAAAAACCGCCGAACATGTCGGCGGCTTTCTGACTTACAAACTGACTGCTTACATCAGCGGCATGGCCAACCGCACAATGCTAATCAGCGGTTGTGGCCATACACCCAGCACCAGTACCAACAGTGCAGAGATCAGCACCACGATACCGCCCGCGCTGTACTGCCAGTTTGAAGGTGCATCGCGACCCGGTTGTTCCGGGGCGTGAAGATACAAGCTCACCGCCACGCGCAGGTAGTAGTAGAGGCCGATTGCCGAACCGACAACCACGGCACCCACCAGCCACCACAAGTGTGCCTGGACACCGACCGCCAGCACGTAGAACTTACCAATAAAGCCCAGCGTCATCGGAATACCGGCCAGAGACAGCATCATCACCGTCATCACCGCCGCGAGGATCGGGCGATGCCAGAACAGACCGCGGTAAGAGAACAGGGAATCAGCATCCGGGCCACGATACGGGCTGGACATCAGGCTGACCACGCCGAACGCGCCGAGGCTGCTGAACAGATAACCGGCCAGGTAAACCCCTACCGCTTCCATCGACATCTCGCCGGTTTGCAGCGCAATCAGCGCCACCAGCAGATAGCCGAGGTGAGAGATAGATGAGTAACCGAGCAAACGTTTGATATTGGTCTGGCTCAGCGCCATCAGGTTACCGAAGATGATGGAGGCAAAGGCGATAATCGCCAGCACCACCCGAATCGCTTCGCTGTCACCCACCGGTGCGTAGAGGAACAGACGCATCACCACACCGAAGATAGCGATTTTGCTCGCCGTCGCCAGGAAAGTGGAAACCGGCGCAGGCGCGCCCTGGTATACGTCTGGCGTCCACAGGTGGAACGGCACCAGAGAGAGTTTGAAGCCGAGGCCAACAATCATCAGGCCGAAACCTGCCAGCAACAGCGGCTCGTTGAGCATACCGTCGCCGAGGTTTTTACCCAGCGCGACAAACGACAGGTCGCCAGACTGCGCATACACCAGCGCCATACCGAACAGCAGGAAAGAAGACGCTGCGGCAGAGAGAATGGTGTATTTGATACTTGCTTCCAGCGAACGTTTCTGGCGGAAAGCGTAACCGACCAGGCCAAACAGCGGCAAAGAGATCAGTTCAATACCGAGGAACAAAGACGCCAGATGGTTGGCATTCGCCAGCAGGATCCCGCCCAGCGCGGCAATTAACACCAACAGGTAGAACTCGTCCTTGTTGTCGTTATAGCCTTCAAGCCACGGGTAGGCGAAAGTACAGGTGGCGAGGCTCGCCAACAATACCAGCCCGGTGTAAAGCATGGCGAAACCATCAACGCGCATCAGTGGCGTAACGTCCATAGCGCCCGCCTGGCCGACAAACCAGAGCGAAACCAGCGCCGCGTTAAGCCCAATAACCGAGAGCGTAGCGTTGAGGAAATGATTGCGTCGCCACGCAATGGAGAGCATCACAACCACCACCGTCAAGCCGACGATCAGCAACGGTAGCAGTGCGATCAGGTTTTGTGGAGTTATTGTCATGGCGATTTACGGCCTTGTAGTAGTAACGGAATTAACAAACCACTGCTGGATATTGCCAATCGCGGAGTGCGAGGTATCCAGAATCGGCTGCGGATAGAAGCCCAGCAGTACCAGCAGCACCACCAGCAACAGGATCATAAACAGCTCACGCAGCGACATCCCTGGCAGTTCCTGGCTGGCAATCTGGCTTTTCGCTTTACCGAAGTAAGCGCGATGTAACATCGCCAGCGAATAAACAGAGGCAAAGACCAGCCCAAAGGTAGAGATAACGGTAATCACCGGGACAACCTGGAAGCTGCCGAACAGAATCATAAATTCGCCGACGAAGTTACCGGTGCCAGGCATCCCAAGCGTTGCCACCGCAAAGAACAGCGACAGTGCTGGCAGCCATTTCATCTTGCTCCACAGACCGCCCATCATGCGCATGTCGCGGGTATGGATACGTTCATAAAGCTGACCGCAGAGAATAAACAGACCCGCCGCTGACAAGCCGTGCGCAATCATCTGGATTACCGCGCCCTGGTAGGCCACCTGGCTGCCAGTGTAGATAGCAATCAGCACGAAGCCCATGTGGGAAACCGAGGTGTAGGCGATCAGACGTTTGATATCGGTCTGGGCGAAGGCCATCCACGCACCGTAGAAGATGCCGATAACACCCAGCCACATGGCGATTGGCGCGAACTCTGCCGACGCGTTCGGGAACAGCGGTAGGGAGAAACGCAGCAGACCGTAAGCGGCGGTTTTCAGCAAGATCCCCGCGAGGTCCACGGAACCGGCGGTTGGAGCCTGTGAGTGCGCATCCGGCAGCCAGCCATGCAGCGGAACCACCGGCATTTTCACCGCAAATGCGATGAAGAAGCCCAGCATCAACAGATATTCCACACCACTGGACATTGGCGTATTCAACAGCTCTTCATAGTTGAAGGTCCAGACGCCGGTCGCATTGTAGTGAACAAAAACCAGCGCCAGGATGGCGATCAACATCACCAGACCACTCGCCTGGGTGTAAATGAAGAACTTGGTTGCCGCCGTGATACGCGTTTTACCGTCAGAGGCTTTATGCCCCCACAGTGCGATCAGGAAGTACATCGGCACCAGCATCATTTCCCAGAAGAAGAAGAACAGGAACATGTCGATGGCAAGGAACACGCCGATAACGCCGCCCAGGATCCACATCAGGTTGAGGTGGAAGAAGCCCTGATATTTTTCGATCTCTTTCCACGAACAGAGTACCGCCAGCACACCGAGCAGACCAGTCAGCACGACCATCAGCAGCGATAGCCCGTCAATGGCGAGATGGATAGAGATACCAAAACGCGGGATCCACGGCATGTCGAATTCAGACTGCCACTGCGGAATTCCGGCGGATTGCGTCAGTGAATAACCGCCCTGCAACCACAGTTGCAGCGACAGCGCCAGCGTCAATCCCATGGTGATCAGCGCGATCCAGCGCGGCACCTTGACGCCAAAGCGTTCGGTCTGCCAGCACAGGAAGCCGCCGATAAAGGGAATTAATATTAGCCAGGGTAGTAACATGGCGATCTTTATTCCTTGTAAAAGTCCCGTCAGGACCGGATTTTCAACGAATTCTCACGACAGAAAATTCTCTTCGGATTGTGGTTGTAGTGTCGGATGCGCCGCGAAGGCGGCTTATCCGACCTACGTTCTTATATGCCCAGGGGCAAGCCCACAATCCTTAACTCAACGCAGTACCATCAACAGTGCCAGCACCACGACCGCACCGATGCTCATGGATGCCACATACCAGCGCAGATAACCGTTCTCGCTTAACAGCAGACCTTTACCTGCAAAGCGGGAAAGGACAGCCGGGATGTTCATCATTGAGTTCAGCGGATCGCGTTTCAGCAACCAGGCAATACCCAGGAACGGCTTGACGAACACTTTGTCGTACAGCCAGTCAAAGCCCCAGGCGTTGTACCACCAGGTGCCCAGCAGACGGCCCGGCGCACTGTTGGCGATGGAAGTCACCAGAGTACGTTTACCCAGCCACAGCCAGGCTGCCAGCAGAATGCCGACCACCGCGACCACGCCAGAGGTAATTTCCAGGGTCAACATGCTGCCGTGCGCCAGCTCCGTCGTTTGCGGGAGCACGCCCTGCAGCGGCGGTACAATCAGTGCGCCAACGAAGGTGGAAAGGATCAGCAGCACAATCAGCGGCAGGCTGTGAGTTATCCCTTTCACGGCGTGAGCGTGAATTTGTTCTTTTCCGTGGAAGACGATGAAAATCATACGGAAGGTGTAGAGCGAGGTCATAAACGCACCGACCAGACCAGCCACCATCAGATTGATATGACCATTCGCCATCGCACCCGCGAGGATCTCATCCTTACTGAAGAAGCCCGCAGTGACCAGCGGCAGTGCCGACAGTGCTGCGCCGCCCACCAGGAAGCAGAGATAAACCAGCGGAATAGATTTACGCAGACCGCCCATCTTGAAGATGTTCTGTTCGTGATGGCAGGCCAGAATGACGGAACCGGATGCCAGGAACAGCAGCGCTTTAAAGAACGCGTGAGTCATCAAGTGGAAAATCGCCGCATCCCATGCCTGCACGCCAAGCGCGAGGAACATGTAGCCAATCTGGCTCATGGTAGAGTAAGCGAGAACACGTTTGATATCGGTCTGTACCAGCGCGGCAAAACCGGCCAGCAGCAGCGTAACCGCCCCAACAATGCCCACCAGATGCAGAACTTCCGGCGTCATCAGGAACAGGCCGTGGCTACGGGCGATCAGGTAGACACCCGCGGTTACCATGGTTGCGGCGTGGATCAGCGCGGAGACAGGCGTCGGGCCCGCCATCGCGTCGGCAAGCCATGTCTGCAACGGCAACTGCGCAGATTTACCGACCGCACCGCCCAGCAGCATCAGCGTCGCCCACATCAGCATGTTATTGCCGTCAGCAAAGTGCGCTGGTGCCAGTTCCACCATTTCGCGGAAGTTCAGGGTGCCCAGTTCGTTGTAAAGAATGAACAGCGCGAAAGCGAGGAAGACGTCACCCACACGGGTCACGACGAATGCCTTCATTGCCGCTGCGCCATTCTTCGGATCGGTGTAATAGAAACCGATCAGCAGATAGGAGCACAGGCCCACGCCTTCCCAGCCGAGGTACATCAGCAGCAGGTTGTCGGCAAGCACCAGAACTACCATGCTGGCGATGAACAGGTTGGTGTAAGCGAAGAAGCGAGAGTAGCCCTCTTCACCGCGCATATACCAGGAGGCGTACATGTGAATAAGGAAACCCACACCAGTGACCACCGAGAGCATGGTCAGCGACAGGCCGTCCAGCACCAGGTTAAAACCGATGTTAAAGTCGCCTACCGACATCCACGTCCACAGCGGCTGGCTGTATGCCTGCTCACCGTTAGCGAAGAAGTCAACGCCGATAAAGGCAGTTACCAGCGCCGCCAGGCCCACAGAGCCAACGCCGACGATCGCCGAGACGTTTTCAGACCAGCGCCCACGGGAGAACGCCAGCAGGACGAAGCCAATCAATGGCAAAATAATGGTTAAGGCAAGCATGTTCATCCGCGCATCTCACTTACTGAATCAATGTTCAGGTTCTGGCGACGACGGTGAAGTTGCAGCAGCAGCGCTAGGCCGATACTCGCTTCTGCCGCCGCGAGGCTGATGGCGAGAATGTACATCACCTGACCGTCGGTCTGGCCCCAGTAGCTTCCGGCGACCACAAAGGCCAGCGCGGAGGCGTTAATCATGATTTCCAGACCAATCAGCATAAACAGCAGATTGCGACGGATAACCAGACCAGTTAAGCCAAGAATGAATAAGATTGCCGCGAGGATCAGTCCATGTTGTAAGGGGATCATGCGTGCTCCTCCGTTTTTCTTTTCGCGCTGTCGTCTTTACGATTGCTCAGCACTTCACCCGCACGCTCTTCACGACCGACGTGGAAGGCCACAACCAGACCCGCGAGCAGCAGCATAGAAGCCAGTTCCACCGCCAGTACGTAAGGCCCGAACAGCGTAATACCCACTGCTTTAGCACTGATTGGCGTACCGTCGATACCCTGATCGTTAACACCGAGGATGGCGTAAACAATCACCACCAGCATGATGGCCGACAAAATTGCCGGACCAATCCACACCTGCGGTTTCAGCCACTGGCGTTCCTGTTCAATTTCTGAACCGCCCAGGTTGAGCATCATCACCACGAACACGAACAGCACCATAATGGCACCCGCGTAGACGATAATTTCCAGCGCACCGGCGAAGTAAGCGCCCAGTGAGAAGAACACCCCAGAGATCGCCAGCAGCGAAATAATCAGGTACAGCAGTGCGTGTACCGGATTGGTATGGGTGATCACTCGCAAGGTCGCAAGTATGGCTATCAGGCCACAGATATAAAAAGCGAACTCCATTGCCCCTCTCCTTACGGTAACAGGCTCTTGACGTCGATAGGCTTGGCTTCGTTCTCTGCTTCGCCCTTATCTTTGCCGTCGATTGCCATACCTGCCATCCGGTAGAAGTTATATTCCGGGTATTTGCCCGGACCGGAGATCAGCAGATCCTCTTTCTCGTAAACCAGATCCTGGCGCTTGTATTCCCCCATTTCGAAATCCGGGGTTAACTGAATCGCCGTGGTCGGACAGGCTTCTTCGCACAGACCACAGAAAATGCAGCGTGAGAAGTTGATGCGGAAAAATTCCGGATACCAGCGACCGTCTTTGGTTTCTGCTTTTTGCAGCGAGATACAGCCGACCGGGCAGGCTACCGCGCAGAGGTTACAGGCTACGCAACGCTCTTCGCCGTCCGGGTCGCGGGTCAGAACGATACGACCACGATAACGGGGCGGCAGATAGACCGGTTCTTCCGGGTACATTCGCGTTTCGCGTTTGGCGAACGCGTGCAGGCCGATCATCCAGATACTACGAACCTGGGTGCCGAATCCTACTAACAATTCTTTTAAGGTCATGGTCTTATTGCCCCTTATTGCGCCTGCCAGAGAATGACAGCCGCCGTTACCAGCAAGTTGATCAGCGTCAGCGGCAGGCAGATTTTCCAGCCGAAGGACATTACCTGGTCATAACGCGGACGCGGTAACGACGCACGAATCAAAATGAACATCATCATAAAGAACGCGGTTTTCAGCGCGAACCAGATGAATGGCGGTAACAACGGGCCTTGCCAGCCACCGAAGAACAGCGTCACCATCAGTGCAGAGATGGTCACAATCCCGATGTATTCGCCCACGAAGAACAGACCGAACTTCATGCCGGAATATTCAATGTGGTAACCATCCGCCAGTTCCTGCTCGGCTTCCGGCTGGTCAAACGGGTGACGGTGACACACCGCCACGCCCGCGATGGCAAAGGTAATAAAACCAAAGAATTGCGGGATGACGTTCCACACATGCGCCTGGCTGTTGACGATGTCGGTCATGTTGAATGAACCGGCCTGCGCCACCACGCCCATCAGGGAAAGCCCGAGGAACACTTCGTAGCTCAGAGTCTGCGCAGAAGCACGCATCGCACCCAGCAGCGAGTATTTGTTGTTACTTGACCAGCCCGCAAACAGCACCGCGTAGACCGCCAGACCGGCCATCATCAGGAAGAACAAAATCCCGATGTTCAGGTCGGCAACCACCCAACCTGGGCTGACTGGCACAATCGCAAAGGCCAGCAGCAGCGAGGTAAAGGCAATCATCGGTGCCAGGGTAAAGATGACGCGATCCGAGAATTTCGGGATCCAGTCTTCTTTAAAGAACATCTTGATCATGTCCGCGACCAGCTGGAGCGAACCGCCCCAGCCAACACGGTTAGGTCCGTAACGGTTCTGGAACAGACCCAGCAGGCGACGTTCGCCAAAGCTCATGAATGCCCCACAGGTGACAACCACCAGCAGGATCACCACCGCTTTGAGGATGGTCAGCAGGATCTCAATCAGTTCCGGTGATATCCAACTCATTGTTGTGCCTCCTTGAGATCCTCAAGATGCGCGCCCGCCAGCACCGGAGCAATGCCGGACATACCCATCGGCAAGCCCACCTGCCCTGCCGTCAGCCCTTCGGCGATTTCAACCGGCAGCGTGACCGTGTTGCCATCGTAACTAAAGGAGACGCGTGTACCCGCGTTCACACCCAACTTCGCGGCATCCGCTGGGTTGAGTTTGATGTACGGCTGCGGCATACGGCTCTGGAAGACCGGAGCACGCTGTGACAATTCATCGCTGCCAAACAGGTGGTAATACGGCGCGATACGCCATTTCCCGTCCTGCGGCTGGAAGCGTGCCGGTACGCTGGTGAAGTAATCCAGACCGTTTTCGCTGGTTTCAAACAGACGCACGCCCGGATCGCCAAAGCGCAGTTTGCCGCCAACTTCGTCCTGGAATTTGTTCCACGCCTGCGGGGAGTTCCAGCCTGGCGCCCAGGCAAACGGCACTTGCGAACGGTGCGCGGTCGGCTGGTTGTTACCTTCCATCGAGAAGGTGAACATGGTGTCAATATCCTGCGGCTGACGCGGCTCATGAACGCTGATATTGGCGCGCATGGCGGTACGACCGCTGTAACGGTGCGGTTCACGGGCCAGTTTCTGCCCACGAATACGGAATGTCGCATCCGGCGCAGCATCTTTGATACCCGCCAGTTCCGGGATTTTCGCCACAACAGCGTCAATCACATGGTCGAGCTGCGTCCAGTCCACTTCACGGCTCAGCAAGGTGCTATGCAGCGAGTGTAACCAGCGCCAGCTTTCCAGCATGACAGTTTTGCTGTCGTAATAAGCCGGATCGTAAACCTGGAAGAAACGTTGGGCGCGACCTTCATTATTAATTACCGTACCGTCGCTTTCAGCAAAGCTGGCAGCAGAAAGTACCAGATGGGCGTTTTCCATAATCGCTGTGCGTTGATGGTCAACCACCATCACCAGCGGCGCTTTAGCCAGCGCAGCATTCACGCGGGTAGCGGAAGCGTGACGATGCAGATCGTTTTCCAGCACCACCACCGCGTCGGCGCGTCCGGTTTCCAGTTCGGTCAACGCTTCTTCAAGCGAACCGCCCCCCATAATGCCC
>OIGI01000526.1_pt1 | contig 8621 bp, 9 predicted proteins | sample 1582291 | NCBI WGS metagenome assembly OIGI01 (sample SAMN02674607, study PRJEB24791) | human gut metagenome, SKBSTL069 | isolation source: stool | host: Homo sapiens | place: USA | reverse complement strand
ATACCCTTTAGGGGTATACACGCTTTCCAGGCGTGCCTCTTCAACCACTCGAGCACCTCTCCTTACAATTACCAACTAGAGAAAAAACTCTCCATAAAAACAGAAAGCAGCAAAAAGCTGCTTTCTAGCGGAGAGACAGGGTAATGAACCTATCTCCTTATGTCGCTTTAATTCAACTCTTTATCAATATGTCAATGCCTTAGGGGGTACAATTTAGGTTTCAAAAAAGACGTTTATCTGTCGTCCTTTGGCTGTTCATTGTCTGCCTAAAACTTCGGTTCAAAGATACTGCTTCTTTTTGAATTACGCAAATGTCTGAATATAAATGTTTCAGCTTAGGTGTAAGGTGCAAGCTATATATATAGATATATACTTGCACCTTACACCTAATTCAGATTATTCAACTTTGCAATTAGGTTGCACTACCTGATTCGTAAATTTGCAAAAAAGAAATACAATAGACTGGAAGCCTTAAATATTGAGAATATTTAAAGCTTGCCAAACGATAAGCTGTGTATTGTTATTAACTTTGTAGAAACACTGAATATATGATGAAAAGCAATACTATTCACATTAAGAATATGGTTTGTAACCGTTGTATTATGGTTGTCACAGAAGCACTGAAAAGAATAGGGTTTACTCCACTTAGTGTTGAACTGGGAACAGCTATTTTGGAAGAACCGATAAACACAGAGGAACGTGCTGCCATAAAGCCTGTTCTTGAAGAATACGGATTTGAGTTGATAGATGATAAACGGATGCGAATCATCGAACAAATAAAAGTGGCGGTGATTGAATTAGTTCATTATAATGATAATTCCTCTAAAATAAACCTATCTGATTACCTTACAGATAAATGTCACCATGATTATAGCTTCCTTAGCAAGTTATTTTCCGAAGTGAACGGCATAAGTATCGAAAGATATTACATCATTCAGAAAATAGAACGTATAAAGGAACTGTTGGTGTATGATGAATTATCCATTAGCGAAATTGCCGATAAGCTTAATTACTCAAGCGCAGCACATTTAAGTACACAATTCCGTAATATGACTGGCATTTCTCCAAGCCAGTTCAAGCGTTTAAAAGAACATAAACTGAAACCTTTGGATGAAGTCTGAATGATATAAGTCATATCCATAATTATGTAAGAGCCGGAAGATAAAAGCATCCTACCTTTGCAGCATAAAAACTATCTATATGGAAAAAGGTAAGAACATAAAAAATACATATCCGGTTTTGGGTATGAGTTGCGCTTCATGTGCGGCTCGTGTGGATAAAACATTAAATGGTTTGCCGGGAGTATATCAGGCAACAGTGAATTATGCAACTGCGGTAGCACAGGTAGAATATAATCCGGAAGTATGTTCCGATGCAACACTGCAATCTGCTGTACAAGATGCAGGATATGATTTACTGGTTGATACCGGTGAAGACGTAGCCGATAAAGCGGAAAAAATTCGCTTGACAAGATACCGGAAGATAAAAAGGCGTACAGTGGCAGCCCTGCTATTATCTCTCCCAATTATGGTTATCAGTATGTTTTTTGAAGATATATCCTCTTTAAAATATGTACTTTGGATTCTTGCCACGCCTGTGGTTTTCGGTTTGGGACGTGAATTTTATATCAATGCGTGGCGGCAATTAAAGCATGGCACTTCGAATATGGACACCCTTGTAGCTGTTAGTACCGGAATAGCCTATACATTCAGTGTTTTTAATCTGTTGTTTCCTGTTTTTTGGTTGTCAAGAGGGATTGAACCGCATATTTATTTTGAAGCGGCAAGTGTTATTATTGCATTCATCCTGTTGGGACGATTACTTGAAGAGCGTGCGAAGCAAAACACTTCAACTGCCATAAAAAAGTTAATCGGGCTGCAACCTAAAACGGTAACTATTATCGTAGATTCTGATGAACGTACCGTTCCGATAACAGCCGTACAAAAAGGTGATATAATTCTTGTTAAACCCGGAGAACGCATTGCAGTAGATGGCGTGGTTGTTACAGGAGAATCATACGTGGATGAAAGTATGTTGAATGGCGAGCCTGTTCCCCTACACAAGCAATCCGGTGAAAAGGTATTTGCCGGAACCATCAATCAAAAGGGGACATTCCGGTTTGTTGCCGATAAGATAGGTTCTGACACGATGCTGGCGCAAATTATCCGCATGGTGCAAGATGCTCAAGGCAGCAAAGCCCCCGTTCAAAAGTTAGTGGATAGAATAGCCCGATTCTTTGTCCCGGCTATTATCAGTATTTCGATTATAGCCTTTGTTGCATGGATATTTTTAGCACCAACGAACGGCTTCACTAATGGATTGTTGGCAATGGTCACTGTATTGATAATTGCCTGCCCTTGTGCATTAGGCTTGGCTACTCCCACTGCCATTATGGTAGGCATTGGAAAAGGGGCTGAAAAAGGGATTTTAATTAAAGATGCCCAAAGCTTGGAGATTGCACAAAAGATAGATACTATAATTCTTGATAAAACAGGGACTATCACAGCAGGGCATCCGATAGTCGTCGAAAGCCTATGGGAAAACGGCTTTGAACATACCCGGAAGATACTGTACAGTTTAGAGAAGCTATCGGAACATCCTCTTTCGGATGCCGTAGTCAATACTTTGCAGAATGAAAAAGAGATTTCCATTGATAAGTTTGAAAACGTTCCGGGGAAAGGTGTAAAAGGTGTAGTAGGCAGTCAGACTTATTACGCAGGCAACCTGTCATTATTGAATGATAACCATATTACGATAGCCAGTCATTTGCAGGAATTGGCAAACAAATGGACACAGGAAGCTAAAACATTGGTATGGTTTGCTGATTCCATACAAGCCATTGCAGCCATAGCCCTTACCGATGAAATTAAACAAACTTCGGCACAAGCCATATCACAACTACAGAAAATGGGTGTCGAAGTGTATATGCTGACAGGAGATAATGCAATTTCAGCACAAGCCATATCTCGAAAGGTAGGAATAAACCATTATAAAGCCGGAGTGTTGCCGAATGAGAAATCTCAATTCATAAAAGAATTGCAAGCCAATGGGAAAAAAGTAGGCATGGTGGGTGACGGAATTAATGATAGTGCGGCTTTAGCACAAGCGGATTTAAGCATAGCAATGGGGCAAGGCAGTGATATTGCTGTAGATACGGCAATGACGACCATACTCTCATCCGATTTACTGAAAATACCGGAAACCATCCGGCTGTCGCAATTGACGATAAAAACAATTTATCAGAATTTGTTTTGGGCGTTTATTTATAACCTGATTGGTATTCCCATTGCGGCAGGCATATTTTATTCAGTAAACGGATTCCTTTTAAATCCGATGTGGGCAAGTGCAGCTATGGCATTCAGTTCTGTATCTGTGGTGTTAAACAGCTTGCGTTTAAAAAGAAAAAGAATAGAATAACTTAATAATCAATTAAAATGGGAACAATGACTTTTAAAACAAATGCCAAATGTATGGGCTGTCTTGCTAAAATAGAAGAAATATTACAAGGTAAAATGAACAGAGAAGAGTGGAATTTGGATTTATCCGATTCTAATCGTCCCCTGACTGTAATGTCCGATAAGTTGGCAGCAGGTGAAATAGTAGAACTGATAAGCAAAGCTGGTTTCAAAATAGAACAAATGAAATGAAAGTAATAGCACTGGTTGAAAATACAAGCATATCCAAAGACTATAAAAGTAAACACGGACTATGCTTGTATATTGAAACAAAGAAGCATAAACTACTATTTGATTTAGGCTCAAATAGTTTGTTTTTGGAAAATGCAGTCAAATTAGGTGTGGATATTACGGATATTGATTCTGTGATTATTTCTCACGGGCACAATGACCACGGGGGAGCTTTGAAGTATTTTTTAGAAAATAATGCCAAAGCGAACATTTACATTAGTCGATACGCTTTTGAGGAGTATTATGCTAATTTCTTAGGTATGAAGTGGAACGTTGGTCTCGATAGAAAATTAAAAGACAATCCAAGAATTATTCTTATTGAGGATTATTATGTAATAGATGAGGAATTACAAATATTTTCCAATATAAAGGAACATCTTTATTTACCTACAGCAAACAACAGTCTATTCGTCAAACAAAATGGGACGTATGAGCATGATACGTTTAAGCATGAACAATATTTGATTATAACCGAGAGCAATTATAAAACTTTATTCAGTGGTTGCGCTCACAATGGAATAGTCAATATTCTAAATAGAGCCGAAGACATTGCAAAACAGGAAATGAAATATTGCATATCAGGTTTTCATCTTTATGACCCATTAAAGAAAAGAACCGAAAACATAAACCTAATTAAAGATATTGCAAATACGTTTTTATGCCGAAATACAACATTTTATACTTGCCATTGTACTGGTAAAGAAGCCTATGGAATATTGAAAGGTATTGCTGACGAAAAAATAAATTATATCAGTACAGGACAAATAATACAGTTATAAGACATAGCGATTTATTTTTTAACTCAATTAATATTATACATCATGGATTTTTTAGAATTAACAAAAAAACGTTATTCCGTAAGAAGCTATACTTCCCAAGAAGTAGAGAAAGAAAAGTTGGATTATATTCTTGAATGCGCTCGGTATGCACCGTCTGCTGTTAATAAACAGCCATGGCAATTTATCGTGGTACAAAGTGAATTGCAGAAACAAAAGCTGCAAAAGGTTTATCCTGCCAAATGGTTTGTTGAAGCTCCCTTATATGTCATTGTATGTGCCAATGATTCTGTTGCATGGACACGTCAGTATGATAATAAAAATCATGCAGACATTGATGCAGCCATCACTACGGAACACATCTGTTTGGCAGCAACAGAACAAGGGTTAGGGACTTGCTGGGTTTGTAATTTCGATATAAATGAATGCAAACGTAGTTTAGGTATGTCTGCTGATATTCATCCGGTTGCAATAATCCCGATAGGCTATCCGGCAGATATAAAGCACAATCCGGCAATCCGAAAGAGTATTGATGAGATAGTAACTATTTTATAATATCATCCTATCATAGAAAAAGAGAAACGGTGGAATTACCCCGTTTCTCTTTACTTTTACAATGAACTTATGCCGTTTCTATATCGCTTTAATTCTATTTCACTATTTTGTAGGATGGCAGCATCCAGTTCATTCAATATCCGAACTTTATCATCGGGAATCATACCTACAAATGGAATTATATTTGAAACAGTATTTCCCAATAATGTCGTTCTAATATTAAGGGCAGAAATGAAGATTCTCAATTCCAACAGACGTTCATGTTCTGATGCTTCCGTAAATTTTCCCTCTTGTATTTCCTGATAAAGTTCTGATTCGGGAAACACGGTCAAAGAAACGAAGTTTATAGTAAAAGGATGTAGCTGATTAAATATTTCAGCCGTATGGATTGCATTTTGTTGTCCCCTCCCTTTTCCAGCAAGCCCTGTCAGATAAACCAAATTATAACGAATATTGGCTTCTTCCAGTTTCCTACACTGCTCCAATATATCTGCTGCCGTATTACCCTTGTTCATTCTTGACAAAGTTTCATCATCCCCCGATTCCGTGCCAATACTGATACTGTCAAATTTTAAATGACGCAGATTTTTCAGTTCTTCCACACTCTTAGACTTAATGTCTGCTATACGGGAAAACGTTCCTATTGTTTCGCAGTAAGGAAGATGCTTCCGAATTAATAACCCCAAATCCAACAATCTGTTATAACTCAAAGCAAAAGGATTAGCACCAGTCAAAAAAACACGCCTTGCCTTAGGCTGGTATTCTTGAATTATTCTTAAGTCAGATTCAACTTCCGACACAGGAGATAATCTAAACTTAGTTCCATGATACAGGCTACAGAATTTACATTTATGATGCGTACATCCTGCGGTTACCTGTAACAATTGCGAACTTGCTTCATAAGGTGGTCGCCAAATTTGACCATCAAAGTGCATTTCCTCTATTTCCATACTCTTAACTTTTATAAGTTTCAGTCTTTGCCAAATATTTAGAAAGATTGAAAGATTTGTATATTCAATATATTTAGTTACTTTTGTGCGAACAAAGTTACTAAGATACTTAGTATAAAAAAAGAACTTACCATTAAGTAAGATAGTAACGTAGAGGTAACTATTATTGATTGATAATGATTTAAACAAGAAAAAAAATGGATGAAATTCATTATAGAGAAGCCATCTGCCCTGCTTGTGGGATAATTGACCGTTTCGGAGACAAATGGTCGTTACGTATATTGTTCCTTTTGCACCAAAAGGGAACATTACGCTTTAATGAACTATTAAGGAATACTCCGAATGTATCACAAAAGATGTTGGCTACTGCATTAAAGAAATTGGAAGCTGATAAATTGGTTAATCGTAAACTATACCCGGAAATTCCACCAAAAGTGGAATACAGCCTTACATCGCTTGGAAAAAGTTTAATGTCACCCTTAGATGGTATTATTCAATGGGCTTTGGAACATTCCGATGAAATTTTAGAACACCGTCAAAAAACGGAAAAACAGAAGAAAGTATAGAACTTCAATGTTCTATACTCTCCCTTTTTATCATCTTGCATTCACATATTTATATGAGGATAACAAAATGCTGTTATCTGCAATTTTACTACTTTCCAATTGCCAATTTGACCCGAAAGTTTCACCGATAAGCCTAATACCTTTGCCAAGCATAACAGGAACAGTATAGAGTGTTAGGCTATCCAACAATTCCGCTTGGATAAGCGAAGTAAGAAGTTGACCTCCACCGACTAACAACATATCATTATCATTTTTCATTTCATGTATTTTCCGAAGTGGAGTATCTATAAGAAATTCCACACCACAATTTGGCGTGACATTTGTGTCGTAATGAGATACGACAAAAGTACGTTTGCTTTTATAGAGCCATCCGCCCCAATGTTCAAAAAAATAAGAGTAAGTATTCGCTCCCATCAACAAACAGGTAGCCGTTTCGTATTTCTTCCCAATAAGGGATTTTACATTTGAAGTAATCCAGTCCAGTTCATTGTCCGATGTTGCGATAAAACCATCGAGAGACACAGCGATATGCGCTTTAATTTGTTTCATATTGTTAGGCATTAAACAGTTTATATTTTTACGGGTGACCCGTTTATAATCTTTATTCAAACTGTCCGCTAGTATCTCAAAAAAGAAGCGTGAACTTACACTGCTCCACTACGAGGTACTGGCATACCTAAATGACGAAACAGGCAAGCCCACGCTATGTTAAAACATAGCATAGACATTGCGCTGAAAATCTCGTCATTTTGAAAAGTGCCAGTTTTCGTAGTGAGATATTCGGCGAACGAATATGATATATATAAAGGCAACATCACAGTAAACTGTTCAATTGCCGTTATTTTCTTATGTAACTTTTGCAAAGTTAGCTAAATCTCTGAAAACTCCTGCATACAAAACAAAGAAATCCTGCCTTATCTCACGACAAAACAGGACTTAAAGCCATTAGAAAAGAAAAAATTAATCTGTTTTCTCACAGATTAACTTGTGTACATCCGTTGCACGGTAATAACATCTGCCATCCAGCATAAGGAAAGGGAGTATTCCCTTTTTCCGGTAACGGGTCAGTGTCCGGGGTGCTACTTTCAGGAGCAGGCACAAGTCCTGATTATCCAGTAGTTCTTCCCCATCCAAACAATTACGTCCCTTAATCACCCGGTCTATCTTCTTGTCCTGCATATCGAACCTATCCATGATACGTTCCATCCATGCGGTAAAATCGTCTTTATCTATATACATAAGGCTACCTGATTAAATTAAACCAATCATAAAATAACTTTGGTTGGACGGGTCTTTGATGATAATGTCCCGCTCCCGCATGAAGCGGATATAACTTTTTGCGGTGCGTTCTTTCACGTCCAAAATCTGCTGTATCTGTTCGCATAAATCTATATAAGTGATATGTGTCTGTCGTCCGAAAATATCACGGGCAACGCTTACCAATTCCTTTTCCTTACGCTTCTCCTTTTCCTCTCGTGGCTTTTCTCCTTTGTAAAGGTGCATTCCGGCTGTTTTATCCCATGCGAACAGCATCAAAGGAACATCCAATGGGCTACCATCCCTTACTTTCAGGGCTTTTACCACCGATTGTGCGGGTTCTTCGTCCTTTTCGATGGAAAGGATAGTTGCCGCCTTGCGCTGTAATTCCGAACCTAAATGCCCACGCAGCTTCAAACCATTGGGAACAAAATGCAATACACACAGAATACAAGTGTTATAAATTCCTGCCAGTCGGTACAGTTCATCTATCACCGCCACGCTTTCTACTTCATCATTGGCACTTTTCACAAGGTCGGCGATACCGTCTATTACTACTAATTGTATGCCCCCGTATTGGTAATAAAATTTATCCATACTCTGAACAATGGCGTGCAGTCGTTCTTTGCGGGACATACCCGTCAGACAGAATGCTTTCAGTTCTTCTGGCTTGTTAGGTTGCTTCGCACGTGTCAACAGGTTACTTACATTTTTGAACAGTTGTACTTCGGACTGTTCCGTATCATAGAGTAATACCGCTTTGTGTTTACTGTTGGCGGCTATCTGTATGCCAAGCGTATCTATTTCTTTATCCGGTTGGCAAATACAGCC
>OIGI01000524.1_pt1 | contig 8657 bp, 7 predicted proteins | sample 1582291 | NCBI WGS metagenome assembly OIGI01 (sample SAMN02674607, study PRJEB24791) | human gut metagenome, SKBSTL069 | isolation source: stool | host: Homo sapiens | place: USA | reverse complement strand
GTTCCAACCGTACCTGGAAGCCGAATGTCCGTCGTGTCAAGGCGGTCGTGGAGGGCTCTCCCAAGTATGTCTACGCATGCTCCCGTTGCCTGCGCGCTGGCAAAGTTACCCGCGCTGTCTAATTTGGTGTATGTGGCCGGTCACTTTGTCGAGTGGCCGGCTTTTTTATTTGCCGCAAGGAGTGGAATAAAATGTCTTTGCCTGTTGATCCCATCATGCTGCTAAGCGTGGTGAACCTGAAACTGCGGGATCAGTATAAAGATCTCGATGCGCTGTGCGAGGATCTGGAGGCTGATAAGGCCGGTCTGTGCGCAAAGCTGCACGCTGTGGGCTACGATTACGACCCGCAGCGCAACCAGTTTATCTGATTATAGCTTCCAAATCCGGCACCGGTGCGCAGCGACTGTGCCCGGGCCGGTGAATGATAAAATAAGGAGTGCTTGATTTATGATCCAGGGTACCTATTACAAAGAGTGGAGCACGGTTCTTGGCCGTGAGATGGAGTTTAAGGTGTACGGCAATGCCGGTGTGCCGGTGCTGGCACTGCCCGCCCGCGGCGGCCGCTTTTACGATTGGGAGAACAACGGTATGCCCGATGCCATTGCCCCGCTGCTGAACGAGGGCAAGGTGCAGCTGTTCTGCGCAGATGCCGTGGACGGCGAGGGTCTTTTGAATGGTGATCTGCCCCAGCGCCGCCGCGCCGAGCTGCAGGAAAAGTATTTCGTCTACCTGACCGCTGAGCTGGCCCCCCGCATTCTGACCCTGAACAACGCCAAAAAGGGCACCCGGATCTGGACTGCCGGTGTGGACTTGGGCGCTTACCACGCCGTCCACTGCCGCCTGCGCCGTCCCACCCTGTTTGCAGGTGCTGTGGGCATGGGCGGTATCTACGACCTGACCCGCTTCTGGGGCACCGACAGCGACGACATGGTGCTGCGCTGCTCTCCCCTTGCCTATCTGCAGGAAAGCGGCATTGCCAACAAGCCTGCGCTGGCCAAGGCAGAAGAAAACTGCCTGATTCTCTGCGCCGGTCAGGGCGCCTACGAGGGCGACGCACTGGACGATACGCAGGCACTGGCCGACCTGCTGAAGGATCAGGGAATGCCCGCACATCTGGAGGTCTGGGGCGGTGACGTCTCCCACGACTGGTACTGGTGGGGCAAGATGTGGAGCTTGTTTGCACCGCGCATTCTGGAAGTAAAGTAAGAATTTTAACGAGGGAAAGCCTGCGGGGCTTCCCTCGTTTTCTTATGTGCAGCGGAATTTTACTTTTAAATTTATGGTTCAGAAACACCTGCGGCGTTTCTGAACCATTTTTTGTTTGCAGCACCATTTATATTTCATTTCCTACTTGAATTGTCGGATATTATGTGCTATACTGCTGTTGCAAGAAAATATACCCCATGGGGGTTTATGAAAGGAGTGTTTCCCGTATGGAAGAGAGCAAAAAGCAATGTTGCTGCTGTAACGATGCGCCAAAGGCGGACACTACGGCAGATGCTGCTGTCCCCTGCTGCTGCCGCCACAAAGAGCGCAGCCCGGAGGAATACAAAGCCCTGCTCAACCGGCTGAACCGCATTGAAGGGCAGGTACGCGGCATCCGCGGGATGCTGGAAAAGGAAGCCTACTGCGTGGACATTCTGGTACAGGTGGCCGCAGCCAATGCGGCGCTGAACAGCTTTTCCCGGGAATTGCTGGCGCAGCACATCGGCAGCTGCGTGGCGGACGACCTGCGTGCCGGCAGCGACGAAAAGCTGGAAGAATTGCTCCGGCTGCTGCCCAAGCTGATGAAATGACCGCCCGCCGGGCAAACTGACCACAAGGAGAAATAGCAATGGAACAATTCAACGTTACCGGCATGAGCTGCGCGGCCTGCTCTGCCCGGGTAGAAAAGGCCGTAAAGAGCGTGCCGGGCGTCACCGGCTGTTCGGTAAGCCTGCTGACAAACTCCATGGGCGTGGAGGGCACCGCAGAGGATGCCGCCATTATCCGCGCCGTGGAGCAGGCAGGTTACGGTGCAAGCCCCAAAAAGGCTGCCGCAGCCGCCAGCACCAGCGCAGAGCTGGACGCGCTGGCTGACCACGAAACGCCCAAGCTGAAACGGCGGCTCATCGCCTCACTGGGCTTTTTGCTGGTGCTGATGTACTTTTCCATGGGGCACATGATGTGGGGCTGGCCGCTCCCCCACTGGTTCGACGGCAACCACGTTGCCATGGGTCTGGTCCAGCTGCTGCTGGCGGGCATCGTCATGGTCATCAACCAGAAGTTCTTCATCAACGGCTTCAAGGGCCTCATCCACGGCGCACCCAACATGGATACGCTGGTGGCCCTCGGCTCCATGGCAAGCTTCGTGTGGAGCACTTACGCCCTCTTCGCCATGACCCGCGCTCAGGTGGACGGCAGCGACGAGCTCGTCATGCACTATATGATGGAGTTCTACTTCGAGTCTGCCGCCATGATCCTGACCCTCATCACGGTGGGCAAGATGCTGGAAGCCCGCTCCAAGGGCAAGACCACCGACGCCCTCAAGAGCCTGATGAAGCTGGCCCCCAAGACCGCCACGCTGATGCGGGACGGCGCGGAAGTGACCGTGGCCATCGCCGACGTGCAGAAGGGCGACGTCTTTGTGGTCCGCCCCGGCGAGAATATCCCGGTGGACGGCGTGGTGCTGGAAGGCACCAGCGCAGTCAATGAGAGCGCCCTGACCGGCGAGAGCATCCCGGTGGACAAGGCCGTCGGCGACAAAGTCAGCGCTGCCACCACCAACCAGTCGGGCTTCCTCCGCTGCGAGGCCACCCGCGTCGGCGAGGATACCACGCTGGCTCAGATCATCAAGATGGTCAGCGATGCCGCCGCCACCAAAGCTCCTATCGCAAAAATCGCTGACACCGTGTCGGGCTTCTTCGTCCCGGCGGTCATCTCCATTGCCGTCGTGACCACCATCGTCTGGCTGCTGCTGGGCCATGAGCTGGGCTATGCGCTGGCACGCGGCATCTCCGTGCTGGTCATCAGCTGCCCCTGCGCACTGGGTCTGGCAACGCCTGTGGCTATTATGGTGGGCAATGGCCTCGGCGCCAAGAACGGCATCCTCTTCAAGACTGCCGCTTCGCTGGAAGCCGCAGGCCGCACCCAGATCGTGGCGCTGGACAAGACCGGCACCATCACCGAGGGCGCACCCCGCGTCACCGACCTGCTGCCTGCCGAGGGCGTCACCGAGACGGAGCTGCTGACGCTGGCCGCCGCGCTGGAAAGCCGCAGCGAGCACCCTCTGGCAAAGGCAGTTCTGGCCGACGCTGAGGCAAAGGCCATCACTCCCCCGGAAGTCACTGACTTCGCGGCCCTGCCGGGCAACGGTCTGGCGGCCAAGCTGGACGGCATGGACATCTATGCCGGCAATGCCGCCTTCATCCAGACCAAGCTCACCCTGCCCGCCGCACTGGCACAGCAGGCTGAAAAGCTGGCCTCTGAGGGCAAGACTCCCCTCTTCTTCGGCGGCGCAGGCCGTCTGCTGGGCGTTATCGCCGTGGCCGACACCATCAAGGAGGACAGCCCCGAAGCCATCCGTCAGCTGCAGAACATGGGCATCCGGGTCGTGATGCTCACCGGCGACAACCAGCACACCGCCGACGCCATCGGCAGGCAGGCGGGCGTGGACGAGGTCATCGCGGGCGTCCTGCCCGACGGCAAAGAAGCCGTCATCCGCCGGCTGCAGGCCAGCGGCAAGGTGGCCATGGTGGGCGACGGCATCAACGACGCCCCCGCCCTCACCCGTGCCGACACCGGCATTGCCATCGGCGCAGGCACCGACGTGGCCATTGACGCCGCTGACGTCGTGCTGATGAACTCGAAGCTCTCGGACGTGCCTGCGGCCATCCGCCTCAGCCGCGCCACTCTGCGGAACATCCACGAGAACCTGTTCTGGGCGTTCATCTACAATATCATCGGCATCCCGCTGGCGGCTGGTCTGTTCATCCCCTTCGGCCTGACCCTGAACCCCATGTTCGGTGCTGCTGCCATGAGCCTGTCCAGCTTCTGCGTCGTGAGCAACGCCCTGCGGCTCAACCTGTTCGATTTGCACAGCACCAGGCACGACCACAAAACTGCTTCTCCCGCCGCTGCCCCGGTGCAGTCTGCGGCTGAAAATAACAAAAAATCGGACGCCGAAGCGCCCGAAGTCAAAACGGAGGATCATACCATGAAGAAGACCCTGAAAGTGGAAGGCATGATGTGCGGCCACTGCGAAGCCCGCGTGAAGAAGGCTCTGGAAGCCCTGCCCGAGGTGGACGAGGCTGTCGTGAGCCACGAGGCCGGCACCGCCATCGTCACCCTGAACGCCGAGGTCGCCGACGACGTGCTCAAGAACGCCGTCGAGGCACAGGACTACAAGGTCACCGGCATCCAGTAAGCTGTAAGATGCAGAAAAGCCAGCGCACGGAATGTGCGCTGGCTTTTGTTGTTGCTGTAAGCCTCTCCCCTTGGGAGAGGTGTCACCGAAGGTGACGGAGAGGGCAAGCCCGGTATAAAAGAGTTTCCGCACAGCGATAAGCAGGCTCTTTGTCAGAGCGATACTATCGCCGCGCCTGCGATTTTCCGTCGGCATCCTTGCCCTCTCAGGCGCTTTGCGCCAGCTCTCCCAAGGGGAGAGCCTGAAAGAGGTTACGGAGTCAGACGGTTGGGGCCGCGGAACAGGAACTCGGCGTCCTTGATGGACTGGCCGCAGAGCAGCATGGTCAGACGGTCGATGCCCAGACCAAAGCCGCCGTGCGGGGGGCAGCCGTACTGGAAGAACTCCAGATAGAACTTGACATCCTCGGCCAGACCCTTTTCCTCAGCCTGCTTCTTCAGCACTTCGTAGCGGTGCTCACGCTGGGCACCGGTGGTGATCTCCACGCCGCGCCAGATCAGGTCGTAGCCCTGCGGCACACCGTTCTCGTCGCGCATATGGTAGAAAGCACGCTTCTCGGCAGAGTAATCGGTGATGAACAGGAACTCGTGGCCGTAGTGCTTCTTGACCCAGTCGTAGCTCAGGCGCTCGGCCTCAGTGGTCAGGTCGCCCTTCTCGCTCTCATCGACCGTGTAGCCAAACTCCTCTTCCAGACCCTTGTACAGGTCGGCCAGCTTGACCACAGGGAACGGCGTGGTGGGGACGACGACTTCCAGACCAAACAGCTCCTTGATCTGCTCGCCGTACTGCTCCTTGACAGCCTTCAGGCCGGCAGTCAGAAGCTCTTCCTCCATCTTCATGACGTCCTTGTAAGAGGTGATGTAGCTGAACTCGAGGTCGAAGCCGGAGAACTCGGTGGAGTGCTTGTTGGTGTAGCTCTTCTCCGCGCGGAAGACAGGGCCAGTCTCAAAGATGCGCTCGAAGCCGGCGGCCATGGCCATCTGCTTATAGAACTGAGGGCTCTGGGCCAGATAGGCGTTGCGGTCGAAGTAGTCCACCTTGAACACCTCAGAGCCGCTCTCGCTGGCGGCAGCGATGAGCTTCGGGGTGTGGATCTCGATGAAGCTGCGCTCGAGCAGGAACTGACGCATGGCGTTGACGAAGCAGCTCTGTGCCTTGAACATCAGCTGGTTCTCATCGGTGCGCAGGTCGATCCAGCGATAGTCGATGCGCTGGTCGATGCTGGAACGCTCCACAGCCTTCTTCTTCTTGGTGGCGGCGATCTCCTTGCGGACAATGGGCAGCGCGTCGGCGATGCTCTCGATCTCGATGGACTCGGGAATCATCTCGATGCCGCCCATCTTGACGTAGTCGTTCTCCATCACCTTGCCGGTGACGGTGATGACAGAGTCCGGGGTCAGCTTGTCGATGGTGTCCACCAGCTCGGGGTGGTCCTCCTTCTCGACGGTGATCTGAAGTTTTCCGGTAATATCCTTCAGCACGATGAAGGCCATATATTTGCTGTTGCGCAGGTTCTCGATGAAGCCCTGCACCTTGACCGTGCTGCCAATTTCCTTTTGTACCTCATTGATATAGGTGCGTTCCATGGAAATCCTCCTTCTGTGTCTTGTGTACTGTTTTATTATACGCTTTTCGGGGGATAAATCAAGAGAAAGGACGAATCACTTTCCTTCTTCGTGCAGCGTCCCGGTACCGCCCTCCACCACGCCGTCGTGGTCGGCCACAGCCCTGATGGTGCCGAAGAAGCATTTGACGTCCAGCCAGAAGCTCATATGCTCTACATACCAGCCGTCGAGCTTCGCTTTCTCCGTGATCTCCAGCTCGTCGCGGCCATGGATCTGCGCCCAGCCGGTCAGGCCGGGGCGGACGTCGTTTGCGCCGTACTTGTCCCGCTCAGCCAACAGGTCGTACTGGTTCCACAGCGCCGGGCGCGGCCCGATGACTGCCATATCCCCCACAAGGATGTTCCACAGCTGCGGCAGCTCGTCCAGACTAGTCTTGCGCAGAAAGCGCCCCATGCGGGTGATATACTGCTCCGGGTCGTGCAGCAGATGGGTAGGCATATCGTGCGGGGTGTCGATGCGCATGGTGCGGAACTTGAGGATCTGGAAATGCCGCTTGCCGATGCCTACCCGCTTCTGCCGAAAAAACACCGGCCCGGGCGAGTCCAGCTTGATGGCAACAGCCAAAAGCAGCAACAGCCACGAAAGGCACAGGATGCCGCAGGCCGACAGCAAAATATCCAGCAGCCGTTTGATCCGATTCCTATACATAAATAAAACTTCCTCCGTTTTCTACGGGTGTACCGCTTTATTATAGCAGTATGGGCAGCATTTTTCAATTGCAGGCTGTGCCCAGCGGCTGATATTTGGCGATTTTGGAGGAAGTGGACGCTTTACCTCTTGTTTTTTACCTAATATCGCGCTATAATAGGCAATTGCTATGTCAATTCAGGTTTATTATAGGAGGTAGATAACTCATGGCTACGACCAGCCGTTCCGCAGACCTGACCAGCGGGCCCATGCTGCAAAAGATCATTTTGTTTTCCGTGCCGCTGGCGGCATCCAGCATTCTGCAATTGCTGTTCAACGCCGCCGATGTTGTGGTGGTGGGGCGCTTTGCGGGCAGCACGGCGCTGGCCGCTGTTGGCTCCAACGGTGCGCTGATCAATCTGCTGGTCAACCTGTTCGTCGGGCTTTCGCTGGGTGCCAACGTGGTGGCAGCCCGGTGCTTTGGTGCCCGGGACGAAAAAGGCGTGCAGGATACGGTACATACCGCCGTGGCGCTGGGCTTGGTCAGCGGCGTGCTGCTGGCGGTGGTGGGCTTTTGCACCGCGCGTGGCCTGCTGGAGCTGATGAGCTGCCCGGAGGATGTGATCGGTCTTTCCGCCCTGTACCTGAAGATCTATTTTATCGGAATGCCCATGACCATGCTGTACAACTTCAGCAGTGCGCTGCTGCGGGCCGTAGGCGACACCAAGCGCCCTCTGTACTGTCTGGCCGCTGCCGGCGTCATCAACGTGGTGCTGAATCTGGTCTTTGTCATCGGCTTTTCCATGAGCGTGGCAGGCGTGGCACTGGCCACCATCATCAGCCAGACCGTGTCCGCGCTGCTGGTGACCGGGATGCTCGTCCGGGAGGAGGGTGCGCTGCGGCTGGACCTGCGGCGGCTGGCCTTCCACGCCGGGACGCTGAAGCAGATCTTGCTCATCGGTCTGCCTGCCGGGCTGCAAAGCACGGTGTTTAGCCTTTCCAACGTGGTCATCCAGTCCTCCATCAACTCCTTCGGCTCCATGGTGGTGGCGGGCAACTCTGCCTCCTCTAATCTGGAGGGCTTTGTGTATACCGCCATGAACGCCTTTGCGCAGGCCGCTGTCACCTTTACCAGCCAGAACATCGGCGCACGCAAGTACCACAACCTTGACCGGGTGATCCGCAATTGTCTGCTGTGTGTCGTGGTGACCGGCCTTGTGCTGGGCGGCGGCGCAGCGCTGGCAGGGAACCAGCTGCTGCGCTTCTACTCCTCGGACACCGCGGTCATTGCTACCGGCATCGAGCGGTTAAGGATCATCTGCGGCTCCTATCTGCTGTGCGGCATCATGGACGTGCTGGCCAGCAGCCTGCGCGGGCTGGGTTACAGCGTGCTGCCCATGGTGGTAAGCCTTGTGGGCGTATGCGCACTGCGGCTGGTATGGATCGCCACCATTTTCCAGCTGAACCGTACCCCCTTTATGCTGTACATCAGCTACCCCATCAGCTGGACGCTGACCGCACTGGTGCATCTCGGCTGTCTGCTGGTAGTGCGGCGGCATCTGCGTCAGAACCAGCAGCAGACACAGGCGGCATAATCAATTTCGAACAAAGCAACGCCCTTTCGGTTATAACTCTTCCCGTGAAAAAGCAGTTCCGAAACACCCGCAGGCGTTTCGGAACTGCAAATAAAAAATATTTTTCCTCTGACGTTGCCCAAAGCAAAGCGGAGGGCATTTGAAATCTTCTCACCAAAAAGGACTGCTGCGTCAAACGATGCAGCAGTCCTTTTTTCACAGGGCCACATCCAGTGCCATCATCAGCGCAAACCCCAGCACGATGCTGATGACACCGGCCACTTCATCCGGTTCCACCGCCTCAGGGATCATCTCCTGTGCGGTCACGCACACCATGCAGCCCGCCGCTGCGCTGAGCAGCCACGGAAGCGCAGTACTGACCCATTCGGCCAGAGCAAAGGCAAGCAATGCCCCCAACGAGATCGG
>OIGI01000495.1_pt1 | contig 9007 bp, 8 predicted proteins | sample 1582291 | NCBI WGS metagenome assembly OIGI01 (sample SAMN02674607, study PRJEB24791) | human gut metagenome, SKBSTL069 | isolation source: stool | host: Homo sapiens | place: USA | reverse complement strand
TTACGGTAAACAAAGGAAATATTATCTATTTGGATCAATATGTAGACCATGTAGAAAACATCTTCTTCATGCGTATTGAATGGGAATTGAAAGACTTTCTGGTTCCCCAGGAAAAGATTGAAGATTATTTCAGAACACTCTACGGGCAAAAATATGAAATGGATTTTCGTCTTTATTTCTCTGATGTAAAACCACGTATGGCTATTTTCGTATCCAAGCTGTCACACTGTCTTTTCGATATGTTAGCCCGGTATACGGCAGGAGAGTGGAATGTAGAGATACCTCTTATTATAAGTAATCATCCGGATTTGCAGCACGTGGCAGAACGTTTCGGAATTCCTTTCTATCTGTTCCCTATCACCAAGGAGACGAAAGAAGAACAGGAGCGCAAAGAGATGGAATTGCTTGCCAAACATAAGATTACATTTATTGTATTGGCACGCTATATGCAGGTGATCTCCGAACAGATGATTAATGCTTATCCGAATAAGATTATCAATATTCATCATTCTTTCCTTCCTGCGTTTGTAGGGGCGAAGCCTTATCACGCAGCTTTCCAGAGAGGGGTGAAAATTATTGGTGCAACTAGTCATTATGTAACGACAGAGCTGGATGCCGGACCGATTATTGAACAGGATGTAGTGCGCATTACTCATAAAGATGCTATTGAAGACCTCGTAAATAAAGGAAAGGATTTGGAAAAAATCGTTCTTTCACGTGCAGTACAGAAGCACATCGAACGTAAAGTTTTGGCTTATAAAAATAAAACAGTAATATTTAGCTGATGAAAGTAGCAGTTGTAAAATACAATGCCGGCAATATTCGTTCTGTGGATTATGCTTTGAAGCGGTTGGGTGTGGAAGCGGTGATTACTGCTGATAAAGAAGAACTCCAATCGGCAGATAAAGTTATTTTCCCCGGAGTGGGAGAGGCGGAAACTACCATGAACCACTTGAAGGCAACGGGACTGGACGAACTGATTAAGAATCTCCGTCAGCCTGTATTTGGAATTTGTCTCGGCATGCAGTTGATGTGCCGGCATTCCGAAGAAGGAGAAGTCGATTGTTTGAATATCTTTGATGTGGATGTGAAACGTTTTGTCCCGCAGAAACATGAGGATAAAGTGCCGCACATGGGATGGAACACCATTGGAAAAACGAATAGCAAATTGTTTGAAGGGTTCACCGAAGAAGAGTTTGTCTATTTTGTGCATAGCTTCTATGTGCCGACCTGCGACTTTACTGCTGCTACAACTGACTATATTCACCCGTTCAGTGCTGCGCTCCATAAAGATAACTTTTATGCTACCCAGTTCCATCCGGAAAAAAGTGGTAAGACAGGAGAGAAGATTCTGACAAACTTTTTAAACCTCTAAGATACAAATAGTAAATAGATGATAGAAATTATTCCAGCCATTGATATTATTGATGGAAAGTGCGTACGCCTTTCCCAGGGAGATTACGACAGTAAGAAAGTATATAACGAAAATCCGGTGGAAGTTGCCAAGGAGTTTGAAGCGAACGGTGTTCGCAGGCTTCATGTGGTAGACTTGGACGGTGCTGCTTCTCATCATGTCGTTAACTATCGGGTGTTGGAACAGATTGCGACACGTACTTCTCTCGTTATAGATTTTGGCGGTGGAGTAAAGAGCGATGAAGATTTGAAAATTGCTTTTGAGAGCGGTGCGCAGATGGTAACCGGAGGAAGCATTGCGGTGAAAGACCCGGAATTATTCTGTCATTGGCTGGAAATATACGGCAGTGAGAAGATCATTTTGGGAGCAGATGTAAAAGATCATAAGATAGCCGTCAATGGTTGGAAAGACGAAAGCGCCTGTGAGCTTTTTCCGTTTCTGGAAAATTATATGGATAAAGGTATACGAAAAGTAATCTGTACGGATATTAGCTGTGACGGAATGTTGAGTGGTCCTTCTATCGATTTGTATAAAGAGATGCTGGCAAAATTCCCTGACCTTTATCTGATGGCTAGTGGCGGGGTGAGTAAGGTGGATGATATTGTTGCTTTGGATGAAGCTGGTGTTCCCGGAGTTATTTTCGGTAAGGCATTATACGAAGGACATATCACCTTACAAGATTTGAGAATCTTTCTATAATGAGCGTATCGGAATAAATAAGATACCTTTATTATAAGGAAGATAAGAATCGAGCTTCAGGAATATAGATTATAAATTGTTGAACAATAAATAAAAGTAGGATTGTGTTAGCAAAAAGAATAGTACCTTGTCTGGATATAAAAGACGGACAAACCGTGAAAGGAACGAATTTTGTCAATTTGCGCCAAGCCGGTGATCCGGTAGAGTTAGGCCGTGCTTACAGTGAACAAGGAGCAGATGAACTTGTTTTCCTGGATATTACTGCAAGTCATGAAGGACGTAAGACTTTTACGGAATTGGTAAAACGGATTGCTGCTAATATCAATATCCCATTTACCGTAGGTGGTGGAATCAATGAATTAAGTGATGTAGACCGTCTGCTGAATGCAGGGGCAGATAAGATTTCTATCAATTCTTCCGCTATCCGTAATCCCCGATTGGTTGATGAGATTGCAAAGAATTTCGGCTCACAGGTCTGTGTGTTGGCGGTAGATGCGAAACAGACCGAGAACGGTTGGAAATGTTACTTGAACGGAGGACGCATCGAAACGGATAAAGATCTGTTCGAGTGGACTAAAGAAGCACAGGAACGCGGAGCAGGAGAAATACTCTTCACAAGCATGAATCACGATGGTGTAAAAGCCGGTTATGCAAATGAAGCACTTGCCGCTTTAGCGGATCAACTCTCCATTCCCATCATAGCTTCAGGAGGTGCGGGCTGTAAGGAGCACTTCCGTGATGTCTTTTTACAGGGAAAGGCAGATGCTGCATTGGCTGCCAGTGTTTTTCACTTCGGAGAAATTAAAATTCCCGAATTAAAATCGTATCTTTGCGGCGAAGGAATTACCATCAGGGGGTGAGGCACCCCGGCCGGGTTTTCCTGCGGATGGATTATATAGTCAGATAAATATAGGAACTGTCTGCAAAAGAATTCCGTAGGCGAATAGGTAGTAATTGTAAATTGGAATAGTAATTAGAACTTATATAAAAATGGAATTGGATTTCGATAAAATGAACGGACTCGTTCCGGCTATCATACAGGACAACGAGACACGTAAGGTCTTGATGCTGGGTTTCATGAATAAAGAAGCTTATGATAAAACGGTGGAAACCGGAAAAGTTACATTCTTTAGCCGTACGAAGAATCGTTTATGGACAAAAGGCGAAGAAAGCGGTAACTTCCTTCATGTTGTATCTATAAAGGCTGATTGTGACAATGATACATTATTGATTCAAGTAGAACCGGTAGGTCCTGTGTGTCATACAGGCACAGATACTTGTTGGGGGGAGAAAAACGAAGAACCGGTCATGTTCCTGAAAGCATTGCAGGACTTTATAGACAAACGTCACGAAGAAATGCCCGAAGGTTCTTATACAACCAGCCTGTTTGAGTCGGGAATCAATAAAATAGCTCAAAAAGTAGGTGAAGAAGCTGTAGAAACAGTAATCGAAGCAACAAACGGTACTGACGAACGTTTGATCTACGAAGGAGCCGACCTCATTTATCACATGATTGTATTGCTTACTTCAAAAGGCTATCGTCTCGAAGACCTTGCACGTGAATTGCAGGAAAGACACAGCAGTACATGGAAGAAGCATTAAACAATTAAAATTTAATAATTAAAAATTAAAACGGGAGTCAGCATGGATGACGAGGCGTTGATTCAATATAAGAACGTAGAAATCCATCAACAGGAACTCTGTGTATTAAGCGATGTAAATCTGGAACTGCACAAAGGAGAGTTCGTCTATTTGATCGGAAAAGTAGGCTCGGGAAAAACGAGTCTGCTCAAGACTCTTTATGGCGAACTGGATGTAATTGACGGTGAAGCGGAAGTGCTGGGCTATAATATGCGATCTATCAAACGTAAGCATATCCCGCAATTGCGCCGCAAGTTAGGCATTGTATTCCAGGATTTTCAGCTGCTCACAGACCGTACTGTATATAATAACCTGGAATTTGTGCTTCGTGCCACAGGCTGGAAAAACAAACAGGAGATACAGGATCGTATTGAAGAAGTGCTTCAACTGGTGGGAATGTCCAACAAAGGTTATAAACTTCCGAACGAACTTTCCGGTGGCGAACAGCAGCGCATTGTGATTGCACGTGCCGTACTCAATTCTCCGGCTATCATCCTGGCGGATGAACCAACCGGAAATCTGGATGTGGAAACAGGTAAAGCCATCGTTGAATTGTTGCACAATATCTGCGAATCCGGCTCATCGGTAGTGATGACGACGCACAATTTGCAACTGTTGAAAGATTATCCGGGCAGGGTATATCGTTGTGCCGACCATCAGATTGTAGATGTGACTGATGAATATATGCCCAGACAGAGAACAATAGAAATAGATTTAAATATAGATAACTAAAACAGTAACGAAAATGAAAGTTTTAAAGTTTGGAGGAACTTCCGTAGGTTCTGCTCAGCGCATGAAGGAAGTAGCCAAATTGATTACCGATGGTGAACAGAAGATTGTTGTTCTTTCTGCTATGTCAGGAACAACAAACACATTGGTGGAAATTTCGGACTATCTGTATAAGAAGAATCCGGAGGGTGCCAACGAGATTATTAATAAGCTGGAAGCAAAATATAAACAGCATATTGATGAGCTTTTTGCAACCCAGGAATATAAACAGAAAGGTCTTGAAGTTGTCAAATCCCACTTCGACTACATCCGCTCCTATACTAAAGACCTTTTCACTTTGTTCGAAGAGAAAGTGGTTTTGGCACAGGGAGAGCTTATCTCTACGGCGATGGTAAACTTTTACCTGCAGGAATGCGGTGTGAAGTCCGTGTTGCTTCCGGCTTTGGAATTCATGCGTACTGATAAGAACGCAGAACCGGACCCCGTATATATTAAGGATAAATTGCGTGCTCAATTGGATCTTTATCCGGATACGGAAATCTACATTACGCAAGGTTTCATCTGCCGCAATGCTTACGGTGAGATAGACAACCTGCAACGTGGTGGTAGCGACTACACCGCTTCTCTGATCGGAGCAGCAGTGAACGCTTCCGAAATCCAGATCTGGACAGATATCGACGGTATGCACAATAACGACCCGCGTATTGTTGACAAGACCGCTCCGGTACGCCAGCTGCACTTCGAAGAAGCAGCCGAGTTGGCTTACTTCGGTGCAAAGATTCTGCACCCTACTTGTATCCAGCCGGCTAAATATGCCAATATCCCTGTCCGCTTGTTGAACACAATGGATCCGGAGGCTCCGGGCACACTGATTTCTAACGATACGGAAAAAGGCAAGATTAAGGCAGTAGCTGCAAAAGATAACATCACTGCTATTAAGATTAAATCCAGCCGCATGTTATTGGCTCATGGTTTCTTGCGTAAGGTGTTCGAAATCTTCGAAAGCTATCAGACATCTATCGATATGATCTGTACGTCAGAAGTCGGTGTATCTGTTACGATAGATAACACGAAACATCTTAATGAGATTCTGGACGACCTGAAGAAATACGGAACAGTAACCGTTGATAAAGAAATGTGTATCATCTGCGTTGTAGGTGACCTTGAATGGGAAAATGTCGGTTTTGAAGCAAAAGCACTCGATGCGATGCGCGATATACCGGTGCGAATGATCTCGTTTGGAGGAAGTAACTATAACATCTCCTTCCTCATTCGGGAGTGTGATAAGAAAGTAGCTTTACAATCGTTGAGCGATATGCTTTTCAACGGCAAATAATTCCACAAATAATACGAGCGCTTTTACCGAACTGATAAAAGCGCTCTTTTTTAACCAACTAAACAAGTTTTTCGAATTATGAAGGGAATATTTCCAATCGATAAATTCCGCACTTTGCAGACACCTTTCTATTATTACGATACCAAAGTGCTGCGTGATACATTGTCGGCTATTAACCAGGAGGTTGCCAAATATCCTAATTATTCAGTGCATTATGCTGTTAAAGCCAATGCCAACCCGAAAGTACTTACCATTATCCGTGAGAGCGGAATGGGAGCCGACTGTGTGAGCGGTGGAGAAATTCGTGCCGCTATCCGTGCAGGATTTCCGGCCAATAAAGTTGTTTTTGCAGGAGTAGGTAAAGCAGACTGGGAAATTAACCTCGGGCTGGAGTACGGCATCTTCTGTTTCAATGTAGAGTCTATTCCCGAACTGGAAGTAATCAATGAATTGGCTGCTGCTCAAAATAAGGTGGCTAATGTTGCTTTCCGTATCAATCCGGATGTAGGCGCACATACTCACGCAAATATCACTACCGGTTTGGCAGAAAATAAATTTGGTATCAGCATGCAGGATATGGACAAGGTGATAGATGTGGCGCAGGAGATGAAAAACGTAAAGTTTATCGGGCTTCATTTCCACATTGGTTCACAGATTCTGGATATGGGCGATTTTGTAGCTCTCTGTAATCGTGTCAATGAATTGCAGGATAAATTGGAAGCTCGCAGAATTCTGGTAGAACATATCAATGTAGGAGGTGGTTTGGGAATTGACTACGGACATCCCAACCGTCAGGCTATTCCGAACTTCAAGGATTACTTTGCTACCTATGCCGGACAATTGAAATTGCGTCCTTATCAGACACTGCATTTTGAACTGGGACGTGCAGTGGTAGGTCAGTGTGGTTCTTTGATATCCAAAGTCCTCTATGTAAAACAAGGAACACGGAAGAAATTTGCCATCCTTGATGCAGGTATGACCGACCTGATTCGTCCGGCTTTGTATCAGGCATACCATAAGATGGAAAACCTGACCTCCGAAGAACCGATGGAAGCGTACGATGTAGTAGGTCCGATATGTGAGTCGTCCGATGTTTTCGGAAAGGCGATTGATCTGAACAAAGTCAAGCGTGGAGACCTGATAGCCCTTCGTTCTGCCGGTGCATACGGTGAAATAATGGCTTCCGGCTATAACTGTCGTGAGCTTCCGAAAGGATATACTTCCGACGAATTGGTGTAAGTAAAAAATGAACTGCTACAATCAAAATGTGAATGTAGTTTAAAAATATAGGGTGCATGGAACAATTTTAACTGAAAGCTTGTTATTTTTGTAATGAGTTCAAAAAGAAACTACATTAACAACTTAATAAAAAATACGATTATGATTTCAGAAAAATTACAGAATGCAATTAACGAACAGATTACTGCTGAAATGTGGTCTGCTAACCTGTATCTAGCAATGTCTTTCTATTTTGAGAAAGAAGGTTTCAGCGGTTTTGCTCATTGGATGAAAAAGCAATCTCAGGAAGAAATGGGACATGCTTATGCAATGGCAGATTATATCATCAAACGTGGAGGAACTGCTAAAGTAGATAAAATAGATGTTGTTCCTAACGGATGGGGTACACCTCTCGAAGTATTCGAACACGTTTACAAACATGAATGTCATGTTTCTCAATTGGTAGACAAACTGGTAGATGTAGCTGCTGCTGAGAAGGACAAAGCAACTCAGGACTTCTTGTGGGGATTCGTTCGCGAACAAGTAGAAGAAGAAGCTACAGTGCAAGGCATTGTTGACAAAATCAAGAAAGCCGGTGATACCGGAATTTTCTTTGTAGATTCACAATTGGGACAGCGTTAATGATGCTACTCTGAAAAAATAGTTCTTTATATAGATAGAAGCTGCCTGAATTTCTGTTCAGACAGCTTCTTTTTTTTCACTTATTAGGCTTATATGTTCGAAAATAAACTACCTTTGTATTACGAGTCAGAGAAAAATTAATCCCGATTATTATAAATGAATGGTGTGAATAGAGGAATTTTTAGATTGCTCCCTGTATTTTTATTGCTCTTTTTGGGGGTGAGCAGTTGTTCTCAAAAAGAGGAACGGCGTATTTTAGTTATCCACTCTTATGAGGAGACTTACGCGGCTTATCCGGAATTTAACCGGATGATAGCGGAGCAATTTGAAAAAGAGAAAATTGATGCTGATATTCGTACCGTTTATTTAGACTGTGAATCCTACTGGGAAGAGCCGGAACTTGAGCGGATGCGCTTTCTGGTTGATTCCGTATCGAAAGACTGGCGGCCGGAAGTGATTCTGGTGAATGAAGACCAGGCTACTTATTCATTGATGAAATGCGGAATTCTGTTGGCGAAAGAAGTGCCTGTGGTTTTTGGTGGTGTCAATTACCCGAATTGGGGATTGCTGAAACGCCATCCTAATGTGACGGGTTTCCATGATAAGATTGCCTTTAATGAAAATGTCAGTGTGGCAAAAGAACTTTTCGGTGAACACGTCCGGTTGTTTACCATGCTCGATACCACTTATATCGATAAACAAATCAGAAGAGATGCAAAGGAACAGTTTAAAGGTCATAAAGTGACCGGATTCGTCGATAACCCCGAACTTTCTCTTGAAGAACAGATATGTTTGACGCAGGAGGAAGGTTATACTCGTTTCATGGCTATTCCTTTACGTAATGCCAGAAATCATTCGGACGCCACCTTTATGTGGGTGTTGAACAGAAGCTATCGCGATCAATGCTATATTCAGCTGAAACGGGATTATACTACCATTAATATTGGAAGCATCTGTGGCAGTCCCAGTCTGACAGCCATCAATGAAGCCTTCGGGTTTGGTGAGAAGTTGTTGGGTGGATACATCACTTCGTTGCCTATTCAGGTGGAAGAAGAGGTGAAAGCAGCCGTTCGTATATTACACGGTGTGAGTCCGGCGGACATGCCTATTGTTGAAAGCCGGAAAGAGTATGTCGTAGACTGGAATACAATGACGCAAATTGGTTTGAGTAAGGAAAGTATTCCTGCTAACTATCGTATTATCAATATTCCGTTCAGAGATGAATATCCGTTTTTGTGGGGAGCCTTAGTCGCTTCATTTGTTCTTTTCCTGATTTTACTTTTTGCTTCTCTTTGGTGGCTATATCTTCGGGAACAGATGAGGAAAAA
>OIGI01000477.1_pt1 | contig 9212 bp, 9 predicted proteins | sample 1582291 | NCBI WGS metagenome assembly OIGI01 (sample SAMN02674607, study PRJEB24791) | human gut metagenome, SKBSTL069 | isolation source: stool | host: Homo sapiens | place: USA | reverse complement strand
TCCCTCGAGCGCACCAAAATCCCACGAAGAATCGTAAGATTCCTCGTGGGATTTTTCATTTTCTGGGGCTCTGCACACTTTTGCACACCGGCGGGAAGTTCAAATTTTGTCAACCTGCCCAAAATACGCCCTGAAAAGTTTACTTGACGCAATTTTAAAATCAATATATAATTGGGTCAGAAACCAATTATAGAAAAGGATGATTTCCAATGGCGCGCAGATACGACAGCAAAGAAGCAAAACGGCGGATACTGACCGCCTGTGTTCGGCTTTTTCTGGAAAAAGGCTACACGAACACCAAGGTGGCAGAAATTTTAAAGGAAGCAGATGTTTCTGCCGGGTCGTTCCAGAATATTTTCCGCACCAAGGACGGTGTGCTGACCGAGCTGATCGGCATGATGTTCAGCAGGCAGTTCGGCGCGGTAAGGCCGCTGGCGGCAAACGCCCCCTCGCCGGTGTACCTCTACGCGGTGGAAACGGCTTTGCAGCTGGCGATGACCGAGCTGAGCGAGAATCTGCGGGATATCTATGTGGAAGCGTACACCTTCCCCGCCACGGCGGAGATCATCCACCGCAGCACCACGGCCGAGCTGCAGGCGGCGTTCAGCGCGTATCTGCCCGGGTGCGCCGAGTGCGATTTCTACGAGATGGAGCTGGGCACGGCTGGCATGATGCGCGGCTACATGGCACGGCGGTGCGACCCCTACTTTACGCTGGAGCGCAAAATACGGCGGTTCCTGAGCATGAGCCTGAGTGCGCTGCAGGTCCCCGCGCAGGAGCGCGAGCAGGTCATCGCTTTTGTGGCGGAGATCGATATGCTTGCCCAGGCGCGGAAGGTGGTAGATGCCGTGCTTGCATCGCTGTCCGTGCAGTTTGATCTGAAAGGATAACAAGGTTTGATGACAAGGAGGGAGTAACATGAAAAAATGGCTGATCGGGTGTTTGACGGTGCTGGCAATGGTGTGCCTGATACCGGGGATCGCGTTAAACGTTAAAGCGGCAGAAACAGTCCAGAGGCGCTGCGCCCGCTGTGGGAGTATGGAGACACGTGAGATCCTCGGATACAGAAAATATGATTCGAACAGTCATAGGGTTTATGTAACTGAATGCCCGAACTGCCACAACGATGGCAATGTTTCGTATTTACAGGTACATACCGGCGGTACCCAAGGTCCCACCTGCACCGAGGGCAAAATCTGTGAAGATTGCGGCGCGGAATACGATATTCCCGGTCACGTATGGAGCGCGTGGAAGCCTAACGGCAACGGCACGCACACCCGCAGCTGCACGAACTACTGCCGCGAAGTTGATACTGCAAAGTGTACCGGTGGCAAAGCAACCTGCAGCGCCAAAGCGGTCTGTGAGGTGTGTGGTGGGGAATACGGCGAAAAAGACTCAAATAACCATGATCTGGTGCAGCACGAAGCAAAAGCCCCCACCTGCACCGACATTGGCTGGGATGCTTTCGACACCTGCAAAAACTGCGACTATACCGATTATCAAGAAATCCCCGCACTGAAACATAATTTGGTGTACTACAAAGCAAAAGACCCCACTTGTACGGAACCCGGCTGTGATGCTTACGAAACCTGCTCTCGTTGTGACCATACCACCTATGTGGAGCGGCCCGCGCTGAAACATGATCTGAGGCAGCGCGTGATAAAAGCCCCCACCTGTACGCAAATGGGCTGGGCTTACGAAACCTGCTCCCGCTGCGACTATTCTGCCACTCCGTTGCTGCCCGTACTGAACCATGATTTGAAGCAGCACGCAGCAAAAGCCCCTACCTGTACGGAAAAGGGCTGGGACGCTTACGATACCTGCTCCCGCTGTGACTATACCACCTATGCGGAGCTGCCCGCGCTGAACCATGCTCTGGTGCAGCACGCAGCAAAAGCCGCCACCTGTACGGAAAAGGGCTGGGATGCTTACGAAGCCTGCAAAAACTGCAACTATACCACCCGCAAAGAATTGCCCGCACAGCATGATTTGAAGCAGCACGCAGCAAAAGCCCCTACCTGTACGGAAATCGGCTGGGATGCTTACGACACCTGCTCTCGCTGTGACCATACCACCTATGCGGAACTGCCCGCACTGAACCATGATTTGGTGCATCACGATGCAAAAGCCCCTACCTGCACGGAAATCGGCTGGAACGCTTACGACACCTGTTCCCGTTGCAACTATACCACCTATGCGGAGCTGTCCGCACTGAACCATGATTATCAGGCTGTTACCGTAGAGCCTACCTGTGAAACAGACGGCTATACTGTTTTTACCTGCTCCCGCTGCAAAGACAGCTACACCGCAGACCCGACCGATAAGCTGGGACACCAGTTCGGTGCATGGTCCCCGAACGAAACCGGCTCTCAGAGCGCCGATTGTCTGCGGCAGGGCTGCGCGCACACTGGCAGCACTGATTGCCGGAAGTTCACTTTCCGCACTGCGGAAGGCGAAATGCTGACCTTCTGCCCCGTGTGCGGGCAGGCAGAAAACGCCGCGCAGCTGGAAAAGATCGACGCCGCAACGGCGTGGGCGCTCAGCGGCAGCCTTTCTGCGGAGGATGTGACCGCACGGACGAACGGGGAATACCTAAGTGTGGCATTTGAGACTGCCGGCAGCCTGACGCAGCCCACCGGCCTGGTAAGGCTTGCGCTGCCCGCCGGATTGCTGGAAGGCAAAAAGCTTGTGCGCATTGCCCCGGACGGCACGCAGACCGAGCTGCCTTTTGAAGCAAAGAACGGCAAGCTCATCTTTACGCTGGATTTTGCAAACAGCGAGCTTCCCGTAATGCTCTTCCGGCTGGTACCCCAGACCGCCGCCCTCTGAGCGCTTTTACAGCGCACAAACGATAGACCGCAAGATGCCCGCCCACCTGTGGGAAACCACGGTGGGCGGGCATTCTTTTATGTTATGGTTATGTGCGTTTTGCCCTCAGCCGCACACGCTGCCATCCGGGGCAAAGAACTGCACGTGCTTTTGCCACTGGGTAGGGCTGATGGTGCGGCGGTAGCAGTCGGTCAGGGCTTCCACTGCAGTCTCCGGGGCAAGGGGCGCGCAGCCCGGGCAGTCCAGCACCAGAATGCGGAACCACGCGTCAAAAAGATGCTCGGTGTAGTGGGTGTCCCACGCGCCGCAGCGGGCGTAAAAGCCCAGCCGCCGCACTGCCATGGCTGCGTCCTCGGCCTTTTCCGGCAGTTCGGCTTCAATTAAAATGGCCTCGGCGGTGTCCTCGTGGGCGGGCAGCTGCGCCAGCAGCTGCGCCCCAATGCCGTGGGCGCGGTAGGCGGGCACTACGGCAAAATAATCCAGCTGGCTCATCCGGCAGCCCTCGGGACGCACCATCAGCAGATAGGCGGCAAGGGTGTCCCCGTCAAACACGCCCCATGTGTGGGCAGTGCCATCCGCTTCGCTGTTCAGGATCATGCTCAGGGGCTTCAGCTCCCCGGCAGGAAAGTCCCGGCGCATCTCGTTCAGATACACATCGGTCAGCTCCGGGCCGGTGAGCAGCCGCCAGATAAACGCAGGCTCTCTCATACGATCCGGTTTCCTTTCTGGATGACGGCCTTGATGTTCAGCTCCTTGTCCGCAAGGATCACGTTGCCGTAGCGTCCGGCGGCAAGGCTGCCGTAGTCGTTGTCCACGCCGATGCTCTTGGCGGGGGTCTCGCTGGCGGCGCGGACGGCGCTTTCCAGCGGCACGTTCATCTCCAGCACGGCACGCTTCATGCAGTCGTACAGACAGGTGTTGCTGCCCGCAATGGTGTCCGGGTGCTCGGTCAGGGTGGCGCGGGGTCCCTTGACCGTGATGGCCTGTCCGCCCAGACTGTATTGGCCGTCCGGCAGGCCGCAGGACATGGCGCTGTCCGCGATCAGGCAGACGCGGTCGTCCCCGAAGGTGTTGAAGGTGAACCGCACCATGGCGGGGTGAATATGCACGTTATCGGTGATCAGCTCCACCTCGGCATCGTGCTCCATGGCTGCAATGATAGGGCCGGGCGCACGGTGGGTGATGCCGGGCATGGCATTGTACAGGTGGGTCATGTGGGTGGCACCGGCTTCAAAGGCCTTGACGGCGGTGTCGTAGTCGGTGCAGGTGTGGGCGATGGAGATGCGCACCTCGTTATGGCACTCCTTGATAAAGTCCAGATTGCCCGGCTCTTCGGGTGCAACGTCCACCAGCTTGATCAGACCGTTTGCACGCTTCTGCAAACGGCGGAACATGGCGGCGTCTGCGCCCTGCACATACTCCGGGTTCTGTGCGCCCACCTTTTTGGGGCTGATGAAGGGGCCCTCCATGTTGATGCCCACAAGGTCGGCACCCTTGCCGTTTTTATGGGCGGCAGCGGCGTCCATCACCTTGTTCAGGATCTCCTCGGGGTAGGTCATGGTGGCGGGGCAGATGGCCAGCACGCCCTTGCTGGCCTCAAAATCCGCCAGCGTCTGGATGGCCTCCTCGGTGCCATCGCAGAAATCCTTGCCCATTGCCCCGTGGAAGTGGATATCCACAAGGCCCGGCAGGGCGTACAGCCCCTCGGCGTCCAGCACCTCTTCGCCCTCTTCCGGGGCGGCAAAGGGCACGATGCGGCCATCGCGGATGATGATGGTGCCGCGCTCAAAGGTGTGGCGCGGGGTATAGACCAGTGCATTCTGAAGGATCATACAAAACACCTCGTTCTTTCTTCTTTTTCACCCAGTATAGCACGCCGGGTGTTTTTACAAAAGTCCTTTTGTGTGAACATTGTACCGCCGTGCATAAAAAGCGAGCCGCCGGGAGGGGGCGCTGTGCACCCCGCCCCCGGCGGCCCGGTTCATACTGCAAAATCAACCAGACTTTTGCAGTTCATTCTTTTCGAGAAGTGCAGGATCACAGCATCTTCTTCAGCTCGTCGTACACGAACTGCACCTTGGTGCCGATGATGACCTGGCAAGCGTTCTTGCTGGGACGGATAACACCGGCAGCACCGGCAGCCTTGACAGCCTTCTCGTCGACCTTGGCGTTATCCTTCACCTCAAAACGCAGACGGGTTGCGCAGTAACCAACGTCCTTCACGTTCTCCTTGCCGCCGACAGCAGCCAGAACAGCAGAAGCGACTTCGGTGTAGTTGTTGTTAGCCAGAACGACCTTCTTCTCAGCTTCCTCGTCGTCATCCTCACGGCCGGGGGTCTTCAGGTCGAACTTGGTGATGGCGAAGTAGAACACGAAGTAGAACACCAGGAATGCTGCGATGCCCAGAGGAATGATCATCCAGGTCTTAGCAGCTGCGGGCAGGGATGCAGAGAAGATCAGGTCGGTAGCACCTGCGGAGAAGCAGAAGCCAGCACGGAAACCGGTGTAGTAGGTGATGATGGTGAAGATGCCGTACAGAGCGGAGTACACAACGTACAGCGGGAAGCACAGGAACATGAAGCCGAACTCGAAGGGCTCGGTAACGCCGCAGACGAATGCGCAAATTGCAGCGGACAGAACCAGACCAATAGCGGCCTTCTTGTTCTTAGCGGTCTTGACCATAGCCAGAGCAGCGCCCATGATACCGAACATCATGCAGGGGAAGAAGCCGGACATATACATACCAAGGCTCCAGTCCACATCAGCGGAAGTCTCGCCAGCCCAGAAGTGGCTCAGGTCGCCCAGACCGATGGTATCGAACCAGAACACGTTGTTCAGAGCGTGGTGCAGGCCGGTGGGGATGAGCAGACGGTTCAGGAAGGCGTAGATGCCGGCGCCGATGCCGTCCATGCCGGCGATGCCGTTGCCGATTGCGACCAGAGCGTCGAAGATGACGGGCCAGACGAACAGCAGAACAACGGACACCAGAATGGAGATCAGACCGGTAGCGATCGCAACGAAGCGCTTGCCGGAGAAGAATGCCAGCCAGTCAGGCAGCTGGGTATTCTTGAACTTGTTGTAGCAGGCAGCACCCACAACAGCGGCCAGAATGCCGATGAAGGAGTTGCCGGCGACCTTCTGGAAGGCAATGTAGGTAGCGGTGCCCTCTTCCAGGGTGCGCACCATGCTGACCACACCGGGGCTCAGCAGCTGCTGCATCATCAGGTAGCTGACCAGACCGGCCAGACCTGCGGTACCGTCGTTGTCAGCCAGGCCGACAGCGGCACCAATGGCAAACAGCCATGCCATGTTATCGATCAGAGCGCCGCCTGCCTTGACCAGCAGGAAGCCGACGGTGTAAGCTGCACCGGAGGTTGCAGCACCGGGAACGCCCATAACGCCCGGAGCGAGGGCATAACCAAGACCCATCAGGATGCCGCAGATCGGCAGCACAGCGACGGGAAGCATCAGAGCTTTGCCCAGTTTCTGGAGATACTTCATCATAAGACACATTCCTCCTTAAAGAATGTTTGTGGTTACAGACAGTCTCTGGTTGCAGGCTGTCCATAGTTCCGTAACAGAATAGTAACATATTTTTGCAAAAAAAGAAAGTGGTTTTTTCTTTTTTCTATTAAAATGCACCAAAAGTCCTTGTTTAACGGTACGCTTGTCAGTATTTTTTGTTTTTTCTGCACGCGTTCTGATTTAAGTGCTGAAAAATCTTTTCTTTTTATGTCTATTTTGTCCAAATGCTTGCATCCCAGCGCAGAATCGGGTACTATACAGATAAGAGAACTTTTTTCCATCTGCCCCGCCGGGCGGCATGGATACAACGTAAAAGGAGAATGCCTTATGGAATGGACCGATATCCGCCTGACTGTGGCCAAGGCTGATGCCGAAAACGCCGAAGCCGTTGCTACCCTGATCGCCGAGGGCGGCATCTACATCGAGGATTACAGCGACATCGAGCAGCAGGTGGCCGAGATCGCCCACGTGGATCTGATCGAGCAGGAGCTGCTGGACAAGCCCCGGGATACCGTGATCATCCATCTGTATCTGGAGCCGGGCGCTTCTCAGGTGGAAACGCTGGCGCTTATCGCCGCCCGCATGGAAGCTGCCGGCATCCCCTACACCGTGGAGACTGAGGGCGTGGAGCAGGAGGACTGGCAGAACGGCTGGCGCAAATACTACCACCCCATGGAGATCGGCAGCCGTCTGGCTGTGGTGCCCTCGTGGCAGCAGTACGACACCGACCGGGTCAAGCTGATCCTTGACCCCGGCCTTGCCTTCGGCACCGGCGGTCACGAGACCACCAGCCTTTGCCTTGAAGCGCTGGACGAGCAGGTGCGCGGCGGCGAGCGGGTGCTGGATATCGGCACTGGCAGCGGCATCCTTGCCATTGCCGCCCTCAAGCTGGGCGCCGCCAGCGCCGAGGGCGTGGACATCGACCCTGTGGCGGTGCGCACCGCCGGGGAGAACGCAGCCCTGAACGGCGTGCAGGATAAGCTCACCGTGCTGGTGGGCGACCTGTCCGATAAAGCCAGCGGCACTTATGACATCATCACCGCCAACATCGTGGCCAACGCTATCCTCAGCCTTGCACCCGCCGTGCCCGGCCTGATGGCCGAGGGTGCTACCTTTATTGCCAGCGGCATCATCGACAGCCGCAAGGACGAGGTAATCGCCGGGCTGGAAAAAGCCGGTCTGTCCGTCGTGGAAGTCAAGGAAAAGCGCGGCTGGGAGTGCATCGTCTGCAAAAAGGCCTGATATCCATACATTATGAGAAGGAGCGCACAGTATGCCGCACCGCTACTTTACCACCGAGATCTCTGACGGCACCGCCACCCTGCGGGGGGCGGATGCCCATCACCTTGCCCGGGTGATGCGGGCAAAGCCGGGGGATACCGTCATCCTCTGCGACGGCAGCGCCGTGGAGTACACCGCCACCATCACCGGCTTTGGGGAGGACAGGGTGGATTTTGCCGTAGAGCCGGGCTACCCCAGCGCAGCCGAGCCCACCGTGGAGGTGACGTTGCTGGCGGGCTACCCCAAGCAGGACAAACTGGAACAGATCATCAAACACGGGGTAGAGCTGGGCGCTGCCCACATCGTGCCCTTTTTCAGCCGCTACTGCGTGGCCGCCCCCAAAAAAGAGGAGCAGAAGAACGAGCGCTACAACCGCATTGCGCTGGAAGCCGCCAAGCAGTGCGGCCGGGGCGTTCTGCCGGACGTAGCCCTGCCGCTGCCGAACTTCGGGGCGGTGTGCCGCAGCTTTGACCAGTACGATCTGGTGCTGTTCTGCTACGAGTGCGGCGGCGCACCCCTGCGCCAGCTGCTGGCCGAAGCAAAGCCCGCCGACGGGCAGAAGCTGCGCCTTGCCATTGTTACCGGCGCAGAGGGCGGCTTTGCCGCCGAGGAAGCCGAAATGGCCGCCAAAGCCGGGGCAAAAACGGTAGGCCTTGGCCCCCGCATCCTCCGGTGCGAGACCGCCCCGCTGGCGGTGCTCTCCGCCGTCATGACCCTGACCGGGAATCTGGAGTAAACATAAAAAAGGACGTATCTGCTTGACAAATACGCCCGGAATGATTATACTGAGAACAGAAAAGGTGCTGCCCGGCAACGGTCAGCTTCCATACCCTAGACAATCAGAAAAGATTGGCCGTTTGAGTCGGGAAAACTGTGGCGGTCAATCTTTTTTGTTTTGCTTGCTCTCGATGTACTGTAAAACTTTTAACGTAACGTCAACCGTTTCGTAGACCACGGTAACGATAAGCGTTGCCAAGGCCAAGGTTTCCAGCAGCGTCATAGGGCATCCCCCCTTTGCCGTCAGGCTCCGGGAAGATCACAAATTCTCAAAAAAGTTCCTTTCCCGGCGTTGCGCCTGATTCATTCCGAAGAACGAGTTTTGCGAGCCGGGTACGGAAGCATGACCACCTGCAATGCAGGCAACACCTAGTCTACCGCCTTTTCAGGCGGTATTTTTATTGTAGCATACTTTTTTGTTCGTTACAACAAAAATGTTTGTATGGCGAAAAAGGCTGCTGCACAGGGTTTTGTGCAACAGCCTCTTATTATTTTGCATTATATTACGTTTTGTAAAGCGCCCTCAGTCCTTTTCCCCTGCGTCCGGGTGGGCATCGGTGTCCAGCAGGGCTCGCTTTACCTTGAGCAGGTTCTGGGGGCTTACCGAGAAGCTGCGCAGACCAAGGTGCAGGTACTGCGCCGTGTTGGCGGGGTTGCCCACGGCAAGGCCGCAGATGGTCACCGGGACGTGGTGCGCACCCGCGGCATCCATCACCATGGTGATCAGCTTTTTCATGGCCGGGCTGGCGGGGCGGTAGTAGTGCTCTGCGCTGGCAAGCTCCCGGTCGGCGGCGTGGGTG
>OIGI01000466.1_pt1 | contig 9435 bp, 9 predicted proteins | sample 1582291 | NCBI WGS metagenome assembly OIGI01 (sample SAMN02674607, study PRJEB24791) | human gut metagenome, SKBSTL069 | isolation source: stool | host: Homo sapiens | place: USA | reverse complement strand
CGCCTAATTATAGTCAATTCCCATGCCAAAGATTTAAGTTGTTGATAATCAATGAATAGATGCTTTCGAAAACTGTTCATTATCGGACAGTTGTCCGCTTAATATCGAACAGTTGGTCATTCGTTCCGCCAGCTGGCCGGAGCAAGCGTTTGTTTTCTTAAATCTCCTTAATGGAAACCCTATAAATCACTTTTTATTTGTTATTTTGCACCAAATTTAGGTATGGTGTGGTCTGTTTCATTCGGGCTGCACTTCCTTATTGGCAGAACGTTCGATGAATAAACTCACTATAAAAGCTTGTCCGTTATGTGGTGGAACGCATTTGGAGCGTGCCCTGACATGTGTAGACCATTATGCCTCGGGCGAAATGTTCCACTTGTGCCGCTGCCGGGATTGCGGTTTCCTTTTCACGCAAGACTTTCCCGTGGAGGCTGAAATCGGTCGTTACTACGAAACTCCTGATTACATATCACATACCGATACCCGCAAGGGGGCGATGAACTCCGTGTACCATTGGGTGCGCAACTATATGCTGGGACGCAAGGCACGCCTTGTGCTCCGTGAAGCACACCGCAAGGAGGGCAGCCTGCTGGATTTGGGTACGGGGACCGGTTACTTTGCCGATGTCATGCAGCGTCGCGGCTGGCAGGTGGAAGCTGTGGAAAAGAGTGCGCAGGCGCGTGCCTTTGCCAAAGAACACTTCAATCTGGATGTGAAACCCCATACGGCATTGAAAGATTTTGCACCGGGCAGTTTCGACGTCATCACCCTATGGCATGTCATGGAACATCTGGAACCCCTCAACGAAACGTGGGAAACCTTGCACTCCCTGCTGACTGAAAAGGGGGTGCTGATTGTAGCTGTGCCCAACTGTTCCTCCTTCGACGCAAAGAAATACGGGGCTTACTGGGCTGCCTACGATGTGCCCCGCCATTTGTGGCACTTCACACCGGGCACCATCCAGCAATTCGGTTCCAAGCATGGCTTCATCATGGCAGAGCGGCATCCCATGCCGTTCGATGCCTTCTACGTCTCCATGCTGACAGAAAAGCACATGAGGCACTCGTGTACTTTCCTGCGGGGAATGGTGACCGGTACACTGGCCTGGTTCAGCGCGTTGGTGAAGAAGGAACGCAGCAGTTCCATGATTTACGTGTTCAGGAAGAAAGGGTGAGAAAAGGGATTAGGGATTAATGATTAATAGCGACTGATTTACATAACTTGTAGCTTGTAACTCGTAACTTATAATTGGTATAATGAAAGCAAAGAATAACTCGGTATCCTATTTTGACATGCAGTTCATTACGTCCAGCATCAGTACGACGCTGGTGTTACTGCTGTTGGGGCTGGTCGTATTCTTTGTGCTCGCGGCTCATAATCTTTCCGTGTACGTCAAGGAGAACATCAGTTTCTCCGTGCTTGTCAGTGACGACATGAAGGAGAGCGACATCCTGAAGCTTCAGAAGAGGCTGGACAAGGAGGCTTTTGTGAAGCAGACGGAATACATTTCCAAGAAGCAGGCACTCCGCGAGCAGACTGAGGCGATGGGTACGGACCCGCAAGAGTTCCTCGGCTACAATCCTTTCACTGCCTCCATCGAAATCAAGCTGCATTCCGACTATGCCAATTCGGACAGCATCGCCAAAATAGAGAAACTGATTAAAAAGAATACCAATATCCAGGAAGTGCTCTACCAGAAAGACTTGATAGATGCCGTGAACGATAATATAAGGAATATCAGCTTGATGCTGCTGGGGCTGGCTGTGATACTGACGTTTATCTCCTTTGCGCTGATAAACAACACCATCCGTCTGGCTATATATTCCAAGCGTTTCCTTATCCACACCATGAAGCTGGTGGGAGCAAGCTGGGCATTCATCCGTCGTCCGTTTCTGCGGCGCAATTTCTGGATAGGTGTGCTGGCCGCTTTCATAGCCGACAGCATTCTGTGGGGAGCCGCCTATTGGCTGGTGTCCTACGAACCGGAGTTGGTCAAGGTGATTACGCCCGAGGTGATGGTGCTGGTGTCGGGTGCCGTGCTGGTGTTCGGTGTACTTATTACGTGGCTGTGCGCTTTGCTTTCCATCAACAAATATCTGAGGATGAAGGCAAGCACACTGTATTATATTTAACGCCTTGAAGTGCATAGAGAGAAAGCACTGTTATCGCAGCCTCCAAATAGTAAATTGTAAATAGTAAAATAGTAAATGTATAGATGAGTAAAGAGAAATTCGCTTTTGATAAGACCAATTTTATCCTGCTTGGCATCGGAATGGCGGTGGTTATCATTGGTTTTCTTCTGATGACCGGTCCCGCGTCTACCCCGACGACCTTTGAGCCGGACATTTTTAGTGTGAGACGCATCAAGGTGGCTCCGGTAGTTTGCCTGCTGGGGTTTGTGTTCATGATATATGCCGTGCTGCGCAAGCCTAAAAGCTGTCGTGCAGAGGAGTAAACTTTCAGACGCGGATTACACAGATGACGCAGATTGGAATATTAGAAATCCGTGTCATCTGCGTTATCTGCGTCTGAAAAATAATCAGAAAGAAAGTAGTAACAGAGCTTCCGGACAGCCCCTCCGGCAACTCAAGAACTTAAAAACTTAAACAAATTGGAATGGTTTGAAGCGCTTATCCTTGGGCTTATTCAAGGACTGACCGAATATCTGCCGGTGAGCAGTAGCGGACACCTCGCCATAGGTTCGGCATTGTTCGGTATTGAGGGAGAGGAGAATCTTGCTTTTACGATAGTGGTACATGTGGCTACGGTGTTCAGTACGCTGGTGATACTCTGGAAAGAGATTGACTGGATTTTCAAGGGACTGTTCAAGTGGCAGATGAACGAGGAGACACGTTACGTCATCAATATACTGGTATCCATGATACCTATCGGCATTGTGGGGGTATTTTTCAAGGACGAAGTAGAGGCCATTTTCGGTTCGGGACTGGTCGTTGTGGGCTGCTGCCTGCTGCTGACAGCTCTGCTGCTGTCTTTCTCCTATTATTATAAGCCGAAGCAGAAGGAGAACATCAGCATGAAGGATGCCTTTATCATCGGTCTGGCACAAGCATGCGCGGTGCTTCCGGGGCTTTCCCGTTCGGGCAGTACCATTGCAACCGGTCTGTTGCTGGGCGACAACAAGGCGAAGCTGGCACAGTTCTCTTTCCTGATGGTGATGCCTCCCATCCTGGGCGAGGCACTGCTGGATGGAATGAAGATGATGAAAGGTGAGGCGGTTGCAGGGGATATTCCGACGCTTTCGCTGGTGGTAGGTTTCCTGGCTGCTTTTGTTTCGGGCTGCCTGGCCTGCAAGTGGATGATAAATATTGTGAAGAAGGGCAAGCTGATTTATTTTGCCATCTATTGCGCGATAGCCGGTGTCATAACGCTCATATTAAGCTAAAGTCCCCTCCTTGTGTGGGGGAAAGACTGATTACTCCGGAAATCAATAAGAGAAAAATATTAAGTTGTACCATTTTATCCCCCTCCCTACCGGGGAGGGGTTAGGGGAGAGGCTTTCAGTTCGGCTTTATGTCTTCAATCTGCAACTGCACTTCACCCCTCTTATGGGTATTCTCTTCAATGGAATAGCAGATGTCGAAGGAACGTTTGGTCTTGATGAAGCGTACGTGGGAACTTTGCCCGAAAGCGATGCCGTTCATTACATTGTTCGATTTATTATCCACCAGTTCTAGCTTGATATGTTCCTGGTCGCGGCCTACGACTTTGCTGGTACCATAATCATAGACATTGTGCGTACAGAAAATGGGTTTGGCATTGTCCGGTCCGAATGGATTGAATTTCTTCAAGTCGCTGAAGAATTTCGGAGTGATGTCTCTGAAATCAATCTCGGCATTGATGTCGATGACGGCGCATGTCTGTTCCGGCAGGATATTTTGTGATACGAACTCTTCGAAGCGTTCGATAAAGGCCGGTACATTTTCCACCTTCATGGAAAGACCGGCGGCGTAGGTATGACCTCCGAAGTTTTCCAGAAGGTCGCGGCAGTATTCAATGGCTTTGTAGACATCGAATCCGGAGACGGAACGGGCAGAACCGGTTGCCATGTCATCCGTACGTGTCAGTACTACTGCCGGCCGGTAATAGATTTCCGTCAGCCGGGAGGCTACGATGCCGATGACGCCTTTATGCCAGTCTTCATTGTACAATACGATGGAACGTCGGTCGGCAAGTCCGTCCAGGTCAGCTACAATCTTGTTGGCCTCCTCGGTCATGGTCTTGTCCAAGTCCTTGCGTGTCTCGTTGTATTGGTTGATTTGTCCGGCTTTCTCCAGGGCAAGAGAGAAATCTTTTTCAGTAAGCAAGTCAACAGCTTCTTTCCCGTTCTGGATACGTCCGGAGGCGTTGATGCGGGGACCTATTTTGAATACAATGTCACTGACGGTGATGTCCTTGTCCGTCAGTCCGCAGACATCAATGATTGCTTTCAGGCCTACGCTGGGATTACTGTTCAACTGCTTCAAACCGTGGTAGGCGAGAATGCGGTTTTCACCCATAATGGGGACAATATCCGATGCGATACTGACGGCGCAGAGGTCCAGTAAAGGGATAAGGTGATGGAACTCGATACCGTTGTTGAGGGCAAATGCCTGCATGAACTTAAAGCCTACACCGCATCCGGACAGATGTTCATAAGGATAGGTGTTGTCTGCCTGGGGCCGTTCCTTGCGGGCGTCGGGGATGATGCCGAGGGGCTTGCCGTCGGGGCCGATGAGGTACTTGTTCTTCTGGGTTTCGAAGAGGACGACCGTCAGCACGGTGACGATGGCGGCAATGAGGAAGCCCCATCGGAAGTCGTGAGGGTTGCCCGTCTCGCCAAAATAGCCGCAGACCAGCGGGGCGAGGAAGGAACCCACGTTGACACCCATATAGAAGATGGTGTAGGCGGAATCCAGCCGTTTGTCACCCGGCTCGTAGAGCTGCCCCACCAGGGAGGAGACGGTGGGCTTGAAGCAGCCGTTGCCCAATATAAGGAAAGTCAGTCCGCCGTACATCAGCCAATGCGAAAGCTCACGCGCCTCCAGCATCGAGGCACTGGCAAACATCAGGAACTGGCCGACTGCCATCATCATGGCCCCCCAGAAGACGGAACGGCGGATGCCCCAGTATTTGTCGGCGATGTAGCCGCCGATTAAGGGTGTCAGGTACACCAGTCCGGTGTAGCTGCCGTAGATGGAGGCGGCGTGCTCCTTGTCGAAAAGGAGTGCCTGGGTGAGGAACAGAATGAAGATGGCACGCATGCCGTAGTAGCTGAAACGCTCTGCCGTGCTGGTGGCGAAGATAAGGTAAAGACCTTTCGGGTGTCGGGATGTACTCATTGAATATGCTTTTATTGTTTTGGCTTTTATTATATGTTGAGGGTACAAAATTAGTCATTATTTTGCGTAAGTTAATGGGTATAATTAGAAACTTGCCGACAAGCCTGCGGGAACTTGCCGACAAGCTTGTGCAAACTTATCCGTAAGCCTACGCAAACTTAAAACAGAATTTCTGTTTCTGTAAATAAAGCTTTTGTTTATAGAAATAGAGCTTTTGTTTCTAAGAATAAAGGCTTTGTTCTAAGAATCCTTTGCATTGAAGACAACTTTTCCTTACGGAGCAGATATTTTTTCCCGGGGGGCAAAGCAACTTGATAAAAAACGTCTTCTCTTTGTACAGTTGAAATCAAAGCCCTATCTTTGCTCTACGATTTTAAGATAATCCTATTATGAAGATATTTCCTACTACAAGCATCAAGCAACTGGATGCAGATACCATAGAGAATGAACCGATTGCCTCCATCGACTTGATGGAACGTGCCTCACGCGCATTGGCCCGTGCCATTGCCGAGCGTTGGGAGCCGGACACGCCGCTCACCGTTTTTGCCGGACCGGGGAACAACGGTGGCGATGCGCTTGCCCTGGCGCGACTGCTGGCCGGGAAGGGCTACCGGCTCGAGGTGTATCTCTTCAATACGAAAGGGACGCTTTCGCCGGACTGCGAGACGAACAAGGAGCGGCTGGCCGACGTGCCGGGTGTGGACTTCCACGAAGTGACCACCCAGTTTGTACCTCCCGTGCTGACGGCAGACCATGTGGTGATAGACGGTCTCTTCGGCAGCGGTTTGAACAAGGCTCTGAGCGGCGGTTTTGCAGCCGTAGTGAAGTACATCAACGCTTCGCCCGCCACGGTGGTGTCCATCGATATCCCATCGGGACTGATGGGTGAGGACAATACCTACAACGTACATACGAATATCGTCCGTGCCCATCTGACGCTGAGCCTGCAATTGCCGAAACTGGCATTTCTCTTTGCCGAGAACGAGCCGTATGTGGGCGAATGGCAGTTACTGGACATCGGACTCAGCGAGGATGTCATCCATGACATGGAAACGGACTTCTGCCTGCTGGAGCATGAAGATGTGTCTGCCCTGCTGAAGCCGCGCAGCCGGTTTGCCCATAAGGGGAACTTCGGCCGTGCACTGCTGATAGCCGGTTCGCAGGGAATGGCGGGAGCTTCGGTGCTGGCTGCGCGTGCTTGTCTGCGTTCGGGGGTGGGGCTGCTGACGGTGCATGTGCCGTTCTGCAACAACTTCATTGTGCAGACTTCCGTGCCCGAAGCCATGACGGAGCTGGACATCAGCGACACCTGCTTTGCCGCCGCTACTGATACGGACGATTACCAGGCCGTGGCGATAGGTCCGGGACTGGGAAAGGCGGCAGAGACCGAGGCGGCTCTGCTGGAGCAGATAGAGATATGCCAGACTCCGATGGTGGTGGATGCTGATGCCCTGAACTTGCTGGGCGAGAAGCGTAACTATATAGGGCGTCTGCCCAAAGGGAGTATTCTGACTCCGCACCCCAAGGAACTGGAGCGTCTTGTAGGCAAATGCCAGAATTCGTACGAACGCCTGATGAAGGCTCGCGAGCTGGCGAAGAGCGCCGGAGTGCATATCATCTTGAAAGGCGCTTATTCTGCCATTGTCACTCCTGCCGGGAAATGTTTTTTCAACCCTACCGGCAATCCGGGTATGGCAACGGGAGGCAGCGGTGATGTGCTGACGGGAGTGGTGCTTGCCTTGCTTGCCCAAGGCTATGAGCCGGAGAAGGCTGCCTGCCTGGCCACGTATGTGCACGGACTGGCGGGAGATGTTGCCTGCAAGAAGCAGGGGGCAGTGGGGATGACGGTGGGGGATATAGTTGCCTGCCTGCCGCTAGCGTGGAAGATGCTGGAAGAATAAGGAGAGAAGTGTAATTTGGATGGCTTGTCATGTCAACAGAAATAAGATATTTTGAAAACAGAAAAGATTGGCGGAAGTGGCTGGCTGACAATTTTGATACTGCCGATGGAGTCTGGTTTGTGTTTCCTACTAAATCTTCAAGCGAGAAAAGTATTGTATATAATGACGCTGTTGAAGAGGCCCTTTGTTTCGGGTGGATTGACAGCACGATAAAGTCACTTGACAAAGAACATAAAATTCAGCGTTTCACGCCCAGGAATCCTAAAAGTACCTATTCGCAAGCCAACAAAGAAAGGTTGAAATGGTTGCTGGAGCATAAAATGATACATCTTGAATTTGAGGATAAAATACGAACTGTCTTGTCGGTTCCTTTTGTTTTTCCAAATGATATAATCGACAGATTGAAAGAGGATGAAAGAATATGGAAGAATTATCAGAGTTTCTCTGACCCCTATAAACGTATCCGAATCGCATACATTGAAGCGGCGAGGAAACGACCGGAAGAATTTGAAAGGCGATTAAATAACTTTATCTGTAAAACGAAAGAGAACAAAATAATAATAGGGTTTGGCGGGATTGAAAAATACTATTAACGCTAATTCTTTTCCGCTTATTTCTCTCTTGTCGTAATGTGGAAGCATCCTTGCTTCAACTCGTACTTGATGTAGCATTTATCGGCTTTCCGCAGGTCACGGAGCACTTCCGAAAGAACCAGTTTTAAGGTATCTGCGCTGACATCCTGCAAAGGACGTCCATCCTCGTCTTCTATTTTCTGAAAGCGCTTCCAACTGACATCGAATGTCGTTCCGTAAAAATGTGCCGAGTTTGGAGAAGCATTGCCGTTACGGCGGCGCAGGCGTTTTACGTCGTCTTGGGTGCGGAGTACGGAAGTCACAATTATCTTGTTTGGATTCAGCCCCTTGGCGGTCAGTGAATCAAGGAAGTTGTGTCCGATGGTGTCCAGCAGGCTGGCGGCGCCCGGAATGAGATAAGGGATGGAATGCGTCAGTGAATCCACGGCATAGAGCTCGTTTGTCGTGATAGGTTGCAGTTGCTCTCTCATCTTTTCTGCTTCCTCGCGGGATGAAAGTACACGTATGCCGATGGCTTGGGCTACATTGAGATGTTTCTCATTCAAGTCTCCGAACGAGCGCTTGTAGCTGACAACACCCCGAATGTTGCGCGGTTCGTTCAACTTGAGCGACATGTCCTTCTTCTTACAGCCGGCAAAGGTGAATGTTGCGGCAGCTGCGACAATTATCAGTATAGGTAGGATTCTGGAAGAATATCTCATCTTATAAATGTACTATGTCTGTGAAAAATCTGCGTTAATCTGTGTAATCTGTGGTGAAAACCTTGCAAAGATAATTCAAACCTTCTTAAGTTTGCACTATCTTTGCACACAAAAAAGACCGTGCAACGATATTTTATATACCTGGCTTATGATGGCACCGCTTATCACGGCTGGCAAATCCAGCCGAATGGAGCGAGTGTGCAGGAGTGTTTGATGAAGGCGCTGAGTACCTTGCTGCGTCGCGAGGTGGAAGTCGTGGGAGCGGGGCGTACCGATGCCGGGGTGCATGCCTCACTGATGGTAGCTCACTTTGACAGTGATTCTCCTCTGGACACTGTTTTTATGACGGATAAGCTGAATCGTCTGCTTCCTCCCGATATTTCCGTATACCGCTTGCGGGCCGTGAAGCCCGATGCACATGCCCGCTTTGATGCTACGGCGCGGATGTATAAGTATTACGTCACTACTGCCAAGATGCCTTTCAATCGTCAATACCGTTGCCGTCTGTTCCAAACACCGGACTTTGAACGGATGAATGAGGCTGCCCAAACCTTGTTTGACTATACGGACTTTACCAGCTTCAGCAAACTTCATACGGATGTCAAAACCAATAATTGCAAGATTATGCATGCCGCCTGGACCCGGGTAGACGATGTGACCTGGGTGTTCACCATCCAGGCCGACCGGTTCCTGCGGAACATGGTACGCGCCATTGTCGGTACTTTGCTCGAAGTGGGTCGCGGAAAACTTTCTGTTGAGAGTTTCCGACGCGTCATCGAACAGAAGGACCGTTGTCAGGCAGGAACCTCCGTTCCCGGAAATGCATTGTTTCTAGTGGATGTAGCCTATCCGGAAACTACTTTTTTAGAATAAAAGAGGGATGCACTACAAAAACGTACCA
>OIGI01000458.1_pt1 | contig 9541 bp, 7 predicted proteins | sample 1582291 | NCBI WGS metagenome assembly OIGI01 (sample SAMN02674607, study PRJEB24791) | human gut metagenome, SKBSTL069 | isolation source: stool | host: Homo sapiens | place: USA | reverse complement strand
CCCGGCTCTGGTGATTAATTTCTATAATGAACGCCGGAAACAGTTGTTGGAGGTGAAACCGAACCGTGGACATGAGTTGTTGGCGGAACTGGAGAAAAGTTTCCATGTAACGGTGGTGACACAGAATGTTGATAATCTGCATGAACGCGCCGGAAGTAGCCACATTATTCATCTGCATGGCGAACTGACAAAAGTATGTTCCAGCAGAGATCCATATAATCCTCAATTTATAAAAGAGCTGAAACCGGAAGAATATGAAGTGAAGATGGGAGACAAGGCCGGCGACGGCACTCAATTGCGACCTTTTATCGTATGGTTTGGAGAAGCTGTGCCGGAAATTGAAACAGCCATCCAATATGTGGAGAAAGCGGATATTTTCGTCATTATCGGTACATCGCTTAATGTATATCCTGCGGCGGGGCTGCTTCATTATGTACCGAGAGGAGCAGAGGTGTATCTGATTGATCCGAAACCGGTAGATACGCATACTTCCCGTTCGATACATGTAATTCAGAAGGGAGCTTCTGAAGGAGTGGCTGAATTGAAACAGTTGTTGGGCGTTTAAAACCCTTTCCTGTCTTTATTCCAGTTCAGAGGTAAAAATATGATTATTCCGGAGTACTTCCGATATTTCGAGTGCAGAGATATCCCTGCACTCGATTCTTAATATTTTCTCCCAGTCCTCAAAGTCCACATTCCATTTGTCTATTTGAGGGAACTCTGCCAAAAGTTTTCCTATGCGTTTGATGTCACATCTTTTGGTGATAGAAGTTCGAAAAATCAGAATCTTATTTTCTTTTTCCATATTCTTTAGCGTTTTATTTTAGTGAGCGGAACTCCCGGATCGTCATACTGAAATGCAGCCTGAAATTGCGACTTAACAGCGAAAGGCTGCTAAAGCCGCAAAGGGCGGCAATTTCGGTGGCGGAAAGTTCCTTGTTTTGTTTTAATAATAGGGCTGCTTTTTCAATCCGGGTGCGTTTGATATAATCCGTAGGCGTTTCGCCCGTCAGGATTGTAAATACGCGATGGAAGTGGAAAGGAGAAAAGCAGGCGATACCTGCCATTTTCTGTAATGATAACGGCTGGTCTATGTGATTGTGAATATAGTCGGTCACTTTATTGATCCGTAACTGATATTCCTGTTTATTGATATCTTTCGTCTCCATGTTTTCTGCAAAGTAAAGGATAATAAATGCCGGAGAGTTGTCCTATCTTGCTAACTTCTCCGGCAGATAGTCAATTATCTTTTTTTTCCTATATAGAATACATAGCCGTAGTATTCTTTATACTTATTATATAGGTTCTCTTCGTGTCGTTGACCGGCGATGAGGTCTGCGGCAGCTTCATTTCCTGCATATTCCTTCAAAAAAGCTTCCTGAACAGGGAACTGGGGAGCGTAAAAATGCTCAAGCCAGCAATTTTCCGGTAAAATGAAATGGGCTGTCGGGATATATCCGGCTTTCTCCATTTGTGCTATTTTTCTCGGAATCGTATCGATTTCCGGGTAATTAGCCATCCAGAAGTCGTCTATTTCGGAGGGGCGTTCCGGGGTGAACCAGGAGGCTTCCGTTACAGCGATAAATCCGTTCTTTTTCAGGAATTTGTTCCATTCGTTCATGCCGCGTTCGAATCCTATGTTATAGATAGCGCCTTCGGACCAGATCAGATCGAGTTCTTCCTCTTGAAATGGCAGAGCGTCCATGGAACCGACGATACCCTTTACTCTGTCTTCACAATGGGCTTCTATTGCATTTTTGTTGAATAGCTCGATAAAGTCGGGGAAAAGGTCGATACCTGTAATTTGTCCTTTCGTATAGTTGGCTAATGCCATTGTCTGACCGCCTGTGCCACAGCCAATGTCGGCTATTCGTGCCTTGTCGGACAGTTCGTTGATGAAGCTTACGGCTTTTTGTGTGACTTCAGGACTTCCGGGACCTTGACGTTTTAATGCCTTGAAGTAATTACATATCAGTGTAAAATCGAATTCGTGGATTGATTTAAAATCGTTACTCATTGTTTTAATGTTTTAGTTGTACGGCGAATGGAGGCATATAATGATGCTTGCAACCATTTGACCATACAAATAGTTTGAAAATTTAGATATAGAAAATAACTCTGACAAGAGTATGTCAGAAAACATAAGGGATAATCTGTAATGAGAGGAAGGCTTACAGATTATTTACAGAACGGAATCCTTATGGAATGAAAATGAGTTAAACATCCAATTTTTCTTTTAGTTTGTGACAAAGATAGGATTTTAGGTGTAAAACTCAATGATAACTTTGATGAAAAAATACTGTAAACCTGCATTTTAGCAAGAATCGTCAAATAGAGACCCGTTTGTCTGTCCGGTTGTATGGATGAGATTGACTGCCCAAATTGATTGAAACTACCTATTTTTGAATTACATTTGCAGGATATTAGATACAAATCTCTCATTTAATGTATAGTACCGATGAAAAGCAAATTATTACTCGCATGTACCATTCTGTTTTTCTGTTCCTCTTTTCTGTGCGGACAGAATCAAACATCTAAAGTTGCAAACTCTGCTGAAACGAATAATGGAGCTGTCCGGCATCCATGGCAAGGAAAAAGAGTGGGATATTTGGGAGACTCTATTACAGATCCCAACTGCTATGGTGACAAAATAAAGAAATACTGGGATTTCCTGCAGGAATGGCTGGGGATTACTCCTTATGTATATGGTATCAGCGGCAGACAATGGAATGATGTGCCCCGTCAGGCCGAGAAACTGAAGCAGGAACACGGTGGAGAAGTGGATGCTATCTTGATTCTGATGGGTACGAATGATTTTAATGACGGTGTGCCTATCGGAGAGTGGTTTACGGAAACAGAAGAACAGGTGATGGCAGCCCGTGGGCAAACCCAAAAGCTGGAAACCCGTAAGAAACGCACTCCTATAATGGATGGAAGCACGTATAAGGGACGTATAAACATAGGAATCAATAGACTGAAACAACTCTTCCCGGACAAGCAGATTGTGTTGCTGACCCCGTTGCACCGTTCACTGGCCAATTTTGGAGAAACGAATGTGCAACCGGATGAAAACTACCAGAACAGTTGTGGCGAATATGTGGATGCCTACGTGCAGGCTGTTAAAGAAGCCGGCAATGTGTGGGGAGTTCCCGTGATTGATTTTAATGCGGTAACCGGATTGAATCCGATGGTGGAAGAACAACTGATTTATTTCTACGATGCGGGATATGACCGTTTGCATCCCAGCACGAAAGGACAGATACGCATGGCACGAACGCTGATGTATCAGTTGCTTGCGTTGCCTGCTACATTTTAAATAGGTCGGACAGAATTCTATGAAATTGTACACTATTCTATAGTACATTTTCTGCAAACCTGTAATTTTGTCTTCTATAAATAATAGAACCTATGAGACATAAACTTCTGTTTTCTTTTTTCATCTTTTTGATAGTTGCTTTACCGATTCGTAGTAAGGATTTTGTTTTGACTTCCGGTCAAACAGTTGTCATCGCTTGCAGCCCTTCTGAAGAACTGGTTGTACGAACCGCATTGGAAATGCTGGGGCGTGATATTCAGACAGTATTGTCGTCGACTACCCAAGCGAATGAGAAAACAGGTGAAATTGTGATAGGAACGGTGGGGCAGAGTGAGCTTATCAGCCGGACCGGCATAGATGTTTCTGCGCTAAAAGGCAAGAAGCAGGCTTTTCTATTATCTGTTTCTCCGGAGGGTAAATTGATCGTAGCCGGCAGTGACAAACATGGTACGGCTTATGGAATACTCGAAATATCCCGTTTGTTAGGTGTCTCTCCCTGGGAATGGTGGGCGGACGTAACTCCGGAAAAGAAGAAACTTTTTAAGCTATCTTCCAAATTCCAAAGTCTTCAGGCTCCTTCGGTGGAATATCGGGGTATATTTATTAATGATGAAGACTGGGGCTTGATGCCATGGAGCAGTCGGACCTATGAACCTTCAAAAGTGAAAGGTGAGATAGGCCCGCGTACCAACGAGCGTATTTTTGAACTCTTACTTCGTCTGCGTGCCAACACCTATTGGCCTGCAATGCACGAATGTACACTTCCTTTCTTCCTGACCAAAGGCAATCGGGAAGCTGCCAAGAAATATGGAATCTTCATCGGTGCTTCCCATTGCGAACCGATGGCTTGCAGCGCTGCCGGCGAGTGGAAACGAAGAGGAGAAGGGGCTTATGATTATGTGAATAATGCTCCGGCTGTTTACAAATTCTGGGAAGACCGTGTAAAAGAGGTGGCAGATCAGGAAATACTCTATACGTTGGGTATGCGTGGTGTACACGATGGCAAGATGCAGGGAGCGAAGACGGTGGAAGAACAGAAGGCCGTAATAGATCGTGTGTTTGCAGATCAACGCGGGTTGATTGAAAAATATGTTGATAAGGATGTAACTAAAGTCCCGCAGGTTTTTATCCCTTATAAAGAGGTACTCGACATTTATCATGCCGGATTACAGGTGCCCGATGATGTAACATTGATGTGGTGTGACGATAACTATGGCTATATCCGCCATTTTCCTACGGCCGAAGAATGCGCACGTAAAGGAGGGAATGGAGTCTATTATCATGTTTCTTATTGGGGACGTCCGCATGACCATCTCTGGTTGAGTACGATGAGCCCGTATCTGATTTTTCAACAAATGAAGCTGGCTTACGATCGAGGCATACAGAAGATGTGGATACTGAACGTCGGAGATATCAAGCCTGCCGAGTATCAGATAGAGTTGTTTATGGATATGGCCTGGAATATAGAAACTGTGGCCTCGGAAGGAGTGACCTCTCATCTGAAACACTGGCTGGAACGGGAATTGGGAGCTTCGTGCGCAAAGGCAGTATTGCCTGTGATGCAGGAACACTATCGTCTGGCCCATATTCGTAAACCTGAATTTATGGGAAACACGAGGGAAGAGGAGAAAGATCCTGTTTATCGTGTTGTCAAAGATCTCCCATGGAGTGAAAAAGAAATCAACGGACGTTTGCAGGCTTATGATAAATTGTCGGAGACAGTGGAACGGGCAGCTTTGAAAATCCCATCCGGCAGACAAAGTGCCTATTTTGAATTGGTGAAATACCCGGTGCAAGCTGCTACACAGATGAACCGGAAATTGCTATATGCCCAATTAGCCCGCCACGGAAAAGCGGACTGGGAGAAAAGTGATCTTGCCTATGACAGCATTGTAGTATTGACAAAACAGTATAACTCACTGGAAGATGGAAAGTGGAACCGCATGATGGATTTCCAACCCCGAAAACTCCCCGTATTCAATCGCGTGGAAAGAAAAACGGCTACTTCTCCGATGATGAAAGAGCGTGTAGCTATCTATAAATGGAACGGCTTGGATGGGAAGAATATCCCGAATAGTAAGACCTTGAATGCGCGGAAAGGAACTTCTGCTATTTGTGAGGGCCTGGGATATGAAAGCAAAGCGACAGGCATTGACAAGGGAGATGCACTGATGTTCTCTTTTGACAACAGGAAAACAGACTCGGTAGAGGTTGACATCCGCTTATTGCCTAATCATCCTGTGAGAGGAGATCAATTACGTTTCTCAATATCGTTGGACGATGCAGCGCCTGAAGTGATCTCTTATGAAACGAAAGGACGGAGTGAAGAATGGAAAGAGAACGTGCTGCGCAATCAAGCCATCCGAACGGTTCGACTTCCGGTATCCGGAAAGAAGTCCCACAAATTGGTAATCAAGGCATTGGATGAAGGAGTGATATTAGACCAGGTGATGCTTTATATGCCTTCGCCTACTGGTGAGTAACTGCACGGATCACGAACCATGCATGATGCGCCACGGTTCCAATCAGCCCGTAATGCTTTGCCATGATCCGAAATCTTTCTTTGAGGGATGCTTTCTGATTCCGGGTAGTCATTCCCTCCTCCAGATAGTCGATGATTGTCAGGTGGGTATTGTGCAAAGTACGTGCTTTCTTCATGATGCGGATGCACCAGTCGAAATCTGCAGAAAAGCGATATTGCAGATTGTATGGCCCTACGAGCGTGTGGCGGGGGAAGAATGCCTGGTGGCAGACTAACATTCCCTGTTTGAAACTTTTCCAGGTGAGCGTTTCAGGGGCGGACAATCTGCGCATCCGCAGGAAATGCCTGTCCTGGTCTACGATAGCGGTTTCTCCGTAAAGTATATCGGGCAGTTCATTGCCGTTGATGGTGTGCACCATTTGTTGCAGCGTGTCGTCTTCGTGAAAGCAGTCGCCTGCGTTCAGAAAGCAGAGATAGTCGCCGCTGGCGAGGGCAATTCCTTTGTTCATGGCGTCATACAGTCCCTTGTCCGGTTCGCTGACAACAGTATGTATCCGTGGGCGGTATCTGTCGATGATAGATAAAGTGCCATCTTTGGAGGCTCCGTCCACGATGATATATTCTACGTGATGATAGGTCTGCGCAATCACACTTTGAATGGTATCTTCGAGTACCTTTTCCGCATTATAGGTCACCGTGATGACCGAAAACTTGGGAGTAGGATGAACGCTATGCATATTTCCCCGTTACTTTATTGTAGAGATCCGTATATTTCTTGGCAATAATGCTTTCGGAATAGTTGCCTAATACCTTGCGGCAGGCTTGTGCGGAGAGTTCATCGTATTCCGGTTCCGTCAATATCCAATGTATGCCGTTGGCAAAATCTTTCGAGGATTTGTATTGTGCCACGTAGCCGTTGTGCAGATGATCGATCATTTCGGGGATACCTCCCACATTAAAACCGACACAAGGCACTCCACAGGCCATTGCTTCCATAATCATATTGGGAAGATTCTCTTCCAGAGACGGGATGGCGAAGAGGTCTACGGCATTGTAGATATTCACTACTTCATGCTCATTTTTGATATAAGGGAGCGGGTATACATGGAAAGGAAGTTGTTCCTGTAACTGCTGCGACTGGTTGCCGAATACGACTACACCCAGTGAGTCTTTCCATTCCGGATGCTTTTCTGCTAACAGTTTGCATGCCCCAATCAGATAGTCGACCCCTTTTCGTTTATCGGTGATCTTTAATGAGCCGAACAAAACTAGTTTCTTACCTTCCGGCAACATGAATTTGGCACGCGCTTCCTTCTTGTTCATGGGTTTGAACAAGTTGGTATTAATAGCGTTCGGAATATTGGTGACGCTTTTTCCTTCAAACAATGCGCTGGTCTGTGCTTGTTCCTTCAGCCAGTGACTGCACGTGACGAAATGGATGGGAGCGTAGCTGTATAACTTTTGTTTTTTGCGGAACGTGCGATAGGATAAATCCTTTCGTCCCCCGCCTTTATAGATGTACGGACAGTCGTGACATTCCTGCTGATAGTTGTTGCACTCCCGTGCGTAATGGCAGATGCCGGTGCATGGCCACATATCGTGCATGGTCCAGACTACGGGTTTGCCGGAGGTCAGTATCTTTCGTATATCGTTCAGTGAGAGCATTCCCTGGTTGATCCAATGCAGATGGATCACGTCGGCCTGGCGGAATTCCGGGAGTGAGGTGATGTCTGTACCTGTGTTGGCGATGTCTACGTCAAACAAATGGTAACGCCGGAAACGGTTGGCACTCCAGATCACAATCCGTTCCCACATGAACTTCCACACTTGCAACCAGTTACTTTTTAAGCGGACAACACTGATTTGGTCGGTCTGTTTGTCACGTACCAGCATTTTGGCTTTGATGCCGTTGTTTTTCAGTGACTCCATCAACCGGCTTGCTGCGATGGCTGCTCCTCCTATTCGTTCAGATGTATTTATAATCAGGACTCTCATGGGCAAAAGTTTATGCAAATGTACGGTTTTTAGAGGAAATGTTTGATATTTCCAGCAAGCTTTCTGCTATTTCGCGTGAAAAGATTTCGAGGTTGAAACGTTCTTCCGCCAGTTTGCGGGCATTCTCTCCCATGCGCCGTGCCTCTTCGGGGTGGTCGGCGATGTAGCGGATAGCGTCTATCCAGCCTTGTACGTCGTTATATTCTACGGTGATGCCTATTCCTTCCTTGTCGATGTCTATTTCGAAGTTGGGGTTGCGCGAACAGATGACGGGGATGCCGAGGGCAAATGCTTCTACGAGAGTGGTCAGTCCTACGGTGTAGGGGAAGTCCAGACAGCAGATGACGATGCAGCTTTTGCGGGCTACCAGTTTTCCCAGTTCGTAGGGAATCACTCCGTCGGTATAGTGGATACGGATGGAGTCGGGCACTGAATAGCGGTCGAGTATCTTTTTATAGTTGATGTTACCGCATGAGACGGCAATGTACAAATCCAGTTTCTCGTTCGTTGCGGCAAATGCCTGGAGCAAGGTGTCTACGTCCCGGTTTTCTTTGCCGGTGGAGATAAATCCTTCGGGCTTCCGGTCGGGCATTTCTGCAAGCAGGTGGTCGTAGAAAGGAAGATCCGGTCCCCAATGGATGAGTTTCAGTTTGTGGGACGGTGCTTTCCGGGTTTTCTGCGAGTCCTGAATCAGTTTCCGACTGAACAGGAACATTTGGTCTATACCTTTGTAGAAAAGGCGGGAGATTTGTTCGCGCCACGGTTTGGGATTGGTCACGACTGCCGTATGATGCCAGATCACGATGGGTTTGCGATACAGTCCCAGGGCACGGAGGAAGATGACGGGCTCTATACCCCGGAAAGAGGTGGCGTAGAGGACGTCGTATTTCTCCTTGCAGAAGAGAATCTCTTTGGTGGCGTAAAGCATGAGTTTCAGACGGCCGGAGAAATATTTGCATTTGTGCATCACGGAGTGTATTCCGTAATTCTCCAGTAAAGGAAGTCCGTATAAAATGTGTCCGGGGAATTTATATTCTTTCCATTCCTCGTAGCTTTCCCGTGTGAGGCGGGTATGGTAAAAATAAATAGTAAGCAACTTATTTAGTGGTGCTTGTTTCTTTTCAGCCATTTGTTGATTCGGTTTTTGACAGCTTTCGTAATGATGGAGAAATTGCCGTATTTCAGGTTGAGGAACAGTTCTTCGAACGAACGTCCGATCTTGATCCACGGATGATCCCAGCCCATGATGCGGTAAACGCTCTCTTTATAGGCAACGTTTTCGATGACGTAGCGGGGATGTTTCAGTGGAAAATCCACCTCATAGCGCTTCATCGTGAAGATGCGGCGGTAACCTTTGGGCAGGGTATGAATCGAGCCGGCGAAATGGGTGGAATCTGCCGTTGCTCCCAAGTTATTAATCATGTTGCGGGTAGGCACGATGCTTAGCCCGGAGTTGAACAGTATGGAGGCGTGGAAGATCGTTTCATAAAAGGCTTTCTGCTGTTCCCGGTGACGCTGGCACATGTAGATAAAGTCGCTCCGGAATTTGCGTTCCTTGATAAGCTGTTCCAGTTGTTGCATATTGAAGGAGTCGTCCAGGAAGTTGTAGAACTCATCCCATTGGTCGACTACCCGTTTCCAGCTTGCCCATCCCCAGATAGAGAAGGTGGTGGTAAAGAAATAGTCGTAGGGCATATCTTGGGTGATTTCTTCGGGGTTAAATCCGGCAATCATGCTGATGCGGGTGT
>OIGI01000452.1_pt1 | contig 9676 bp, 8 predicted proteins | sample 1582291 | NCBI WGS metagenome assembly OIGI01 (sample SAMN02674607, study PRJEB24791) | human gut metagenome, SKBSTL069 | isolation source: stool | host: Homo sapiens | place: USA | reverse complement strand
AACCCTATTTATATAAGTGAGGGTATGTCAAACAGTCTTTTCTTTTTAGTAGGTGGTTGGATAAAAAAGCTCTGTTCTTTAGCATTTGATTTGATAAAATTGTATATTTATAGTCGATAAGATACTTGAGACGATTTTAGATGCAATGATATAAAAACGAAATGAATGAAATATCAGTTAGAAATAACCACCTTACTGGTTCCTGTCAATGTGCATCAACTGTTTGAGAAATGTGAATGGCCCGAACTAAACAGTTTTGACAAAGAAATGGTTGAGGACTATTTCTCTGATTTGGTAAATGGCATTCAAACCGATGAGGCTTTGGACGATTGGACGCTGACCGTTGTCCTTTATATCGGCACTTATTTGGGAGCCAACCATATCAGTATCTGGAAACATGGAATCACCGATACGGTAACTAAAGAAAAAGTACTGACGATAGGTATACCTCTTCCTTGTAGTAAAACCATTCGTTGGGGAGTGAAGAAGAAAGGACGTTTTACCGGTAAAATACCGGATGAAAGCTTTAGGAGGAATAACAGACTCCTTCCCGTCAACTTTGCAAAATATGATAATATGGAGACCTATATAGAAGATAACATCCGGATAGCCCTTTTGAATTTGTTTGAAGTAGGTTTTACCTTGAAAGGATATAAAGTAAAGAAACGGTGATAGTAACTGAATTGTAATCAAACTTTCTTTTCATAGGGATTAAACTTGCTTATCCCGGCAGGAAAACGTATCTTTGTTGGTAAGAAAACTATAACCGCAAGTTCTGATTATAAAACCGGAACTTTTGATTATGTAATCAGAAGTTTCAGTTATAAAACCAGAACTTGCGGTTTTAGTTTGTCCTATAGGAAAAACAACTTTTCCTGTAGGGGAGAACAAGTTTTCTACCTATAGCGAGTAAGTTTTCTATTAATAATCAATATTTCAAATAAACTTTAGTATTATGGCAATGTACGTAATGGAAGAAATGCCCGATATTCATGGAACGGGCGAACAGGTACTTTATCCTCGGTTTGCAATGATAGATCAGGTATCTACCGAGGATTTAATACGTCAGATAGCATCCAGCAGTGGTTTTAATGTCGGAGATGTGGAAGGCGTAATTACACAGATCGGTATTGAAATGGCACATCAGATGGCAGAAGGCAAGTCTGTGAAGCTGGATGGTATCGGAACATTCTCTCCTTCGTTGGCGTTATGCAAAGATAAAGAACGCGAAAAGACCGGAGAGGGTGAAACCCATCGTAACGCACGAAGCATTGTGGTGGGGAGCGTGAACTTTCGTGTAGACAGGAAGATGGTGAGGCGTATCAACGGAAGATGTCTGCTGGAAAGAGCTCCGTGGAAGTCGCAACGTTCTTCACAGAAGTATACTCCGGCGCAACGGCTTGCATTGGCTGTCAGATATTTGGAGGAACATCCTTTTTTGACAGTCTACGAATACCGGAAGCTGACAGGTCTGCTGCGCACAGCGGCTACCAATGAATTGCGCCAATGGGCGTATACGCCCGGTTCCGGTATCGGGATTGATGGTAGAGGAACACATCGGGTGTATATAAAGAAAACATAATTCATCATATTTGTATGATGATACTATACAAATACTTTATATCTTTGTAAAACAATGACATAAATCGCGATTTAACCATACCACTGAAAATATGAAAACAAAAACTTTATTAGGCTTCTTTCTCCTCTCTCTCATGACTTTTTGTATATCAGCCTGTCAAGATGATGCAGAGATTATTTTATTTAGCGGTTCCGAATTAATCGACGAAACGGGAACCTGTACGAACACGATTTCTTCTACAGTCCTGTATCTTAATGGATGGGAATCGGAGAATATCGGGATAGCTAATGGAAAAGGTAGTTACTCGGCACAAAGCTCCGATGAGACGATTGTGACGGCAACAGTCAACGATAACAGGTTATGGCTTAGCTCACACGGTAAAAAAGGGAAAGTGACGGTTACCGTTAGTGATAAAGACGGCAATTATGTCACGCTGCCTGTTACGGTTTCTTATGGTGTACTGACATTTACATGTCTCGACCAGCCTGAATTCCAAGTGTCCAGACCTAGTGAAGATATGTTGTTATTGGACGCAGAAGAGGACTTGCAGAAGAAGGTGAATGCGGCAATGGCTTTTTATTCTTTTATTAATAAGGGAGATATCTGTGTGTTACGACCGGATGATGTGTATCGTTTATCTGAAGAAGGAGAAGGAGGGAAATTCACCTATAAAACAAAGGATGAACAGGTGCTTGTTGAAGGGACATATCGGATAGAATGGGCTTCACTGGCTGGAAAACAGAAAAAAGCTTTTGTCTTTACATATAAAGGTGAAAATGATGTAGAGAAACAACACACCTTCTTTAATTTTAGCCCGTATTTAGGAACTCAAAGTTCTACAAGAGAAAGAGGACCGATTACTACGGCATGGTTGGAAGATGTATCTGATTCACCTTATCTCGAAGATGTTTTACCTGCAGATAGAACGGTTGTATATTGGGTGGATACAATGATCTTCAGTTTATCTGCGGAGGATTTGTAATCATTTGTACGGGCTTTATTGTAAAGCCCGTATACGTACTTCGGTTGTTTTCTCATTTTTCAATCCTTCTTTTACTTTATTGATATCCGTATCTCCGTAATGATAAGGATACAAAATGTGCGGCTTGATAATTTGAGTTGCACGTATCGCTTGTTCCGGTGTCATGGTGTAGGGTTGGTTGACTGGCAGGAAAGCGATATCAATATCTTTCACTTGGTTTAGTTCTGGAATATCTTCTGTATCTCCGGCGATATAGATGCGGGTCCCTCCCAGAGTAAGAATATAGCCGTTGTCACGTCCTTTGGGATGGAACTTATCTCTGCCGGGAGTCGTATTATAGGCCGGTACGGCTTCCAGTTTCATATCATCTGCCAGTTGAAGTACATCACCGTTCTTCATTTCCTGTCCTCTGTTCAGCATTTTCCGGCAATTAGGATTGGCAATAATTCTGGTCCCGCTTGTTTCGATAGCTGCTATTGCTTTGGTATCGAAATGGTCTCCATGTTCATGCGTAATCAGGATGAAATCCGTCTTCGGCTGTTGTGTATAGTCAGCGTAATCGGATACTGGATCAACGAATATTTTTTGTCCTGCATATTCCAGCAATAAGCTCGCATGTTTGAAGAAAGTGATCTTCAGGCTTTTCCCATTGTGGGTGGTAAATGAATCCATTTCAAAGTTTTGCATCTTTGTAGTCAGGTTAGTTGGGTTGTTAAATGAATGGGAATAAGAAAATCCGTAAGAAAAGCATAATACGAATGCTAATAATAGATTCTTTTTCATATCTGTACAGAATTTGGTTCCCTGCAAAGATAAACATCCGAGAAGATTTATCGGTTCATATTTGAAATGATTCTTTGCGAAATTAACTTTCTTTTTGTGGAAAATAAGAAGAGGTTGTGTCAAAACGCTGACACAGCCTTTTTTTATGCGCAAAGCCCAGACTTTCTCAAGCCCGGGCTTTGTTATTACCCAAAGTTTTCGTATCTTTAGGTATAAAGTTTTTCGTTATGGCAAAGTTACATTTTCGTCCTTACATTCCCAACCAAACCGTTCTTTTTCCACAAAGAATTGATGAAAACATAGTTGCGACCGACCCGGTCCGCATCGTGAATGCTGTTATTGACAATCTCAATCTTGAGAGTTTCAAGAAGCTTTATAAGGAAACGGGCCGTTGTCCTTATCATCCTAAAATGATGCTTAAGGTGATAATCTACGCCTACATGAATAATATCTATTCTTGCCGTAAAATAGAGAAGCACCTCCTTCGTGACATTCATTATATTTGGCTTGCCGGTAATGAGCATCCGGATTTTATCACGATCAACCGTTTTCGTAACCGTGTAAAGGAGGAAATAAATAATGTATTTACCCAGTTGGTTCTTGTCCTTGCCGATAAAGGTTTCATCAGCCTTGATGTGGAGTATATCGACGGCACCAAGATTGAATCCAAAGCCAACAAATATACTTTTGTCTGGCGCAAGACAGTCGAACGGAACCGTACGAGACTAATGGATAAAATCCGTATTCTCTTGGAACAGGTGGATGAAGCCATTGCACAGGAGAACTCTATAAAAGACACATCCGTGGAGTTTACTCCCTGCAGGCTCTCTGACATAGTGGATGAACTTAAAGAAGCCCTGGAACGCCAGCCTGCAACAAAGGATAAGGAAGAAAAGAAAGCCCTGCGCAAAAAGAAGAAGCAGGTCATGGAACTTGAAGGGTATCGTGACAAGCTGATAGAATACGACAATCACCTTGATACCCTTGGAGAACGTAACTCCTATTCCAAGACCGATCCTGGTGCCACATTCATGCGCATGAAAGAAGATGCCATGAAGAACGGGCAGACCAAACCCGGATATAATCTGCAAATAGGTACTGAAAACCAATTCATCACAGACTTCCGTCTGTTTCCCAACCCTACCGATACACTGACCCTCATACCTTTTTTCCACTCTTTCCAGTACCGCTATAACCGTTTACCGAATATCTGTGTGGCAGACTCCGGTTACGGTTCGGAAGAAAATTACCGGTTCATGCAGGAGAATGGGATAGAAGCCTTCATCAAGTACAATTACTTCCATAAAGAACAGCGTCCTCGTTATACTCCCAACCCATTCCATGCCGAAAGTCTCCATAACAATGCCCAAGAGGATTATTACGTTTGTCCTATGGGACAGCACATGAACCGTATAGGAACCAAACGTGACAAGACAGCGAGCGGATACATCATCGAAAGTGCCCGGTATAAAGCAAAAAGATGCGAAGGTTGCCCTTTGCGTGGCAGTTGTTTTAAAGCTCGGGGGAACCGTATTATAGAAGTCAACCACCGATTAAATCAATACAAACGGCAGGCACGGGAAAGGTTGCTCTCAGAAGAAGGTATCAAGCATAGAGGCAGGAGGTGTATAGAACCAGAGGCTGTGTTTGGACAAATGAAATACAACATGGCATACAGAAGATTCCGGCATGTGGGAGAAGACAAGGTTACAATGGACTTTGCTTTCTTTGCTATAGCCTTTAATATCAAAAAAATGTGTGCTAAACTGATAAAAGAAGGAAAGGGGCTCATTACAGTTGCCAAATATATGTTTATGGGACTATTTATAACCCGATATAATTGGAATATAGCAACTTGTTGCCAAATGCATGAGGAAAAAGCAGCATAGCCAAAAGAAAATATAGCAGAACTGTAAAATATAAAAGAGGTTGTGCCAACGTTTTGACACAACCTCTTCTCTTATTATTTTATGCCTTTACGGTATTCTTATGCGTTCAATGCCTGTTCGATATCAGCAATAATATCATCCGCATTTTCGATACCTACCGATAGACGGATCAAGTCTGGGCGTACACCTGCTTCCATCAGTTGCTCATCCGTCAACTGGCGGTGAGTATGGCTCCCCGGATGGAGCACGCAACTACGTGCATCCGCCACGTGAGTAACGATCGCAATGAATTCCAGTGAATCCATAAACTTGATAGATACGTCACGTCCGCCTTTCAGTCCGAAGGAGATGACTCCGCAGGAACCATTCGGCATATATTTCTGTGCAAGGCTATAATATTTATTGTCCGGCAGTCCGCAATAGTTTACCCAGGCAACTTTCTCATTTTTAGAAAGATATTCGGCTACTTTCTGCGCGTTGCGGCAGTGTTGAGGCATACGCAGGTGCAACGTTTCAAGTCCCAGATTCAATAAGAAAGAATTTTGCGGGCTTTGGATGCTGCCGAGGTCACGCATCAGTTGGGCAGTTGCTTTGGTGATATAAGCACCTTTGCCGAATGCTTTGGTATAAGTCAGTCCGTGGTATGACTCGTCCGGAGTACAAAGTCCCGGGAATTTTTCAGCATGAGCATCCCAGTCAAAATTACCGCTGTCTACGATACAGCCACCTACGCTTGTAGCGTGTCCGTCCATGTATTTGGTAGTAGAATGAACCACGATGTCAGCTCCCCATTCAAATGGGCGGCAGTTGATCGGGGTCGGGAAAGTGTTGTCAACAATCAAGGGAACCCCGTGACTGTGTGCGATGCGTGCAAATTTCTCAATATCCAGTACTTCAAGAGAAGGGTTGGAAATCGTTTCACCGAATAAAGCTTTTGTATTCGGTTTGAAAGCTGCAGAAATTTCTTCTTCGCTGGCATCCGGATGAATGAAAGTCACATCGATGCCTAGCTTCTTCATAGTCACGCCAAACAGGTTGAACGTACCTCCGTAAATAGCGGAAGAGCAAACAAAGTGATCTCCTGCCTGACAGATATTAAAAATGGCATAGAAGTTGGCAGCCTGGCCGCTGGAAGTCAGCATAGCGGCTACACCACCTTCAAGGGCAGCGATTTTGGCGGCAACAGCGTCATTCGTTGGATTTTGCAGGCGGGTATAAAAGTAACCACTGTCTTCCAAATCGAACAGGCGGGCCATTTGCTCGCTGGTATCGTATTTGAAAGTTGTACTTTGATAGATGGGCAATACGCGTGGTTCGCCTTTTTTAGGCGTCCATCCTGCCTGTACACACAGGGTTTCCGGTTTGAATTGTTTTGCCATAATGTTATCGGGTTTTAATGTTTTATTTCAAAAAATGTTTTAATGCTGCAAAAGTAGGGAAAATAATTGTATTTTTGCCCTGTTTATGAGTGAAATGATAACTCTTGCGAAGGAGATAGTTAATGTAGTTATGAAAAATAAACTCTATATTCTTTTATTCTTAGCTTTTCTTTTTTCGGGCACAACTCTTTGGGCACAGCAGAAGGCAACCCCGAAGGCGGGTGAAGGTATCTCTTCTTTTCTATTAAGGCACAACCGCTCTCCGAAGAAGTATTACGACGACTTTATTGAGCTGAATAAACAGAAACTGGGAAAGAACAATGTGCTTAAAGTGGGCGTGACGTATGTTATTCCTCCCATCAAGAAATCACCTTCCGGAAATACCGGGACAAAGCAACAATCTCCGAAAGCTAAATCAACAAAAATAGGAACTACCCTCAATCAGCCTCTGTTTGGAAAACAACTGGCTGATGTGAAAGTCACTTCCAACCGTCTTGCCGGTGCTTGCTTCTATGTGGTCAGCGGGCATGGAGGTCCTGATCCGGGTGCTATCGGGAAAGTTGGTAAATACGAACTGCACGAAGATGAATACGCTTATGATATTGCCCTTCGTCTGGCACGTAACCTGATGCAGGAAGGGGCCGAAGTCCGTATTATCATTCAAGATGCTAAAGATGGTATCCGTGATGATTCATACCTGTCAAACAGTAAACGGGAGACTTGTATGGGTGATCCAATTCCTTTGAATCAGGTGCAACGCTTACAGCAACGCTGTGATAAAATAAACGCTCTTTACCGGAAAGACCGTAAGAATCACTCTTATTGCAGGGCGATTTTTATTCATATCGATAGTCGTAGTAAGGGAAAACAAACGGATGTCTTTTTCTATTATTCGAATAAAAAGGGAGAAAGCAAACGATTGGCGAATAATATGAAAAATACGTTTGAGTCAAAGTACGATAAACATCAACCCAACCGGGGCTTTTCCGGCACAGTAAGCGGGCGTAACTTATACGTACTTTCCCATACCACTCCCGCTTCCGTCTTTGTGGAGTTGGGTAATATCCAGAATACGTTCGATCAGCGTCGGTTGGTGATGAATTCCAATCGTCAGGCACTCGCCAAATGGCTGATGGAAGGCTTCCTGAAAGACTACAAGGAGAAGAGATAACATTTTTACTTCTCCTTTCGTGAACAAAATAAAAATCTGAATGTTTTATATATGCAAATCGCCTGATGGCTACTTGTAGGTATGCGAATATATATAGGCTAGTGAATATGCCTCCCCGGCATAACAGGAAGATTGCATAGTAGTTTTGTCGTGTTTTATTTTGTGTTTGTGTTGTGACGGTGCTGCGATGTGAATCGAGGTGCCGTTTTTTTTGTCACATATAAAGAAACGGCAGGCTTACAAATAAGAAACGAGCTTACAAATCTCCTAAAGTATATCATAGAATCTCTGCAAGCTCGTTTTATGAGTGGTGCTTTTGCGCACCTTATCTAGTTGTTATAAAGGCATATTACCATGCTTCTTGGGCGGGTTTGTCTGCATCTTGTTTTCCGTCATTTCCAGTGCCTGAATCAGACGTTTGCGAGTCTGTCTCGGATAAATGATTTCGTCAATATATCCCAGCTCGGCAGCCTGATACGGAGTGGCAAACTTTTCTTTGTAGGCTTCCAGTTCCTTGGCCTTTGTTGCTTCGTCAGCTTTGCGGAACAGGATATTGATGGCGCCATCCGCACCCATTACTGCAATTTCTGCACTTGGGTAAGCGAAGTTCACGTCAGCTCCGGTCTGCTTGGAGTTCATTACGATATAAGCACCACCGTAAGCTTTGCGGGTAATCACTGTCAGTTTGGGAACAGTGGCTTCTGCAAATGCATAAACTATTTTTGCACCGTGACGGATGATACCATTGTTTTCCTGCGTATATCCCGGAAGGAATCCCGGAACATCTTCGAATGTAATCAATGGAATATTGAAGCAATCGCAGAAACGGATAAAACGGCTTGCTTTGTCGCTGGCATCAATATCGAGAACACCGGCAAGATAAGCTGGCTGATTCGCTACGATACCTACCGAACGACCTGCCATACGGGCAAAGCCAATGATAATATTCTTAGCAAAGTTCGGCATCACTTCGAAGAAATAGCCGTTGTCTATAACACGTTCGATAATGTCTTTCATGTCATACGGTACGTTCGGGTCTACCGGAACGATTGTATCCAGAGAAGTATCTTCGCGGTTTGTTTCGTCAGTGCAAGGTTTTTTCTTAGCTTCATCCATATTATTCTGCGGTAAGAAAGAAAGCAGTTCACGGATGCTCATCAGCAATTCTTCTTCGGTATTGCACATAAAGTGAGTCACACCGCTCTTGCTACTATGTGTCATTGCGCCACCCAGCTCTTCTTTACTTACTTCCTCATGAATCACAGCTTTTACTACATCCGGACCAGTCACGAACATGTGACTTTTTTCTTTCACCATAAAGATGAAATCGGTAAGGGCAGGAGAGTAGCAAGCGCCTCCGGCACAAGGACCCAGGATTGCCGAAATCTGTGGAATCACACCGCTGGCCATTGTATTCTGATAGAAAATATCAGCATAACCGGAAAGGCTCTCGATCCCTTCCTGGATACGTGCACCGCCCGAATCATTCAAAGCGATAATCGGGGCACCGTTCTTCAATGCAAGTTGTTGTACTTTCACAATCTTTTTAGCATTGGAAGCTGACAGTGAGCCGCCATATACCGTAAAGTCATAAGCGTAAACAAACACCTGGCGACCGTCCACCTTTCCGTAACCGGATACGATACCATCTCCCGGAATTTTGTTCTTATCCATACCGTAGTTCGTACAACGGTGAACCATCAACTTATCCAGTTCAACGAAAGTACCTTTATCGAGCAACATCTCAATACGCTCGCGAGCAGTCATTTTGCCGCTTTCGTGTTGCTTCTCTATTTTATCAACGCCTCCACCAAGAGAAGCGATGCGGTCACGTTCCTCGAACGTGGCGTATGCTTTATTTATTTCTTCCATAATGCAATCCGTTCTTAT
>OIGI01000429.1_pt1 | contig 10108 bp, 7 predicted proteins | sample 1582291 | NCBI WGS metagenome assembly OIGI01 (sample SAMN02674607, study PRJEB24791) | human gut metagenome, SKBSTL069 | isolation source: stool | host: Homo sapiens | place: USA | reverse complement strand
GGCATCCACCACCATGTTGAAGGTGAAGGAGTCCTTGCCCAGCTCGCTCTTGGCCTGCTCGTAGTACTCCTTGGCCTTGTCGGCATCATAAGCGCAGAACTCTGCAAACTTGGTCTGGTCGGCGCTGAAATCGCTGCCGTCGGGGCCGGTGGCAAACTGCGGCGGAACCGCGGTGTAGCAGGGTGCAGAGCCATCCTTCAGCACGTCCCCGGTAATGGCGTCACGATCCAGTGCAAAGGTGATGGCCTTGCGCAGGTTCTCGTTGGCAAGCTCCGGCACACCGTCGATGTTGGGGCTGATGTACCACAGGTAACCGGCGCCCACGCTGGTAAATTCGGGGTCATCCTTGACCTGATCCACCTGCTCGCCGTTCAGCAGGGTCATATCCAGAGCACCGGTCTGGTAGCTCATCAGTGCCTGCTGGCTGTCCTTGATGACCTGATAGGCCAGACCGTCCAGTGCGACCTTAGCAGCATCGTAGTAATCGGGGTTCTTTTCCAGTGTAAAGGCAGTAGCAGCCGGCTGGTAATCCGTCAGCTTGAAAGCGCCGTTGGACAGCACCGTGTCGGGGCTGGTGCCGAAGGTGTCCTTGCAGGTGTTGAAGAAAGCCTCGTTGACCGGATAGAAGGTGGGGAAATACATCAGGCTCAAAAAGTAGCTGACAGGAACATTCAGCTGGACCTCCAGCGTCTTGTCGTCCACTGCGGTGACGCCCAGATCGGTGACAGGCTTTTCGCCGGCAATGATCTCGGCAGCGTTGACCACCTGACCGATATCAGAAAGCATATAGGAATACTCGGAAGCGTTGGCGGGATCTACGGCACGCTGCCAGCCAAACACGAAATCGGCAGCGGTAACGGCATCGCCGTTGGACCACTTGGCATCGCGCAGGTGGAAGGTGTAGGTCTTGCCGTCCTCACTGATGTCGTAGGTCTCTGCAATGGCGGGAACTGCTGCGCCGTCGGCATCCATCTGCATCAGGCCGTCGGTGTAATCGGCGATGACCTCAAAGGAGGTGCCGTCGGTGGCGATCTGCGGGTCCAGCGACTGAACCTCGGTCTCCAGCATAATGTTCAGGGTGCCGCCCTGTGCAGTGCCAGCTGCAGAGGAAGCAGTGCCGGAAGCGGAAGAAGCCGCCACGGAGCTGGAAGAGCCGCCGCAGGCTGTCAGAGCCAGTGCTGCGGAGGTAACACCGGCAGCTGCCAGGAAGCTGCGGCGCGAAATACGACGATCAAATCTCATAGATGTTTCCCCTCTCTTCACTGCTTTAGCTTTATACTCTGCTAAAGCGTTGCGTTCTAAAAATACACAAGGGATGTCCGTTCCTCCTTCTGGAACTTTGCACGCCCTTGTGCTATGGACGCATTATACATCCGTGTTTTCCGAAAGAAAAGAGTTTTTTGAAAATTTGTCCTCGTCAAATACACATTTCTGCGGTTTATCCAACATTTTGCCGGAAGTTTTTCTTGGTTTTTGTATAATTTTCACTCTTGAGCACATTTCATGTAAAGAGCGTTTCAATTGAAAATCCTTTTTAATTCAATTCTGGCTGCATATTTTCATCTTATTTCTTTCTTTTATTAAGAAAAAGCACCGATTCGCTTTTTCGTGTGCAAACCAGTGCTTTTCTTGATTTCTCTTTTTAAATTGTATTTTTGTGGCGAACAGTTTTTTTGATGTCACTCTCAGGCTTCTGCCGCGAGCGTCTCCACCGTACCATTGTAAACGGCAGTGTCCAGCTGCTCTTCGGTAGCGGCCACAAGGGTGGTGGCGGTAGCCGCACCCACAACGTTCGTAGCGGTACGCGCCATATCCACGATGCTGGAGATGGGAGAAAGCAGGATGATGGCTTCCACCGGCAGACCGGCAGCGGCAAACAGCGCCGTTGCGGTAATGGTCGCCGTGCCGGGCACACCGACCGTACCAATGGAAACGACCACAGCCAGCACTACGAGGAAGGCGTACTGCACAGGCGTGTACTCGATGCCCAGCAGATGGATGGTAAACACTGCCAGCAGAGTGGGCCAGATGCCCGCGCAGCCCGGCATACCAAGGTTTGCACCCAGACTTGCGCCAAAGGCGGCAACGTCCTCATTCACACCCAGCTTCCGGGTCAGCTGGTTGACCGTGACCGGGATAGTACCCACACTGCTCTGGGAGGTAAAGGCAACGGTAGCCGCGGGCCAGATGCCCTTGAAGAAGCGGACGGGGCTCAGCTTGCCCACAAACTTGATCAGGGCGCTTTCCACAACAAAGACCTGAATGCCGCACAGCACATACGCCAGCACCAGAACGCTGAGCAGCGGAATAAGATCCGCAGGAGAAGAACGGCTGACCGCACGGGCGATCAGGGAAAGGACTGCATACGGGGTAAAGGAGATCACATAGCTGACCACGCGGCCCATCACAAGGTCGCCGGCGTCAATGAACTTTTTAAAGGGTGCCACCTCTTCGGGCTTCTTGGCTACGATCTTGTTATAGCTGACAGCCACCAGAATGCAGAACACCACAATGGGCACCACCTCGCCGTTGGACCAGTGCGCAGCCAGATTCTGCGGGAACAGGCTGATGACCGTATCCACAAAGGTGGGTACTTCCTTGGCGGTGTAATCGGTGGCCAGTTCATACTGCACCCCGCTGCCAATGTTAGTAGCCACACCGGCGATCAGGGTGATCAGGCTGGCAATGAAGGTGTTCAGCACCAGAAAGAACACGGTCTTGAGACCGATCTGCTTCAGGCGGACGGAATTGCCCAGATTGGTGATGCTGGAAATGATGCTGAAGATCAGCAGCGGAATGACCACAGCGGAGACCACATGGGCGTAAATAGTACCTACGGCTGCTACGTAAGTGTGGTGTCCCTTGAATGCAAGACCCACGATCAGGCCAAGACCCACGGCAAGGATGGTGCGCACACCAAAATCAACGTGCTTTTTCTTGTGCAGATAATACAGCAATGCAAAAAATACTGCGGTGAGCGCCAGCGCGCCCAGATCCAAAATTTCGACAGACATAAAACGTTACCCTTTCTTTTGTTTGTTGGTTTACTTCGTTTTCGTCTGACAACACATTCGTCTGTTCATAGCTCTCTCCTATTTCTACAAACCCACACGTTATGTATGTTTTGTTGTTTGAAGGGAGTATACTCCCCTTCCTGGCAATTGTCAATAGAAAATTCATATTTTCCTATTTTATTTGTAGGAAAGTCAGGGATAGGCGCTCCGCACAAAAAGGAAGCTGCCGCACCAGATAATGTGCAGCAGCTCCCTTTGCATTTTTATTTTACCGGCAGCCAGACCGTTGCTTTTGCCCCGCAGGGGTGCAGGCGTAAACTATCACTTTTTTAAGAAGGAGAACAATCCCTTCTTTTCGTAGGGCTCACGGCAGATCTCGCCCACCTGGTATCCGGTGCCCTCAATGGCGGCGCGGAGTGCCTTTTCGTCCAGCGGCTCCTTGGAAAGGATCACGGTCCTGCCCTTAGAATGCGAGGACGAGACCTTTTCCACCGGGAACTCACTGCGGATCGTGTCATTGATATGCGCTTCGCACATGGAACAGGCCATGCCGTCCACTTCTACGGTTGTCTGGAACATTTTTGTACCTTCTTTCAGTTTCTTATGACGATCATCGTTTTTCCTTCACATCCTCTGTGCAGGGCAGAAGCAATAGTTAGAATTAGCTAACTTTCGTTTCTGAGAAAAGCCGCCATCCAGCGGCCTTCCCGCCCAAATAATACGCCCTGCGGCTGCATCTGTCAAGGCATCCGGGGCATTTTTGCTGGGACAGCAGCTTTTTTATTTCGGTGCGTCAGACGTCCCGTCTCAGCAGCTCCGTCAGACTGCGGAAGGTCCTGCCATGGCTGCCGGTGACGGTCTCGGCATGGAGCAGACTGCTGAGAACGCTTTCCTCCACGCACTCTGCCACCGCCCGGAACAAGGGGTTGATGGCATCATCGTGCAGCAGGGTCATGGGCAGCAGCGCCTTGTCCGAATAGTGCGGCACCCGGTTGGCAGTGGTAAAGGCGATAACGATCTCGCCGCTGCCGTTGCCGCAGTAGGAGCCGGTGCGGGAAAGCCCCACCAGCGCCCGGCGGCACAACCGCCGCAGCTGCCGCTCGCTCAGGGGGATATCCGTAGCCAGCACCGTGATGATGGAGCCCTTGTCCTCGTGGGGCGGGATGCTGTCGTCCAGCAGCGTATGGATGGGCTTGCCCGCCACGATGAGGTCGTCAAACAGCGCGTGGTTGGAGAGCACCAGTGCACCGATGGTGTACTGCTTGCAGTCCAGCTCCACCACCCGGGAGGCAGAGCCGATGCCGCCCTTGAGCCCGTGACAGCGCATTCCCCGCCCTGCGCCTACGGCGCCCTCGGCAAAGTCTGCCTTGCAGTCCGCCAGCGCAGCAAAGACGTGCTGTTCGGTGACATGAAGTCCCCGGATGTCGTTCAGGCCGCAGTCGTTGCACTCGCAGACCACCGGGTTCACGCTGCCGGTGGTCTCGCAGATATCGGGGTTCTTTTCCAGCATATACTTCACCAGTGCGGTCTGCGCCGTGCCCACACTGAGGGTGTTGGTAAACAGAATAGGCGTTTCCAGCGTGCCAAGCTCGTCGATCTGCACAAGGCCGGTGGTCTTGCCAAAGCCGTTGATAACATGGCTGGCCGCCAGCACCTTTTCGTGGAAAATATCTCCCGGGTGCGGCAGCAGCGCCGTTACGCCGGTCTGCACCACACCGTCTGCCAGCGTGCAGTGCCCCACCGTCACGCCCGGCACATCGCTGATCTTATCCAGCGCACCTTTGGGCAGCTTGCCCACCTGAAAACCCCATTCATTTCCCGCGATGCCCATCGTAGTTCCTCCTTGCTTTTTTCTAAGATGTATCATAGCATTTCTCCTGCCAAAAGTAAACCGCTGTAATAGACCGGAAGCAGACCTGAAAAAAGGCTGCCGCACAGGATCTCACTGTACAGCAGCCTTTTGCTATTTTGTAAAAACACCGCCGCAGCGCGGGGTGTTCCATCAGGAGTGCTCGAGCGGGCGGAAGAGTCCCTTGACCTTTTCCCAGCAGGCCACCACCCGCTCCCGCGGCAGGAAATAATTGACCAACAGCGCCACGATCACGCCCACTGCCGTATCAAAGATACAAGTTTTTTCCGCTAGTAGATCATTTAACGAGACACTCCCGCGCAAAAACAGGACCCCGGAGCCCTTTTTGAGCCATAACGGCTCCGAAAAAGGTTCCGGGGTTTGTGTAATGCTTTTCAGCCGCCCAAAGCGGATTTATTTTCCAAGCACAACGGAGAGTTTGATCTCCTTTTCCGTCTCGCTCAGGTCAAGAGCGCCGCCGTCGGCAACAGTCACACGCAGCTCATAAAGCGTACCGGCGGTAAGCTCCGTCACAGCATTGCCGTCCTCGTCTGTGATCGACCACAGTGCAGGATCGACCTTTGCCAGCCTGCCGTCTGCGCCATAGGCATAGAGGGTCAGACCAGAGGTGCTGCCGGACAGGTTGTTCATACGGAAAGCCACGGTGGTGTTGGGATGTACGTTGCGGACTGTCGCCGTGTTGCGCCAGCTTGCAACGGTGCCTTCGCCGCCGTCCTGCGCAAACTGCTCCTGCGAGAGGACATTTCTTGCAGCCTGATCAAGATCGACCTTGCGGTAGGGCATTTCGGGCAGATAAACGAAACGGTCCTGCAGACGAAGCAGCTCCAGATAGCCTGTCGGGCAGTAGAGCGCGTTGCCGCTGTTGCCGGCATACATTCCAATGGCCATGTTGTTGTAGCCGTACTTGTTGGAAACATCCATCGTGAAAACAGTCTCGCCGGTTTCAAAGTCCAGAATGATGTACTGCCACATCCCGGTGGTCACATCCTGCACATAGCCGTAGATATAGCCCGTTGCGGTGGAGAGCTTGAGAATCGATGTATCGCTCAGGTCATTTCGAGACCAGATGCTCTTCATCTCATAGCCGGAATCGGTTTTCACGGTGTCCACGCGCTCGACGCCGGGCGCGATCATGCAGTTGCCCTTTGTCAGCCAGTTTGTGTCATAGATGTTGGCATAGCTCTGGATGGAGGAATCGCTGTCGGGATCGGCAAGGCCTGCGCTGCCTGCGCCGAACCAGTTGCAGACAATCGTGCTGACGGTGCCCTCGCTGTCATCATAGACGATGGCAGAGTTTTCAACCGCCACCTGATAGCCCTCGGGCAGGTCATCCAGCACCGGCATACTTGCAACGATCTCACCGGTCTTCATATCGAGCGCCAGCAGCTTGACTGGATCCGCATTGTCGGTGAACATCACAAGATCCGGCGTCAGCGACGGGGAGCAGCCGCCGCCCCAGGCAAGACCGCCGCCGGTGGTCTTGTCACCCTCGCCGCTGACCTTCGCACCGACACTCTCATACGGCGTGCACCAGACAGCCTCGACACCGTTATTGGCACGCAGCAGATAGCAGTTCTGGTTCGTCAGGATGACCGCGCCGTCCTTGGAGGCGGCAATCCCGTTTTCCGCACCCTCGCCGAGCGCCAGCCCGTAGACGAAGACGGCCTTCGAAAGGTCGGCCTGCTCTCCGTTTAGGATCGCCTCGATCGCCGAGTGGGCGATGTAGCCGAGCACGCCCTGCTGCTCACGCTCGGGATAGATGCGGAAGCCGCCGGTGGCAAACCAGAGGTTGCCGTCGTAGTCAAAGACCACGGAAAGAAGATTCTGCGTCAGCTCCTTGCCGAGCGCAGCTTCGGCTGCCGCCTTGATGTCAATGTCCAGTACCTTTTCAAACTCCGGCAGGACGTTTCCTGCTTCATCGGTTGCCCGCAGCATCAGCACATGGTTGTTGCTGGTGGGGCAGACGATGCGGTTTTCCGAGTCAAGGAACGTGTAGGAGCTCTGGATGACATAACCACCGCCGTCATGCTGCTTCGGAGAGAAATAGCCAAGAGTCTTCGTCTCTTCGGCATTCAGATCGCGGATGGCGATGCCGCCGAGCAGCGGAACGACTGCGTGGCCGTAGCTGTCAAAGTAAATGGCAGGCGAAGCGTTCGCGTTGGTTTTTTCATAGGAAACATTGATCTCCGGATAGATGCCAAGCGGTAGGACTTCATCCGTAGAGTCGGTATTATAGCCGTCGTGGTGAATGTTGGCGTCGCTCTTTGCCATATAGGGGTTTTCATCGACACGCTTGGCATTCATGGCCTTTACCGGCAGGGCGGCGCTTGCCGCGGAGTCTGTATCCGATGCAAGCATGTCGGAAGACTGCTTCGCACCGCAGGCCACCAATGTCAGGCACAACACACCGGCCAGCAGAAGGGTTGGTACAGAACATTGTAACTTTTTCTTTTTCATTGATATCCTCCATTTTTGTGCTTGTTGGCTTGGTTTGGTTCGATGCCCGTTTATTCAATCCAGGCATTCAGTCCTCGCCGGAATGCTTCCTCGGAAACCGGCTCCAGCAGGAAATAGTCTGCCCGCAGCCGGAAGGCGTGAAGGGAGAAATCCAAGTCGCTGCACCAGATCATCCGGCACGCGGGGCATAAGGAGCGAAGATGCTCCGCTGCATTCAGTCCTGCCACTCCGGAAAGTGCAATGACGGCATTGGTTGGAGCATCTTTCTGCGCCGTTTCAAAAAAGCGTTCCTGGTCGTCATATTGCATGACCTGCGGAAACAGCCCCTTCGCTTCACAAAACCGGGTAATTTGCTCGGCGTAGCGCTGCCGCTCTGCTTCCTGTTCTGCCAGCACGGCAATACGATACACAGATATCCCTCCTTCCTTCATCCGATTAGGCATCTTGCTTGCGCTCAGTATAAAAAGGCCATTCGGTTTTTTCAAGCGCCGTAGCACGAAAGGGGCGATTTTGGCACGAATTCCGACAGCGGTTCTTTGTCATCCTCGACACGCTGTGATATAATTATCTTGGAATTCAAGCACAAGGAGAGAACCCTGCATGAGAATTGCGATTGTGGATGATCTTGCTGCGGAACGTGCACTGCTGAAAGACCGGCTGGAGCAGCAGCTCCACCGGAGAAATGTGCAGGCGGATATTCTGGAATACGAAAGCGGCGAGACATTTCTGGAAGCGGCAAGGAAAGCGCCCTTTACTGCCGCGTTTCTGGATATTTATATGGATGGCATGACGGGCATGGAGGCGGCAAAGAAGCTGCGGGAAACCAACACGGACTGCCTGCTGGTTTTTACCACGACCTCGACCGACCATGCGCTGGAGGGCTTTCAGGTACGGGCGCTGCACTATCTGGTCAAGCCCTTTACCGAAGCGGACATCGATGCGCTGACGGACGAGCTGCTTGCCCGCGTACCGCAGCCGGATAAATATATGGAGCTAAAGGTGGAGGGAAGCGAGATCCATCTGCGCTATCAGGACATCGTCTACGCAGAACACTTCGCCCACTTGATCTACGTCCATACGACGGTTCAAAAGACGCTTGCCACACGCCAACCCTTCAAGACTTTCATCGCACCACTAAAGGATGACACACGCTTTTTTGTGTGCGGGCGCGGCGTGATCGTGAATCTGGAACACGCGAAGGATCTGGAAGGCGTCGCCTTCCGCATGGCGGACGGAAGCCGCGTGTTTGTCAGTCAGGACCTTCTGAAAAGCGCCCGGCAGGCGCTTATGGAGTTCTTGCTTCAAAGGGGGCGTATGGCATAATGGAGCTGCTGCGTCCAATTCTGGAGCTCGGCGTGGTGATTCCCGGCATGCTGCTTGCCTACTTCCCGGTAAAATCCAGCTTAAAGCAGCCGCTGTCAAAGCTTGTTTTGTGGCTTGTTCTGCTGCTTGCGCTGCTTTGCGCCGCCGGAGGCGTGGTGTGCTATGCGCACCGCATGCCGACTGCGCCGATGCTTGCAGCCCTAACCTTGCTTGCAGTCGTGATCTACATAAAAACGCTCCGGATTTCGCTTTGGAAATCCGGAACGATTGCGTTGTCCGTCTGTGCGGTATTTGCCTGTATCAACAGCCTTTGCCGGGCGATCAACGCCGCTATGCTGGCCGGTTTGCCGCAGGCGCAGGCTGCGCCATGGTTCTGTCTGCGGGCCGTGATTTGCTATCATGCGATCTGCTGGCTGTTTGCTGCCATCGCCTATTATCCTGCGACGCACAGCGTGCGGAGAATGGTCGAGGATGAAAATTTTGCGCAGACATGGTATGTGTTCTGGGTGCTGCCGCTGGTGTTCATTGCGCTGAATCTGTTTATGATTCCCAAGTATGCGGACACGCTCTATACCGGGCGTGTTTTGCAGGGGTATTTTGTGATCAGTATCACACTTTTGTTTTTGATGCTTTTCTTCAACGCAATCTTCCTTCTGATGGCGATCAGCATCAACCGGAATGTGAGATTGCAGCAGGAGAACCAGCTGCTTTCCATGCAGCAGCAGCGCTATGAAAGCCTGAAAGCCGCCATTGAAGAAGCCCGGCAGGCGCGGCACGATCTGCGCCACCAACTATGTCAGCTCGCTGCCCTTGCAGAAGAAGGGGATCTTGAAAAGATCAAAGCCTATCTCTCCGGTGCGGTTTCCAGAATTCCAAGTCTTGAAATGCACTTCTGCGAAAACCGGGCGGCAGACAGCGTGGTCGGGTATTACTGCGCACTTGCGAAGCGGGAGCAGATCCCATTTTCCGTGCAGATTGATCTGCCAGAATGTCTTCCTGTAGACGAAATCAATCTATGTCTGGTTCTCTCGAATCTGCTGGAAAATGCGCTGGAAGCCAGTCTGCGCACCGCGCCTGCCCGACGCAGGATCAAACTGACAGCCTATCTGCATGGCAACAGTCTGGCACTGATTCAGGTTGAGAATACCTATGACGGAGTCATCCGTGAAAAAGGCGGTGTCTTTCAGTCCTCCAAGCGAAAAGGAGACGGCGTCGGGCTTCAGTCCGTCTGTCACATCGCAGAAAAATCCGGCGGGGCGAGTACGGTTACCTATCAGGACGGCGTATTCCGCGCAAGGGTCATGCTCCGGGGATAAAGGCGGAGAGAGGGAACGCCGGACGCCGCAAACAGAGTTGGACTCTGGGAGATATCGGAGCAAGCACAGTCCGCTCAGCGGGCGGTGTCGGTCTGCGCAGCCCAGCGGGGCCGCGACGCCTCGGAACA
>OIGI01000420.1_pt1 | contig 10241 bp, 9 predicted proteins | sample 1582291 | NCBI WGS metagenome assembly OIGI01 (sample SAMN02674607, study PRJEB24791) | human gut metagenome, SKBSTL069 | isolation source: stool | host: Homo sapiens | place: USA | reverse complement strand
GATCTCAGGGCGGTGTCCATTCTCTTTTCGTCGCTCATGTCAGCACATCTCCTTGATCTTGGCCAGAACGTCCACGCCGTTGACCTTGTAAACCTCGTTCAGCTTGTCCAGTTCCACCACGGTCTTGCCGTCCACCTCAATGAGAATGTAAAGAGTGGTCAGCGTAATCTTAGTGTCCATGGAACTGCCTGCCTTGACCTTGCCGGTGGTCAGCTTTCCGCCGCGGCCACGAACCACCACACGCATGGGTCTGAACTCAATATCGCCCTCGGTGTTGGTGGTCTGCTGTGCGCCGCGGATCTCCAGTTGCACGGCCTTGGTCATGTCCATCATGTCGGCGGTTTCCTTGTCCAACAGACGGAACGGGATTTCCAGTTCCTGATTGCTGAAATAGCCCACGGTGGGGTCGTCGATCTCACCCAGGATCCCGGCGCCGGTCACGGTTTCGCTGGACGGCTCAAAGTCCGGCAGCGCCATTTCCTCACCGACGCCCAGCAGACGGTTTCCCTTGTTGTATACGTTGTAACGGTTGATCTTAGTGGGGATCGTGTTCATCTTTATTCACCTCCGATTGCGCTTTCCAGGGCGTCCACGTCATACTCGCGGATATTTTCGATATATTCCGCGGGAATGTACGGGGCCAGGTAGGTGTGTACGGTCAGGTGGCCGGCCAGCAGATTGGTGACGGGGTTTTCGTCGCTGCGGAACTCCACGCGATAACCGGCGCAGTAGTCGCGGGCAACGTAGCCGTTGCCGATAATGTTCTGGCTGTCCACAATAGACTGGATCAGGCGCTTATTGCCCGGCTTGTCAACTTTCTGGAAATAAGTCTGAATGAAATTATTTCCGTCCCAGTCAAAGAAACGGCGCACAGCCTTGAGCAATTCGAAGTTCTGCATATTGCGGGCACCCACCTGGATGAGGTCTACGTTCTCGAAGAGGGGCAGATGTTCGGTGTTCATGATCTCGGTGACGATGGGAGAGCCGGTGGCACGGCGGGCCAGCTTGAGCAGGTCGAGACCTTCGCTGCGCATCCCCTGGAAGGAGTAGGGGGAAGTGCGGGGCTTGAACGCACCGCCGCGCAGCAGGGAAGCACCGGCGGCCTTGACGCGCTGGGCGCAGTAGGTGATCTGCTCCTCGCTCTCGATGCTGCAGGGGCCGGCGATGACGGCAAAGCTGCCGCCGCCGATCTTCACGCCCTCCACGTCGATGACGCTGTCGTCCGGGTGGAACTTGCGGTTTGCCTTCTTGTAAGGCTCCGACACGCGGCGGCAGGTCTCGACCACCGGGTTTGCCAGCACCCAGCTCTCGGCGATGGCCTTGGTGTCGCCGATGAGGCCGAGGATGTGGGTGTCGCTGCCCTTGGAGTCATTGATCTGCAGGCCCATGCCTTCCAGCTCGGTGCAGAATTCATGGATTTTCTCTTTAGGGGCGTCCTGTTTGAGTACGATGATCATGGCGGGTTCTCCTTTTCCTGTTCTGGTACGGCAGGGGAGATGAGGCCGCCTTGCCGTTGATGTTTCCGTATTGCAAACTTCAGTATCGTGAAGTGATTGAGCATGGACATAGCATAGCACTTCAGTTTCATGAAGTCAATAGCCTTTCCGAAATTTTTTGAATTTTGGGAGAGAAAGTGGTAAAATAAAGTAGCCCTCTCAGGCCGCTTTGCGTCCAGCTCCCCCAAAGGGGGAGCCACTGGCGTATCGGTCAGATTTGTGCAGATTGAATGAAGTCTGTTTGTGCTGGAGGCTGTAGAGCTCCGCTGTCTAAGACAGCAGATGCTGGCCTTTATAGCAAGGCCCGGCATTTTGTGACATGCCGGACTTCAAGCGTCCAGCTTTGCTTGCCCGGTCTGCCAACGGCTCCCCCTTTGGGGGAGCTGTCGAGCAGAGCGAGACTGAGAGGGCCATCCTAACAATTATAGAGGTCTTACATATGGGCAAAGAAGCAAAAACCAACGCCATGCGCATTCTGGAGCGGGCCAAGGTGACCTACACCGCGCATGAATATCCCCACGAAGAGGGCGTGGCCGTGGACGGCGTGACTGTCGCCGCCAGCATCGGCGAAGACCCTGCCTGCGTCTACAAGACGCTGGTGACGCAGGGGAACAGCAAGAACTACTTCGTCTTCGTCATCCCGGTGGCGGCAGAGCTGGATCTGAAAGCCGCCGCCCGCAGCGTGGGCGAAAAGAGCGTGGCGATGATACACGTCGCTGACATCAACAAAGTCACCGGCTATGTCCGGGGCGGCTGCAGCCCGGTGGGCATGAAAAAGCAGTACACCACCGTCTTCGATGAGAGCGTACTGAGCCAGCCGAAGGTCTATGTTTCCGGCGGGCGCATCGGTACGCAGGTCTGCTGTGCTCCTGCTGACCTCATCAAGGCTGCACGGGCGACTACGGCGAAGATCATCTTCTGAAAGCCTCTCCCAAGGGGAGAACCTTTAAGAGGATATTTATTATAAAAAGATTTTCTGATAAGTCGTACTTAAAAAGAAAAACAGTGTCGAAACTGCACAAAATTTTTGAAAGTTTTTTGACAGCAGGGAACACAAGGGAAAATTTGTCCGAACGCTCTTTGCAAAGGCGTTTTTTTGCCGTATACTGTAGTCAGACGGCGGACGGAAGAGCGCATAAACTCTTTTTCAGCCGGAGAAGAACAGCGTGGACAACGAGGTTTGCGGAGGATGAGCAGAATGCGAAATGAGCTGCTGGGTACCATGTGCCGTCCCGGTACGGGAATGCATCAGGGGCTCCGTGTAACCTGCTGCGGGTTCAGTCTGTCCAGAATGAAATAAAAGGCCGTGGTGTAAGTGCATCACAGCCTTTTTTGTTTTTCGTCGCGGGAGATAGAGAAAGAGAGGTTGGATACAGATGATTCGTAAAGTGGCAGTCATTATGGGTTCGGACAGCGACTGGTCGGTGGTGAAAGGTGCCTGCGCCCAGCTCAAAGCGCTGGACATCCCCTTTGAGGCACATATCCTGTCGGCCCACCGCACCCCTGCCGAGGCAGCGGAGTTTGCAAAGAATGCCAGGGCCAACGGCTTCGGCGTCATCCTCTGCGCAGCAGGCATGGCGGCCCATCTGGCCGGTGCTTTTGCCGCAAACACCACCCTGCCGGTCATCGGCATCCCGATGAAGGGCGGCGCGATGGACGGCCTGGACGCTCTGCTGGCCACCGTCCAGATGCCCAGCGGCATCCCGGTGGCCACGGTGGCCCTGAACGGCGCGAAGAACGCCGCCTGGCTGGCTGCTGAGATCCTGGCCCTCGGCGATGAGGCACTGGCTGCAAAGCTGGATGCTGAGCGCGCCGCCATGGCCCGGCAGATCGCCGCCAAGGAAGAAAAACTGCAGAAAGAGATCGAGGAACTGTAATGTCTGATTTTGCATACCCGCTTCACGAAGAGTGCGGCGTTTTCGGCATCTATGACCGTGCCGGCACAGAGGACGTGGCCGCTGCCGCCTACTCGGCCCTGTACGCGCTGCAGCATCGCGGACAGGAGAGCTGCGGCATCGCCGTGAACGACGACGGCGTCATCAACGGCCACCGGGACCTCGGCCTTGTCAACGAAGTGTTCACCCCGGCGGTGCTGGGCTCGCTGGCAAAGCCCACGGCCCACATGGCTACCGGCCATGTCCGCTACGCCACCTCCGGCAGCCGCATCCGGGCCAACGCCCAGCCCATGATCGTCCGCCATGGCCGGGGTACCATGGCCCTCTGCCACAACGGCAATCTGACCAACGCTCTGGAGCTGCGCCGCCAGCTGGAAAACGAGGGTGCCATCTTCCATGGTTCCTCCGATACCGAGGTCATCTGCTACCTCGTTACCCGCAACCGCCTGCGGATGGGCAGCATCGAGATCGCCATCAGCAAGACGATGGACGTCCTCGAAGGTGCTTACAGCCTCGTGGTCATGTCGGCCACCAAGCTCATTGCCGCCCGTGATCCCCGCGGTTATCGCCCTCTCTGCATCGGCACCCTGCCGGGCGGCGGCTATGTCTTTGCCAGCGAGAGCTGTGCATTGGATGCCGTGGGCGCGACCCTGCTGCGGGACGTGGAGCCCGGCGAGATCGTCATCACCGACACCAAGACCGGTGAGCTGCGGAGCATCAAGGATCACTGCGGCCGCCCGGACACCCAGATGTGCGTGTTCGAGTTCATCTACTTCGCCCGCCCGGACAGCGTCATCGAGGGCAGCTCGGTGCATGAGGCCCGCAAGCAGGCTGGCCGCTTCCTGGCTCAGGAACACCCCGTGGAGGCCGATGTGGTCATCGGTGTGCCGGACTCCGGCCTCGACGCCGCCCTTGGCTACTCTCAGGAGAGCGGCATTCCCTACGGCATCGGCTTTATTAAAAATAAGTACATCGGCCGCACCTTTATCCAGGGCAGCCAGAAGCAGCGCGAGAACAGCGTCCGCATCAAGCTGAACGTCGTGACCAGCACCGTCAAGGGCAAGCGGGTCGTGCTGGTGGATGACTCCATCGTGCGCGGCACCACCTCTGCCCGCATCATCAAGCTGCTGCGGGACGCCGGAGCAAAGGAAGTCCACTTCCGCGTTTCGGCACCCCCCTTCAAATATCCCTGCTACTTTGGCACCGACATCCCCGACCAGAAGCTTCTGGTCGCTACCGGCCGCACGGTGGACCAGATCAACGAGATCATTGGCGCCGACACGCTGGGCTACCTCTCCACGGAGCACGTCGTCCAGCTGGCCCAGAACGCCAACTGCGGCTTCTGCACCGCCTGCTTCACCGGCAAATACGCCGTAAAGCCGGAAGAGGTGCTTTCCACCGATATTCATGAACGCCACCTGAATGACCGTCCCAAGGACGAGAAAAAGTTAGGAGAGTAACAATGGAAAAGAGCTATTCGGAAAGCTATGCAGCCGCAGGTGTGGACATCACCGCCGGCTATCGTTCGGTCGAACTCATGAAGCAGTATGTGGCCCGCACCATGAACGAGCACTGCATCGGTGGTCTGGGCGGCTTCGGCGGCCTGTTTGAGCTGGACTGCACCGGCTACAAGCACCCCGTCCTCATCTCCGGCACCGACGGCGTCGGCACCAAGCTGAAGATCGCCATGATCATGGACAAGCACGACACCATCGGCATCGACTGCGTGGCGATGTGCGTCAACGACGTCATCTGCGCCGGTGCAAAACCGCTGGTCTTCCTCGACTACATCGCCTGCGGCCGCAATATCCCCGAGAAGATCGCCGAGATCGTCAAGGGCGTGTCCGAGGGCTGCGTCCAGGCTGACTGCTCTCTGGTGGGCGGCGAGACCGCTGAGCACCCGGGCATGATGCCGGAGGACGAGTACGATCTGGCCGGTTTCACCGTGGGCGTTGTGGACAAGGAAAAGATCCTCAACAACGAGACCATGAAGCCCGGCGATGTCATCATCGCCCTGCCCTCCACCGGCGTCCATTCCAACGGTTTCTCGCTGGTGCGCAAAATTTTTGACATCGACGGCGACCCCGCCGTCCTGAAGACGGCCCCCGCAGAGCTGGGCGGCAAGACCCTCGGCGAGGCCCTGCTGGCCCCCACCAAGATCTACGTCAAGCCTGTGCTGAAAGTGCTGGAGGAAGTGGATGTCAAGGGCATCTCTCACATCACCGGCGGCGGCTTCTACGAGAATATCCCCCGCAGCCTGAAGAAGGGCTGCTGTGCCCGCATCAAGAAGGAGGACGTCCGTACCCCGGCCCTCTTCCACCTGATGCAGAAGACCGGCAGCATCTCTGAGCACGATATGTTCAACACCTTCAACATGGGCGTCGGCATGGTGCTGACCGTCCCCGCTGAGCAGGCCGACAAGGCACTGGAGATCCTCCATGCCAACGGCGAGCCCGAGGCTTACCGTCTGGGCGTCATCGCAGAAGGTGAGGGTGTCGAGCTGTGCTGAACATTGCAGTGTTAGTGTCCGGCGGCGGCACCAATTTGCAGGCGCTGCTGGACAGCGAGGCCCGGGGCGAGAACCCCGGCGGCAGGATCAGGCTTGTCGTGGCCTCCAAACCCGGCGTCTACGCGCTGGAACGCGCCGCCAATGCGGGCGTCGAGGGTGTGGTGGTCCGCCGGAAGGATTACGCTTCCAGTGAGGATTTTGACGCCGCACTGCTGAAAACGCTGAAAGAACATCACATTGACCTTGTGGTCCTGGCAGGCTTTTTGTCCGTGTTAGGCCCCAGCGTCATCGAGGCCTATCCCCGCCGCATCCTGAATATCCACCCCGCCCTCATCCCGTCCTTCTGCGGGCCGGGAATGTACGGCCTGCGCCCCCACGAGGCCGCGCTGGCCCGGGGCTGCAAGGTGACGGGCGCTACTGTCCACTTCGTCAATGAGGAGTGCGACGGCGGGCCTATCCTGCTGCAGAAGGCCGTGGACATCCTGCCCGGCGACACCCCCGAGGTGCTGCAGAAGCGTGTAATGGAGCAGGCTGAATGGAAGCTGCTGCCGAAGGCTGTGGCAATGGTTTGCAGCGGAGAGATAAAGTAAAAACTCCTTCCGTCACGCCTGACGGCGTGCCACCTCCCTCAAGGAGGGAGGCTTGAGGCTCCCTCTCCGAGGGGGCTGTCGCCGCAGGCGACTGGGGGAGTTCCGTAATAGGAGAATTTGACATGGAAAAAATCAACCTGAACGAATATCTGGCCGCGAACGAGTACCCCGGCCGCGGCATCGCGGTGGCAAAGGCTCCGGATGGCCGTCAGATGTTCATCGGCTATTTCATCATGGGCCGCAGCGAGAACAGCCGCAACCGCGTCTTCGACCCGGTGCCGGAGCGCGGCGGCATCTGCACCATGGCTGCCGACCCGGCCAAGCTCGAGGACCCCAGCCTCATCATCTATAACCCCGTGCTGACCCTCGGCAAGACCCATATCGTCACCAACGGCGACCAGACCGACACCATCTTTGACGAGATGAGCCGGGGCAAGAGTTTCGCCGACGCCCTGCGCACCCGCACCTTTGAGCCGGACGGTCCCAACTACACCCCCCGCATCTCCGCTGTGGTGTACGCCGACGGCAGCTACCAGATGAGCATCCTCAAGTCTGCCGACGGCAACGGTGAGAGCGTCCAGCGCTATTTCTTCGACTACCCCCAGCCCGTGGCCGGTGAAGGCCACTTCATCAGCACCTACAAGCACAACGGCAACCCCATCCCCAGCTTTGAGGGAGAGCCGCTCCGCTTCGCCTGCCCCCGCACCATCGGCGATTTCGCCCACGGCCTGTGGCAGAACCTGAACCCCGACAATAAAGTCAGCCTCTTCGCCCGGGTCATCGACCTGGAGACCGGCGAGAGCGGCGACATGATCTTCAACAAATACGACGCTGTGTGCAGCGACCTCGACGACCCTGAGGAGCCGGAGCTGCTGCCCGAAGAGCTGGAACTGCTCAAAAAGCTCGACGCCGAGGAAGAATAACCTAAGACACAAGGAGGATGCACCAATGAATGAACTCGCACTGAAGTACGGCTGCAACCCCAACCAGAAGCCCAGCCGCATCTATATGGAGGATGGCTCTGACCTGCCCGTCACCGTCCTGAACGGCAAGCCCGGCTACATCAATTTTCTGGATGCTCTGAACTCCATCCAGCTGGTGAAGGAGCTGAAGGAGGCCTGCGGCCTGCCCGCTGCCGCCTCCTTCAAGCACGTCTCCCCGGCCGGCGCAGCTCTCGGTCTGCCCCTGACCGATGTGGAGCGGAAGATGTACCACATCGCCCCGGACATGGAGCTTTCGCCGCTGGCCTGCGCTTATGCCCGCGCCCGCGGTGCGGACCGGATGTCCTCCTTCGGCGACTGGATCGCCCTCTCCGACGTCTGCGATGTGCCGACTGCAAAGCTCATCCAGCACGAAGTGTCTGACGGCATCATCGCCCCGGGCTATGAGCCGGAGGCACTGACCATCCTCGCCGGCAAGAAGAAGGGCAATTACAATGTGGTCGCCATCGACCCGGCCTATAAGCCGAACCCCGTGGAGCACAAGCAGGTCTACGGCATCACCTTCGAGCAGGGCCGCAACGAGCTGGCCATCAACGCCGACACCATGCTGACCAACTGGGTCACCGAGAACAAGACCGTGACCGAGGAGCAGAAGCGCGACCTCATCATTGCCCTCATCACCCTGAAATACACCCAGTCCAACAGCGTCTGCTACACCGCAGGCGGCCAGACCATCGGCGTGGGCGCCGGCCAGCAGAGCCGTATCCACTGCACCCGTCTGGCAGGCCAGAAGGCCGACAACTGGCAGCTGCGCCATATGCCGAAGGTGCTGGAGCTGCCCTTCCGCGACGATGTGGCAAAGCCCAACCGCGACAACGCCATTGATGTTTACATCGGCGACACCCCCGAGGACGTCATCGGTGACGACGTCTGGGCCGAGACCTTCACCCGTCAGCCCGAGCCGCTGACCGCTGAGGAAAAGAAAGAGTACCTGAGCCATGTCACCGGCGTCTGCCTCGGCTCGGATGCGTTCTTCCCCTTCGGCGACAACATCGAGCGCGCACGCCGTTCCGGCGTGACGGCCATCGTCCAGCCCGGCGGCTCCATCCGCGACCAGCAGGTCATCGACACCTGCAACAAGTACGGCATCGCAATGGCATTCTGCGGCATCCGGCTGTTCCATCACTAAAAAGAAAACCTCTCAGTCTCGCTTTGCTCGACAGCTCCCCTAGCGAGGGGAGCCTCTGGCGAAGAGATAAAGCTTTCCGAAATGCCAAAGCCTCCCCTCGGTAGGAGCAACAACGACGACCGCCGCCAGTGGCGGAAACAGGGAGTCGCTGTTGGGGCCGCGGCCAGCAAGACGCAAGCAAAGCGCTGCGGATGCTGGGTGCCGCAACCCGGGCAGTGGCACGGCGTCAGCCGTGACGGAGAGGTTGAGTTATGAGGTGCGTGAAAATGAGCAAGAAAATCTTAGTCGTTGGCGGCGGCGGACGCGAGCACGCCATCATCAAGGCATTGAAGAAGAGTCCCGACTGCGGCGAAGTCTGGTGTGCGCCCGGCAACGGCGGCATCGGCTATGACGCCCACTGCGTCAACATCAAGGCCACCGACGTGGAAACGATGGTCGGCTTTGCGGAGACGGAAAAGTTTGACTACGTCGTGGTGGCTCAGGACGACCCGCTGGCACTGGGTATGGTGGATGCGCTGGCGGCAGTCGGCATCCCGGCTTTCGGCCCGGACAAGGCCGCTGCCCGCATCGAGGCTTCCAAGGTCTTTTCGAAAGACCTCATGAAGAAGTACGGCATCCCCACCGCAAAGTATGAGACCTTCGACGACCCCGCCAAGGTCATGGAGTATATCAAGGCTGAGGGCAAATACCCCGTGGTCATCAAGGCCGACGGCCTTGCGCTGGGCAAGGGCGTGCTCATCTGCGAGAACGAAGAGCAGGCCGCCGAGGGCGTCAAGGAGATCATGCTGGACAAGAAGTTCGGCGCTTCCGGCAACCATGTCGTGGTGGAAGAGTTCCTCACCGGCCCTGAGGTCAGTGTGCTGAGCTTCACCGACGGTAAGGTGGTCAAGCCCATGGTCTCCTCCATGGACCACAAGCGGGCCAACGACCACGACACCGGCCTGAACACCGGCGGCATGGGTACCGTCGCGCCGAACCCCTATTACACTCCGGCCATCGCTGCCGAGTGCATGGAGAAAATTTTCCTGCCCACCATCAAGGCCATGAACGCCGAGGGCTGCCCCTTCAAGGGCTGCCTCTACTTCGGCCTGATGCTCACCCCGGACGGCCCGAAGGTCATCGAGTACAACTGCCGCTTCGGCGACCCTGAGACTCAGGTGGTGCTGCCCCTGCTGGAAAGCGACCTGCTCAAGGTCATGACCGCCTGCACCGAAGGAACGCTGGCCGACACCGAGGTCAGGTTCTCCGACGGCGCTGCTGCCTGCGTCATCCTCGCTTCCGGCGGCTACCCGGTGGCCTACGAGAAGGGCAAGCCCATCACCGGTCTGGTGGACGGCCAGCTGCCCGATGAGCCGGACGTCACGGTCTACCACTCCGGCACGGCCATCACCGAGGACGGCCAGCTCGTCACCAACGGCGGCCGTGTGCTGGGTGTGACGGCCACTGCGCCCGGCCTGCCCCGCGCCATCTCCATCGCCTACGAGGCGGCGGAGCACATCCACTTCGACAAGCTGCACAAGCGCACCGACATCGGGATGCGGGCGCTGAAAGCGCTGGCAGAAGAATAACCTCTCAGTCTGCTTCGCAGACAGCTCCCCTACCGAGGGGAGCCTCTGGCGAA
>OIGI01000414.1_pt1 | contig 10347 bp, 11 predicted proteins | sample 1582291 | NCBI WGS metagenome assembly OIGI01 (sample SAMN02674607, study PRJEB24791) | human gut metagenome, SKBSTL069 | isolation source: stool | host: Homo sapiens | place: USA | reverse complement strand
TTTTGACATCAAAAGAGAACAATTAGCCTTAATGAAAAAGCGCTCTGCCCCGCGCCACCGGCGCGACAACCATTTCTGGTTCTCTTTTCGCACGCAAAAGAGAACTAACCGTCCTCTTCCACTCGCCGAATCGCTTCTTTAATAACCGGATATGCAAACCCCCGCCGGGCCAGCGCAGCCACCACAAGGTCTTTCCGCCCTGCGGCCAGCTTGCCGCGGTACCGCCCTTCCACGAGGGCGGCGGCGGCTTCCAGCTCCGGGTCTCCGCCCGCTTCGTCCGAGGCGTAGGCCTCTTCCAGCGCAGCCGAGATCTGCTGGGCGTCCAGCCCCTTCTGCCGCAGATCCTGCGCGGCAGCGCGGCGGCTCTTGCGGGCGGCCAGCAGGCCGTGCGCCCGGGTCCGGGCGTAGCGCTCGTCGTCCACATACTGCCGCTCCACCATCTCCGCCACCACAGCGGCGGCGGTAGGCTGGGTAAACTTCCGCCCCAAGCGCTCATAGAGCTGCCCGGAGGAAAGCTCCTGCCCGGCCAGAAGCTCCATGGCCCGGGCGCGGGCCTTGGCGGCGTCGGTGGACTTTTCTTCTTCGGCCAGCGGACGGCCTCTTCTCGAAAAGGACATTTAGTCCTCCACCATGATGTCCAGCTCGCTCTCGCTGCTGCGGGCCGGGGCCTTGACGACAGGCTCCTTGGAGGCAGAAGCGGTCTCGCCGCCCTCTTCCTTCTCTGCCGCAGCGGCAGCAGCTTTGCCCGCCGGGCGGCGGGTGGCGTAGAGCTTGTCCGCGTTGGCGCGGATCTGGCCCTCGATGTCGTTGGCGATCTCGGGGTTGTCCTTGAGGAACTGCTTGGCGTTGTCACGGCCCTGACCCAGACGGATGTCGCCGTAGTTGAACCATGCGCCGCTCTTCTGGACGATGCCCAGCTTGACACCCACGTCGATGAGCTCGCTCATCTTGGAGATGCCCTCACCGAACATGATGTCAAATTCAGCCTCACGGAACGGAGGAGCCACCTTGTTCTTGACGATCTTGGCGCGGGTGTGGTTGCCGATGAACTGGCCGGAAGAGTCCTTCAGGCCCTCGACGCGGCGGATGTCGATGCGGACAGAGGAATAATACTTCAGGGCGCGGCCGCCGGTGGTAACTTCGGGGTTGCCGTAGACGATGCCCACCTTCTCACGCAGCTGGTTGATGAAGACACAGACCGTGTTGGTCTTGCCGATGACGCTGGTCAGCTTGCGCATAGCCTGACTCATCAGACGGGCCTGCAGGCCGACGTGGCTGTCACCCATCTCGCCCTCGATCTCGGCACGAGGCACCATAGCAGCGACGGAGTCCACGACGATGGCGTCGATGGCACCGGAGCGCACCAGCGCCTCGCAGATCTCCATGGCCTGCTCGCCGGTATCCGGCTGGCTGACCAGCAGCTCGTCGATGTTCACGCCCAGTGCGGAGGCATAGGCCGGGTCGAGGGCGTGCTCGACGTCGATGAAGGCCACCTCGCCGCCCTTTTTCTGGGCCTCGGCGAGGATGTGGAGGGCCAGCGTGGTCTTACCGCTGGATTCCGGTCCGAACACCTCGATGATACGGCCGCGCGGCACACCGCCCACGCCCAGCGCCAGGTCGAGGCCGAGGCTGCCGGTAGAGATGGCGTCCACCTGCATGGCGGTGTTATCGCCCAGCTTCATGATGGCGCCCTTGCCGAACTGCTTTTCGATCTGGGCCAGCGCAGTTGCCAGCGCATCCTTCTTTGCACCCGGCTCCGTCTTCTGGGTGGCGGGGGCGACATTGTTGTTCTGATTCTTTGCCATAGCGTGCTGCTCCTTTATCACATGGCCTGCGGGGTGCAGGCGGTACGATACCGATTCTTTCCTCTATAGTATATCACAGATTTCAAATATATACAACAGATAGTTGTATATATTTTCACTTTTTCTCCCGCTTATTGGGGTCTCCGGGCCGTCACGCAGCGGTCGTTGCCGCCGAAGTCCTTCCGGCAGGCGATGTCCGCCCAGCCGTTTGCTTCCAGCAGGGCGGTCACGGCCTCCCGCTGCTGCCAGCCGATCTCCAGCGCCAGCGCACCGCCGGGGCGCAGAGCTTTCTGGTAGTGTTCCGCGATGGCCTTATAAAATACGAGACCGTCTTCCCCGGCTTCCAGCGCCATGGCCGGCTCTTTGGCCACTTCGGGCTGCAATTCGCCCATCTCCTGCGCTGTCAGGTAGGGCGGGTTCGAGACGATGAGGTCGAGCTGACCCTCGGGCAGGGTCTCCCAGTAGGTGAAGAGGTCACCCTCCACCGGCTCTGCGGCGCGGGTAGGCTTCATGCCCCAGTCGAAGGCCGGCTCTTCAAAAGGCGAGGCATCCAGTACGTTTTCGGTGCTGCCGCCCCGGCCTTTCAGGGCCAGACGGGTATTTTTCTCGAGATAGACGTAGGCTTCCGGGCTCTTTTCCACGCAGACGACCTGTGCCGCCGGGCAGAGCCGCTTGACGCCAAGACCCAGACAGCCGGTACCGGCGCAGAGGTCCAGCACCCGGGGCGCTTCCACGTCCGCCAGCATCTCGGCAGCCGTCTCAGCTACCACCTCGGTATCAGCACGGGGGCAGAGCACGCCCGGCCCCACGGCCAGTTCAAAGTCGAGGAAAGGCCAGCTGCCGCAGAGGTATTGCAGCGGCTCCCGGGCCGCACGGCGAACGGTAAGTTCTTCGAGCTTTGCCGCTTCGGCGGCATCCAATGGACGGTCAGAAAGGCGGACGTCCCGGCCTGTCGCCAGCCGGAACAGCCCCCGGGCGTCGAAATCTGCGTCCGGACAGCCCGCCGCCGTCAGCCGCGCTTCCACCTCTTTGACCGCTGCCCGGGGCAGCATCCCTTCGCTCACCATTTGCCGTCCTCCGGGTCTTCGGGCAGCACCGGCGTCACGGCGGCGATGGCCACCTCGATCATGCTGTCGTCGGGTTCAAAGACCGTCAGCCTCTGCACCCAGAGGCCGGGCTGGCGGATGATGCGGGTAGCGATGTTGTCCGAGCGGCCGCACCACTTGAGCAGCTCGTAGCTGATGCCCATGACCACCGGCAGGAGCAGCAGCTTGAAGACCACACGGAGGCTGGTGCTGCTCCAGGGCAGCACGCTGTAGAGGAAAACACTGACGATGACCACCAGAATGAGGAAGCTGGTGCCGCAGCGGGGGTGGAAGCGGGTGTACTTGCGCACGTTCTCCACGGTCAGCGGGTCGCCCGCCTCGTAGCAGGCAATGGTCTTGTGCTCTGCGCCGTGATACTCGAAAACGCGGTGGATCTCCTTCATTTTGGAGATGGCCACCATGTAGCTGAGGAAGATGGCCACTTTCAGCACCGCCTCGAGGATGACTCTCGGCCAGCGGGTCAGGGTGACCACCTTGCCGAGGCCGCCCACCAGCACCGTCGGCAGAACGGTGAACAGCAGGATAGCGAACAGGCCGCCCACGAGGGCCGCACCGGCCATCAGGATGTCCTCGGCCTTCTTGCCCAGATGGTCGCCCACCCATTTTTCAAAGGCAGACTCTTCCTCTTCGGCGTCGTATTCGTCGCCCATGCTCACCTGGGCAGAGTACATCATGTAGTGGTAGCCGGTGATAAGGCTCTCGATCATCGAGATAGCTCCCCGCACGAGAGGGATCTTGGCCCAGATGCCGTGTTTCGGGGTGTCGTCTATCTTCGTTTCGATGGTGCCGTCGGGCTTGCGCACAGCGCAGCAGATGTGCTCCGGGCCGCGCATCATGATGCCTTCCATCAGGGCCTGACCGCCCACACTGGTCTTGAAGCATTCCTTCTTGGGTTCGTGATTCATAAAATGGATTTCTCCTGTCCGTTTTTTGACCTTTATTCTATCATATAAATGTGACAAAATCTTATTTTTTATAAAGCGGCAGCCCCAGAGTGACCACCGTACCCCGGCCCAGAGTGCTCTTGATGTCCATCGTGCCGTCGAGGGCGGTCATGATGGAGTCCACCAGCGCCAGACCGATGCCGCTGCCGCGCACCGAGTTGCTGCCCTTGTAGAACTTGGTCTTGACGTTCTCGAGGTCTTCGGGCGGGATGCCGCGGCCCTGGTCGATCAATTCGATAAAGGCTTTGTACTCGCCTGCCCAGAGCTTGACTGTGATGCGCCCGCCGGGGGCGGAATACTTGATGGCGTTGTCCAGGATGTTGATGAACACCTGCCGCAGACGGTCGGGGTCGGCGTAGACCGGGATCATCTCCTCCGGCTCATTGTACACCAGCACAAGCCCCTCCCGCTGGATGCGGGCCTCGCAGAAAAGCACCGCATCGGTCAGCTCGGCCACAAGGTCGAGGGGGCGGCAGGTCATCTTGAGACGGCCATTCTGCAGGCGGCTGAAATCCAGCAGCTCCTCCACCATGTTGTAGAGGCGGGCCGTCTCGTTGTTGATGATCTCGAGGCCCTTGCGGTAGTTCTCGTCGGAGGGGTCGTCCAGCGTGCGCAGCGTCTCCACCCAGCCCCGGATGGAGGTGAGGGGGGTGCGCAGCTCGTGGGAGACGGAGCTGATGAACTCGTTTTTCATCTTTTCCGTCTCTTCGAGGCCCTCGGCCATCCGGTTGATGGTGCCGCGCAGGCGGTCCACCTCATCCCGCTCGTCGCCGGTGACGGGCAGACGGACGTCCAGCTCACCCCGGGCGATGCCGGCGGCGGTGCGCTCCACCTGTCCCAGCGGCACCACGATGCTCCGCACGAAGTACAGGCCCGACATGATGGTAAAGGCCAGCACCGCCGCACCCATGATGAGGGCCACCACTACGGTGCGTTTGAGCTGTTCTTCCACCAGCGTCAGACTGGTGACGAGACGCATGGCGGCCACATCTTCGGCTGCATAGGGTACGAGACAGCAGGCCGCCATGACCATCTCTCCGCTCTGGGTGCGGTAGATGGCGATGCCCTGCCCGTCCACGGCGTCCTGCGCCTGCTCAAAGTCGGTGTGGGTGACGATGCCCTCGGCGTCGGTGCCGCTGGACGAGGCGATAACGCCGCCGTAGCTGTCCAGCAGCATGAACTCATATTTGTCCTTATCGGAGAACTGCTCCACCATCCGGCGCAGAGCCACGCTGCGGCTGGCGGCGGTCTTCTGGCTCGTTTCGCCGGTGTACATTTTGAGCTGGCCGGTAATGGACGAAAAGCGGCGGTACATGGTCTGCTGGACGCCGTTGTAGTAGCTGCGGGTGGCGCTGTAGAGGAACATGACCTCCACCAGCAGCACCAGCAGTACCGTAATGAGCAGACTGCCCCGCAGCCATCGCCGGGTGATACCGCTTCGCATGTCACTCCTCCCACCGATAACCGTATCCCCACACGGTGAGGATATGTGCCGGATGGCTGGGCTCATCCTCCACCTTCATCCGCAGACGGCGGATGTTCACATCCACGATCTTGACGTCGCCGAAGTAGTTTTCACCCCAGACACCTTTGAGGATGCGCTCGCGCACCAGCGCCACACCGGGGTTGCGGAAGAACAGCTCCATGATCTGGAACTCCACCTGAGTCAGCTCGATGGGCTTGCCCGCCTTGAGCAGGACGCGGCGGTTCTCGTCCAGCACGAAACTGCCGCTCACCAGTGAGGCCGGAGCCTGCTCCCCTGCCTCGGCGCTGGCCGAACGGCCCACGCGGCGGCAGAGCGCCTCCACACGGGCCAGCAGCTCACTGACGCTGAAGGGCTTGGTCATATAGTCGTCGGCACCGATGGACAGGCCGCGAATTTTATCCTGCTCCTGTCCCTTGGCACTCAGGATGATGATGCCGATCTTCTGGTCGGTGCGGCGGATGGTCTCGCAGAGCGAGAAGCCATTCATGCCCGGCAGCATCACGTCCAGGATGGCCGCGTCACAGCCCGGGCGCTGCTCCAGAAGAGGCAGGGCCGCTTCGGCGCTGTCTGCCTCCACAGCCTCCATCCCGGCCAGACGCAGGTTCAGCGCTATCATCTCGCGAATACTGGCCTCATCTTCCACTACCAGAACCTTGACCATTTATCGTTCCTCCGTTTCTATCCGGTTTGCCTTATGCGCAAGGCCCGGCATGTTACGAAAAATCATTTTTATTCAGTCCGCTCAGACTCACCCTGCCTGCCAATGGCTCTCCCCTTGGGAGCAACGGCGACGACCGCCGCCAGTGGCGGAAACAGGGAGGAACTGTTGGGGCAGCGGCCAGCAGGATGCGAGCGAGAGCGAAGCAGATGCTGGGAGCCGCAACCCGACCTTGGCGCGAAGCGCCTGAGAGGGCTAATTCAGCCGGTACAGCGACCGGGAGAGCCGGTAATCCGGGTCCTCGATCGTCACATCCGGGCCGAGCTTTGCCTGCATCTGGCGGGACGCCACCACACCAAGGCGGGTCCATCCCACAGCGTTCTCGCTGGACGAAGCCAGCCGCAGGGTAAGCACCAGCTTGTTCTCGTCTACCGTCCGCAGCTCCACGGCGTCTTCCTCGTCCGTGCTGTCCGTCAGCATCAGGTTGCCCTCCCACTCGATGGGCAGGGCGATATAGCAGCCGGTCTCCTCATCCAGCAGGCCGAAACTCTTTTCCGGCGCTGACGCCGTGTAGTCCATCCAGACGATAAAATCCATCCGTCGGCTCTGGCTCATGTTCAGCAGACCCGCTTCGTCGGGCTGGGTCGGGATCTCCACGGTGCCGTCGCCGTCCAGATCGCGGCTCACGAGGCTTGGGACATTGCGCAGCGAGGCATTGTACAGCTCCTCGCTGGCGATTTGAGAGGCCGGCACCATCTGCTGGCTCTCATCGTCGAACCGCAGCAGCACCGAGGCCAGATTATTGCCCGAGATGCCCGTCCAGCCGTCCAGCACCAGATAGTGCTTTCCGTCCGCGCCGAGGCCCGCCGCCACCGAGGCGCAGCCCGAGAACTTATCGCCCGACAGTGCCATAACGGCCACCTGCTGGAAGCTTCCGTCCTTATCGACGGTCAGCAGCTCGATCTGGACGCCGCTGTCTTCCAGCGTGGACATCAGGATAAGGTCTTCGCTGCCTCCGCCGGTGATGTCCTCCACGAGGTACTGCTCATAGGCCTGCTCGAGGATGGCCGACACCTCGCCGTTCTCGTAGGAGTAAACGGCCAGATAGTGGTCATCCTGCGAAGCCGCATAGCCCACGACGAGCTGGGCCGTGCCGCCCGCCTGAAGCTGCGCCAGCCGGACATTGTCCACCGAGTCGGCCAGGCCCTCTACGGTCTGGCTCACCTGCCAGGCACCCCCGCTGTTCTTGCGTAAGAATGCAACGCATACATTGGAGGTGAGGGCCGTGGTGTAGAACACCGCTGCGTCCTGTTCGCCGTCGCCGTCGAAATCCTGCAGCACAAAGGGCGACAGCAGGTCGCCCTGCAGCGGATATTTCAGCTGGGCGCTCTCCCCCAGCCAGTCGTTCAGGGCGGTCTGCAATGCGCCGTAATCGCCCGCAAGGCGGGGCGCACGCAGCAGTTCCTCCACCTGCACCGTCTCTTCCGGCATGGGGATGCTGCACCCGGTCAGCAGCAGGCAGAACGCCACGCACAGCGCAGCCGCCCGCAGCCATCCTTTGATTTTCAACATGTTCCCTCCTGCTCGTGGAAATCTGCATACCATAACAGTATCAGTATATCACGCAAGGAGGGCTCTGCCAAGCGGCGAAAACAGAAAAAGCCCTCTCCCGGACGGGAAAGGGCTTTTTGATACTGATTTATTCAGTCAGAGTCGATCAGACGAGCTCCAGAACTGCCATCTCAGCAGCGTCGCCGCGGCGAGCGCCGATCTTGATGATGCGGGTGTAGCCGCCGTTGCGGTCAGCGTACTTGGGGCTGATCTCATCAAACAGCTTCTTTGCAACATCTTCCTTGGTGATGTAGGCGTAGACCTGACGCTTGGTGTGCAGGTCGCTGGCCTTACCCAGGGTGATCATCTTCTCGGCCATGGAACGAACGTCCTTGGCGCGAGTGACAGTGGTCTCAATCTTGCCATTCTCTAACAGGTAGGTAACCATAGCGCGCATCATAGCGTTGCGGCTGTCGCTGGTTCTACCGAGCTTTCTGGTACCGGGCATCCCGTTTCACTCCTTAACTTTAATATTACTCATCGTCTGTGTTCAGCTTGAAGCCGAGAGAGTCCAGCTTCGCCATGACTTCCTCGAGGCTCTTGCGGCCGAGGTTACGAACCTTCATCATTTCGTCCTCGCTCTTGCTGACCAGATCCTCCACCGTGTTGATGCCGGCGCGCTTGAGGCAGTTGAAGGAACGGACGCTCAGATCCAGCTCTTCGATGGTCATCTCCAGAGCCTTCTCCTTATCGTCGTTGGTCTTCTCCACCATGATCTCAGCGCCAGCGGCCTCGTCGGACAGGTTGACGAACAGGTTCAGGTGCTCGGTCAGCACACGGGCAGCCAGAGAAACGGCCTCCTGTGCATTGATCGTGCCATCCGTCCAAACCTCAATGGTCAGCTTGTCGTAGTCGATGGCCTGGCCAACACGGGTGCTCTCGACATTATAATTCACCTTGAGCACGGGGGTGTAAATGCTATCAACGGGAAGAGTGTTGATGTCATTCTTCTCGATGATGGCCTGCTTGTTGCGCTCAGCGGGCACATAGCCGCGACCCTTATCGAAGGTCAGCTCCATGACGAGCTTGCCGCCCTCGCCCAGGGTTGCGATGTGCCACTCAGGGTTCAGGATCTCAATATCATCGCCCTGCTTGATGTTGTCGGCGGTGACCTCACAGGGGCCAACTGCCTCAACACGCACTGTCTTCGGACCGTCGGTGTACAGCTTTGCAGCGATACCCTTCAGGTTCAGGACAATCTCGGTAACGTCTTCCTTGACGCCCTCAATGGTGGAGAACTCGTGAACCACGCCGTCGATCTTGACGCTGGTCACGGCGACACCGGGCAGAGAGGAAAGAAGCACACGACGCAGGCTGTTGCCCAGTGTGATGCCAAAGCCACGCTCCAGAGGCTCTGCCACGAACTTGCCGTAGCGGCCGTCGGGAGACAGGCTTGCCGTTTCGATTTTGGGACGTTCAATCTCCATCATATCTATGCCCTCCTTGTCAAACCGATGTTGCCATCGGCCCATTATTAAATTCTTTCAAAGAAAAGAATGTGAAAACCGGCCATCCACACGGAAGGCCAGGCCTTCTTAATGGATTACTTGGAGTACAGCTCGACGATGAGGTGCTCTGCAACTTCGTAGTCGATGTCGCTGCGCTCGGGGAGCTTGTTGACGACGCCCTTCAGGGTGCCAGCCTCGCGGTCCAGCCAGGAGGGCAGAGCCACGACGGGAGCCTCGGCACCGGTCAGCTTTGCAAACTTTGCAGAGCTGCGGCTGGACTCGCGCACTTCGATCACATCGCCGGCCTTCACCTGGTAAGAGGGGATGTTGACCTTCTTGCCGTTGACGGTGAAGTGAGCGTGAGAGACCAGCTGACGAGCGTCGCGGCGAGTCTGAGCAAAGCCCAGACGGAACACGACGTTGTCCAGACGGCGCTCCATGAGCTGGAGCAGGTTCTCACCGGTCTTGCCAGGCATAGCCTCAGCCTTCAGGTAAGCGTTGTGGAACTGCTTCTCCAGAACGCCGTAGATGAACTTGACCTTCTGCTTCTCCTTCAGCTGAGTAGCGTACTCAGACTGCTTCTTGCGCATGTTGCCATTGGAGTTGCGGGTAGTATTCTTCTTTGCATAGCCCATGACCGCAGGAGAAATGCCCAGGGCCTTGCAACGCTTTGCGATAGGCTGCGTATTCTTTGCCATAATTCAGTTTCCTCCTTCGATCAGACACGACGGCGCTTCGGGGGACGGCAGCCGTTGTGGGGGATGGGAGTCACGTCCTTGATCAGGGTGACTTCCAGACCGGTAGCCTGCAGCGCACGGATAGCGGACTCACGGCCAGCGCCGGGGCCCTTGACGTAAACTTCAACAGTCTTCATGCCGTGCTCGATAGCAGTCTTAGCTGCGGTCTCGGCAGCGGACTGAGCTGCGAACGGGGTGCTCTTGCGGCTGCCACGGAAGTTCAGGGAGCCGGAGGAGCACCAAGACACTGCATTACCCTGCAGGTCGGTGATAGTAACGACAGTATTGTTGAAGGTAGACTGGATGTGAGCCTGACCAGCAGCAATGTTCTTGCGCTCTTTCCGCTTCATGCGGACATTTGCGCCCTTCTTGGCGTTATTTGCACTTGCCATTTCTCAAATCCTCCTTACTTCTTCTTGTTTGCGACAGTGCGCTTGGGACCCTTGCAGGTACGAGCATTGGTCTTGGTGCGCTGGCCGCGGCAGGGCAGATTCTTGCGATGGCGGGTGCCACGGAAGGACTGGATCTCAACCAGGCGCTTGATGTCCAGAG
>OIGI01000386.1_pt1 | contig 10954 bp, 5 predicted proteins | sample 1582291 | NCBI WGS metagenome assembly OIGI01 (sample SAMN02674607, study PRJEB24791) | human gut metagenome, SKBSTL069 | isolation source: stool | host: Homo sapiens | place: USA | reverse complement strand
AGACGTGTGCTCTTCCGATCTTACAATGAAAATGAGAAACACTCTCAACAAAGAAGTACAAAAAGCACAAGAAAACGAAAACGTAGAAAAAGAAAGGAGACCTCTACCATGAGGAAGAACAACGCATTCCGCCGGGCAGCAGCTCTGATGGCGGCGCTGAGCATCACAGTGTCTCTGGCGGCTCCGGCCTTTGCAGGGACCTACTATATCGACGACGGCGACATTATCATCACCAAAGATGAGAATGGCAGACAGACCGTCAAACGGAGCGAAAGTGACACAAGTGAGATTGAGGACAATGGTGAGATCATCATCACCACCCGTGAGCAGACCATCACCACGCAGGAGAGCGACCTGGAGGGCCCCGCAGCAGAGGACACCGGCTTTGGCCCTGTGGTAGAGGAAAACTACCAGCCTGCCCAGCCGGAGGATGCTGAGGAGCCGAAGGATGCCGACCGGCCGGAGGATGCTGAGGAGCCGAAGGACGCCGACCAGCCGGAGAGCGCCGAGGAACCGAAAAGCGCCGACCGGCAGGAGAGCGCTGAGGAGCAGGAAAGTGCCGGGCCCCAGCCCCAGCAGGCAGCCCCGGCTGCTGCTCCTGCAGCCTCTACCCCGGTGAACAAAAAGGAAAATGGCTTTTGGGGCAACACCATTACGGTGATCAACAACTTTGCCAATAAGGCGCTGAAGCTCACCCTGAAAGACGTGAAGATCGATGTGAGCCACACCGGAACAGAGAACTATATTAACCCTGAAGCAGGAAAGGCTGCCCTGAGCGTTCAGGGAGATGGCAATGTGGAGATCGAGCTGGACGGGAAGAACGAGCTGAAAAGCGGCCACTTCAGGGCGGGCCTTGAAAAAATCATCTCTGCAGGCACGCTGACCCTGAAGGACGATAACCAAAAAGCCGGCAGCCTGACGGCCACCGGAGGCTCCTATAGTGCGGGCATCGGCGGCAGTTACTGGGGCAGCGGCGAAAACATCACCATCAACGGCGGCACGGTGACTGCTACCGGTAGCTACTATGGTGCGGGCATCGGCGGCGGTGAGAATGGCAGCGGCAAAAACATCACCATCAACGGCGGCACGGTGAACGCTAAGGGTGGTTCGCAAGGTGCGGGCATCGGCGGCGGTAGCGACGGCAGCGGCGAAAACATTACCATCAACAGCGGCACGGTGACTGCTGCCGGAGGCTCCTATGGTGCCGGCATCGGCGGCGGTTACTGGGGCGACTACAAAAGCGGCAACGGCGGCAAAGACATCACCATCAACGGCGGCACGGTGAACGCTACCGGAGGCTACTTGGGTGCTGGCATCGGCGGCGGCGGTATCGGCATGTACGACGGCTATACCAACGGCGAAAACATCACCATCAACGGCGGCACGGTGACCGCTACCGGAGGCGACCGTGGCGCTGGCATCGGCGGCGGCAGCGGCAGCGTCAGCATCGGCAGCGGTGGTGGCGGCTATGGCAGCGGCAAAGACATCACCATCAATGGCGGCACGGTGATTGCTGCCGGTGGCAAAGAGGCTGCTGGCATCGGCGGCGGTGATAGTGGCAGCAGCGAAAACATCACCATCACCGGAGGCACGGTGACTGTTAAGGGAGGCGAATTTGGTGCCGGTATCGGCGGCGGTCGCGACGGCAGCGGCGAAACCATCACCATCAACGACGGCACGGTGACCGCTGCCGGAGGCTCGCTTGGTGCCGGCATCGGCGGCGGTGAGAGTGGCAGCGGCAGCAATGTCACCGTGAGCGGAGCCGCTCAGGTGACAGCGACCGCCGGCAAGAGCAATGGCTCCTACGGTGCCGGTGCTACCATCGGTAACGGCGGCAGTAAGACGCCGGATGGACCTGTCGACGGCAAGGAGATCCAGGCAGACATCAGCCACCTGACCACCGGCTACATCCACCACATCATCTACAACCCGGACCTGGACTCGGACGGCAAACCGGACGGCATCCTGAAGGAGTGGTGGGAGCCGGAGCGCCCCCAGCCCAACCCGGAGGACCCGAATGCCCCGGCAGAAGAGAGCAATGAGGTGGACCTGGGGACCCCCTGGCTCCATGTGGAGACGCTGGAGGGTGTCCTCCTGCCTTTTAACGCCCAGCAGCAGGGCAGCACCCTGCGGGTGACGACCGACAATCTGGCCGCCCGGCTCCACGGCACCCGGCAGGCGCTGGAAGCCCTGCGGGAGCAGGGGGTGGAGCAGATCCAGTTTGTCACCACCCTCAAGACGACCACCCTGTCGGTGGAAGACCTGCTGGCAGAGGGTGGCAGCTGGTTTGCCCTGGAGCACGACGGCCTTGTGAGCCGACGGCTGAGCGCAGCTCAGGCCGAGAGCCTGAAGTGCCAGATGCGCTAAAAAAATACAGACCCCTTTACAGGGGCCGCCTTGGGAAATCACCCGGGGCGGCCCCTTTTTTGTATAATGAAAACCACTCGCTAGGCGAGTGGTTCAGTAAAAGACTTCTTATGAAACCCCCCCGGCTCCGCCGGGGGATATTTATTGTTCCCCATGGAACATCATTCAAAATAATCGGCGTATTCCTCGGTGAGCTTACTGCCCAGACGGCGGATGCCGCCGTAAAGGTGGCGTTCCACCAGCGGTTCAAAGGCCGCGAGGTCGCACCGCTCGATGGCGTCGATGAGATTGTGGTGGTCGGCCACCACCTCGGCGAGCCCGCCGGTGGTCAGAGTGTCCAGCATCCGGAAGCGGCTGTAGTCGGCGTGGGCGTTCTGCAACGTGCGCCAGAGATACATCTTGCCCATGGCGGAGAACCACGTCTCGTGGAGCCGGGTATCGGCCTCATAAAGGCGGTTGAAGTCCAGCGTTTCGGCCTTGGCCAGCTCGTCGTAGGCGGCGGCACGCTGGCGGATGAGGGCGCGGTGCTCCGGTGTGCAGTGGGGCGCAAAGTCCCGCAGGACCCGGGCCTCCACCGCGATGCGCTCATAGATCAGTTCGTCCACGATGTCCCGGTTCAGCCGGGTGACGGTGGTGCCTTTGTACGGCACGATCTTCACCAGCCCGTTCTCCTGCAGCCGCTGCAGCACCACCCGGATGAGGGAGCGGGGCGCGCCGAAGCGGGTGCAGAGCGGGTTTTCGCTCAGCGAACAGCCGGGCCGGAGGGTCAGATCGATGATCTCCCGCTCGAGGACGGCGTATATTTCAGAATCTGTTTTATACTGTTGTTCCATTGTCGTTTTCCTGTCTGATGCCCCAAGCGGGCCATGTCCCGGGGACCGGGAGGCGGAAGTCCATTTCCTTTCCGGTGTCGGGATGGATGAAGCGGAGCCGTGCGCTCTGGAGCGCAATGTCTCCCTTGATGCGGCTGCCGTATTTGCCGTCGCCCCAGAGCGGGTGGCGGCGGGACGCGAACTGCACCCGTATCTGGTGGGTGCGCCCGGTGTGGAGGGTGATGTCCGCAAGGCTGGCGCTGCCGTCCGGGGCGGAGGCAGAAATGCGATATTCCAGCACAGCCTCCTTCACGCCCTTGCGCGGACGGCTCACCGGAAAAACACGGCCTTTCCGGCTGTCCTTGAATAAGTAGTCCCGCAGGACGCCTTCGGCGGGCAGCTTCTCGTCCGGCCCGCCTGCGATGAGGGCGCGGTATTGTTTCACGAAAGGCGGCGCGTCCGGTGTGCCGGCGTCAGGCTCGGCCCGGCCATCCTGTTCGGCATAAACCTGCTGGCTCTGTGTCACCTGCCGGCTGAGGGCGGCGGCTGCCTGCGGGGTCTTCGCATAGACCATCAGACCCGACACGCCGGTGTCCAGCCGGTGGATGACGCCCACATAGGCGTTGGGCCTGCCCCAGAGCTTCCGAAGGGCGGCGGGTACGCCGTCCTCGCTGGAAAGCCCGGCGGGCTTGTCCAGAACCACGAGGGCTGTATCTTCGTAGAGTATCACAGCCTGCCCTCGTCCACCAGTGCCTTGAGCTTGAGCACGCCCGCGATGGTCTTGCCGTCCTTTATTTCGCCGCTCATGACCATCTCGTAGGCTTTTACCAGCGGGATGCGGTCGGGCGTCAGGAACTCATCGTCGTCCAGATGCATCTGGGTGGTGTGCAGGCCGGTGGCCACCCACATATAGATGATCTCGGTGTCATAGCCCACTGTGGGGTAGAACTCGCCCAGCGGGGTGTAGTGGTCGGCGGTCAGGCCGCACTCTTCGCCCAGCTCCCGCTTGGCGGCTTCGAAGGGGTCTTCGCCCTTTTCCAGCTTGCCGGCGGGCAGCTCCCACAGCTCCTGCTGCATGGCGTAGCGGAACTGGCGCACCATGCAGAGGGTGCCGTCCTCAAAATACGGTACGATGCAGGCCCCGCCGTGGTGGTGGACCACCTCCCGGATAGAAGTCTCACCGTTTTCCAGCAGAGCCACGTCTTTGGTCAGCGTGACCACCCGGCCTTCAAAGAGAACTTCGCTCGAGAGCGTCTTTTCAAAATGTGCAGCATCCATCGTTTTGTGCCTGTCCTTCCCTGCGCTGTGCGGCGCATGATACTATAGATAAAGTTTACGGCAGAATCTGTACAAATGTCAATTATAAATTTAGAATTTTGTAAGAAAAAGCCTCATGGATACTGGATTTTGGAGCACAACACCTTCATGGATGCAGCAAAGAACACATCTGTAAAAAAGCGCTAAAAAATTTCTTGAATTTTTGTTGTGTTTTTACAGTCGGTTTGCGTTGCCTTTACCGGCGGAATTTGCTATTATATTAGATGAGCAATAGTGCCTTCATGGGGTTCTCCGGCCCCGGGCAGGGCTATTGCCCTCGATGAGCGTGTGCTTTTGTGGAGTTCTCCGGCTCCGGCGAAGTGCGGCGCTTATCAGTTGAGCAATACGTTTTTTAAGGGAGTTCTCCGGCTCCGGTAAAAAGACGTTTGCCCCGCGCAGAAGGTACCAAATTCTGAATGGAGGAAGAAAAATGCCTAGAGCAAAGCAAACCATGGATGGCAATACCGCTGCCGCTCATGTAGCATATGCCTACACGGACGTGGCTGCCATCTACCCCATTACCCCGTCTTCTCCGATGGCTGACTCTGTGGACCAGTGGTCCGCTCAGGGCCAGAAGAACATCTTCGGCAACCAGGTCAAGGTCGTCGAGATGGAGTCTGAGGCAGGCGCTGCAGGCGCTGTGCACGGCTCTCTGGGTGCAGGTGCTGTTACCACCACCTTCACCGCTTCTCAGGGCCTGCTGCTGATGATCCCCAACATGTACAAGATCGCTGCTGAGCAGCTGCCCTGCGTGTTCGATGTTTCTGCACGTACCGTTGCTACCCAGTCCCTGAACATCTTCGGTGATCACAGCGACGTTATGGCATGCCGCCAGACCGGCTTCGCAATGCTGGTCGAGAGCAGCGTGCAGGAAGTCATGGACCTGTCCCCTGTTGCCCATCTGGCAGCGATCGAGGGCAAGGTCCCCTTCCTGAACTTCTTCGACGGCTTCCGTACTTCTCACGAGTACCAGAAGATCGAGAAGTGGGACTACGCCGACCTGAAGGAAATGTGCAACATGGAGGCTGTCGAGGAGTTCCGTGCAAAGGCTCTGAACCCCGAGCACCCCAAGATGCGCGGTTCCCACGAGAACGGCGACGTGTTCTTCCAGCATCGTGAGGCCTGCAACTCTGTCTACGACGCACTGCCCGCAGTCGTCGAGAAGTACATGGCCAAGATCAACGAGAAGCTGGGCACCAACTACGACCTGTTCAACTACTACGGCGCACCCGATGCCGATCGCGTCATGATCGCTATGGGCTCTGTCTGCGACGTTGCTGACGAGGTCATCGATTACCTGAACGCTAAGGGCGAGAAGGTCGGTATCGTCAAGGTCCGCCTGTACCGTCCCTGGGTGTCTTCCGCTCTGCTGAAGGTCCTGCCTGCTACCGCTAAGAAGGTCGCAGTTCTGGACCGCACCAAGGAGCCCGGCTCTCTGGGCGAGCCCCTGTACCTGGATGTCGCAGCTACCCTGCGTGAGGCTGGCAAGAATGATGTCATCCTGACCGGCGGCCGTTACGGTCTGGGCAGCAAGGACACTCCCCCGTCCTCCATCTTCGCTCTGTTCAAGGAGCTGGAGAAGGATCAGCCGAAGGAGCGCTTCACCCTCGGCATCACCGATGATGTCACCGGCCTGTCTCTGCCTGAGGTCAAGCCCGCTCCCATCACCGCAGCAGCTGGCACCAAGGAGTGCAAGTTCTGGGGTCTGGGCGGCGACGGTACCGTCGGTGCTAACAAGAACTCCGTCAAGATCATCGGCGACCACACTGATAAGTATGTTCAGGCATACTTCCAGTATGACTCCAAGAAGACCGGCGGCGTGACCATCAGCCACCTGCGTTTCGGCGACAAGCCCATCCGCAGCCCCTACTACATCAACCAGGCTGACTTCGTGGCCTGCCACAACCCCGCTTACATCCACATGGGCATGAAGATGGTCCAGGATGTCAAGCCCGGCGGCGTGTTCATGATCAACTGCCAGTGGTCCGATGAGGAGCTGGGCCAGCACCTGAACGCCGAGGCAAAGAAGTATATCGCTGACAACAACATCCAGCTGTATACCATCAATGCTATCGATAAGGCTATCGAGATCGGCATGGGCAAGCGCACCAACACCATCCTGCAGTCTGCATTCTTCAAGCTGGCTGACGTCATGCCTATCGATGACGCCATCAACTTCATGAAGCAGGCCGCTCAGAAGAGCTACGGCAAGAAGGGCCAGGACGTCGTTGAGATGAACTGGAAGGCCATTGACGCAGGCGTTGACGCTATCCACAAGGTAGACGTGCCCGCATCCTGGTCCAACCCCGAGGCTGATCCCGCACCCAAGGCTCTGGCTGGCCGTCCGGAACTGGTCAAGCAGATCCGCGACGTCATGGAGCCCATTGCCCGTATGGACGGCGACAGCCTGCCTGTCTCCTCCTTCGTGGCAAATGCAAACGGCGAGTGGGAGCAGGGCGCTTCTGCATACGAGAAGCGCGGCACCGCTGTCAACGTCCCCGAGTGGGATGCTGCAAAGTGCGTTGGCTGCAACCAGTGTGCATTCGTGTGCTCTCATGCAACCATCCGTCCCTTCCTGCTGACCGCTGACGAGCTGGCAGCTGCTCCTGCCCAGACCAAGAGCCGCGATAACAAGCTGACCCCCGAGTACAAGTTTGTTATGGCTGTTTCTCCGCTGGACTGCATGGGCTGCGGCGAGTGCGTCACCGTCTGCCCCACCAAGGCTATCACCATGGTTCCTCAGGACAGCCAGGCCGATCAGCAGGCAGTCTTTGACTACTGCGTGGCCAACATCTCCAAGAAGGCTACCAAGATGGCCGATGACACCGTTATGGGCTCTCAGTTCAACCAGCCCCTGCTGGAGTTCTCTGGCTCCTGCGCAGGCTGTGCCGAGACCTCTTACGCTCGCCTGATCACTCAGCTGTTCGGCGAGAAGATGTACATCTCCAACGCTACCGGATGCTCCTCTATCTGGGGCGGCACCGCTTCCATCTCTCCGTACACCGTCAACAAGGACAGCGGCCATGGTCCTGCATGGTGCAACTCCCTGTTCGAGGATAACGCAGAGCATGGTCTGGGCCTGTACATCGGCCAGAAGACCGTCCGCGAGAACCTGATCAAGGAGATCGCAGAGGTTGCTGGTTCCGACAAGGCTTCTGCTGAGCTGAAGGCTGCTTACGAGCAGTTCATCGCAACCAAGAACAACACCAAGGCCAACGACGAGCCCGCAAAGGCCCTGATCGCTGAGCTGGAGAAGGCTGCTGCTGCCGGCTGCGAGAAGTCTGCAGAGATCCTGAAGAGCAAGCAGTTCATCGCCAAGAAGTCCGTCTGGATCTTCGGTGGTGACGGCTGGGCATACGACATCGGCTTCGGTGGTCTGGATCACGTTCTGGCTTCCGGCGAGGATGTCAACGTGATGGTCTTCGATACTGAGATGTACTCCAACACCGGTGGACAGGCTTCCAAGGCCTCCAACATCGGCGAGGTCTGCCAGTTCGCTGCTGCTGGTAAGGAGATCAGCAAGAAGAGCCTGTCTGAGATCGCTATGACCTACGGTTACATCTATGTTGCTCAGATCGCTCTGGGCGCTAACATGAACCAGGCTGTCAAGGCTATCGCAGAGGCTGAGGCATATCCCGGCCCCTCCCTCATCATCGGCTACGCTCCCTGCGAGCTGCACGGTGTTAAGGGCGGCATGACCAACTGCCAGAACGAGATGAAGAAGGCAGTTGAGGCTGGTTACTGGAACCTGTTCACCTTCAATCCGGCCAACAAGGCTCAGGGCAAGAACCCCTTCACCCTGACCTCCAAGGCTGTGGATGCCGAGAAGTATCAGGCACTGCTGGCAAACGAGACCCGTTACAGCCGCCTGACTCGTGCATTCCCGGATCGTGCAAAGCAGCTGTTCGCTCGCAACGAGCAGGTCGCAAACGACCGTTACGAGCATCTGACCCGCCTGGTCGAGCTGTACAAGTAAACCAAAGTTCTTTTGACTCTGGCTGGAATTTTGCCGCAGCGGCACCTTAGTCCCGAAAGGGCGGCTGCTCCGTGCTGGCGATTACTGCGCAACGCAGCAGTACGAAACTGTGGCCCCGGCCAGAGAAGAAATGACAGGCTTATTTCTACGCAGAGACTGGAGCTTTGTACTCCAAACTGATTTCAACTCTCTGCCCGCCTCCGAACGCGTCGGGGCGGGCAGAGCCTGAAATACCAAAGCGCCCGCGAGGGTCCTTGAAAGCATACTTCGCGTGTGTCAGGAGCATAAGGTCTGTTCGCAGATACCTTGCCCCGCCTGCTGCATAAGACCTGCTTGCAGGTATCTTGCCGCAGTCAAAAACGGATCCCGTTTTTAGCGCCCCGCTCACTGGAAACAGTGTCCGGGGCGTATTTTTGTGTCTTTTACACTTTCTTCATAGGTTTTTCATGAAATCCGGTGCGGAATCTGCTATACTACAGCCATGAGGATTCGGGGCCGCAACCGATTCCTTGTACATGATTCCTCCTCACACCAAAGCAATATCCAAACACAGCGCCCTTTCCGGTGAAGCCGCAAGCACCGGAGAGGGCGCTGTGCGTTTTTTCTGCGTCAATATTCCGGAAATGGGTGCCTTACAGGGTTGACCGGGCATTTGAGTGGAGATATAATAAACCTGTAGGCTAAGAAACTTAGTAAAACGAATTTGTGGAGGTGAACGCAGGACAATGGACCCGGATCATAGTCGAAGACGATGGAATGATGCGGCCGGAACGACCGCGAAAGGTGCTGCGTTCGCCTTTTTTGTACGCTGAACAGCGGAGTATCCGCTGTCCGGCTGCCGTACAAAAGAGGCGCAGCTTTGTGCGTGCAGATGGGCAGTGCGGCCCGGGGTCTGCGGCGCAGGAGCGGCGCTTTTTGCGTTGATGCGGCTGTGTCCTCCTGAGACAGAAAAGAGGAGGAACACAAATGGAAGAAGAAAAGAAGACCCCGGAGCGCGAAGAGGAACAGGCTCTTCCGGTGCAGGAGCTGCCCACGGATATTCCCGCTGAGGTGCGCCAGAAGCTGGCCGAAGACCTGAACGAGCAGGCCACCGAAGACCTCAAGCAGGACGTCCGCGAGGCCGAAAAAGAGGAGGCCAACGACGAAGAAGTCAAGGCCAACCCCGAGATGCTGACCAAAAGCCGTCTGCTCAAGCTGCTCGTCAAAAAGCAGTACGTCAAGCTGCGCGAAGTGACTGAGGAAGAGCAGCCCGCCGACCTGGCTGAGCTGCTGGAAGAGCTGGACGAGAACAACCGCCTCGTGGTGTTCCGTCTGCTGAAAAAGGACGTTGCAACAGAAGCATTCGCCTATATGTCCGATGAGGCCCGCGACGACCTCGTGAATGCTTTCTCCGACGTCGAGCTGGTGAGCGCCATCGAAGATATGAGCCTTGACGACGCCGCCGACCTGCTGGAAGATATGCCCGCAGGCGTGGTCAAGCGGGTGCTGGAAAAGTCGTCCCGCCAGACCCGTGAGAGCCTGAACAAACTGCTGAACTACCCCGAGAGCTCTGCCGGCAGCCTGATGACCCCCGAATACGTCCGTCTGCGGCAGGAGATGACCGTCGGTGACGCCTTCGCCGCTATCCGCAAGCAGGGTGAGAACGCCGAAACGGTCTACACCTGCTATGTGGTGGAGCGCAACCGCCTGCTGGGCGTCGTGTCGGCCCGCAGCCTGCTGCTGTCTGACCCCTCTACCCCCATCGTGGACATCATGGACGACAATGTCGTCACCGTGAAGGTCACGGATGACCAGGAGTATGTGGCCCGCGAGATGCAGCGCTACGACTTCACCGCGATGCCTGTTCTGGACAACGAGGGCATGTTCGTCGGTATCATCACCATCGACGACGCAATCGACGTCCTGACCGATGAGAGCACCGAGGATATGCAGAAGATGGCAGCTATTCTGCCCGACGACGATGCCACCACCTACTTCGGCACCAGCGTCTGGACCCACGCCAAGCAGCGTATCCCCTGGCTGCTCATCCTGATGCTCTCTGCTACCTTCACCGGCATGGTCACGACCCACTACGAAGAGGCTTTCGTCAGCCTGCCCCTGCTGGTCTCCTTCATGCCCATGCTGATGGATACCGCCGGCAACTGCGGCAACCAGATCAGCACCCTGATGGTCCGCGGCCTCGCTCTGGGCGAGGTGGAGCCCAGCGACTTCCTCAAAGTTCTGGGCAAGGAACTGCGGGTCTCCGCCATCGTCGGCGCGGTGCTGGGCCTCGTCAACGGCCTGCGCATCTACCTGATGTACACCTACCTCTACGCCGGCCAGTATGACAATGTCATCGGCTACGCAGTGGTCGTCAGTGTGTCGCTGTTCTTCAGCGTCATCCTCGCAAAGCTGGTGGGCGGTATGCTGCCGCTGGCCGCCAAGAAGCTGGGCGCCGACCCGGCCATCATGGCGACCCCCTTCATCACCACCATCGTGGACG
>OIGI01000381.1_pt1 | contig 11068 bp, 9 predicted proteins | sample 1582291 | NCBI WGS metagenome assembly OIGI01 (sample SAMN02674607, study PRJEB24791) | human gut metagenome, SKBSTL069 | isolation source: stool | host: Homo sapiens | place: USA | reverse complement strand
CGTCAGGGTGGGGCTGAGGACGCCCAGGACCGCGAAGACGCCGCCCGGCATCCCGGCGGTCTTGGTGCCTGCAAAGGTGGCGGCGTTGACGCCCAGAGAGCCGGGGGTCATCTCGGCGATGGCGATGAGGTTCGTCAGATCGGCGTCCGTCATCCAGCCGTGGGAGGACATTTCATCCATGATGAGGGGGATCATGGAGGTGCCGCCGAAGCTGGTGAAGCCGATCTTCGCAAACGCGGCGAAGAGCTGAACGAGGGTCTCAAACATGGCCATGTTCGCTCACCCCCATCCAGACCAGCGCGATGACCACACCGGCCGCCACCAGCGTCAGATTGCTGATGGACGTAAAGTAACAGAGCACAAAGGCGACGGCACAGATGATGATGGGCATCGCGCTGGTCAGAGCATCTTTGCCGAGAGAGATGGCCGCGCCGCCGATGATGGGGGCCACGGCGCACTGGACGCCCTTGAGGGCCGACCAGACCCAGTAGTTATCTTTAATGGCGTCGTAGATGGCCGTCACGATGGTAAGGGTGACGACGGCGGGGATGCACAGGCCGATGGCCGCGCAGATGCCGCCCAGCACCCCGGCCATCTGATAGCCGAAGAGCAGAGTGATGTTCGCCACCATGATGCCGGGCAGGCTCTTGCCCACGGCGATGAGCTCCAGCAGATCGCTCTTGGTCATCCAGCCGCGCTCGTCCACGAACTCCCGCTCCATCTGGGCAATGATGCTCCATCCGCTGCCAAAGGTGAACGCGCCGATTTTGATAAAGTAAAGAAGCATCAGCAGGGCCATTCGTGCGCCGGTGGGGCGCTGCTGTGCGGTTTCGGGTTTTGTTGTCTGCATGGATCCTCCTGAGATACCGGGTTTTCTGTTTCTTTCCCTATAGGATACCACAGACGTCCCCAAAAGGCGAATGGAAAAATGGAATGGTTCCCGGTTCCTGTCAGGAATGCTCGTAAGTCATCCAGCTGCCTTTCCATGCGTAGAGGGCCATCAGCACGGCACCCAGCGCCCACGACACCGGGTAGAGGACGAACACGCCCTCGATGCCCGCAAAGAAGGGGAGGACGAACTGGATCCACACCACACGGAAGAGGCAAAGCGAGATGAGCAGCACCACCATCGGCGGCACGCTGCGGCCGGTGCCGCGCACTGCGCCCGCCATGCCGTGGAGGATGGCCAGCAGGAAGTAGAAGGGGCAGAAGTAGTGCATGGCGCTGCACCCGAAGGCCACCACCGTCTCGTCGGAGGTGAACAGGTGCATGATAGGATTCTGGAACGCCAGCAGCAGCGTGCCGGTGCAGAGGGTGTAGAGCACGCTCATGCCCAGCGTGACCCACATGCCATTCTTCACGCGTTTGAGATTGCCTGCGCCATAGTTCTGGCCCACGAAGGTCGTCGCCGCCATGCTGAAACTGGTGACAGGCAGGATGTTGAAGCCGTCGATCTTCATATAGGCCGCAAAGCCTGCCATGGCGGCGGCACCGTAGCTGTTGACGCTGGACTGCACCAGCACGTTCGAGAAAGAGATGACCATGTTCTGGATGCCGGTGGGAAGGCCGATGCGGATAATGCGGGAGGTCATCCGCTGATCGGGCCGGATGGCGGAAAGCTCCACCTTGTAGTCGGCGTCCACCTTCATCAGAAAACGGAGGCTCAGCACACAGGAGACCAGCTGGCTGATGTCGGTGGCGATGGCGGCGCCCGCCACGCCCATCTTCAGCCCGGCGATGAGCACCAGGTCGAGGATGATGTTGGTGATGGAAGCGCAGGCAAGATAGATGACCGAGCGGCGGGAGTTGCCCGCCGCGTTGAGGATGCCGGCCGCCATATTGTAGACGACGCTGAACAGCACGCCGCCGAAGTAGAGCTTCATGTAAGTCACGGCGTCGCCGAGGACTTCTTCGGGGGTATTCATCCAGACCAGCAGGCTGCGGCTGACGGCGATGCCGCCCACCGTCAGGATGAGGCCGAGGATGACCGCGATGGCCAGCGAGGTGTGGACGGCGATGCGCGTTTCCTTTTTATCTTTTGCGCCGAGGTACTGGCTCACGACGACGCCTGCGCCGACGGCCACGCCCTGACTGAAACCGATGAGCAGGTAGATGGGCGAGCCGCTGGAACCGACTGCGGCCAGCGCGTTGCTGCCCAGAAAGTTGCCGACGATGATGGAGTCGGCGGTGTTGTAAAGCTGCTGGAGCAGGTTGCCCAGGATGAGCGGCACCGAGAAGAGCAGGATGCTTTTCCAGATGCTGCCCTCAGTCATGAGCAGGGTCTTTTTCTGCTGCGGCTGTGCCGGTGCGGCCATAGTGTCTCCTCCCTCAAAAATGCAGGAATTTCATAGGTATTTCACAATAAACTTAACAATACATCGTTCTGTGCCGAATGTCAAGCAGAACGGAAAAGAACGCCCTCAGACTTTCCACATCTTGTTTGCAGATTGTTCAAAACTAACTCAAAGAAACTCCATTTTTATCCGGTACAATAAAGGTGCAGTCGGGAAGACAAGAACGAGATCCCCCATCTCCGGCTTTTGACTTTCCATAAATGCCATGCAGGCAGGATTTATGCGCAGCCCCGCAGCGGGTGCCGCGCCCCTAAAAAAATACTGTCCCCCACCTATGCGAGGCAATAGCCACGGCGGCGGACAGACTACCAACAACCTCCTAGCAGCCGCAAATGTTTAGGAGTTCTCATACACAGGCAGCGCCGCTTTCTCCTCCTTTCCACGGCGCTGCCTGTTTTTGTGTTGAAATATCTCTTTCCGCAGAGGCTCCCCTCGATAGGGGCAACAGCGACGACCGCCGCCGGTGGCGGAAACAGGGAGTCGCTGTTGGGGCAGCGGCCAGCAAGACGCAAGTGCTTTTTAAAGCACAAAGCGGATGCTGGGGGCCGCAACCCGGCCTTGTCTGCGAAGCAGACTGAGAGGTTGAAAAAAGCCCATCGCACAGCTGTGCGATGGGCTTTTGACGTTCTTATCGCATATCATGCAGGCGCTCTGCCGGGAGGAAGGCTTGCAGCAGGCTCCATGTGGCGTCGAGGCTGTCGTTCAGCAGATAGGCCTGATTCTGCTGGACATAGAGGTAAATGGCGTTGGGGGTGCGGTAGGCCAGATGCATATCGTGCCACGCATACTTGCGGCTCGCCTCAGGCTTGTCCTGCTCGCCGGCCATCCAGACCGACAGCCCTTCGTCGTCCAGCAGCAGCCGGTAGAAGGGGCGGGGCAGGCCCATCTTTTTGATCTGGAGGCTCAGGGAGTGGAAAAACGTCCAGAAATAGACGGCCGGCACGCCCAGCGCCACCACGGCCAGAACCACCGTGAGCAGGGCTGCGCCGTCTTTCTGGCCCACCTGCGACAGGCAGACACAGGCAGACACCAGCAAAATGGCCGTGAACGCCAGAGGCCGGTGCCACGCCTTGCGGTGGCGCAGCAGGTCGAAGGCGGCAAAATCGTGGAAGGATGCAGCATCCATCTGGACGGAAACGGAGATCGGCTGAGACATAAAAATACCCTCCTTTTTTGGTCATAGTACCATATTATTTTCCAACAATCAAGGATGATATTGCGCAGATGCCCTAAAATGTGCTAAAATAGGACGAAAAAGAAAGTTTATGGAGCTTTCGCTCTGACGGCGGACAGGCCGGATAAGGCGGAAGATGCGCGGCAGAATATCACAGAGAGGGAGGATGGGTGCGTGGGGCGCAGGATGACCCTGAAGGGGCAGATCAGTCTTTGCCTGGCAGCGTTTTTTCTGGCGCTGGCGGGGCAGATATTCTTGAGCTTTTACCAGTCCGGCACCGTGCTGCGGGAACTGGACGACCAGATGGGCAACTTCAACGCCATCAGCCGCTTCCAGAACGGTGTGGAGCGGAGCCTTTCGGCCATGGAAGATTACCGCTGGGAGTACGGCGACGCCAAAGCGCTGACAGAGGAGCTCCACAGCGCCTTTTCCGTCACCAACGCATGGCTCTGGCGCATCGAGAGCGACCTTGGCACTGTGAGTGAAGAGCAGTATCTGCTCTACAATGCCGTTTCCACTACCTACGACAGCTACACCGCACTGGTGGACCAGCTGGAAGAAGCGGTAGCCGCCGGTCAGGACACGAAAGCCGCCCAGCTCTACTATAATAAGATCGTACCCTGCGGCGGCTATCTGCGCCAGTACACCCAGCAGCTGCTGAACACGGCCATCACCGACGCTCAGGGGTCTTACACCACTGTGTCGGCCCTCAGCGACCGGGTGAAATGGGCGCAGACCGTCGTGGTGGCGCTCTGCCTTGCGCTGGGCTGCGTCATGGCCTTCTCAGTGCTGACGCTGCTGACCCCGGTGCAGCAGATGATCGGCGCCTCCCGGGAGGTCACCCGGGGCGAGTTCGATTCGCCCGACCTGCCTGCGTCCCGTCAGCCGGAAATGGCCCAGCTGACCGAAGCCTTCAACCACATGAAGCATTCGATGGCGGAGCAGGTGACCACCCTGCGGGAGAAAAACGAGATGGAGCGGGAGCTCCACCGCCAGAAGACGGAAGCTCTGGAATTACAGAACCGGATGGAGCGCAGCCGTTTGCAGCAGCTGCGCAGCCAGATCGACCCCCATTTCCTTTTCAACACCCTGAACGTTATTTTACAGACCGCCGGACAGGAAAAAGCCTACCGCACGCAGGCCCTCATCACGGCTCTGTCGCACCTGCTGCGCTACAGCCTGATGAGCAACGACGAGCAGGTGCCGCTGGCCCGGGAAGTGCGCATCGTGGATGAGTATTACTCGATTTATCACGTCCGCTTCGGCGACCGGGTGAAGATGGTGTGGCGCATCTCCGACTCCCTCGATTTGACGGAGACGATGGTGCCGTCCTTCATCTTGCAGCCCATCGTGGAGAATGCCTTCAAGCACGGCATCTCGCCCAAGGAAGAGGGCGGCGTGGTGCGCATCCGTATCAATCCGCTGCGGGATAAGGGGCTGCTCTATATCAGTGTCTGCGACAACGGCGTGGGCATCCGGCCCGAACAGCTGGCCCAGCTGAAAGCCGCGCTGGCCCAGCCCGGGGAGCGCTGGGAGCATATCGGCGTCTATAATGTGGCCGCACGACTGCGGCTTCTGGATAAACGGGGGCGGCTGGTCATCCGCTCTCACCCGGGCCGGGGTACGGCCATCAGTATGTACCTGCCCCTTGTAGAACTTTTGGAGGAGGATTTGGACGATGATACGCCTGTTGATCGCGGATGACGAAAAGCTGGAGCGGGAGGCGCTTGCAGAGCTGGTCCAGCGCCGTTTTGAGCGGGAAGTGGTCCTGGAGGTGGCGGAAAATGGCCGCAAAGCTGCCGACACGGCGGTGCTGTGGGGCGCAGACCTCATCCTGATGGATATTGAGATGCCGGGCATGAGCGGCCTCGACGCTGCCCGCGCCGTGCTGGCCCAGCGGCCTTCCTGCCGGGTCATCTTCGTCACGGCCTACAGTCTGTTCCAGTATGCCCACGAGGCGGTGCATCTGGGGGCCTGCGACTATCTGCTCAAGCCGGTGGACCCCGACGAGCTGGAAGCCTCGGTGCGCCGGGCTATGCGGCAGATCGAGACGGAGCGGAAGCTGGAAGAGCTGGCCGCCGCCCAGCCGGAGCAGACGGAGACCGAAGAAGAGGCAGAAGACGCCCCCGAGGAGGGCGAGAACAGCCAGACGGCCCTTGTCATGGCTCACGTCCGCCGCTACCTCGAGGATAATTATATGTTCGATCTGTCGCTGGACAGCGTGGGCGAGATCCTGCACATCAGCCCGGCCTACCTGTCGGCGCAGTTCAAGAAATACCAGAAGATGAACTTCCTCGACTGCCTCACCGAGCTGCGCATCAACGCGGCAAAGGAACTGCTGGCCGACCCCTTCCGCTCCTCGGCGGAGGTGGCGTCGATGGTGGGCTACGAGGACGCCAGCTACTTCGCCCGGGCGTTCAAGAAACGCACCGGCATGACCCCCACCCAGTACCGCCGTCAGGCCGGCCAGAAGGCAAAGGCCGACCCGGAGGCCGGGCTGTGAGCGGGCGGAAAGTTTCCCGCCGCAGTGTGCTGGCGCTGGCCGCCTGTACAGCGCTGGGCGCTGTGGGCTGCAGCAGGACGGAAGAGTACACCGGCCCGGAGCTCATCCTGCGCTACGCCGACAACCAGCCCGAGGATTATCCCACCACTCAGGCCGCTCTGGCATTCGCCGACCTCGTGGCCGAGCGGACGGAGGGGAGGGTCAAAGTCGTGGTCTACAGCGGCGGGGAACTGGGGGCCGAACAGAGCGTCATCGAGCAGATGCAGTACGGCGGCATCGACTTTGCCCGCGTCTCTCTGAGCCAGCTGGCCGAGTATCTGCCGGCCCTGAGCGTATTGCTGCTGCCTTTTCTCTATACCGACGCGCCCCAGATGTGGCGGGTGCTGGACGGTGAGATCGGCGATGAATTCCTCTCCGGCCTCGGCGCGATGGACCTCGTGAGCCTGTCGTGGTTCGACGCCGGCGTCCGCAGCTTCTACACCCGCGAAAAGGTGGAGACGCTGGCGGACCTCGCGGGGCTGACGCTCCGGGTGCAGGAGTCGGACATGATGAGCGAGATGATACTGGACCTCGGCGCAGAGCCGGCGCAGGTGGTCTACAGCCGGGTCTATGCAGCCCTGCACAACGCCGAGATAGACGGCGCGGAAAACAACTGGCCCAGCTATGAGGCCATGGGCCACTACGAGGTGGCCCCCTATTTCTTAAAGGATGAGCACACCCGTGTGCCGGAGCTGCAGCTGGCCAGCGAGGCCGCGATGGAAAAGCTGGCAGAGCTGGACGAACGCTTCCCGGACATCATCCGCGCCTGCGGAAAGGAGAGCGCTCTGACCGAACGCCGCCTCTGGGCGGAGCGGGAGGCCAGCGCCGAGAAGCATATGAGGGAATGGGGCGTGGAGGTGACGACCCTCTCTGCCGCCGAGAAAGCCCGCTTCCGGGCGGCAGTCGAGCCCATGTACGCGGTTTTTGAGGAGCAGAGCTGCCTCATCCAGCGCATCCGCGAAGCCTGAAAAAGTGCCAGAGATATTACATTGTATTCATCTCGTTGGGCAGTGTGCTGAACAAACTGCACCGCTGCTTGTAAGAAATGCACAAAAGTGTTTCTCACATTTTTTTGAAAAACAGGACATTTTTCATAAGCCCTTGTTCTGACTAAAAAAATTTGCTAAAGTGTGTACAGTAAATGAACGGACGGTGTGCGACCCGTGCAGAGCGCACCGCCCTGAATGAGGAAAATCTAAGGAGGATTTTATCATGAAGAAGATTTCTCGTCGCAGCTTTCTGGCAGCAGCCGGTGTTTCCGCTGCTGCTCTGGCACTGACCGCCTGCGGTGGCTCCGGCAGCAGCACTGCTGCCTCTACCGCTTCCTCTGCTGCAGCTTCCACCGCTCCCGCCGGTGATGCCGCAGCTGCTGCTTCCGACCCGAAGGTGACTCTGGTCTACGCCGAGGTCAACCCGCTGGATACCATCGTCGGCCAGACCGGTTCTCACTTCAAGGAGAAGGTCGAGGAGCTGACCGGCGGCTCCGTCGTCGTCGATGTGCAGGCTTCCGGCGTTCTGGGCTCTGAGAACGATGTTCTGGACGCTATCCTCGGCGGCTCCACCTCCATCGACATCAGCCGTATCTCCGCTTTCGCACTGACCAGCTACGGCTGCAACAAGTCCAAGCTGCTGTCCATCCCCTTCACCTTCGAGAACCGCGCACACTTCTGGAACTTCGCCAACAGCGAGCTGGCACCTGAGTTCCTGAACGAGCCCCAGGAGCTGGGCCTGCCCGTTCGTGGCATCTTCTACGGCGAGGAGGGCTTCCGTCACTTCTTCACGGTCAAGCCCGTTTCCGGCATCGCTGATTTCAAGGGCCTGAAGCTGCGCGTGTCCAACGACCCCGTCATGAACGGCATGGTCGAGGGTCTGGGCGCTAACCCCACCGTCGTCTCCTTCGGCGAGCTGTACAGCGCACTGCAGACCGGTGTTGTCGATGGCGCTGAGCAGCCCATCGCAAACTACAAGTCCAACGCCTTCCCCGAGGTCGCTAACAACCTGATCCTCGACGGCCATACTCTGGGCGCTGTGCAGGCTGTCATCACCGACAATGCCTGGAACAAGCTGACCGAGAACCAGCAGGCTGCCGTCATGGAGGCTGCTGCGGATACGCAGGCCTTCAACGCTGACCTGTCCGAGACCGCTGAGAACAAGGTCCTCGACGAGCTGAAGTCTTCCGGCTGCAACGTCATCGATGTCCCCGATAAGGCTCCCTGGCAGGAGGCTTGCGCTAAGGTCATCAGCGAGAACACCTCGGATCAGGCTGAGCTGTATCAGCAGCTGCTGGATATGAAGGCCTGATAAAAGCGCCTTTATCCTGAAGTAGTACATAGCCCGGCGGGGACTACGGGATACGCCCGCAGACCCGCCGGGCTTTTTATAAGAGTATGGAGGAGATCCTATGCCGAAAATCTTTACCACTCTGGATAAGATCAAGCCGGCGTACGACGTCACCTACAAAGTGGTCCTGTTTATCTGCAAGATTCTGCTGATCGTGGATATTCTCATCACCACCATGTCGGTCGTTGGTCGTTACGTCCCGTTCATCCCGGACCCCGCATGGTCTGAAGAAGTCGTTCTGACCTGCATGAGCTACATGGCCGTGCTGAGTGCTGCTCTGGCCATCCGCCGCGGCGCACACATCCGGATGACCGCATTTGACGTCTACCTGCCCAAGATCGTCGTCAAGGTGCTGGACATCCTCGCCGATCTGGCGGTCTGCATCCTCGGCCTCATCATGCTGGTTGTGGGCTGGAACTACGCCACCACCCTGGGCGGCCGCGGCTTCTATGTCTCGATGCCCTGGCTGAGCCGTTTCTGGATGTACTTCCCCGTGCCTCTGGCCGGTGTCGCCATGATCATCTTTGAGATCGAGGCGCTGTACAATCACATCAAGAGCTTTTTTGTAAAGGAGGAGAACTAATATGACAGTCCAGACACTGGCAATCGTTGTCCTTCTTGTCAGCTTCTTCGTCATGATCTTCCTGCGTTTCCCCATCGCATACGCCGTTGGCCTGTCCAGCGTGCTCTGCCTGATGGTGCAGGGTCAGGCACTGACCGATGTCTGCCGCCTGATGGTCAAGGGCATCTCGTCCTTCAGCCTGATGGCCGTCCCCTTCTTCATCACAATGGGTGTCCTCATGGGCAGCGGCGGCATCTCCGAAAAGCTGATCGCTCTGGCTGACGCCTGCGTCGGCTGGATGCGCGGCGGCATGGCAATGGTCAACATCGTTGCTTCCTACTTCTTCGGCGGCATTTCCGGTTCTGCTTCCGCAGATACCGCTTCCATCGGCTCCATCATGATCCCCATGATGGTCGATCAGGGCTACGACGCCGACTTCTCCACCGCTGTCACCATCACCTCCTCCTGCGAGGGCCTGCTGGTCCCCCCGAGCCATAACATGGTCATCTACGCCACCACCGCCGGCGGCATCTCCGTGGGCAGCCTGTTCCTGGCTGGCTACCTGCCCGGCGCTCTGCTGGCCATCGTCCTGATGATCGGCTCCTACATCATCTCTGTGAAAGAGAATTATCCCAAGGGCTCTCCCTTCACCATCAAAGGCTTCATCAAGCAGCTGGGTACCTCTATCTGGGCTCTGGCCGCAGTCGTCATCGTCGTGTTCGGCGTTGTCGGCGGTGTGTTCACCGCTACCGAGTCCGCTGCTATCGCAGTTATCTACTCTCTGCTGGTCTCCGTCTTCGTCTACAAGGGCCTGGACTGGAAGGGCGTCTGGCACGCTCTGGACGAGTGCGTCAACACTCTGTCCATCGTCCTCATCCTGATCGCCACCTCTGCCGTGTTCGGCAACTGCCTGACCATGCTGCATGTGCCTGATCTGGCTGCAAACGCCATCACCAGCGTCACCAACAACCCCTACATCATCGCACTGCTCATCGACCTCATCATCCTGGTGCTGGGCATGATCATGGATATGGCTCCCATCATCCTGATCGCTACCCCCATCCTGCTGCCCATCGCCACCTCCATCGGCATCGATCCCATCCAGTTCGGTATCATCGTGGTTCTGAACTGCGGCATCGGCCTTCTGACTCCTCCCGTTGGCTCCGTTCTGTTCATCGGCTCTGCCGTTGCAAAGCGCCCCATGGAGAAAGTGGTCAAGGCGACCCTGCCGTTCTACCTGTGTATGTTCGTTGCACTGCTGCTGCTGACCTACGTCCCCGACATCAGCCTTGCTATTCCCAAGCTGCTGGGCGGCTACGTCAGTCCCATTGCAAACCCGCTGGGTCCTGTGTTTATCCACTAAGCGCAGCATAAGAGAAAACCCTTGCATCTATAAGACCGGAGCCTGTCAGCCCTTTGGGCTGCGGGCCCCGGTCTTTTTTGCGTGTGCACCAAAATGCGGACAGCTTGCACGGCGGGGAACACTATGATAAAATAAAAAGCATAGATGCTTGGAAGGGGAGAGAACACTATGGAGCAAAAACGCCTGTGTCCGTTCTGCATTGGGGAACTGCCGCCTGCGGCGACCGTCTGCCCCCATTGCGGGAAGATCTTAGAGGGATGCAACCCGGCGGGCTGCCTGCCGGTGGGCACGGTGCTGGCCGGGCGCTACACCGTAGGGGAAATGCTCAGCATCGATGGTGAGGGCATCCTGTACCGCGGCGCAGAAAATCTGGGCCGCTTCCGGGTGACCATCAAAGAGTACCTGCCAATCACCCTCACGGCAGAACGTACCGTCGGCAGTGTGCTCCGCCCCAAGACCGGCAGCGAGGTGCTGTTCAAGACCACCCGTATGGATTTTGCAGATCTGTACCACTCCATCCAGCGCATCACACCGGCAAACGGTCTGGAAGCGGTGCTGGATGTGGTGGAAACGAACAACACTGTCTATGCCGTGCTGGAAAATCCGGGCGGGACCCCGCTGGATCAGTGGCTGGAAAACCACCCCGGCACCATTCGCCCGGACGATGCCTGCACCATGCTGCAGCCGGTGTTTGAAGGTGTAGCCGCCATGCACAAGATCGGTCTGGTGCACC
>OIGI01000380.1_pt1 | contig 11085 bp, 9 predicted proteins | sample 1582291 | NCBI WGS metagenome assembly OIGI01 (sample SAMN02674607, study PRJEB24791) | human gut metagenome, SKBSTL069 | isolation source: stool | host: Homo sapiens | place: USA | reverse complement strand
GCTTGTGGGCGTGGTGAATGATGTCATCTTCAAGGGCGTGCACTTTGAGATGCACGTGGAGTGCGAAGGCCGCGAGTGGCTGATCCACTCCACCCGTGCCTGCACCCCCGGCGAGACCATTGGTATGCGCATCGGCCCCAACGAGATCCATATCATGGCGCGGAGCGAGGGGTGATGTGCCATGAAGATCTATGATAAAAAGCTGGCCTATCCGTACTTTGTATGGATGGTGCTGTTCACGGTGGTGCCGTTGTTCATCGTGGTGTATTACGCCCTCACCGACTCCGCCGGCAGCTTTACGCTGGACAATCTGGTGATTGTCAGCGGCTATGGCTCGGTGTTCGCCCGCAGCCTGCTGCTGGCCCTCATCTCCACCGTCATCTGCCTCATCATCGCGTTCCCGGTGGGCTATTTCCTCTCCCGGCTGCGCGTCAACAAGCAGCACATCATGCTGATGCTGGTGATGCTGCCCATGTGGATGAACTTCCTGCTCCGTACCTACGCATGGATGGGTCTGCTGAGCCTCAACGGCCCTGTGAACGCCGTTCTGGGCGTCTTCGGCCTTGGACCCTACAACATGCTGAATACCTCCGGCGCTGTGGTGCTGGGCATGGTGTACAACTATGTGCCGTATATGATCCTGCCCCTCTACACCAGCATGACCAAAATCGACCAGAGCATCGTGGAGGCGGCGCAGGACCTGGGCGCTTCCACCACCAAGACTCTGTTCCGGGTGCTCATCCCCATGAGCATCCCCGGCATCAGCACCGGCATCACGATGGTGTTCGTCCCGGCGGTGTCCACCTTCGTCATCAGCCGTATGCTGGGCGGCGGTTCCAACCTGCTCATCGGCGATCTGATCGAGATGCAGTTCCTCGGCAACAGCTACAACCTCAATGTCGGCTCTGCCATGAGCCTTGTGCTGATGGTCATTGTGCTGCTCTGCATGAGCTTTACGTCCAGCTTCGACGAGGATGAGATGGAGGGTGTGTCCTGATGAAAACGAAACATCTGCGTCTGATGCAGCGCGCCTACGTCATCCTGTTCTTCTGCTTCATGTACCTGCCCATCGCGTACATGGTCGTGTTCAGCTTCAACCAGAGCAAGGGCTACGCCCTCTTTACCGGCTTTACCTTTAAGTGGTACACCAGCCTGCTCCACAATGAGTCCATCCTGCACGCGCTGTGGGTGTCGCTGTATCTGGCACTGTTCTCGGCGGTCATCGCCACCGTGCTGGGAACTGCGGCGTCTCTGGGCATCGCCTCCATGGGGCGCAAGAGCCGCCTGCTGGTGACGAATATCACCTATATCACCACGGTCAACCCCGAGATCATCACCGGTATCTCCCTGATGATGCTCTTTGTGGCATACCAGCGCTTTGCGTCTGAGCTGGACTTCCTGCCCGGCAACATCATGGGCTTCCCCACGCTACTCATTGCCCATATCGCATTCAACGTGCCGTATGTCATCTTCAATGTCACGCCCAAGCTCAAGCAGCTGGACATCAAGCTGTTTGAGGCGGCGCTGGACCTCGGCTGTGACCCCCGACAGGCATTTTTCAAGGTCATCCTGCCCGAGATCAGCCCGGCCATCCTGTCGGGCTTCCTCATCAGCCTGACCTACTCCATCGACGACTTCATGATCTCCTACTTCAACTGCGGTACGGTGGAGACACTGCCCATCGCCATCTACTCCATGACCCGCAAGAAGGTCAGCCCGGAGATCTACGCGCTGTCCACCATCATGTTCGTGGTCATTCTGAGCATCATCCTCATCTCCAACGCCATGGAGAGCCGCGGCTATCGCCGCGACCAGCGCGCACTGAGAGGGGGAGATGTCAAATGAAGCGTTTCGTCATTCTTTTGCTGACGGCTGCGCTGGCGCTGACCATGCCGCTGTCGGCTCTGGCCGCGGGACAGATCGAGGTCACAGAGGACATTTCTGTTTCGGATGACTACGACTGGACCCGCTTCAAGGGCCAGAACGTCACCCTGAATGTCTACAACTGGGGCGAGTATATCTCCAACGGTTCCGACGACAGCGTGGACGTGGTGGCGGCCTTTGAAAAGCTGACCGGCATCAAGGTCAACTATACCACCTTCGACTCCAACGAGTCCCTCTACGCCAAGCTGAAGTCCGGCGCGGCCAACTACGATGTCATCATCCCGTCGGACTACATGGTCGCCAAGATGATAAGCGAAGGGATGCTGATGCCGCTGGACTACAGCAACATCCCGAACTTCCAGAACATCGACGAGGAGTACCGCAACGGGGACTATGACCCCGAGAATGCCTACACCGTGCCTTACACCCTCTGCACCACTGGCATCATCTACAATACAAAGATGGTAGACGAGGCCCCCACCAGCTGGGCAGACCTGTGGGACGAGAAGTATGCAGGCAACATCCTGATGTTCAACAACAGCCGCGACGCCTACGCCATCGGTGCGTTCAAGAGCGGCAGCAGCGTCAACCCCCAGACGACTGAGGAAGTGGACGCGGTGGTGGACGAGCTGAAAGCCCAGAAGCCTCTGGTGCAGGCCTATGTCATGGACGAGATCTTCGATAAGATGATCGGCAGCGAGGCGGCCGTCGGCGTCTACTACTCCGGCGACGCCATCACCATGATCGACGACAACCCCGACCTGGCCTGGGTGTTCCCTGAGGAGGGGACGGTGCTGTCGGTGGACAGCATGGCCATCCCCGCCACCAGTGAGCACGAGGAAGCTGCAGAGATGTTCATCAACTTCATGTGTGAACCGGACGTCGGCAAGGCCAATATCGAGTATATCGGCTACACCACCCCTATGCACTGTGTGTGGGATATTCTGGATGAAGACCTCAAGTACAGCGAGATCGCGTACCCCTCTGAGGACATTGCGGCCAAGGAAGAGGTGTTCACTGCCCTGAGCGATGAGGTCAACAGCGAGCTGGACGTGAAGTGGAGCGAGATGAAGAGCTACGACGAGGGCGGCAGCGGGTATCTGTTCCTGATGCTGCTGGCGGCGATGCTGGCTCTGGCCTGCTTCAATATCTGGCGCAAGGTGCGCAGGAAAACGCGCAATATGTATTGAACCTGAGGGGGCTGTGCGGAGGCGTACAGCCCCTTTTTATAAGGAAAGGGAAAGAATATGAGTGAATACAGAAGCTATACGGAGCAGATGACCGTGCTGGACGGCGACAGCGACTTCCGCCGCTGCCTGAAGCCCAGCGCCCTGTTCCGGTATGTGGAGCAGGTGTCGGCAGACCATGCCCGGGCTTACGGCATGGACCACGCCTTTTTCAGGGAGCGCCGCAGCGCATTCCTCGTGGGCAAGCAGGCCCTCAGGGTCTGGCGGATGCCGGGCCGTGCGGAGAAGATCAACCTGACCACGGCCTGTGAGGCGTTCAAGAAAGGCACGATGAAGCGGCTGACCACCATCACCAGCGAAACAGGGGAGAAGCTGGCCCTCGTGGACTGCCGCTGGATGATCGTGGACACTGAGACAGGGCGCATCCTGCGCACCCCCGGCTGGACGATGCCGGACTTCCAGAACGACGACCTGCCCGAAGAACTGCCCCAGATCGTCCACAAGAGCCAGCCGCTGACGGCGGCAGGGGAGCGCCGCGCCAGCTACTCCATGTGTGACCTCAACGGCCATATCAACAACTCCCTCTATCTGGACATCGCCTGTGACGCCCTGCCGCAGGAGGTCGTGGAGGCTGCGCCGCTGTCCTTCGCTTCCATCAAGTACCACCGTGAAGTGCCGATGGGCCAGACCGTGCAGGTGTTCTATGCCCCCTCAGGAAACGGCTGGTATCTGCTGGGCCGGAGGGAGGAGCACGCAGCCTTTGAGTGCTATCTGGAATTCGGAAGCTCTGTCACAGAATCTTTACAAAAATAATTACAAAGAAATTACAAAAAACTATTGCAAAAGTCCTTCAAAAGAGTTACAATATGGTTACAGAAAGGGCAAGACCCTTCTGGATCATGAAATCTTTTTCTTCTTGTTTTTTGGAATATCGGGTGTCCGCCATCCTCCTCCGGCTGTTCTCCTTCGCAGCTGCCGGCCGACACCGCACAGGCGATATTCCGCTTCGTGTGCAAAAGAGTCCGTCTGGTTTCAGACGGGCTTTTTTGCGTCCGAAAATCCGGAAAAATCGGCCCATAGCAAGGGAAAGTATGACCTTAGGTCAATTTGCCTGTTTTTCTGCAAAGGACATTTATAAAGTTTGGCGGGGCAGGGGTTTGTATTCCGCGTGGGTTTGTGGTAAAGTATATACAATCAATTCCTAAGTCGAAAACATGAAATTGTTTTGATGTTGTTTGATATGATCCGCTGCGGATGCGTTAAGAGAAAAGGAGTTTGAATATGGCTTATTTTTACGAAGAACCCTCCCGTACCTTTGGCGAGTACCTGCTGGTGCCGGGCTACTCTTCTGCTGAGAATGTCCCCACGGCTGTCAGCCTCAAGACCCCGCTGGTCAAGTACCGCAAGGGTGAGGAGAACTGCCCGCTGGAAATGAATATCCCCATGATCAGCGCCATCATGCAGTCTGTCTCCGGCGATAAGCTGGCCATCGCGCTGGCCCGTCAGGGCGGCGTCTCCTTCATCTACGGCTCCCAGAGCATCGAGAACGAGGCTGCTATGGTCCGCCGCGTCAAGAGCTTCAAGGCCGGTTACGTCGTTTCCGACTCCAACCTGGCCCCCACTGCCACCCTGCACGATGTGCTGGAACTGAAAGCCCGCACCGGCCACTCCACCATCGCCATCACTGCTGACGGCACTCCCAACGGCAAGCTGCTGGGCATCGTGGCCTCCCGCGATTACCGCGTCAACCACACCCCCGATGACGCTCCTGTCACCACCTTCATGACCCCCATCGAGAAGCTGGTCACTGCCCCGGAGAACACCTCCCTGCACGACTGCAACAACATCATCTGGGACAACAAGATCAACACCCTGCCTCTGGTGGATGCCGAGGGCAACCTGAAGTATATCGTCTTCCGCAAGGACTACGATTCCCATAAGAAGAATGCCAACGAGCTGCTGGACAAGAACAAGAGCTACGTCGTCGGTGCCGGCATCAACACCCGCGACTACGCCCAGCGTGTGCCTGCTCTGGTGGAGGCCGGTGTGGATGTCCTCTGCATCGACTCCTCTGAGGGCTACTCCGAGTGGCAGAGCCGCACCATCGGCTGGATCCGCGAGCACTACGGCGACACCGTGAAGGTGGGCGCAGGTAACGTCGTGGATGCCGAGGGCTTCCGCTTCCTCGCAAAGGCTGGCGCTGACTTCGTGAAGATTGGCATCGGCGGCGGCTCCATCTGCATCACCCGTGAGACCAAGGGCATCGGCCGCGGTCAGGCTACTGCCGTCATCGAGGTCGCCAAGGCCCGTGACGAGTACTTCAAGGAGACCGGCATCTATGTGCCCATCTGCTCTGACGGCGGCATCGTCCACGACTACCACATCACCCTCGCACTTGCTATGGGCGCTGACTTCGTCATGCTGGGCCGCTACTTCGCCCGCTTCGACGAGAGCCCCACGAACAAGGTCCGCATCAATGGCCAGTATATGAAGGAGTATTGGGGCGAAGGCTCCAACCGCGCCCGCAACTGGCAGCGCTACGACCTCGGCGGTTCCACCAAGCTGAGCTTCGAGGAAGGCGTGGACAGCTATGTTCCTTACGCCGGTCCGCTGGCCGACGGCGTCCAGACCACCCTGTACAAGGTCAAGAGCACCATGTGCAACTGCGGCGCACTCTCCATCCCCGAACTGCAGCAGAAGGCCAAGCTGACCGTCGTTTCCTCCACCTCCATCGTGGAGGGCGGCAGCCACGACGTCGTGCTGAAGAATGCGACCCCGAACATCATCAACGGCTGAATCTGAAATATCAAAGCACCCGCAGCACGGAAAGGCGCTGCGGGTGCTTTTTGCATATCCGGACGGCATCGATGCCCGTGATTTATCCGAGGACAGAAGAGCACTGCCGGAGGTGCTGGTAAAGATTCCGCAAAAATCATTTTTCTTTCTGCCGTCATTTTTTGCCAAAACCTCTTGCGTCCGCCCGCCAAAGATGCTATAGTGGTACAAACATCCTGTCATGACAGGACGAAACGCGCGGCAGCGCAGAGTTTGTTTGGCTGCACCCGCCGCAGGGGTGCGCGGAAAAAAGAGAGGAAACTTTTCATGAGCGAGATCAAAGTTGTGCCGTATATCCCGGATGAGGACTACGACAATCCGGCAATGGTCGTTGATTTTTACGAATTCACTATGGCCAACTGCCTGTTTCTGAACGGCTTTAAGGATACGACCCTTGTGTTTGATATGTTCTTCCGCAAGAACCCGGATAACCAGGGCTACTCCATCAGCGCCGGCCAGCGCAAGCTGACCCGTTTCCTGCTGAACTACCACTTCAATGAGCAGGATGTCCACTGGCTGCGCACCAAGGGCATGAGTGAGGAGTTCTGCGAGTATCTGCGCACGTACCGCTGGAAGGGCGATATGTACGCTCTGCCCGAAGGCACGGTCTGCTACCCCCATGTGCAGATGGTGCGCATCGAGTGCGACCTCGTGGGCGCTATCCTCATCGAGACCTACCTGCTCCAGACCATGAACTTCCACAGCCTCATCGCCACCAAGGCCACCCGCATCACCGGCCTCAACACTCACACCCCCCGCAGCGTCATGGAGTTCGGCACCCGCCGCGCACAGGGCGAGAGCGCAGGCAACGACGGCGCTTATGCTGCCGTTCTGGGCGGCTGCATCGGTACGGCCAACTGTCTGGCCGAGATGAAGTACGGCTCTGAGGTCAAGGCTGTGGGTACTGTGGCCCACAGCTTCATCGAGTTCTTCCCGACCGAGTTCGATGCCTTCAAGGCCTTCGCCGATACCTACCCGGATTCCGTCAGCCTGCTGCTGGATACCTATAATATTATGGAAAGCGGCCTGCCCAACCTGATCAAGCTGGACGATTATCTCATTGAGAAATACCCCAACGATCCCAACCGCCGTGTCAAGAGCGCCCGCATCGACTCCGGCGACCTTGCTCGCGGCTCCAAGCGGCTGCGCAAGGCACTGGATGCCGCCGGTAAGCCCTACATCAAGCTGGTGGCCTCTAACGGTCTGGATGAGAAGAAAATCGCCAACATGGAGCTGTACGAGCACGCACACTTCGACTCCTACGGCGTGGGTGAAAACCTCATCACCTCCGCCTCCGACCCTGTGTTCGGCGGCGTGTACAAGCTGGTGGCGGTGAAGAAGCCGGACGGCAGCTACACCCCCAAGATGAAGTGCTCGGACTCCGCCAGCAAGGCCATTATCCCGGGCAAAAAGATGCCGTGGCGTCTGTACGACGAAAACGGTCAGGCGCAGTGTGACCTGATTGCCATGGACGGCGAGGTCATCGAGGCCGGTAAGCCGGTCACCATGGTCAATCTGGACTCGGACGCCATCGAGCGCACCATCACCTTTACCCCCACCGCTGTGCGTCCGCTGCTGGTGCCGCATATTCTGGGCGGCAAGCTGGCCATTGAACTGCCCTCTATTGCGGAGAAGAAGGCCTATATTGCAAAGCAGCTCACCGAGGAAACTTGGGAGAGCGAGCTGCGTCTGGAGTGCCCCCACAAGCACTACGTCAATATGACCCCCGCAGTGGCCGAGTGCCGTTCCCGGATGTACGCCGAGCTGCACGGCGGCAAGGTGTAAGCAGCACCGAATAAGCGGTTTTTCTTGACAAAGTACGGAAACTATTGTATCATAAATATCGCTGAATTTCATGTTACTTCAAGTGACGGCAAGTCATTTGGATGACATTTTACCTCACACCTGTTATTCCCGGTTCCCTCCCAAGCCAGAGGGCAGCAGGGCTTTGTAAGCCGGGTTTGCGCCGCTGTGGTGAAATTGGCAGACACGAGGGACTTAAAATCCCTTTCTGGAGACAGAGTACGGGTTCGACCCCCGTCGGCGGCATGTAGAAGCTCAGAATTGTTCGTTGATTCGAATGATTCTGGGCTTTTTCTTTTTATTCCATTTTCTGGAAGTGTTGAGCGGGCGAGAGGGATTTTTCGCGAAAAAAGGAGGAGTCTCTCTCGTGCGTAACCGTGATTTAAGACCCGCTGCCAAGGCAAACCCCACCATCCAACAGGCCTTTGAAAGGTTCCAAAAGTACAACCGGCTCAAGAACCTCTCCCAAGGCTCGCTCGACTTCTACGCCGCAAAGGGCAGAAGCTTCTTTCGGTTTCTGGGGGATACGGAACAGCCCATCCATACCATCACAGAGGAAACGGTGGAGGATTATATCTTCTAAACGAGTTCAATGGGCTAAGATGGTAGTTCTTATGTGTGACCTCAAACAGATATACACAAAACTGTGCACAAGTTCTATATCAGTTTCAAAGGCCGCAAATCCGCCGGGCTGTGTGCTGTTCTGATATTAAAAGCCGCTCTTTAAGTTCACTTCTTGACCGAATACCGCATAAAAAAGAGCCCTGCTACTCGTGTCTGAGCGGCAGAGCTCTGTTGCTGTGGGATGTGCTATAGGAAATGATGATAGGTGTCAGCGCTCAATGATTTCAGTGGTGATTCTGGATTGACCTTCACCAAGAAGCTTGCCATACGTGCGGTCTGAGATTCGCTTGAACTCCTCTGCTTTTTCTCTTGATGCCGGTCTCCATGCAGTGCTCGTGCACCATCTCGTGCAGCAGAGTGGAAGCGGTCTCCTCGATGGGGCGGTCAAGGGTAGCCGACGAAATATTGATCTCATACTTGTTCTCACCGCCTGCCTGCCAAACTTTGGAACAGGTGATATGACCGTATGCAGACGGGGTCTTTTTCAAGCTGATGATGAGCTCGGGCAGCTTGCCTGCAAAGTAGTGCTTCTTGAGCTCGCGGAACATCTTTTCCAGCTGACCGGCAGCGCGAGAGGTTTTGACAGTCTGTTTCATGATTTTTCGAACCTTTCTCTTGATAAAAAAGGCCGGGACAGGTATAATATTGGTGTAGCCCGCCCCGGCGGGTGTAGTGGGCTCTATACAACGCAAACTTTGGTCAGGGAGCGCTGTATGGGGCTTTTCTTTTCAGGTGATGCTCAGGTGGGTGCCGGTGACTGTTTTGCTGTACTGGTCGTACAGGTCGGGAGCTACGGCCTTGATGGCTTTGCTGTCCAGTCGGGTGCTGGAGAAATCGGACAGGCGGACTTTGCGACAGCCTACTTCCAGATAGTTGGTGGAGCGCTCAGCCAGTGCCCCGCGGATCTGGATCTTCAGCTGCTCCTGCTCAGCCAGTGCGGCCTCGATCAGTTGGGCGGCCTCCTTGTACTGCTCGACAAGGGTCAGTAAAACGTTGATACTCATGTGCGTACCTCTCTTCAAATCGTTGGTGAATGGTCGGATGTGAGAACCGGTGTTCCCGATGGCATGAGTATAAACTATTCGCGGGAATATATGAAGATGGAATGTTGTACAATGATTTGGGCGTAAATTTGTGCAAAATATATATTCACGAGAATAGGTGATAGATGCTATAATAAGCACTATAATGTACGGGAGGAAAAATCAATGGCAAAGACGAGTGCAGCACAACAGCGTGCAGTTCACAAATATGTGAAAAATAATTATGACCGTTTGGAGCTATCGGTGCCCAAAGGAGAAAAAGTAACTATCCAGCAGGCAGCGAAACAGGCGGGGCAAAGCGTAAACGCCTATATCTACGAAGCGGTATGCGCCAGAATGCAGCAGGAAAACGCCACGTCAGACACCCCGGGGGTAGTTAAAAATCTGGAAGGGGACACTGACCCAGTAGAATGAGATAGTTGTTTTATCTTCCCAGACCTGATTAAAATCTAGCAGCAGAAGGCCTCTGTCTTTCACAGAAATGTGATCGGCATGGGCCTTTTTAGCGCAAAAATAGCCTGACCCGGAGCAGGTGGTAGCTGCAGTGACGGGATGCTGATTGTACCTATATATAAATAGGGGCAGCAGGGGAGAGGATAAAAATTATGTAGTACTGTGCGATATACCTCGTCAGAACTCCTGACTGATGTGACAGCATATACCGGCTTTTCAGCGCGAGGGGACGCTCTCTATTTAACGGTTGTCATTACATCGGGGTTGCTATCACACCTGACTGCACTCTCCAGCGCCTTGGACAACTATATGACCACACATTTTGTCCATCGATGATTTCATCTGGAGCTTTCATGCGAAACTGGGCAATGTGCAAAAAAGTTCTGGCTGAATCGCATTTTTTTCTAAAACATGGATGGATACATTTCCTCGGATTTCTATTGATTCCCAGATATAACCATGATAGAATAATAAGAGAATTCAGACGGCCACGTAGAAGAACTGGTATCCTCTGTTTTGTGATGGAAGGATACGCCTTGATTGCGGTAAGGAGGTGAATCCAGTGGGCTTATGTCTGTTTGCGAACAATCATGTGATAGATCATGAGGAAACCCGAATGATAGATCAAAATAAAAAGCCCACTGCTGTTTCCCTTGCTGGCGTGATGCGCAAAGGTGAAAATGGAGTGGGCTTGTTGAGGTTCTACAAAAATGTGAAATATTGCATACTGGAAGCAATGCACATACGGCGCTTGAGCTGTAGCATGACGTTCTGGTTTTCATTACGGCCACATTGCATTTGAAATGACCTTGGGCGAAGCTGTCGTCCGAGGGCTTTTGCTTGCCCGGAGATCAGGAATAACGGTCTGCCGGTTTTAGGAAAAGAGGAACGGTTATCTAAAAGGAAGGTGCTTGCGGGAACGGTGTGAGTTAAAGGGATTACTTTATAGCAGTTTGTGTTTTTAATGCGCAAGCAGCATCCACAAACTGCATATCGCAAATATGCCGTGTTGATAGGGCACTATTTCTGAAAATTGCGATAAAACGAATGACGATAAGAAGTGCATAGACAAGGATTTATGTGAGGAGAAAAAATGGCTACGAATACTGTTGGAATCGATAAAGAAGTTGAAGTTAATCGCAAGGAAAATCTGCGCGACCATCGCCTGTACTGGATCGGACGTCGGACGCAGGATATTATTTTATCTTCTGTGGCACTGGTGGTGTTGTCACCGGTCATGCTGGCTACGGCTATCG
>OIGI01000341.1_pt1 | contig 11941 bp, 10 predicted proteins | sample 1582291 | NCBI WGS metagenome assembly OIGI01 (sample SAMN02674607, study PRJEB24791) | human gut metagenome, SKBSTL069 | isolation source: stool | host: Homo sapiens | place: USA | reverse complement strand
CTTTTCCACGAGCGTAAAACTCCAGTTCCGTACGAACCGGAATACTGAACTGCGGGTAAAAATCATAACCGGCCGCGATACCGCCACTGAATACCGTATCATGGCCATCACCGCCTTTATATTTTGATGTTTCCTCTCCATCACCCGACAGGAAACGCTGGTCTGCAAGTGACATAACAGAAGCACCTGCTTTACCGGTCACATAAAAGCCTGTTTTGCTCTCATCAGCCAGAGCCTGGGTCGAAAACATGCCTGCCATGGCAAGCGCTGAAACCGCAATAACCTTATTCATTTCAATCATCTCCGCTATCACTTTCCCCGAACGATAAATGGGGTTGCTCATTCTAAAACCATGCAAAAGATAGGGTAAAAGGAATGTTTTCGATCGAATCGATCGATAAAATCGATCGTGCCCGATAAAGTTTTCTTATCGTACCCATAAAAATGGTAAGGGCTGGTTTAAGAGGTAATCGCAGCGGCATGGAAGTATTAAGACCAAAACAGCACGAGATAAAGCGGCTGAACGTCAGATGAGCCACATGGAACGTAATTCATTAAGGGCGGCTTATATCCATAAAACAGAACACCTGGAATAGCGTCGGTTGATGCTACAGTGGTGGGGGGATTTTCTGGATACAAACTCGAAAGAAAATACCAGCCCCTTTGAGTATGCGAAGATTAACAATCCATTAAAATATTAAGCACTCCGGGCAATCTGCCCGGAGTGCTTTAGCTGGCATAACGGGCTACTGATCTCCTCTGGTTACAGATAACGACTTCAGCCCTCTGAAAGAGAAAAGCGGAAGCTCAGGAAGGTTGTGATTTGCTTTTAACCTTTTTAATTTAGAAGTATTATTTTGAGATTAATCCACTTCCCATCGTCATCCTTTTTGGTGTGCGTGAAAAGCTATTTTTAAGGTTACTGCCTCATGGAGTTATGGATATTTATAGTAGCTATTTATTTGATTTATATTCTTTTTTTAAAAAGAAGAAAACTAAGTCCGCGGGCTCTTATACTTCCGCTCCTGTGAAAGCACCACCTAAAGAATGGCTTGCTAACAACAAAAAAAATCAGTCTGTAATGCAAAACGAGGACAGCAAAGATGACAATCTGGCTACGTTTACACTAAGTGGCGGGCGGAATGTCGAATACAGCATAACAGCCACTCAAAGCCAGAATTTCTCAAAAACTACCGGTGCTTTGGCTCGTTGGATTTTTCCGGGAGAGATGATCACAGTCAGTGGGATAGAGGTTACCGGCGGTCACTTCTATCTTGGGCAGCGTATGAAACCTGCCGGGCATAACTCAGGCGGTTATTATGATGGCAATAACGAGGCATCGCTAGTTGACGACACGCTTAAAATATACCCCACACCTTACATTTACGAAGATAGTTCATTAGGGTATTGGCCCAGTTTTTCCTCACTTTCACCTGAAGCTCGTGGTGCGTACCTGAGTTGGCTTGCCAGCGACAGATGCGACACTTCCTGCCCAATTGGTTACGTTTTCATTTATCTGTATGGTCTGGAAAGAAGGGCGCTTGTTGACAGCAGGGACAACAATATATCCGACGATGAGTTCTATTCTCTTTTCAAAGAGATCTGCCGTCTCAGATCGGTTTTCAATGAAAACCGATCTTTCCGGAATTACTCATCCCAGTTACTTGAAGCGATGTCCATTCTTCGTCCGAACGAAAATCTTGCAGCAGCTCTCAACGATGATTCGGAGTTCAGCAATAGCATGCAGTTCAGGTTAATCCTGGCAAAGACTGTTGATACAGGAGCCCCGGTTCCAGCGGATCTGGCTCTGACGTGGGTGACAAACCATGCTGAATACTCATTACGAACCCCCGCCCGCCGCTGTGCGAAAGAATTTGCTGCACTATTTAAACGGCGTTACACCCTTAAATACGGTGAAGGGATGGTAGTGAAGCCGAATAAAGCGCGTCTGCGTTTAGATTACACGCCTGCAAGTCCCAGTTTGCGAGGTATTCGGCTTCCTGTTCCCGACTTGCCTGATCCAGGTGCATTGAAAGGCCCTGTTCAGAAGCTTATGGCCATTGCCGATATATGCACAGGTGAACTGGATGCTTACAGTCGTTACCTTGGTAGAAAAGGTACTTCAGCAAATGATACCGCTGCAATTTTGTTGCTGCCTTCAGAAATCGTTAACGAAAGCGCAGAAAAAATATTAAGTACATTCAAACACTGGGCTGATGACGCAATCCGCAGTAAGGGTGGGATAGTTTCAGTTGCTGACTACTGGTCACATATGAATGCCACCTGTCCGGCGAAGATCAATAAAAAAGAGGCCGACTTAATGCAAGCCTTTGCACAGAAAATGGGATACTGTCTGGCTCCTGACCCCTATCACCACCACGTAAAGGCAGATGTCGATGGTGTACTTGTTTTATTCCCTGCTGGTGAAAGAGGACGTTTCTCACCTTCTCCTGAATTTATCACAGCTGTATTGACGCTCCGATTAGGTTCGGTAGTCGCCTTGATTGACAATTCTCTCGATCAAGCCGAACAGAAAGTGCTTGAGAATGCCATCAACAACAATGCCAGCTTCAGCGATGATGAAAAGCGCTCTCTGCACGCATATTTAACGTGGCAGCTTCATACTCCGGCGAATATGACGGGAATGAAAAGCCGGATTGAATTACTCGGTGCAGCGGAAAAATCAGCTGTGGGTAAGGTTATCGTTAGTGTCGCTTGCTCTGACGGCAGAATTACGCCTGCCGAAATCAAACAGCTTGAGAAGATTTATACAAGCCTGGGACTGGATCCCTCATCCGTATCAAGCAATATCCATCAGCATTCCGCAACTGAAACTGCTCTCGTTTCATCTGTACCAGCTAATCAGTCGACGGCAGGGTTTACGCTGGATGCCAACGTACTTGCCCGCCACGAATCTGCCACTGATGATGTTCGTAAATTACTGAACTCAATTTTCACTGAAGAAGAACCAGAACAACCAGAAAGCGCTCCAGCCTCATTAACCGGGGAAGGGGGACTTGACTCCGCTCATAGCCAACTTTATCGCAGGTTGCTGGAGAAAGAACAATGGTCCAGAAAAGAGGCGACAGAGTTGTGTAGTAACTGGAACCTGATGCTCGGCGGTGCGCTTGAGGTGATTAACGATTGGTCCTATGCGGTGGTTGATGCACCAGTGCTGGAAGATGCTGATGATCACATTTGGATTGACCTGGAAATAGCCAAAGAATTAGAGGGTTAGTGAATGTCTGTAACACGTATAAGAGTGAAAGAGCGCGACGCTATCATTCAGTCACTTAAGTCGGGAGTAACGCCAAGAATAGGTATTCAGCATATCCAGGTTGGCCGCGTGAATGAGATAACCGCCCTCCATCAGGATATTGAACGGATTGCTGATGGCGGGGCAAGCTTCAGACTTATCATTGGTGAGTACGGTTCCGGGAAAACATTCTTTTTAAGTGTTGTACGGTCTATTGCGTTAGAGAAGAAGCTGGTCACGGTCAGTGCAGACCTTTCTCCCGACAGACGTATCCACTCATCGGGAGGTCAGGCTCGTAATCTCTACTCAGAGCTTATGAAAAATATGTCCACCAGAAACAAACCAGATGGCAATGCATTACTTAGCGTTGTGGAAAGGTTTGTTACTGAGGCAAGGAAGGAAGCTGATGCGAACGGCTCCCTGGTCTCATCCGTTATTCATAAACGCCTTGCTGCTTTGTCAGATATGGTGGGAGGATATGACTTTGCGAAGGTCATTGACGCATTCTGGCGCGGGCATGAGCAGGATAACGAAACCTTAAAATCCAATGCTATTCGCTGGTTGCGGGGCGAGTACACCACAAAAAAAGATGCCCGTAATGATCTTGACGTCCGAACGATTATCTCAGACGCCTCGTTCTATGATTCTTTGAAGTTGATGAGCCTTTTTGTCCGTCAGGCAGGCTATGCCGGACTTTTAGTTAGCCTCGACGAGATGGTGAACCTCTTCAAGTTGAATAATACGCAAGCGAGAACGGCCAACTACGAACAAATTTTGCGGATCCTGAATGACTGCCTGCAAGGCTCCGCTGAAAATATTGGTTTTATCCTCGGGGGGACGCCAGAATTTCTTTTCGATCCACGTAAGGGGCTCTACAGCTATGAAGCGCTCCAGTCGCGTCTGGCAGAAAACCGATTCGCACAGAAAGCTGGCGTGATTGACTACTCGTCCCCCACGCTGCATCTTGCCAGCCTCACTCCTGAGGAACTGTATATTTTACTGAAAAACCTTCGTCATGTTTATGCTGGTGGAGATCCCGCAAATTATCTGGTGCCAGATGATGCTCTGACCGGGTTTCTGCATCACTGCAGCAAAACCATCGGAGATGCTTACTTTCGAACTCCCCGCAATACCATAAAAGGTTTTCTGGATATGCTGGCTGTGCTGGAACAAAACAGAACGATGAACTGGCAAACCCTCATTGAGGGGGTGGCGATTGAAGAAGACAAGCTCAGCGATATGGATGATGCCATTGTGGAGGAAAGTGATGACGATGATGGCCTGGCGAATTTCAGATTATGAGTAGTGCCTACAATAGTCTTGATCCCCGTGTCCGTAAGTGGGTTTATAAGCAGGGCTGGTCATCCTTAAGGCCCTTGCAGGAAAGCTCTATTCCGGCAATTTTAGCCCGTGATCGTGATGTACTAATTAGTGCAGGTACAGCTGCGGGTAAAACAGAGGCTTTCTTTCTTCCTGCCTGTTCAGCGATTGCAGATCTCACTGGTGGATTTGGCATTATCTATATCAGTCCATTGAAGGCATTAATTAACGATCAACACCGTCGTCTTGAGAGTCTTGGTGAATCCCTGGAAATGCAAGTGACGCCCTGGCACGGGGATGTACCACAAAGCAAAAAGAAGAAAGCACGGACAACCCCTTCTGGCATCTTACTTATCACACCTGAATCACTTGAGTCTTTGCTCATAAACTCATTGGGTTGGCTCAAACAGGCGTTTTCTTCTGTGGCATACATTGTTATTGATGAGTTCCATGCTTTTATTGGCTCAGAGCGTGGTATACAGCTGCTTTCTCTGCTTAACAGAATTGACCATGTGCTGGGACGCCAGTTGAATCCAGTTCCCCGTGTCGCGTTGAGTGCCACGCTGGGAGAGCTGGAAAAAGTACCAGAACTATTGCGCCCGGATAAGAGATTACCTTGTGAAACGGTAACAGACAGTAATAGCAAAGCCACACTACAGGTTCAGGTTAAAGGTTATCTTGAGCGGGTGCCCGAAAAAGGAGAAGAGCTCCAGAGCTCTGCTGAACAGCTCGTCTGCGCGGATATTTTCAGGCTCTGCCGTGGCGATTCCCACCTGGTCTTTGCTAACAGTCGAAAGCGTACTGAAAGCATAGCGGCAACACTGAGCGACATGTGTGAAGCAAATGTCGTTCCTAATGAATTCTTTCCTCATCATGGTTCCCTTGCAAGGGAGTTGCGTGAGGCGCTTGAAGCCCGACTGCAGAAAGGGAATTTGCCCACAACCGCTGTTTGTACAATGACGCTGGAGCTGGGTATTGATATTGGTAAGGTGCAGTCTGTCATACAAGTGACACCTCCGCATTCTGTTTCCAGTCTGCGTCAACGCATGGGACGTTCAGGGCGGCGCGATTCCCCATCGGTGCTGAGAATGTTAATTACTGAACCTGAACTTACCGCAACCAGCAGCATTGTGGATCATTTACGGCTGCAGTTGGTTCAGGCGATGGCAATGATCAGGTTGATGATCTCTAAGCGCTGGTTCGAGCCTGCAGATATCCGGCAGAAACATTACTCCACACTACTACACCAGATCCTGGCTATTACTGCGCAATGGGGAGGTGTTCGTGCCGATCAGCTCTGGTCACAACTTTGCCAGACAGGTCCGTTCCGGAATGTGGATATAAATGACTTCAAAAGTCTGCTTAAACATATGGGGACATGTGGCCTGCTCACTCAACTAACCAGCGGTGAAATAGTTGTCGGGGCTGAGGGGGAGAAGCTGACTAATCACTACACGTTTTATGCCGTATTCAATACACCTGAGGAGTTTCGCATTGTAACGGGAAACCGAACTCTTGGCACAGTGCCTGTAGACTCCCCACTTTTGCCGGAGCAGCACATCATCTTCGGCGGACGGCGCTGGAAAGTGACAGAGATCGAGGTTGAAAAAAAGGTTATCTATGTTGAGACGACTAAAGGCGGTCAGCCGCCACTATTCAGTGGTACCGGGATGTCTGTTCATGATGTTGTTCGCCAGGAAATGCTCACTATCTACAGGGAACATGATTACCGTATCGCGGTAGGCAACAAGAGAGTCGATTATGCTGATGCCGCAGCCAGAAGCCTCTTCGCGGAAGGAAGTGACAACTTCCAACGCTACAATCTACAAAATGACTGTTTTATTGCCAGTGGTCAGAACTGCTACGTGATCCCGTGGATGGGGGATAAAATTGTCAATACAATTACGTCCCTGATTATACGTTGTGGCTTTAAAGCCAGTTCATTTGCAGGTGTGATAGAGGTAGAGGACTCAGGCGTTGCCTCTGTCCAGCGTGCACTTAAGAAAATGCTATTGTCGGGGCTACCTTCAGAGTTTGAGCTTGCTGCAGTTGTTCCCGACAAGTATCTGGATAAATATGACGAGTATTTACCAGAGACTTTGCTTGCTAAAGGGTATGGGGCACAGGCGTATGATATAGAAGGAACGTGCATCTGGCTGCAGAAACACCTTCAGTAGACTGGATATGTAGTCAGGGTATAAATAAGTATTTATACCCTTATTTTTTACTTACCTGTGGACTTACTTGGCTTTAATCCCGGAGTATTGCCAGGAGTATCTTTATTATCGCGTCGGCGTTGATCCGGTTTTCCTGTTGACTTAGCAATTGGTTTTGGACCTGGTTTTAGACCCATGATAGTTATCCTTCGAGATGTAAGAGGAATGCCCTCAACATTGGTATATTCTATACTGAGAAATTTTTCAATGGGAATGTTCAACGGCCGAATGATTAACTCGATATTGTGAGCAATGTCTTTTTTTGGCACAGAGCGAACCGTTAGATTGCGCGTATTTTTATGGAAGGAGATCATCCAATAACGGTTATTCACCGATCTCCTTTATGGTAATACGAACCTGTTTTTTTAATATATAGAAAAATTACTCCGACATGTTTTATCTTTTTGAAATCAGGACATTTACCAACTCACTTAAAACTCTCTTTTGTTCTTCATCCTGAAGATATTGAATCCGGAATTTAATCTCTTCTGCAACCCGCCTTGTATCGGACTCATTAAGTATTTTTGTTATTCGCTGTCTCTGATGTTCAGGCTGGTCTTCCATATTTCGTAAAACCAGATGAAATAATATATCATAAAGTGCGCAATGCCATGAATAACCATCATTGGTTAGAATAAGCTCCCAAACCCGCTCCTGTTCGGCAATAAGCTGCAGAACAAAGGATTCAACCTGTTCTGATTGTCCGGGGACAACCCGGTATAGCGGCGCAATCACAGCAAAAAACAGTTCATTTAGCCAGGATTCCGCCTCTTTCTCGCTCCTGAAAGATGGACAGTTCTGTATTCTTCGTTCGTATTCACGGGTAACCTGCTCCGGAATATCCTCCGGCGGTGTCAGCCACTTATTCCTGAGCAATATACTGGTTGACGGATGGCAGCAGGCTATTTCAGCAATAATTTCACGTAATGCCTCCGGGCTGAATTTCTTCAGCTGATTGTAGTGCTCCCGGGTAAAACCATGATCATCGCATAAAAGTTGCCATGTCATTGATATACTGTTTGCCATTCCTTTCTTCATCATTAATACCTGTTACCTGAATATCAACAGACCGGTGTACCTTTTCTGAATACCTCCCCGGACGGACTGGCAATCCCCATTCGCCTCAGCGTGGCATCTGCAGCTTTCGCCACTTCGCTGATATCCAGCTTTTCAGGTAGCGGCGGGGACGATATCTGCGCCAGGCAATAATTCCTGCGCAACAACAACCACTCCCGTTGTGCTTCTGTACATTCAACATTTCCCATAACAAAAAGCCAGCGGGCGGAAGCTCTGCGCCAGCAACCCGCAGCCTCCAGCTTCTGTGCAACCATGTATTCCACGACTTCCGGGGTACTCTTTTTCCTGCTCAAAACATTAACTCACTGAAATAATATACATATATGACGGTCTCAGCGAATCGTCCATGCCGGACTGAAATCCTCTTCCAGAAACAGCTCCGTCAGCCCGCTAATCTGTTTCAACCTGAGAACTTCATCCTGGTCCATACCCAGCTCCGTACCAATACGTTCATCCGTCCAGCCCAGCCGCGACAGGTCCCTGACAATATCAGACATTGAAGTTATCTGGTGCTTCCCCCTGGCCCGGTTATGTCTAATGGTTGCAGCAATACGTGAGGCCTGTCCCTTTCTTTCCGGATTAATACAGGTCACTGGCAACCAGCCCTTCAGGCGTTTTCCCGTACCTGCTTCCCTGCCCAGTAATTGACGATGAAAACCATCCACGACCAGATAATGCTCCTTCTCTTCCGAGACAACCACAGGCTGCGTGAACCCATCCTGCTCCAGTGAATGTTTCAGCAGTTTCTTCTCACCCGGCGCCATGACATTGGGGTTATAATCGTTGGCCACCACCTCATCTGCTTTCACCCACAGCACACAGTCCACAGGCTCCTGTGCAAATGGACTGACCTCATGAAGCACCCTGCGCAGATGATTCAGGGCCTGTATGGCCTCTTCTTCTGGTCGTTCCTGGCTGAAGTACTGACGAATCATGTTGCTCAGTATCTCCGGTGTCACAGAATCCCCCATTCCTTCCTCCTTTCTTTCATACGCTGCAGATAACGTTCATAGTGCCGGGGTTTGTTCGGACTGAAGGAGAGGGTCCGACACCAGAAATCATTCTTTATGAGAGTCTTACAGATACGTCGCCAGGACGGAATATCCCGGCTCCCCAGGTCATTCTCCTGTTCATCCGGGATGTCATCCGGGAAGCCCCGCGTCTGATACCAGCGCAGATAGACAGCTATCTTGTTGCGGTAATGTTCTGCCGTTCTTTCCGGCATCACATCCAGCAGAAACATCGCATAGCTGCGCCAGGTATGATGGGCTGGTTTTGATATGCGCTTACGCAGGGCAAAATAAGCCCCGCTTTCATTGGCATAAAGTGCCCCGCTGGCAGCCCCTGACACCCGCTCACACATCCTGGCCCAGGTTTCCGGTTCCAGAACATGGTAAAGCCACAGTCCCTTACGTTGTTCAGGACCAAAAGGTTCACAGACACGCATGTTGCGTAACGGTACGCCGGCACGGTACATCAGATCATACAGGGGATTGTAGATGGCACGGGTTCTGGTGTGATATATCCAGATATCACGAGTTTTCCAGTCATACAGCGGATACATAGTGTAGTAAAACCCTTCAGGCGATGCCGTGGTCCAAGGCTTATCATCGGCATATCTCAGTTTGCGCTGGGACACCAGTCCCATAAAGCGGTTGAGGGATTCATCCGCCCGGACACCGGTCAGCACTGCCACTCCACACCGGTTGCCAGCAAACCAGGAAGAAAATGCCGGAACAAATTCTTCAAACGTCATGGCATACCGGTAAAAGGGAAAATACGCCATATCCGTAATGGCCTCTTCCGGTGGCTGGCGAACCCAGGTCACACGAGGCTCCCAGCATATCCACTCCGGTTGAAACTGCGAGACACCGTTTACCGTGGTCAGGGGAAGCGCCACCCAGTAAAAGGTTTCCGTCACATCATGGTACATTTCCCGCATCTTCTGAATATGTTCAATGGTGCACTGGTACTGAGCCTCCCAGTCAATGAACAGTACAGAGAAACGACGTCTTTTCCTGCGGGCCACATCAGCCACAAGATGGAAAAGCACGGTGGAATCTTTACCACCGGAAAAAGAGAGACAAACTGATGGAAATGTTTCAAAAATCCACTCAATACGAGCAATTGCTGCACGCAGAACATTCTCTCCAGTAAGGACTTTCTCCGTTAAAAAATTATCATTCATTTATTTTCACTTTATGCAAAAGAAACCTGTTTATGCTTTCAACATATAGCAACAAACATTAAATGACGTTTAATTAGCCACTACTAAAATTGCTTACTTTCATCCTGATGAACATATAAAACATATTACAAACATATTTATCAATAAAGAATCTTTATTGATGATACTGGCACTGTAACAATCCCATTGAGAGAACGATTTATAACCACCCACTCATGTGGTTCAACCAACCAGGAGTTTACATGTTTTGAATCAATAAAATCATGGCAATATAATATATCTGAAGCAGGTATATCCAACTCCAGTTTAACACGTCCGTGATATTCATCCGCATCATTAAAAGAATTCAATATATCCATCTCAAAAGAAATCACATCCTCCCCTCTTATCTCTGCTGTTTCTTTTAACTCAGCAATCGTATCTGCATACCTGCCATTAAGTTTCCTGCCTAACTGGATAGTTGTGATTTTCTTTTCGTTGCAGCATCGCTGAGTATGTTCATATATAGCCATCACTTCCTGGCAAATACAATCAACTTCTATATCACTCAAAGAATTATATATGTCCATAACTTTTCTCTCATAATGCAAAAAACGATTAAATATACGATAATGAGAGAGCAAATCAGAATTTGTTACTTTCGTTAAGAATAAAGTTAATAAAACATAACCTACCTGTTTACTACCATTAAACCCAATAAAATCACTTCTCACATCTCCTTTCAATCTACCAGTTCCGATACAACGAGCTAACAATTCACTCCTGACATTATATTTACCATTCATATTCACCATACTATTCGAAACAACAGACGAACATCCAAAAGCGCTTAAACACTCCACAAACAAACTATCTCACCGAATAAATTGCAACACTCCCCTTACCCCACATCCTAAAGGCTTTATATAAAACAGTAAACGTGAATCAGCTTAACAAATGCATCTTTCATTTGTTTTTGCTGCTGCTCGCTTCCATTCTGGTTGCGGACTTCACCATAGTGACACAACTGTTCTTCTGCCAGGATATGCCGGTTAAAAGCCTACATGATGCCAGACACCTCCGTTTTCAGCTCACTGACCGTCATGTCTTTTCCCCGCTGTTCATCCGGACGGTTCAGGCGCTCAGCCAACAGCTGTAAGCGGGTCATGCCTTCGTTCCAGCCAGTCATCGCCTCTTCCGGGAGCGCACGACTCCTTGCACTCTTCTGCCAGTTATCCACCATTTCCTGAACACGAGGATTGTCGGGGAAAAGTACCATCAGTTGCTGCAGCAATTGCACACTGCGTTGCAGGTTGTATGCCGGGGGGAATTCTGTCAGTCGCGTTATCTGCTGACCGGAAAGGGTTATCCACTCTGACGCATGATTTAACAGTGTTCTGCTGAGCTGCATCATCTGGTCTGCTGAAAGCACATCCGGTGAGGGTGTCAGCAGCGCCCTGAGTTGCTGCTCCGCCGGTGATGGCTGTGTCAGAAACTGCCATCCCGGAATGGCCACGCAGACCGCCAGCAATGCCGTACAGACACCTGTAACAAACGTTTTCAGAAACGTGAGCGGGGATTTTTGAAGGAAGAGTGTGGGCTCTGTTTTTGTTTCAGAAACAACATACACCAGACGGGAGTGCGGCAGGGTCTGATGTTCCTGCACATCCGGAGCTTCAAGCCTGAGTGCCTGCGCCAGTAGCGTTACCGGAGACGATACTTCCCCCTGCACAGGCTGGTTCTCCAGGCGGGTGATATATCCCTTCACCATGGCTTCCGGTAAAGCCACTTTACTGCTCTGTTTAAGTTCGTGCCAAGCCTGCGTATTTTCATGGAAGGAGATCACTCAGTGGATTTGCCCCTATATTTCCAGACATCTGTTATCACTTAACCCATTACAAGCCC
>OIGI01000322.1_pt1 | contig 12508 bp, 6 predicted proteins | sample 1582291 | NCBI WGS metagenome assembly OIGI01 (sample SAMN02674607, study PRJEB24791) | human gut metagenome, SKBSTL069 | isolation source: stool | host: Homo sapiens | place: USA | reverse complement strand
CTTATCAGGCACATGGTTATTATACATATTCCAATTTACTGCTTCCTTATTACTCGTCGGATGCAACAGGTTCGGAAATCTTGGCTATGCATAATGAAAGTTTAAAATGGCAGACTACAAAAAGTACTAATCTTGCCTTGGAACTCGGTTTTTTCGATCAGCGTTTTACTGCACGTGTGGAATATTATCGGAAAATAACAGATAATATGGTTGCCAATATAAGTCTTGCTCCTTCTCTTGGTTTCAGCAGTTATCCGGAAAATCTAGGAAAGATAGAGAATAAGGGTTGGGAAATTTCTCTCTCGGCTATTCCTTATAAAAACACTGCTAAACAAGCTTATTGGACAATTACAGTAAACGGTTCTCATAATACTGACAAACTATTGAAAATATCGGAAGCGATGAAATACAGAAATGATAAAAGTGCATCAGATTTAAAAGATACGCCGTTGCCACGTTATGAAGAAGGTGAATCTCTTTCTCGTATTTGGGTAGTACGTTCATTAGGTATTGATCCGGCTTCCGGAGATGAAATATTATTGAAACGTAACGGGGAGATGACGAGTGCCGTTAACTGGAGTGCGAATGATGTAGTACCTATTGGTAATACAGAACCTAAATGGCAAGGATATATTAATTCTTCCTTTACATACAGAGGTTGGGGAGCAGACGTCAGTTTCAGGTATCAGTTTGGCGGTCAGGTATATAATCAGACTTTGCTTGACAAGGTGGAAAATGCCAATCTGAAATATAATGTAGACCGGCGGGTAAGTCAGTTGCGTTGGGCTAAACCGGGTGACAAGGCACAATTCCGTACTCTTACCCCCAGTGGTTGGGAAACGAAAGCTACTTCCCGGTTTATCATGGATGAAAATATATTCCAGGGAAGTTCGTTGTCTGTCTACTATCGCATGGATCGTACTAATACAAAATTTATCAGCCATTGGGGATTGAGCTCCGCCAAAGTGACGTTTAATATGGAAGACTTTTTCTATTGGTCTACAGTGAAACGCGAAAGAGGTCTGTACTATCCGTATTCCCGTCAGTTTACATTTGCTTTGAATGTTGCTTTCTAATTAAAAAACTATTTGTATGAAACAGATAATATATATACTATTAACAACAACAATGCTGGGACTTATGTCTTGCAGCGACTGGTTGGATGTATCTCCGAAGACTTCTATTCCTACCGACAAGCAATTTGAGTCGGAATCCGGATTTAAGGATGCGCTTACGGGTATTTATTTGAAGTTGGGCACTAAGACATTGTATGCCGGAGACTTGACTTATGCTTATTTGGATGAGTTGGCAGGATTATATTCCGATTATCCGGGGTATAATACAAATGCTGTTTTCGACCAAAGTATCGTGTTCGATTATGAGAACATGTTTTTGAGTAAGAAAAACGGGATTTACTCAGCAATGTATAACGTCATAGCCAATATTAACAACTTTCTGGAGTACGTAGACAAAAATAAAGATGTTTTAGTTACCGAACGCTATTATGAAACTATGAAGGGAGAGGCACTCGGGCTTCGCGCTTTTCTTCATTTTGATTTGTTGCGTATGTTCGGTCCTGTTTATAAAGAACATCCTGCATCCAAAGCTATACCCTACCGTACTACTTTTGATAAAGACGCTACACCTGTTTTGTCAGCCAATGAAGTGGTCGATGCCATTCTCAAAGATTTGAATGCTGCTGAAAAACTGCTGAAAGAGAGCGATCCTCTTCATTTCTTTACCGATCAGATGGGTGAAGAGCTTACAGAGATCAATCAATTTCTCATCAATCGTGAATTTCGTATGAATCTGTATGCGGTGAAAGCCATGTTGGCTCGTGTATATTGTTACAAAGGTGATGCGGAAAGCAAAGGATTGGCCACGGAGTATGCTAAACAAGTAATTGCCGCCTCTAAGTATTTTACATTGTATAAATCGCAGACTGCTTCCAATTACAATTCCATACGCTACGCAGAGCAAATCTTTGGAATAACAGTCAATGAATTCTCCAATTTGCTTATTGGAAATTATATGGATATGGAGAATACCAATACTCAGCAACATTTCTATCTGGATGGAGATAAATTTAAATTCTTCTATGAAACTGCCGATGCAGGGAATACTGACTGGAGAAAAAATACGGAAATGTTTGAGGTTATTAATGGGGCAAGTCGGACAGATGTTTTTTGTAGAAAATATAATCAGAAACCTTTGAATGGCGGATATGCTTATTCCGGTGCTGACGCTATCCCTTTGATACGCTTACCCGAAATGTATTATATTGTAGCAGAATGTGTTCCTTCTGCATCGGAAAGTGCTGACGCGTTAAATACCGTACGTTTTGCACGTGGTATCTCTTATAGTGATGAAATACCGACTACCGGATATGATGACCTTGATAATACTTCGGAAGAAGACAAAAACCAGACTAAACGTATTAATGAGATAATGAAAGAATATAGGAAAGAATATTTCGCGGAAGGTCAACTTTTCTATTTCTTGAAAGCGCATAATTATAGCACTTATTATGGTTGTGGGATTGAAACGATGACTGAAGCCCATTATCAGATGACGTTGCCGGATGACGAGTATATTTTTGGAAACAACTCTAAATGATGAAGCATTATGAAACGTATTATATATTTTGTTTTAGCTATTCTTGTTTGCGGCATTTATGTAGGATGCAGTGAAAACGAGATAGACTTATATGACCAGACACCTCGTATCAATTTCTATGGTAGCACTACGCATGTCCGTACTTTGGTTGATACGGATTATGTGAAGAAAGAACCTTATGCTGTAGACAGTTTCGAGGTAAGAATACAAGGAGATTTTTTGAAAGAGAATCGTGATTTCTGTGTGAAAGTAACTCCGAATAATGATTATCAGAATTCAGTGGATGTATTATTGGAAAGCAAGTATACATATACTGACCTTGATACAGTTTGCCAGATATTCTATTATAAAATAAATCGTCCGAAAGTAGAGGCAGGTAGAAATGTTTATGGTTGTTATCTGGAGTTTGATTTGAATAACCCTCTTCATCAGTTTGACAAAGGATTAGTAGAGCAGAATCAAATACCTTTAAATGTTAGATGGGAGTTGAAAACGGATGAATGGGGTTGTTGGAGCGGATATAAATATGGCAGCTATAGTGATGAGAAATATATGTTCATTATGGATGTATGTGAGTGTGTGTATGAGGAACTGAAAGAGGAGGATTATGACAAAGTCAAACAAGCTTACAAGGAATATAGAGAAGCAGGAAATCCTCCTATTTTAGGTGAAGACGGTGATGAAATTGTTTATGAATAAGATTAAAGGAGAAACGTTATGAGGAAATATATCATCTATATAGCAAGTTTTATCGGATCAGCTTTATTGCAAACAAGTTGTTACGATGATAAGGGAGATTACGATTATCATGATGTGAATATGATGGAAATTGTAATACCTGAAATCAAGTTGCGTATGCCGAAGGAAGAAGCGGTGGAAGTTTCAATCGTACCGCAGATTTCTCAAACATTGGAACAGAATGAGGAAAATCTTGTATTTCAGTGGAAACGTCTTAAACCGGATGTTACGTTAGGTTCAAGTCGGTTATCCGATTATACAGATTATTCTGAAGGAAAAGAATGTACGATAACTGTTGAACCCAATGAATCTCAAAACATAGGTTTGATGCTGGTTGTTTCAGACAAGAGGAATGGAACTGCATGGTATCAGCAAGGGCAGGTGACCATTATTAAACCGTTCAACCCTTGTTGGTTTGTCCTTCAAGAGAAAGAAAATAAAGGGGTGCTTGGAACTATTGAAGGTACACCGGAAGGGTATTATGTATCTCCAGATGTATTCCGTTCGGAGACAGGAACGGTGTTTCCTCTAGACGGAAAGCCGTTAGCTGTGACTACCCGACGCAAATATGGTCCTATTGATCAGATGTCTGCTATGATTTTAGGATTAACCCCTGTTCCTGTTCTTACGTTAGTGACAGATAAGGATGCGGCTTTATTTACTCCGAGTTCGTTAATAATGAAGTTCCGGTCGGATAAGATATTATTTGAGCCGGTTCGAGAGGGAAAAGCAATAAAAATTGATGCTTATAAAATGGATAAGCATGGTGAGTTGTTTGTGAATGACGGTAAGTCTTATTTTGCTTATATGGATGGTTGTTGTGTTCCTTACTCTATTAAGAATAGAGCTAATGGTGATTATCCCTCTGTTTCTGTTTATGGTACTTATGGAACAAATTTGCTCTTTTTTGATTCTTCTACACATTCTTTCTTGAGGTGTAAGGCTTTAACTGGGTTTGGTGATTATTACGGTCCTTCTAATAATGCCAAATATATTCGTTTGGGCAGTATTGTATGGGATGATGAATACCCGATAGAAGCTATCACTATTAACCCTGATGATGAAGAAGGAAGTGCCTTCAATCCGAATAATATTGATCCTTCTCTACAGGTGAGAACGATAGTCACAGGAGGAAATGGTGGTAATAATGCTTATGCCATTGCTTCTACTCAGAGCGGGAAAGATTTGACGGTATTTAAGTTTAGCAGTAATACTTCTACTTGTGCAGGTTTATATACTGTTTCTTTACCGTCGGAAATAGATGTAGAAACTGCCAAGTTTGCTGCTTCTTATGCTTATACGGCAGATCTTCTGTTTGTAGCTTCCGGTAATAAGTTATATCGGATAGACTTGAATCGTGGTCTGGTGACAGAACTTTATCAATATGAAGCGGATCCGTCAGCGCAAATTACATGTTTGAAGTTTAAAGATGCTGAAAATGAAGAAGAACTCGGCATGTCTCTCGGATTAGGCATCAATACAGCTGATAAAGGTGTAGTTGTAGAATTGCAACTGACAGTGGCAGGTGATGTGGCCCGCGAAGAAAATAGCATTTGTGTTTACGAAGATCCCGAGCAACCCATTGGGAAGATTGTTGATATTAGCTATAATTATGAATAGTATAAACCGGTCTTTATGCTAAAAGGAATTATCGGTGCAGTATTTCTTGCTGTTGTCTGTACTTGTCTGTACGGGCAACAGCAAAGTATTACAACTTTTATTAAAGAAGAAGCACCAGTGGAAGTTATTCCCGGTATGTTTACTACCTACCGAAGTGATAAACATATCTATTGGGAAATCCCGGATTCATTGATTGGACGTGAGTTTGCCGTAACGACAACTATCCTGACAGCTCCTGCCCGTCCGGACCGGGATATGGAAAAGAAATTCGGATATGCGGGTGACATGATAGGTCCGGTATTTTTCAGTTTCCGTAAACAGGGTGACGAGTTGTGGATGATGGATCCACAATATGAAAGGGTGATAGAAAATCCTGAAGGAACGTATGCAAAAATCGCCGCCCAACGTGGGAATGAAAGGCTTTATAAAATATTACCGATTAAAGCTAGGAATCAGGGAAGCAGCCTGATAGAGATTGGTGAAGTATTAAAAGATTTTCCTTTGTTTACTCTTGATATTGTATCTTTTGATTTATCAATAGGCACGCGTTTAAGAGAGAAAGATTGCATCAAGGAAATCAAGGGATATGATAATCGCTTGTTGGTTCACGTATCACGGGCTTATCGAAGTTCATCGATAGGAATACCCGGTAGACCGGTTTCGGCTCCTTATGTCGGTGATTGGGATACGGGTGTTTGCATTAAGCTATTATCAAAAAATCCATTGGAAGCAGTTCCTGCAAATAACGGAGCCTACTTCTCTATCGGCAAGGAGTGTTTTCAGGGCGATCAGCCCGCTGTCCGGAAAGCTGTTGTCAAACGGTGGCGTTTGGAGATAAAGCCGGAAGATAAGGAGAAATACATAAAAGGTGAATTGGTGGAGCCAATACAGCCTATTATCTTTTATATAGATCGCAATACGCCGGAAAAATATATCGGTTGCATCATTGAGGCAGTACGTGACTGGCGTCCTGCTTTCGAGCAAGCCGGATTTAAGAATGCCATTGATGCACGATTGGCTCCCACTGCCGAAGAAGATCCGGATTTTAGTATTTATGACAGTACTTATCCGTTCATCTCATGGAAGATATCAGGACAAAATAACGCTTATGGACCGACTCCATGCGAACCCCGGTCCGGTGAGATTATTGCTTGCCACATCGGTATTTTTTGCAGTGTCTTGAATTTGGAACAGAAATGGTATTTTGCTCAATGTGGAGCGAATGATCCGCAGGCATGGAATATAGAGCTGCCGGACTCTTTGCAATACGAACAGATAAAACAAGTGCTGACACATGAAGTAGGTCATACATTAGGATTGGAACATAACTTTCTGGGTAGTTCTCATTACTCCATCGATCAATTACGTGATAATGACTTTTTAAGTCAATATAGTATTGGTAGTTCCATTATGGATTATGTGAGGTGTAATTATGCTTTGCGTCCTCAAGATAAGGTCGATTTGGAAAACAGACGGATACGTGTCGGCGAATATGATAAGTGGGCTATTGAATGGGGCTACCGTATATTTCCGGGTAAAGATGCTTCTGAAAGAGAAAAGAACAGGACCCTTTGGAATCAGGAAAAACAGAAAGATCCCTCATTACATTTTTCGGGCAGAATGGATGTAAGGGCTCAGGCAGAAGATTTGGGTAATGACCATGTTATGGTTAATACACAGGGAATAGAGAACTTGAAATATTTGTGTGAACATCCGGATGTCTGGAATGTGACGGATAAAACGTCTTTGCGTGTATTACAGGGGCGTTATGAAGCGGTATTGGAGCATTATAAACAGTGGGTACAGCACGTTTTGTCTCATTTGGGCGGGATACGTCTTGCTGAGCCGGATGATGAGAATATTTACATACCCGAAAAAGCCGATTACAATAAGAAGGTTATGAGCTTTATACAGGCTTATATATTACAACCGCCTGTGTGGATGTTTGATGAAAAACTTACCGCTAAATTAGAAATAAACGGTAGTCGGGAGTTCGATCGCTTTTATGAAGAGCTGATGTCGGAAATGATTCGTTCCCTCCGGGAAGTGGAAAGAACGGAGAATGTTTGTGAGGATATGTTGTCTGTAGATGAGTTTTTGGAAAGCATACATAAAGAATTATTTGCCGAATGGGCTGACAATATTCCTGTAAGTGACGCCAAGTATAAAGTGCAGTTGCTTTATGTGAGTAAACTTGTTAAATTGTTGGATAGATCAGAAAAGATAACTTCGTCGAGATTATTGGTTTCCATTATGCAGGCTTTGAATAGAATAAAGGAGGAAAGTCTTGATTATAGCCATAAGATTACGGATCCGGTTGCCAAAAAACGGGCAATGTTTCTTGTAGATAGTATTTTGTTTTAATGATGAAAAGTAAATAAAGAAATTCATGAAGAGAAGAAGATATGTGATTGGTGTATTGTTGTGTGTCACAGCTTTGCTTCAGGCACAGGATTCCGTCAAGTCATTTGACGAGTTTTTTGTTGCCGGGATGGATAAGATCGACGGTGTGTTTCCTGTGTATGTAGCGGAAAAAGAAATCTATTTGGAAATACCCGAAAAATATATCGGGCGGGAAATTGAAGTCAGTGGACAGATAGATCGAGGGTTTGATTTGTTGAATCGTCCGGTTGACGGACTGGGAGTAGTGCGTATTATATCTCCGGATAAAGCTACAATTTGCTTTCAAAAACCGTTTTATACAGAGCGTATTTTAGATGAAAAAAGCACATATCAGCAATCTTTCTCGTTGTCAAATATGCAACCTGCCGGTAAAAGTTATCCAGTGGTGGCCTATTCAAAAGAGCAGGGAGCTATTATTCGGATAACAGAGTATCTGATGACTGGCGATGACTGGTTCAGCTATAATGATAGTTTTATTCGTTCCTTGGTTCCGGAACTGTCGGAAATAATGAAAATACATCCTTTTAAGGAAGGTGTGTCGTTTACGGTCAGGCGCTATCATGGAGTTGAAGCAGAAAGATATATGCTGTCCAGTTCTGCCGTTCTATTGCCTGAAGGTAGTATGCCTTTGGAAGTCACTTGTGCAGTACGCTTGCTACCTCTGAAAAAAGATCAGATCCGCCTGGCAGATTACAGAATACCTTACCGGACATTGAGTTTCAAAGATTACTCGCAAAATCCTTATTGTATGGTAGAAGATTCATTGATTCTTCGTTGGGATATGTCACAACCGCTTACTTTCTATGTAGATACCCTTTTTCCGAAGGAATACTTTCAGGCAGTAAAGGAAGGAGTGGAAGCATGGAATACCGCCTTCCATAAAGCAGGTATTCATGATGCTTTACAAGTAAGGTATGCAGACCGAAAGATAATTCCGGCGGAACAACGTGCTTTTATATCTTATGATTTGAGAATACCGGGGATCAAAAGTGACTTTATCTGTCATCCTCGTACCGGAGAAATACTTTCATGTCGTCTGAATATCGGACATGGATTCCTAAAAGGAAAATTAGACGACTATCTGTTAAGTTGCGGTGCCTCGGATTCGCGTATTCTGGCTGACCGTTATTCTAAAGAAGTGGAAAAAGAATTGTTGCAAAATGAAATAACGGAAGAAATTGGATATCTTTTAGGTTTGCGCAGAAGTTTATCGAAAAGCTCGTGTGGAAAGACTTTAAAAGTTGGAGATGATGATTGCCGGACTATTTATTTTGGCTATCATCCTTTCAAAGGAGACCAAAATTGTTATGATGAACGGGAGAAGCTCCGCCAATGGATAGAGCATAATTTACCAGATCACATTCGTTTATTCCAACCATCAGGGAAGGAGAATTCTAATTCTTCATTTCCAGAAGATTATACGGTCAAAATATTGGATTTACAGACTGTAGTGAGTCGGTTGGACAAGATTGTGTATAAGGGGAAGAAATACGATAAAGGGAGTTCGCTCACTGATATATACAGAAAGGCTATTCGTCTGTATGGGAGTTATCTGATGGAAATGGCAAAGGTGGTGGGTAGTTCTCAACCGGCAGATGCGCAGCGTCAGGCAATGCTTGATTTGGACAACTATTTATTTCATTCTGTTAAAAAGATGGAATGTACCTATGTAAAAGAGAATTTGTTGGAAACAAGAAACAATCTTCTGTATCCGGAACTGGCGAAGTTGTTCAAACAATTGTTGAGTGTAAAGACAATTTCAGCTCTTCGATTGCAGGCGTTGCAGAGTGACCGGAAGGGGTATGACGATATTGATTTTTTCCGGGATCTTTATAAAGGATTGTTTAATGGTTTTGATCCGCAGTCTGCCGTTAGTTATGAACAGATGGATATTCAGCTGATATGTTTGGAAGCGTGGCTGGATATTATGCAGGAAGCTACTGAACATAATAGTATAAAGAAACGTTTAACGAACGAATTGCATAGTCTGCACGATAGACTGGAGGAGCTTAGCACGACACATTCCCAAAGGGAAGTACGTGATATGTATATTCTGCTTTTGAGAAGAATGGATCAATATTTCCGTGCGGTTTCTTGAGTGGCGTTAGAGTAATTATTTGTTTGGGATGATGAAAAAATGGTCGTACAGATAGAATAACCTATAAGTTTTGGGTTATCTTTGCTATGATTTATGAATAAATAATTAGAATAAGATGACTATTATTTTTCCTTCACCCATCTTCGGCCCTATTCATTCCCGCCGTTTGGGCGTTTCTTTGGGAATCAATTTATTACCGGAAGACGGTAAGGTTTGTTCGTTCGACTGCATTTACTGTGAGTGTGGCTTCAATGCCGAACGTCGTACGAAGAAGCTTCTCCCTACCCGTGAAGAAGTCCGCACGGCTCTCGAAGAGAAACTAAAAGACATGCAGGCAAACGGCACTGCTCCCGATGTACTGACATTTGCCGGAAACGGTGAACCGACTGCGCATCCCTACTTCCCGGAAATCATAGAAGATACACTTGCGCTTCGCGACAAGTATTTCCCAAAAGCGAAAGTAAGTGTATTGAGTAACTCTACATTTATCGACCGTCCTGCCGTATTCGAAGCACTGAACAAGATAGATAATAATATCCTGAAACTGGATACGGTGGATGAAGAATATATTCATCTGTTGGACCGCCCTAACGGAAAATATTCTGTTAAGAAGATCATCGAAAGAATGAAAGAGTTCAAAGGAAACTGCATCGTACAGACGATGTTCCTGAAAGGAGGTTATCAGGGAAAAGACATGGATAATACATCCGACAAGTATGTGCTCCCCTGGATAGAAGCAGTGAAAGAAATCGCTCCCCGTCAAGTGATGATTTATACGATTGACCGGGAGACTCCCGACCACGATTTGCAAAAGGCTACGCATGAAGAGTTAGACCGTATTGTGGCTTTATTGGAAAAGGAAGGTATTCCGGCAACAGCTTCTTATTGAAATATAATTCAACAGGGATATATTTCTAATAGATAATACGTAAGAGAGTTAATATAAGAGGGCGAATTAATAGAATTCAGAAGTTTTACTTCCTATTCTATTGCTCGCCCTTTTATTGGCTTCATGAGCTGTTTCAGCCTATTCTGACAAGGGTATATTCTCACTGCGATGAGAAATGTACTTCCCTGATAATTGAACTGCACCCCAAAAGTTAGACACAAAACTTTAGGAGTGCAGTTTTTTATGCGACATTCATTTGAAGAAAAACTCAATATTGTGAGCAAAGTCAAGAGCGGTCAGCTCATTAATACCTCTTTGGTTGTTCGGTTTCTTATATGAAAGGCTAGCTTCCTTTCTTCACATAATCTTTCGGCAATATCCCGAACTGTTTCTGAAAGCAGCGCGCGAAGTATGAAGGATTATTAAATCCTACGATGTAGCAGACTTCGTTAATCCGGTATTCCCCTTCCCGCAAAAGTTCTCCGGCTGTTTTGAGCCGTATCAATCGGATATAGTCATTGGGCGGCATTCCGGTCAATCCTTTCAATTTGCGCTGTAAGTTGGAACGGCTGATAGCCATTTCTTCCGCCATCTTATCAATGGTAAATTCTTCATTGGTGAAATTGCGGGTAATGATTTCATTGATCGTGTTCAGCCATTTCACGTCTGTTTTGTTCATTAATGTCTGGTCGTACGACATATTCGGTACCGTTGTAAAGTGGTTGAAAAGCATACGTCGGTTTTCCAGCAGATTATTGATGGTGGCTTTCATGTGACTTAGCGAGAAAGGCTTTTCTATATAAGCGTCCGCGCCATAGTCGAGACCCGCAATTTTTGAATCGATGCTGTCGAGTGCCGAAAGCAGAATAAACGGGATATGACAAAGCATATTGTCGGAACGGATGGACTTTAACAATTCGAATCCGTCCATGTGGGGCATGACGATGTCGCTGATAATAAGATCTACTGTCGTTGTCTCCAGACATTCCAAGGCTTCCTTGCCATTGGTGGCTGTATGGATGGTATAGGTATTTCCCAGATTTTTAGCCAGAAACTCCAGCATATCCGTCGTGTCTTCCACTACCAGAAGAGAGTAACCGGCGGGTTCGCCCTCTTCCTCCGAAGCGGGAACCTTGTCGGGCATGGAAGTAATGGAGGGGCTGACAGAGATGCTTTTCTCCAAATACGGAATTTCCACACATACTTCGCACCCTTCCGTATAGCTGGGATTGATATAAACCTTTCCTTTATGCTTCTCCACCAACAATTTGACGAGACTCAATCCGATGCCTACTCCCGAACCGTTGTTTCCTGTGTTTCCCACTTGATAAAACGGTTCGAAAACCTTGCTGCACTCCTCTTGTGGAATACCCGGACCGTCGTCACGCACACACAGGGAGAGCGTGCGCCCTTCAGAAGACAGATGTTCGTCCATAATTACCATAATGCGGGTACGGGCATATTTCATGGCATTTGTCAACAGGTTGCTGACAATTTTAGTCAGCGCCTCTTGGTCTACATTATATTGCAGGTGCTCTTTCGGCAGAGAGACGCTGAAAGATATTCCGGTCAGGGAGATGGCACGGAAACGGTCGATGATGTCCTCTATCATCCGGTTGATATCCACTTCATTGAATGAAAGCGTATAACCTTCCTTGTCCACTTTGCGGAAGTCGAGCAATTGTTTGATAAGCTCCATCAACCGGTTGGTGTTCTTCCGTATCACAGACAGGTTGCTTTCCACTTCACTGTTCCATTCATGTGTTTCCAGAATAGCTTCCAGCGGAGCTTTGATAAGGCTTACCGGAGTCTTGATTTCATGCGCCACTTGAGTGAAGAATGTAATTTTCGACTGGAACAATTCCTGATTCTTGATTTGTTCCATCTCTTTCATCTTTCTTGCTTTCACAGCCTGCTGTTTACGCAAATAAAGCTGTATCAGGAAATATGCGAGGCCACACGCTATTAGTAAATAGAAAATCTTGGCGTAGATCGTCTTCCAGGGTGGAGGAAGAACTTCAATATGCAGGCAACAGTCGTCATTACTCCAATATTCATCGTTGTTACTGGCTTTCACACGGAAAGTATATTCACCCGGAGGCAGGTTGAGAAAAGATACGTTATGTTTATCCGTGTATATCCAT
>OIGI01000301.1_pt1 | contig 13289 bp, 15 predicted proteins | sample 1582291 | NCBI WGS metagenome assembly OIGI01 (sample SAMN02674607, study PRJEB24791) | human gut metagenome, SKBSTL069 | isolation source: stool | host: Homo sapiens | place: USA | reverse complement strand
CGATATACACGAATCCTGTATCAGCATTCAAGGGCATTCGGCTTCTTCCGTAATGCTGAAATTTTCGATGATATGTTATATCACCGAATCCAAGCATAACAACGAACAGGAGGTGTCACAAATGCTGGAGGTTGACGACAAGGCAATGGCCTACTATCTGATTGAGGCTCTCTTTGCAGGGGGATATATCAACAACCCTACATATCAGAACTTCCTTCAAATGAAGCATGAGCAGGAGGAAGAGGAACCGCCTGCAAAGGCTTCGTAAACCGCAGCGAAAGGCTCTGATGGAGGATTTTCCATCAGAGCCTTTCTTTTTGCCTGAAAAAGCATAAAATCAACGGAGGTATGTATGAGAGCTGTAGTGTATGCGCGTGTTTCAACAGAACACGAGGCACAGATCAATGCACTGGAAAACCAGCTGGAATGGTATAAAATCGAAGCTTCACGCCATTCCGACTGGGAAATTACAGAGGTCTATGTGGATCAGGGCATCACAGGAACGCAGGCGCAGAAAAGGCCGGAGTTCCTACGTATGATGGAGGATGCCAGAAAAGGTAAATTCGACCTGATTATTACAAGAGAAGTAAGCCGTTTTGCACGAAATACGGTGGATGCTCTGTCCTATACCCGTGAACTGAAGGCAATGGGGGTCAACGTGTTTTTCATCAATGATGGCATCAATACAGCGACCAACGATGGAGAACTCCGTCTGACGATCATGTCCTCTATGGCGCAGGACGAAAGTCGAAAGATTTCGGAGCGAGTAAAGGCTGGACAAAAAAATCAGCCGGGAAAAACATGTTTTATATGGCAGTGGAAACATTTTGGGATACCGCAGGGAGAACGGAACCTACGTTCCGGACCCAGATCAGGCCGAAACGGTGAGGTTGATTTTTCAGATGTATTCGGATGGCGAAAAGGGGCTTACTCAAATCGTGAACGAGTTATATCGGCTGGGACGGCTGGATGCAGGTGGTCATGTATCATGGGACGCTTCCAAAGTGAGCCGCGTTTTGCATAATGCGACCTATAAAGGCTGCATCTGCTATAACAAATCCCACAGTGATGGCTATCTGACGCAGAAACGTATAAAAAATCCGGATGAGAGCAGCTATGTCTATGTGAAAGGGGATTTTGAGTCGTTGGTATCAGAAGAGATGTGGGACAGATGTCAGCAGATTCTGCTGTCCCGCTCTGCACGGGTCATCAACGAGAACGGCAAAAAGCACAAATATATGCGGAATACGCCAAAATCTGTCTGGACAGCAAAGCTGCGGTGCAGCTGCGGAGCTGGATTTATCCAGTTCAAATGGAGAGTAAACCGTGATGGGGCAGTTGTTCACGGATTTCAGTGCTACCGCCGTACACGCAGGCCAAGCATCAGCTACTTACAGGAGCATGGTCTGGATTTGGGCATCAGCTGCCAGATCAAAGCCATCAGTGAATGGAAGCTGGATCTGATGGCATCCAAGGTGTTCCAGAATCTGACGTTTGATAAAGGTAAAACCGTCAAAGAGGTATACCGGATTCTGAACCGCTGCATGGCAGAGGAAAAGACTGTGCGCATTTCCAAAAAGGCAATGCTGGAAAACAGTATCGCCAAACAGAAAGAACGGCTGGGCAGGTATATTGACCTGTGCGCTGACGGAGTTATCACGAAGCAGGAACTGGTGGATCGCCGCAAGGGACTGGATGCGCGGATCGCTGAGTTGCAATCCCAGTACGAAAGCATCGAACAGGAGGACGAACGCAGTGGGAGCATTGATATGAAGCTGATTTCCCAGAAGCTGGATGAGTGGCAGAAAGCGGCCAAAACGGATGTCAGCAGGAAACTTATTAACAGCTGCGTAGCACAGATTACGCCTGTAAGCAATGAGGAATTTCGGTGGGTGCTGGATTTCCAACTGTCCGAGGTGAAAGGCATCAATATGACATCCTGTACGATGGACGGTTTCATGGAGCTGGCTCGTTTCGTAATTCCATTTGAAGATGCCAAAGCGTTCAAGGCTTCACGGAACCAGAAAATCCATAGAAGGGATTGGAATAATCTCACCGTAGTAGTAGGAATCCGCTCAAAAATCTGTCCATAAGGTCATGTGTTGAATGTGCCGAATGTGTCAAAAGATTCGGAAATCCTTTTACTATATGGCATATTTTGCCTGTTATATGGCCTGAAAAGCAGGATTTGCACGATTGAGGTTTACGGAAGATCGACACAACCGACACACCCGGCACAGGCCGAAGCGTATTTTGTAGAATTTCATTTATATATTATCTTATTGAAAAGACCTGAGGAAAAGTTTTGCACTGTCCTCAGGTCATTCCTTTTTACCGCAAAATCGTGAAACCGCTTACAGTCAGCTGGTAAAATTTCTGAAAGCCAGAAAGCCTATAAGTGAATGGTCAAAGCCATTTCTTCAGCAGGCATGGCGGTTGTTTTGTACGCCGGACAAAACAGGGGCCTATCGGGAATATGTTGGGGTCTATGAATACTGGCTCAAGCATTGGATGAAGAAGTGATTTTGTGCTAAGTGTTAGGCTGGTACGGAGACATCAAAATCCCCGGAAAGGATATGACAAAACTTTTGCCGTATCTGTGCGCAAATGATAACCCTGTGATTACAATTGAATCTGCTCAGTGATAAGCAGTCCCTCCGCTTTCAGCCAGAAGAAAGTGGAGGGATTTTTGTCGGTAGGCTTTTTCAACGATGAGCTGGTTGGATTTTTGCGTCTTGTTTTGAGGGCACAATGAGGGTACAATAAGCGAAAGTAGTGTGGATTTGATAGAAAACGATCAAATACATTACCTTCAACAACCTTGAATAGCCATGTTTCATCAATGCACACGTGCAACTTAGACATACTTTTTCGTCCTCTCTCTGCAAAAATGAGCATAATGTATAAACCGTTATAGCACTTTCCGAGGGATAATCAATATCGGGTTCGTAATATTTCTTATTCGCCTTAGAATACAAGAATGATTCCTGCTACGCAGAAGGAAGAAGTTCGTCTCAGGCTAAAGAAATAAATGCTACTAACACTACTAATGGGTTTTGACAGTCGAGGAAGGGAAGCACAATGACTGTGGACGAATTGAGTGTCAAACTGCCTCATCTAAAATGTGATTCGGATGTTCAAGAACTCGGAGTTAAATAAGATGGCGGAAGGATGATATGGTGTGGAGCTGTGGATTTCTGGATTTAGCAAGTGGTAGAGTGAAAAGTTCACATGGGCGTGATTGATTCAGTCTGTGTGATGTGGTAATATAAGAAAAAAGAAAGGCGGTGAGTCTGTGGCAGAAAAAGACGCATCTGAAAAGATTCTGGAATCCTACAATGATGTATTCTCCGATATTGTAAATGTACTGCTATTCAACGGAAGGCAAGTTTTAGGTGCAGACGAATTGGAAGATCAGGCTCCGCGCACCTATTATAAAGCAGATGGCAGACTCCATGAAATTGAACGTGATGTTGCCAAACGATGGAAGAATGGTAATATCCGGGTGGCGTGTATCGGATTTGAGAACCAAACAGCTTCTGACCCGGACATGCCGCTCCGAGTGATAGGTTATGATGGTGCAGAGTATCGGGCGTAGCTTCTGGGAGATAATGATACAGGGAGTCGCTACCCAGTCGTGACGCTGGTTCTCTATTTTGGACATGAAAAACCGTGGAGTGGGCCGCTTTCTCTGAAAGAACGATTGAATGTCCCAAAAGAGTTTGAGCCATACGTCAACGATTATAAAATCAACCTGTTCCAGATTGCGTATCTGACTCGTGAGCAGGTAGAATTGTTCCAAAGCGATTTCAAGGTCGTTGCAGACTACTTTGTACAGAAAAGAGAGAATGGCGACTATGTGCCAAGCTCACAGGATTTGACTCATGTGCAGGAAACGCTTCAGTTGTTAAGCATCATGACGAATGACCACCGATTTGAAGACGCATACAATACCAGTACCGATGACAGGAAAGGAGGCCCACGCAATATGTGTGATGTGCTTGATAAAGTGGAAAACAGAGGCATTGAAAAAGGCATCGTGAAAGGTGAGAGCTGTGGTGAAAACAAAATGGCTCTACTGGTAAAGAAGCTCTTTGAACAAAATCGCATTGACGATGTAAAGAGGGCTTCTGAAGATGAAAAGAGTCGTTCTGAACTGATGAAAGCGCTTGGAATCAACTGAAAAATTGAAAATAGCGATGTGCCGTTGTTCCGAACGCTCTGCAATTTTGGCACCCGCCCAGGCTGCGATTAAGTCTCCCCGGAAATAAAATCTGATAGGACAAAGAAGAAAAAAGCTCTTGGCTTCTGTAATGGAGGCCAAGAGCTTTTTTGCATCTTGTTTTGTAAGCGGAAAGAGGTTCCAATAATAGAAAAGAAAGCGTACATCGGTCGAATAAGGTGGTGGATTTATGAATGGTTTAAAGTTAAAAGAAGAAGTATTTATGCACAAAAAATGATCGATAAAATTGTAAAAAAGGCGAATGGAATCTCTATGAATTTTATGTTAACATCTTATTACAACACGTGATTCCTCGGAAGCGTCAGTTGTACTTGTGAACAAAGGATAGTGCTCGGTAGAGTGTCTATACCTGCAGGTATAATTATGACTGCAGTCCGAGGCTTTTTCTTTATCCGAAACGGAGAGGGTGGGTGCTATGCGAATTGTTCGGAAAATCAATAACAGTGCCGCTGTTGCTCAGGACTCCCGCGGAAAGGAACTGATCGTGATTGGTAAGGGCATCGGGTTTCCGGCGGTTCCATACGAACTGACGGATATGTCGCGGATAGACCGCACGTTTTACGATATCGACCCGCGTTATTTTGAGATGATCAGTACTCTTCCGCAGGAGATTCTTCTGGCGAGTGCCGACATTACAGAAGATGCGCAGGTCGTACTGAATACGACCCTTAACTCCAACCTGCCGCTGACACTGGCCGACCACCTGAACTTTGCGGTGGAGCGTTTTCGCAGCGGGTTGAACCTGACGATCCCCATTGCCTATGATATCCGTCATCTGTATCCCAATGAGTTTGATCTGGGCGTAAAAGCATTGGATATCCTGAAGGAATACACGGGGGTCTCACTTCCGGATTCCGAAGCGGTCAGCATTGCAATGCATTTGATCAATGCTGAAATCGAAAACAGCGAGATCCATTCCCTCGTAAAGGCGTTGGAGATTCAGGAAGGCGTGGAGTCCATTGTGGAGCGGGAAATGAACCTGAAACTGGATAAGGACAGCTACAGTTACTACCGGTTCACGATGCATATCCGCTATCTCATCCAACGGCTGATGAGCGGTACTCAGAGCGAAACGGGGAGTGGCAGCATGGTAAAGATGCTGGCCAATGATTACCCTAAAACATATATCTGTGCTAAAAAGATTGCGGCTTTCTTGCAAAAGCAGGAGAATTGGTGCTGTAATGATGAGGAGCTTCTCTATTTGATGTTGCATATCAACCGCGTCTGCCAGAAAAATACATAAACAGCTTCCGTTGCTTGGAGCGGCACTCGCCATTTGCGGGACGTGATCCGGGGACAGAGCGCATCCGACCTGAAAACGCTTGCGTTTTCAGGTGGTTTGAAGGCGCTTTGTGCCCGGATCTTTTATTACATATTGAATGAACAGCGGTGCAGGGCCCGCATCGTTTTTCAGATAAAAAATCAGGAGGATTAGCCATGAAACAGGATGCATTCTTTCAAACTATCATACATCACATCGGTGGTGAAGGCAATGTTGCACGAAAACGTTTTGACGGAGAGCACCTGTATGTCACTGTGAAAGACAGCGGTATGGCAGATCTAGAAGAACTGAACCGTTTGGATGGGGTTTCCGGTACGGAACTGAACCGGAACATTCTGTCCGTTACCATCCAGGAAGATTTTTTGGAGGATGTTACAATGGCAAAAAATTTCAAACAGCTGGCGCAGAATATCATGACGTTGGCTGGAGCAAAGGAAAATGTTACTTCCGTATTTCACTGCATGACCCGTCTGCGCATGACGGTCAAGGACGTCAAGAAGGTAGACCAGAAAGCTATCAATGATCTGGACGGCGTGTTGGGCGTCACCTATCAGGGCGGTCAGCTGCAGGTCATCATCGGCAAGGATCTGCTGAAGGTTTATGAAGAGGTGCTGAAGCTGGGCTACAGCGATGGCGGCGCTGTGGACGAAAAACTGGACGGTGACCTGAAAGGCGAAAAGATTTCGGTTGGGCAGGCAGTGATTGGTTACATATCCGCTGCCGTACAGCCTATGGTTCCAGCACTGATCGGCGGCGGTATGATCAAGGTGTTCCTACTGCTGATCTCCAAGGTTTATGCTCCCTTTGCGAACAGTTCTACTTATACGCTGCTAAGCATCGTGGGCAATGCGGTATTTTATTTCATGCCCATTCTGGTCGCTTATGGAGCGGCCAAAAAACTGGGTGCGACCCCCACGTATTCCATGGTCGTGGCCGGTGCACTGGTCGCTCCTGAATGGACGGCTATTGTAAGTGCTGGCGATCCAGTCACCATGTTTGGTATCAATGTTGCCCTGAAAGGATACGGCAGTTCTCTGCTTCCTGCGCTGCTGCTGGCAATCGTTGCGTATTATGTGGAAAAATTCCTGAACAAAGTGATCCCCGGCGTGTTCAAGCCTATCTTTGTCGGTACGTTGACAATGGCCGCCACCTATGCCGTCTCGATCCTTGCACTGGCGCCTCTGGGTCAGCTGGCAGGTACCTATGTCACCGCCGCGATCCTGTGGTTGTATAACATTGCAGGCCCCATCACGGTTGCTCTGTTTACGGCTCTGTTCCCCTACATGGTCATGACCGGTATGCACATGACTTTGGGAGCTCCCATGATCCAGCTGCTGTCGGAAACTGGTTTTGATCCCCTGTTCCGCCCCGGTATGCTGCTGTCCAACATGGCAGAAGGCGGCGCTTCTCTGGGTATCGCCATCAAGGCAAAGGACAAGGCAATCAAATCCGAAGCACTGTCCGTTGCAGTGGGCTGCATCTTTGCTAGTGTGACCGAGCCGGCCATTTACGGTTTTAACCTGCCGCTGAAGAAACCTATGTGGGCTGTTTCCCTCGGCGGCGCCATCGGTGGTGTCGTGGCCGCTCTGCTGGGTGCCCATAACTACGAGTATGGCTCTTCCTCCCTGTTTGCCCTGCCGATCTTTGAGGATACCATCGTGGCTATGGTTATTGCAATCATCGTGACGATCGTAGCATCCTGTGTACTTACGATTCTCTTTGGCTTTGACGAGGAAATCTTGAAGAAACACTAATCTCAAAATTTTGTTCGCCCCGGGGAGCGCATGCGTCCCGGGGCGTTGGAGGTATTATGAAACTTAAGTCCGATTTTTTGTGGGGTGGAGCACTTGCGGCTAACCAGTGCGAGGGTGCCTGGCAGGAAGACGGCAGGCTGCCTGCGTCTGCTGACTTTCTGCCGGATGCAGCCCACGGCAGATGGAATGCCATGCTGCATCCGGGAAACGTTCTGGAAACGCGGTACGATTATTATCCTAGTCGGGAAGCAATTGATTTTTATCATCGATACAAAGAGGATATCCGCCTTCTTGCAGAGAGCGGGATCAAGGCGCTGCGTTTGTCCATTTCATGGACGCGGATCTATCCGACCGGGGAAGAGAACGCCCCGAACGAAGATGGCCTGCGTTTTTACGAGGAACTGTTTACGGAGTGTCGTAGGTACGGGATAGAGCCGGTGGTCACCCTGTGCCACTTTGATGTGCCGGAAGCCCTGATCCGGAAATATGGTGCCTGGGCAGACCGCAGGCTGATTGCACTGTATGAAAAATATGCTGCCACCGTGTTTGACCGCTACCGGAATCTGGTAAAATACTGGATGACCTTCAATGAGATCAACATGATCACCCACATCCCTTATCTGGGCGGTGGCCTGCTGGTGGACAAGGACGACCCGGAGTTCAACCAGATCGTGTACAATGCCGCGCATAACCAGCTGGTGGCAAGTGCCTGCGCGGTGCGGATCGGTAAAAAAATCAACCCGAATTTCCGAATTGGATGTATGATGGCGGCCGGAAGCTTTTATCCCTATTCCTGTAACCCCAATGATGTGATGGAAGCACGTATCAGTAACAACAAAAATTACATTTTTCCGGATGTCCAATTGAACGGCTGTTACTCCGGATTCGCCCGGAATTACTTTGCAAAATTGGGCATCACGCTGGACGAACAGCCGGGTGATGACGAACTTCTGGCTCAGAACACCTGCGATTTTCTGGGATTCAGTTACTATTCCTCCAGGCTGATCTCCACGGATCCGGAGCATCTGAAAAATGTAGCGGATGGCAACGCCATTACTACCCTGCGCAACCCGTATCTGCAGATCACGAAATGGGGACGTCAGATCGACCCGGTCGGCCTGCGCGTGACCATGAATGATCTGTATGATCGCTATCACAAGCCGCTGTTCATTGTGGAAAACGGTTTGGGCGTGGAGGATACTCTGGAAGTGGACGGTTCCGTCCATGACCCCTACCGGGTGGAGTATCTCGATGCTCATATCACCCAGATGAAAAAAGCCGTTCTGGAGGACGGCATTCCCTGCATGGGATATCTGGTCTGGGGCATCATCGATCTGGTCAGCGCGGGCGGCGGTGAAATGGATAAGCGGTACGGACTGGTCTATGTAAATAAACATAACGACGGCACCGGAGACCTCGCCCGCTACAAAAAAGATTCTTTTGGTTGGTATGCACAGAAGATTCGGGAAGAGTGCTATGAATAAAGCATATAAGCAGTATTTTGATCTGATATTTGGCTCCACACTACTGACTTTGGGTATCTACCTGTTTGTCACCCCCAATGGTATCAACTTTGGCGGTGTGATAGGCCTGGCTCAGATTATAGAGATTTTTCTGCGTAGGTTCATTGCAATCCGCAGTGATGCAAACCTTGTTGGTATGATCAATTTCCTCATCAATGTACCGCTGTTCCTGATAGGATACCGGGTCATGAGCCGCAGGTTCTGCATCAAAACCATGCTCTCGGTAGCAGTGCAGACGTTGCTTCTCTCAGTACTTCCGCCGCTCAAAGCACCCCTTGTGGAAGATGTGCTGCTAAACAGCATCTTCGGCGCTATTCTCTGTGGTGTAGGTGTCGGTTATGCGCTGCGGGGCAGTGGGTGCTGCGGCGGCATGGACATTGCATGCATGTGTTTGGTAAAGAAATACCCAGATTTTAAAAGCGGACGGCTTTCTATTTATGTCAATGCGGTTCTCTTTTCGGTCTGCCTATTCCTTTTTGATTTGGAAACTACGATGTACTCCATCATCTTTGTGGCAATCCTGTATACGGTGGCAGATAGGTTTCACGACCAGAACATCAATGTGGCGGCCCTGATATTTACGGATGTTTCCACTGTGCAGACTGAAATCCTGCAGAAGATGGGACGCGGCGTCACCTTCTGGAACGGATACGGTGCGTACACCAACCACCCTAAGAAGATCCTTTTCTGTGCCGTGAACAAGTATGAAATCGGGGAGCTGCAGGAAATTATTCACGAGCAGGATCCCAATGCCTTCGTCACATTCTTTGTAGGTCCTCTGATCCATGGCGGATTTGAAAAAAGGCTATGAGATTGAGGGCAATCACATAGAACAAATGAAGCGAGGAACGCTCTGTAATTTTGGCACCCGCCCAGGCTGCGATTAAGTCTCCCCGGAAATAAAATCTGGTAGGACAAAGAAGATAAAAGCTCTTGGCTTCTGTAATGGAGGCCAAGAGCTTTTTGCATCTTGTTTTGTAAGCTGAAAGAGGGTACAATGATAGCAGAAGTACGCACATCGATGAGGTGATAAGATGCTGAACATTTTTTACGGTGATATGAAGGAAGCGGTGTACAATACGGCTTCTTATTTCAAATACGATTACGAAGAAGACTGGATCGTTGACCCGATGGTCAAGGAAATGATTCAGGATGTGGATAAGTCTACCGTTATCGATAGTGGTATCATTGACAGCCCGGTCTTGGGCAAAATTCCACCGATTGGTTTGTCTGGTGGCGTAAAGACACTGATTTTGGTAAAGTTTGAGCCGGAGAAAGTGTTCAATGTATCGACTTGTGGTAACAACTGTGCAAAGTGGCTGCTCAAAATTGCAGAGCAGGAGGATCGCACGGTGAATTTGCGTCACCTGATGGATTTTGGTAAAAAGCCATTTACAGTAAAAGTGCTGAATACGAATCAAATCGTTCACAGTATGGAAGAGCTGATTTTGGTCGCAGGTGAGTTTGTGTAAAGGGGCTGACAAAAATGAAAGGCATTCATAAAGTGGTCGTTGGCACAAAGTACCTGAAATATGAATTTGAACTGCGGCGCAACTTAACTATCATTCGCGGGGATAGCGCAACGGGTAAAACGACCCTCGTGGATATGATTCGTACACATATGAACGATGGAGAAAGTGGACCGGTCACTCTGAATTGTGACAAAGGTTGCTATGTGGTAGAAGGAAATCTTTGGAAGGGACAACTTGACAATATTCAGGACAGCATTGTTTTTATCGACGAAGGAAACGAGTTTGTCAAGACCAAAGATTTTGCACGTGCGATTCAGCAGACCGACAACTATTATGTCATCGTGACCAGAGAGGGTTTGCCGGCCCTGCCATACAGTGTGGAAGAAGTGTATGGAATCCGAACCGCTGGAAAGTATGGCTCGCTGAAACAGAGCTATCATTCGTTCTATCGGATTTACCCGGATAGTACGACTGAGAATATTAAGCCGGAGAAGATCTTGACTGAGGACAGCAATTCGGGGTATCAGTTTTTTGATGCGGTCTGTACAGAACATCAAATGCAATGTGATACTGCGAACGGAAAATCTAATGTATTTTCCTATTTGAAGGTTCATAAGGATGAAAAGATTCTGGTGATTGCAGATGGTGCCGCTTTTGGCCCGGAAATGGACAGGGTGTTGCAGTTGGTGCAGACAAGAAAAAATCTGGCACTATATCTGCCGGAATCTTTTGAATGGCTGATCCTTTCTTCTGGAATCCTGAAAGATGTGGAGGTTGCACAGATATTGCAGACACCGTCTGACTACATCGATGGCAAAGACTATTTCAGCTGGGAACGTTACTTTACTGCACTTCTGACAGAGAAAACGGCTGGAACATATCTGAATTATACCAAGAAAACGCTGAATGAGGCCTATTTGAAGGATGGGGTGAAGAATGCGATTCTGGAACAGATGCAGAAAATTGAATTGAAATAAGATCAAAAGAAAGAAGGAACGTAATGAGGATACAGTATACATTAAAGCTTTATCCGGCAGGACTTGGGCGCAGTGTATACAGAACGATGACAATTTGTGGTACGGATACACTGGATCAACTCTGCATGGCGATTTTGAGCGCATTTGATTTTACGGCAGAGCATCTGTATGAATTTTGCATGGATAACAAGATGTACAGCGAAGACTGCTATCGATTCAATCCGATGAAAGTTGACATGTTTGACGAAGATGATGCAGAGGAAACCGATATTACATTGGATGAACTGGGGCTGATAGAAGGGCAGAAATTCTCGCTCCACTACGACTTCGGCGACGATTGGATGTTTGCCATCCGTGTGATGAAAATAGAAGAAGTAAAAAGGCATCACAAGCCGAAGCTGCTCAGCTCAAAAGGAAGTGTTGAACAGTACCCGGAGGGAGAAGAGTGATTCCCGAACGCTCTGCAATTTTGGCACCCGCTCAGGCTGCTATCAAGAACCACCGCAAGTAATTGCGTGAGCGCTTGAAAAAGCACAAATAAAGCAAACGAACCGCCCCGGTTTCCACAGCAGGAAGCCGGGGCGGTTTTTGCATTGCGGCATCCACCCGTGCGGGCGTTTATTTGCAAACTGTTCAAAATTACCACAAAGAATTGCCACGATTATCTGGCATAATAAGGGTGCACTCAGGGAGAACGGAACGGACATCCCCCATAACCTCCGAAAGGTTCTCCCCGCAAATGCCCATGCAGGCACATTTCCCTGCGGGTGCAGCCGCAGCAGCGGTGCACAGCAGGCCCATAAAACTGTCTCCCGTTTCTATGCGAGGCAATAGCCAGAACGGCGGACAGACTACCAAATCCCTCCTGATCAAGCCGCAATGTTCAGGGGTTCCTAATACAGCAGGCAGTGTCGCTTTCCTCCTCCTTTCCACGACACTGCCTGCTTTTTGTTTGTATATTTATATCGACAAAACGAAAATACCGGAGCATCTGCAGATGCTCCGGTATTTTATATTGCTTGGTCGTTTTGATCTGTTACTGCCCGGCGGGGAACTCCTTCTCCCGCTCTTCCTTCAAAATGGCGGTGGCGCGCTGCATGGTGGCAGCGGCGCGGCGCAGTTCTTCATCCCCAAGCTCGGCGCGCATCCGGCGGTAGCAGCGCTGCAAAAGCGCCTGCTCCTCTGCCATCAGCTCCACCGCCTTGCTGGAAAGCTCCACATAGGTGCGCCCGGCCTCACGGTCGGTCTTCCATGCCACAAAGCCGCTGTCCTGCAGCTTCTCGATGCCCTTGGAAAGTTCGGTCACCCGCACTCCCATGGCGGCGGCAAGGTCGGCAAGATAGAGTTTTTCGCCGGGGTGTGCCTCCTGCTTTAATCATTTTCCACTGACAATCTCCCTGATGACCTATTTCAGAATCGAGCCAAAGTCGATCTGATGATCTTGACAAATTCGGAGGAGTTTGCCCCATGGAAAAAGGGGAAAAAAGGAACAACAATAAAAGAATAAAAAGTAAATTTGATAATTTGTACATGTTCACTAATGGGTTTAAGATTGTTGATATTTAATTTAAATTTTATCTGGTATAAACAAACTCTGTACGCAATCCTCTATGATCGAAAATCCAAGGTGAAAGAGTAATATCCGATGTACTTGTATCTTCACCAATTATTTGACTATTTTTTACAGTCGTATTTGGTGACAAAGTATAAAGAGTTAGATCCAAACGATCTCTAGTATCTTTCATACTTGGAAAAGGGGTCCATGTATAACCAGGGTGTATCACCGGATTCGAATGAATGGTCCTGTATGCATCTCCCTTTATTCCTCCTTCCCATAACAAACGAGTCGTGGGCCACTGTACAACATAAGGGACTATACCTGCCGATTGAGCATCTACAGTCCAATCAAGCCATGATGGTTCGTTAAAATCACCTGAAAGAGAAACAAAAGGAGTAGTAGCCGAAGCTAAGTCTTCCAACAGTCTATCCACCATTGCCTGACGCGCTTCTTTATTTACTTTTATCACATAATCGACAT
>OIGI01000265.1_pt1 | contig 14543 bp, 10 predicted proteins | sample 1582291 | NCBI WGS metagenome assembly OIGI01 (sample SAMN02674607, study PRJEB24791) | human gut metagenome, SKBSTL069 | isolation source: stool | host: Homo sapiens | place: USA | reverse complement strand
CCGAATCTTTTTCGAGTCGACCTCACCCTTGGAAAGCAAGACAACCGTCTCTATATGCTTCGTCCTTGGAAACAAATCCACCGGCTGCACCTTTTCTGCATGGTACCCATTCTTTTCCAGCCATGCGGCGTCTCGGGCGGCGGTGGCGGGGTTGCAGCTGACATACACCACCCGGCGGGGAGCCATGCGCACCACAGCGGAGAGGGTGGCTTCGTCACAGCCCTTGCGGGGCGGGTCCAGCATCACGATGTCCGGGTGCAGGCCCTCGGCGGCCAGCTGGGTGGCAGCCTGTCCGGCATCGGCGCAGAAAAAGCGGCTCTTAGCGGCTACGGCCTCGCCCATGCGGGCAGCGTTGGCCTTGGCGCTCTCGATAGCCTCCGGCACGATCTCCACGCCGATCAGCTCCCGGCATTGATCTGCCATGGAAAGGCCGATGGTGCCCATGCCGCAATAGAGATCCAGCAGCGCGTCGTCCGGGGTCAGCTGCGCGTACTGCGCGGCAACGCCGTACAGCCGCTCGGCGGCAAGCGTGTTGACTTGATAGAAGGACAGCGGCCCCAACCGCACCGGTACGCCGCAAAGAGTGTCCTCAATGTAGCCCGGGCCGTACAGGATATGGTTCTCACTGCCCAGAATGACGTTGGTGTTTTTGGCGTTGACGTTGAGCAGGATGGTACTGATGGCAGGGAACTGCTCCCGCAGTGCGGTGCAAAGCTGCTCTGCATGGGGCAGCTTTGCACGGGTGCATACCAGACACACCATGATCTGCCCGCTGTGCGCGCCACGCCGCAGGAAGATGTGCCGTACCAGCCCCTTGCCGCTCTGCTCGTCGTAGGGACGGATGCCCTGCTGCGCAAAAAAAGCGCACAGCGCGTTGCCGATCTCGTTCAGCACGCCGGGCTGCAGCTTGCAGTCCGGGCAGGGGACAATGCGGTGGGTACGTCCGGCGTAAAAGCCAATGCAAGGCGCACCGTTCTTGTCCACGCCCACAGGGAACTGCACCTTGTTGCGGTAGCGGTCCACCTCCGGGGAGGGCAGGATATCCAGCACCGGAACCTCCAGCCCGCCGATGCGGCGGAAGGCGTCCAGCACGCTTTCCTGTTTGGCGCGCAGTTCTGCGGCGTAGTCCAGATGCCGCAGGCTGCAGCCGCCGCAGGGGCCGGCGACAGCGCAGTCCACCGGGATGCGGTCAGGCGAAGGAGTGAGCAGTTTGTCCAGGATGCCGAAGGCATACCGGCCGCAGTCCTTGACGATACGCACCTGAGCCTCATCGCCGGGGGCAGTACCCGGGACGAAGACGGCCTCGCCCTCCGGCGAGTGGGCCACGCCGCTGCCGTCGCTGGAAAGACGCTCGATGCGGAGGGTGAGAAGCTGGTTTTTCTGTAAGGGCATGGAATGATCTCTCCTTATGTCTCGTCAGGGGCGGGCTGGACGTCTGCGTCAGCCTGCGAAGTCATATACTTGCTGGGCGGCACACCTTTGGCACGCTTGAACACCCGCGAAAAATAGAACTGGTCGAGGAAGCCCACCGATGCCGCCACCTCGGCGATGGACAGTGTGCCGCTGCGCAGCAGCTTGCAGGCTTCGTTGACCCGGTATTCGGTCAGATAGTCGATGGGGCTCTTGCCCACATTGAGCATGAACACCCGGTACAGATGGCTCCGGGAGACGCCGACGCTCTTGGCGACATCGTCGATGGAGATGTCGTGGGAGTAGTTGAACTGGATGTACTTGATGGCGTTCAGGACATACTGGCTGGAAGAAGAGGTGCTGTGGGGGCGGCTCTCGCTGGTCTCCCGCATCAGGGCGGCGATGAAGAGGTAGAGATAGCCCACCATCGCGGCCTCGTCCTGGGGCTGCAGGCCGCGGGAAGAGTAGATGCTGCTCAGGGCCGCCCGCATCCCCTCCAGGTCCTGGGTGTGGTGGACGGGGGCAGCGTCGGTGAAAGGCAGCTGCGCCGCAAGCTTGTGGGCGCAGGCACCGTTGAAGCCGACCCAGCTGTACTCCCACGGCTGGGCCTCGTCGGCAGTATAGCGGATGAGCTGGCTGGGGCGGGCAAAGAACAGATCGCCCGGCACGACCTCGTAGGTGCGCCCGCCGACCTCGAACACGCCCTTGCCCGAGACGACCAGATGGATGAGGTAGTGGTCCCGGATGCCGGGACCCCAGGTCTGCCCCGGAGCACAGCGCTCCAGGCCGCAGTTGAAGATGGACAGCTCAATGTTGTTGGTGTAGTTCTGCTTGAACGACTGCTTGTAGACGTCTGCCATTGCGGTTCCCTCCTGCCTGTTGGCTCTATAGCCTGAGTATACCACATCTGCCCCCGCAAATTCAACAAAAGTACATCTTATTCTTTGGGCTGGACACCGAAAATTACTTTTTTTGCGGGTTGAAATTGCAAAATGGCAGCGGATGCATTACAATAGCGGTAACAAACCGAACATTGCAGAGAGTGCAGGGAGGGGTTCTGGATGGCAACCAGCAGGCAGCTCAGAGAACAGATCGCAGCAGGGAGGTGGGACGCCGCGCTGGCCGCGCTCTACGGCGGCAGCGAAAAGGTCCTGGCCCGCCAGCGCAGCCGTTATGGTGCGGCCCTCGAGCAGTTTGAGCTTTACTATGGGCCGGGGCGGCAGGTGCAGATCTATTCGGCCCCGGGCCGCACAGAGCTTGGCGGCAACCACACCGACCACCAGCACGGTTACGGTCTTGCGGGTGCGGTCACGCTGGATCTTGTGGCAGTGGCATCCCGGAACGAGGATGGCTTCATCCGGGTCAAGTCCCGTGGCTTCAACAAGCTGGACGTCATTGATTTGACCGAAGCGGAGCCGCAGCAGGGGGAGAGCACCCACTCGGCCAGCCTCATCCGGGGCATCGCGGAGGGCTTCCGGGCAAAGGGCTGCGATGTGGGCGGCTTCGACGCCTATACGGCCAGCGATGTGCTGCGGGGCTCGGGACTGTCCAGCTCAGCAGCCTTTGAGATGGGCATGGCCATGATCCTCAACACAGAATACGGCTGCGGCCTGGACGCCCCTGCGCTGGCCCGCATCTGCCAGTTTGCGGAGAATACCTACTTCGGCAAGCCCAGCGGCCTGCTGGACCAGCTGACCAGCGCCGTGGGCGGGGTGCTCTTTGCGGATTTCGCCGACCCGACGGCACCGAAGATCGAGAAGATCCATGCCGACGGCGTCCTGCCCGAGGGCATGACCCTCTGCGTCACCGATACCCGTGCCAGCCACAGCGAGCTGACCGGCGAGTTCGCGGCCATCCGGAACGAGATGGAAGCCGTGGCGGCCTGTCTGGGCGGCAAGGTGCTGGGCGAGGTGGACGAGAAACGCTTCTGGCAGGAGCTGCCCCGCCTGCGGGAGCAATGCGGCGACCGCGCCGTGCTGCGTGCCATCCACTATTTTGAGGAGAATGCCCGTACCCTTGCCCAGAGAGCTGCTCTTGCGGCGGGAGACTTTGCCGCCTTTGCCCGGCTGGTGGAGAAGAGCGGCCACTCGTCCTTTGAGTGCTGCCAGAATGTCTACTGCGCTTCTTCGCCGAAGCATCAGGGGCTGTCGGCGGCTCTGGCTATCAGCCAGAGCATCCTTGCAGGCACCGGCGGTGCATGGCGGATGCAGGGCGGCGGCTTTGCCGGAACGATCCAGGCTTTTGTACCGGATGCACTGATAAAGCGCTACTGCGCCGCGATGGAGGCACTGTTCGGCCCGGGCTGCTGCTATCTGCTCTCGCTGCGGGAGCAGGGAGCCGTGCGGGTCATGTAAAACACAAAAAGAATGCCCTGCGGCACGGTGAGAGTCCACCGCCGCAGGGCATTTTTGATTTCAGGAAAAATCAGCCGCGCTGAGACTTTGCGTCTGCACGCAGAGCGCTCATATCGTTCTTGTAGGTCTGAAGGTCTTCTGCAGCCTTGCTCGGTCCGCCGAAGAAGAAGGTGTGGACGCCTTCCACGGCATTGAAGCCGGCCTTGACCACATTGAACAGCAGCTTCGGAATGAACGAGATGGAGAGAGAAAGCAGTCCACCTCGAAAGAAGAAATCAGTGAAACGGAGATGGTCCGTAAATGAGGTCCATGCGTCACGAAATGCGCCGCCGCCGCCAAGAAGGGCTTTTTCTCCGTCCGTTACAACAGCATAGGAAGAAGGCATCTGGATGCGTTTCATAAACGACTCCTTTCGATCACTCCGTCAAATCAAACAGACTCAGGCAGCCGCAGCCACGATGGGGTCGGTGATGCCGACATTCTGCTGCTGGGACGCGGCAATATTTGCCTTGGTCTGGGCGTAAGCATTCTTGAGCTCGATGAAGATGGACTTGACCGTGTTATAGATCTGGATAGCCTGCATTGCGCCGTACCAGCCAGCGAGAGCGCCGACCGCCACAGTGGCAGCTTTGCCGGCCTTGTTCTGGCCGTCCCAGTAATAGGAGACCGACTGGGACAGGGTCAGGCCGTCCTCGTGCATCAGAAGCAGACCGCCCACAGCCGCCGTAAGGGCAGCTTTGCCCATCAGCTGGGCGAAGTTGACCGTGAAGTTCACAGCGGCAGTGAGGAGGTTCTCGGGGTGAAATTCGATGAGGTAAGAACCGATCTGAAGGGCACCGCCGTCGATGTAGGTCATCTCGTCGGCAGAGATGACGGCATAAGCAGCCGGCATCATCGGACTCTGATATGTAAGTTCCATAGGGGAATGCTCCTTTCACACATACGCTCCGCCGGAGACGGAGACTAAACTATCTGGATTATAGCATAACTGCCGAAAAACAACAAGAGAGCGCAGAAACAGAATCGGAACGTGATTTGGGACGCCAAAGCACAAAAATCAAGCGAAACGGACGGAAAAACGCTAAAATATAAAGGGAATGCCCCGGAAAAGGCTCCGAAAAAATGTTGTGTTAAAATTTCGGCAAAAGGCGCGGAAAACAGCAGCGCCCCATCTGCGTTCCGGTAAGGGAGAGGCAGGCGGGGCGCTGCTGCTATCAGGATGAATCGGAGAAAAATAGGGAAAGCTTAAAGTTCTTCGCCCGGCACACGGTGGTACAGTGCGGTCAGCTCAGCGATGTGAGCGCTGAGGGCCGGGGTGAGCGGCTGGGTGAGCCGCCACTGCCAGTTGGCACCCTGGGTGCTGGGGGTGTTGATGCGGGCCTCAGCGTCCAGATGGAGCCAGTCGGCCAGCGGGATGACCGCCATGTCCGACACGCAGGAAAGGCAGGCGCAGATCATGGCCTCCGTGAGGTCTTCCGGTGCGCAGCGCAGGTAGCGGCAGGCATAGGCCACATCCTCGGCGCTGGCGCTCTGACGCCAGCCCTCGGCGGTCACGTTGTCGTGGGTGCCGGTGTAGACCACGCTGTTGCGGGGATAGGTGTAGGGCAGGTAGTTGCCCGGCTCGCGGCTGTCAAAGGCGAACTGCATGATCTTCATGCCCGGGTAGCCGCTTGCGGCCAGCATGGCCTTGACCTCGGGGGTCAGATAGCCCAGATCTTCGGCGATGATGCCGCCCTCGCCCAGAGCCTTGTGGATGGCGTCGATGAAGGCGCGGTCAGGGCCTTTCTCCCAGTGACCGCCCGCAGCGGTCTTGTTCCCGGCGGGGATGGAGTAGTAGCTTTCGAAGCCCCGGAAATGGTCGATGCGGACGACGTCGTAGATGGAAGTGGCGTGCTTGATGCGCTGCTTCCACCAGCGGAAGTCCTCGGCCTCGTGGCGGGGCCAGTCGTAGAGCGGGTTGCCCCAGAGCTGACCGTCGGCGGCAAAGGCGTCGGGCGGGCATCCGGCAACGCTGGTCAGGTGGACGGCGCCGTCGGTCTGGAACAGCTCCGGGTGGGTCCAGAGGTCGCTGGAATCGGGGCTGACGTAGATGGGGATGTCGCCCACCAGCTGGATGCCGTGGTTGTTGGCGTAGGTTTTGAGGGCGTTCCACTGGGTATAGAAGAAGAACTGCACGGCCTTGTAGTAGTCCACCTCGGCGGCCAGCCGCTCCTTGGCAGCGGCGAGGGCCGCAGGCTTCCGGGTGCGCAGGTCGTCGGGCCAGTCGGCGAGACCGGCCTGCCCCTGCTCGGCCTTGACGGCCATGAAGAGGGCATAATCCTCGAGCCAGCCGCTCTGGGCCTCACAGAAAGCCTCATAGGCCGGGGTGGGGGAAGCCAGCAGCCGGTCGGCCGCTTTATGGAGCACCACGGGCCGCTGCTGGTAGAGGGCACCGTAATCGACGGGACCCACCGGCTGGGGCGCGGGCAGCTCAGCCTCGGTGAGGAGGCCGTCCGCTGCCAGCAGACGGAAATCAATAAAGTAGGGGTTGCCGGCAAAGGCAGAAAAGCTCTGGTAGGGGCTGTCCCCGTAGCCCGTAGGGCCGATGGGGAGTATCTGCCAGTAGGTCTGCTTTGCAGCCGCAAGGAAATCGACGAAGGCAAAGGCTTCATCTCCCAGCGTGCCGATGCCGTAAGGACCCGGCAGGCTGAAGACGGGCATCAGAATGCCGCTTGCACGCATGGCTGGAACCTCCTTGCTTTAACCCTTGACAGCGCCTGCCACGACACCCTCGATGATGTACTTCTGGCAGGTCATGTAAAGGATGATGATGGGGATGATGGCGATGATGATGCAGGCCATCATGGGGGCCAGCTCGACGCGGCCATAGCCGCCGCGGAAATACTGGATAGCCATGGGGATGGTGCGGTACTTCTTGATGTCCAGCACCAGCGTGGGCAGCAGGTAGTCGTTCCAGACCCACATCGTCTCAAGGATGGCGGTGGAGATCATGGTGGGCTTGAGGATGGGGAAGACGACCTTGAAGAAGATCTGGATCGGGTTGCAGCCGTCGATCATGGCAGCCTCTTCGATCTCGATGGGGACGCTCTTCATGAAGCCGGTGAACATGAACACGGCCAGACCGGCACCAAAGCCCAGATAGATGATGCAGATGTTCCAGGGGGTGTTCAGGTTGAGGGTGTCGGCGGTCTTGGACAGGGTGAACATGACCATCTGGAAGGGGACGACCATGGAGAAGACGATGAGCAGATTCATGAACTTGCTCAGCTTGTTGTTCACGCGGGTAAGGTACCAGCCGGTCATGGAGCAGCACAGCAGGATGAGGGCCACGCTGGACACGGTGATGACGAGGCTGTAGCCCAGGCTGGACAGAAAGCCCATCTTGGTGACGCCGTAGATGTAGTTGCTGAGGCCCGCGAAGGTCTCAGCCGTAGGCAGCTTGAAGACGGTGGAAGTGGTGAAGGTGCCTTCAATTTTCAGGCTGTTCTGCAAGATCAGGACGATGGGGTAGATCCAGAGCAGGCACAGCAGGCTCATGATGACAGTGAGGATGTTGTCCCACATTTTTTTATCTTTCGGCATTACTGCTGCACCTCCTTGGAGCGGGTAAACTTGAGCTGGATGAGCGAGATGACCACGACGATGAGGAAGAACACCGCGGCCTTTGCCTGACCGATGCCCTTCCACTGAGCACCAGAGCGGCCATAGAAGGTGTTGTAGATATTCAGGGCCAGCATCTCACTGGCGTTGGCAGGCTCACCGGCGGTCAGGGCCACGTTCTGGTCGAACAGCTTGAAGCTGTTGGTCAGGGTGAGGAAGGTGCAGATGGTGACGCTGGGCATGACCATCGGGATCTTGATCTTGAACAGGATCTCACGGTCGTTTGCGCCGTCGATCTTCGCAGCCTCGATGAGGTCGCCGGGGACGCTCTGCAGGCCCGCGACGTAGATGATCATCATGTAGCCGATCTGCTGCCAGCACATCAGGATGACCAGACCGACGAAACCGGCCTTGGCGTCCAGCGCCAGCAGAGGCCTCTGCAGGTTGGCCAGCACACCGTTGAGCAGGATCTGCCAGATGTAGCCCAGCAGGATGCCGCCGATGAGGTTCGGCATGAAGTAGACGGTGCGGAAGAGGTTGGTGCCGCGGATGCCGCGGGTGAGCACCAGCGCGATGGCGAAGGCGCACACATTGATGAGCACGGTGCTTACCACCGTAAAGGCAGCGGTGAACCCAAAGGCGTGGAGGAAGGTCGCGTCCGAAAAGACGTTGATGTAGTTCTGCAGGCCCACGAAGGTGGTCTTGCTCACGGTGGTGAAACGCTGGAAGGAAAGATAGATGCCCCAGATGAAGGGCCAGATGAAGCCGATGATGAACGCCAGCAGGGTGGGCAGTACGAACACCGGCCAATATTTACTGATGGCCTTTTGCATGATATACCTCCTGAAAAAGAAGGGGAGGCGGGCGAACACATCGCCCGCCTCCCCGTTATCCAGCTATTGCGGAAGAAAGGGAACGCTTAGCCGTTGGCCAGCTTGTACTCCTTGGCCCAGCCGTCCACAAAGGCGGTGACCACATCGTCCCAGCTGCCGGTGCCTGCTGCATAAGCAGTCAGTGCAGAGCCGACGCCGTTCTTCCACTCCTCGGAAGGCATGGTGGAGAAGCACCAGTCAACACTGGTCTTGCCGTCGGCCACATACTGGTTTGCAATGGTAATCAGGGGGTTGGTGGAGTCCTTGGCCTTCTTGAAGGGGATGACGAAGCCCATCTTGTCAGCCATCGCGCTGGTGCCGGCCTCAGAGGTGACACACCAGTACAGGAAGTCCAGAGTAGCCTGGATGTCCTCATCGGAGGAGGTGTTGTTGACGCACCAGAAGTTCTCGGAGCCGGTGCACAGGCCCTGGTTCTCCTCGCCCTCAGCGCCGATGTAGATAGGCAGCATACCCAGGTTGTCGTCGCCCAGATCCTTCACGTCATTGTAAGCCCAGGTGCCGTTCTGGTAGAACACGGCCTTCTTGCCCACGAACTCAGCAACAGCATCGTTGCCGGTCTTGGAAGCCAGCAGCTTGGGGTCGCAGGTAGAGTCGGTGATGTACAGGTCCCAGATCTTCTTGTAGTTGTCGAGGTAGGTGCCCTTGATGGCGTCGGTGGAGCCGATGCCGTCAGCCTTGTACTCGTAGTAGATGGGCAGGTTTGCCAGATGGGTCTTGAAGCGCCAGTCGGAAGAACCGTCCATGCCGGCGGAGGTGAAAGCACCATCAACGCCCAGCTCAGCCTTGCGGGCCTGAATGTCGTCGGCGACCTTCTTCAGGTCATCGAAGCCCTTGATGTCGTCCTGAGTGTAGCCGGCGGCGGTCAGCAGCTCCTTATTGTAAATGATGCCGTAGGTCTCGATGACGTAAGCGATGCTGGTAACGGCGTCGCCGTCCTTCAGTGCAAAGGAGTCGCTGGTCAGCTCACCGTACAGCTTGCTGTCGGAGAGGTCCAGGCAGTAATCTTTCCAGTTTGCCAGACCCACAGGGCCGTTGACCTGGAACAGGGTGGGAGCCTCGCTCTTCTCCATCTCGCTCATCAGGGTGGTCTCGTACTGGCCGGAAGCAGCGGTGACAACGGTCACAGGCACGCCGGTCTCCTTGGTGTACTCGGCGGCCAGATCCTGCCAATCCTGATCCTGCTCGGGCTTGAAGTTCAGGTAGTAGACCTTGCCGGCAGCTGCGGGAGCGGCAGAAGCTGCGGTAGAACTGGCGGTGGAAGCAGCGGTGCTGCTGGAGGAACCACCGCAGGCAGCCAGACCGAGGGCGGCAGCAGAAGCGCCGGCGACTTTCAGGAAATTACGACGAGAGATCATTTTTTTCATAATTGTTCTCCTTCTTCATCATGTGATATACACATTCCGCCTGGCAGCGGAAATGAGACGAAATAAATCAGACAGCCCTTACGCTCTCACCGACCTGCAGCTCAGGCTGGAGGGTGATCTTCTGGGCCGGGGCGCCATGCTCGATCTGCCGCACCAGCAGCTCGATGCTCTGGAGCGCGATCTGCTCGCCGGGCTGGACGATGGTGGTCATCACCGGCACACAGTAGCGGGACATCGAGATGCCGTCGAAGCCGATGACCGATATATCTTCCGGCACCCGGAACCCGGCGCTCACCAGCGCCCGGATGGCACCGAAAGCGATGACATCGCTCATGGCGAACAGGGCGGTGAACTCGGCCCGGCGGGCCAGCAGGCTGTTCATGGCGTGGTAGGCAGACTCGAAATCGTAGTTGGACAGGCCGTAGAGCCGGTCGTCGAAGGTGAGCCCGGCATCCTCCATGGCATCCTGTGCGCCGAGGCGGCGCATCCGACTGGGGTAACTGGTGGTCGGACCGCCGAGAACTGCTATCTTCCGGTGGCCCTGCGCGATGAGGTGGGAGACGGCGGTGCGGGCCGCAGCCCGGTCATCCACGCCCACCATCGAGAGGTTCGGGAAATCCAGTTCGTCGGAGACCAGCGTCGTCAGCACCGCGGGGACGGTGATGTTCGCAAAGCCCTGCTGGAAGTTCGCCACGCTGCCGCCGAGGAATATCATGCCTTTGGGCTTTATCTCCCGCAGGATCTTTTGGGCGGCGTCTATCTCGTTGGCATTCTCGTCCAGGTAGGAGACGATGCCGCTGTACCCGTAGAGGGTCGCGGCCCGCTGCAGCTGAACGAGGAAGTCCGAGAAGAAGAGGTTCCGGGTACCCTTGACCACGAAGACGAGGCTGCGGGACTGCTGGATCTTCAGCTGCCGGGCGTTGGTGTTTGGCACAAAGCCCGACTCCCGCATCATCTGAAGCACCTTTTCTTTCGTTTCGGGACGCACATCCGGCCGGTCATTGATGACGCGGGAGATGGTGCTGACGGAACAGCCGCTCAGACGGGCAATGTCTTTGATGGTCATGTTCGGCATTCCGGGAAGCACCTCTCTTTCGGTCGAAGTTCTGGTTTTTACTGAAATCGTGCGGGAACGATGTCGGGAACGGTTTCAGTGACTATAGTATGGCATAATTTGTGGAATAAATCAATAACCCTGAAACACTTTTGGCAGAATTGCATAACAAATTGACCCTCCTTTGTGCAGGTTGATTTGCCCGCAGAGCGAAAAGCAAATTGATTTCCGGTAATTACCGGTACGCGTCAGAATCTCCCGGGACGACCGTACTCTTTTGTAACTTTTAGAGCAAAAAAGCGCGTTCTCATGCAGGATGGATACAAGCTGAACCGACGGGCCGGAGCAAAAATAAGCCGAAAAAATCCCGGTATCCCTGCCGCCGGAGCGGAAAGGATACCGGGAATGAGATCTCTGGGGTTTACTCGGCGCGCAGGGCTTTGACGGGGTTGCACTTGGCTGCGCCGCGGGCCGGGATGATGCCGGCCAGAATGGTGAGCAGGGTAGCCAGTGCCACGAGGAAGAGGGCTGCATCCACGGGCAGGGAGGCAACGAGGGTCGAAGTGCCGGAGACTTTCTGGATGATGATGTTTCCGGGGATGAGCAGTATCTCGCTGAGGACGATGCCCATGACGCCCGAGCAGAGGCCGATGATGAAGGTCTCTGCGTTGAACACCTCGGAGACGTTCCGCTTGGAAGCGCCGATGGCGCGCAGGATGCCGATCTCCTTCCGGCGCTCGAGGACGCTGATATAGGTGATGACGCCGATCATGATGGAGGAGACTGCCAGCGAGATGGAGACGAAGGCCACCATCATGCTGCTGATCATGTCCACGATCTCGGTCACGCTGGTCATCAGGGTACCCACGAGGTCGGTGTACTGCACCATCTTTTCGTCTTCACCCTTTGCAGACATCCCGGCGTTGTAGGCATCCAGCTTTTCCAGGATGATGGCCTTGCTGGCGAAGTCCTTCGGATAGATCTTGATCTGGCTGGGGGCGGCCTCGTCCGCGTAGCCGAAGGCCGTCAGGTTGGCCTCATAGGTGGCGGAAGAGGAGCGGAGGGTGGAGCGCATCAGCTCGGTCAGCTCGGAGGCGGTCATGTTGAGCTGGATGGCCTTCTGGAAAGCCGACGCGTCGATCTTGATGGCGCTCTCCATCTGGCTGCTCAGCTTGCCGATGTTTTGCTGGATGGCCGTCTTGAGCTGGGACTGTATCTGGTCCTGGAAGGTGACGATGCCCTTCTGGATGGCAGCGTCCAGCTGGCTTTTCAGCACCTCTGTGATCTGGTCGGAGTAGGTCTCCATCACGGTCTGGATGGTGGTCTGCAGAGCGCTCGAGAGCTGGCCCTGCAGCTTGTCCGGGTCAACGAGGTCTTTCATGGACTCGGCCATCAGCTTCTGGAACCGCTCGGTCTTGAGGTAGGCAGAAAAGCTCCACTTCTTGAAGTTGAGGATGCCGTTGCCGATGATATATTTCTTATAGTCTTTGAACACCTTCTGCACGAGGTCCTGCAGAGCCTCCGGCGAGACGGAGAGGTCCAGCTCTGCAAAGGCGTCGCTGAGGTCGATGTCGGGCAGCTCGTCGATGTCGAGGGAAAAATCCGAGAAGTCGATGAGGCTGCTCAAATCGAAACTGCCGCTGCTGAGGTCGAAGGCACCGTTCAAATCGAAGTCGAGGGCATCGGCATCAAAAGAGAAGGCATTCTTGAGGGCGTTGGTGTCGATGGAGAAGAGGCTGGTCAAATCGAAGTCGCGGAGGCTCTCGGCCTTGCCGAAGCTCTCGCCGGTGAGGACGTTGGTGGCGGGGTCGGCCATCTGCTGTTTCACGATGTCGCTGTCGGCAGCGTCCTTCATGACCTTCTCGGTCAGGGAGGCGGGGTAGGCGATGCCGGAGGTGAGCATGGAAGCGGAGGCGGTGTAGTCCGGCTGGACGATGCCCACGATGGTGATGTCCTCGCCGTTCTCCACCAGCTGCTGCATATAGTCCTTGTCGTCGGCCTTGCTCTTCCAGATGCCGTAGGTGTCGTCGTAGACGTAGGTGTCGGCGCTGTTCACCAGCTTGAACTTCAGGCCCATCAGCTCGTCGTAGCTGTAGGTGCGGAAGTCGCTGGGGACATCGACGTTCTGGTTCTGGGCGAACTGCTGTATCATCTTGTCCAGCTCGGCGGAGTCCCGCAGACCCATGGAGTAGAGGGCGTAGTCGGTCACAGTGCCGTATTTGCTCAGCACGGCGACACATTCGGTGGGCTTTTCGGGCCAGCGGCCGGCCTTGACTTCGTACTGGGACTTATAAAGGTCACTGTTGGCGGGCAGCTGATAGAAAACGCTGGTGTTGCTGCCCATGCTGTTCATCAGGCTGCTGGTGACGGAGGTGGAGCCGGAACCCGAGCTTCCCAGACCCAGCATCGAGAGGGTGGAGTCCGGGTTGACCTGATGCACACTGCCGTCGGCGTCCTGCCGGTAGATCTGGGGCGAGACGCTGTAGGAATACTCGATGGAGGTGGCGTCATCCGCAATGGTGGACTCGTCGCTGTCGAGATATTTCTTTAAGGAAGTGAGGTCGTTGGACGTCAGGCCCGACACCATCTTGGTGATGAGCTGGCGGACCGAGACCATTCCCTCCACGCCGCCGGAGGTGTCCTTTTTTCCGTCCTCGTCGGTGGGCAGGCCGGTGGCTGTGGTGCCGCCGCTGCTGCCCGAGGACAGAAAGCTCGTGATGTCCACGCCGCTGCTCAGGATCTGCAGCGGGTATTCGCTCAGGGTGGAGCGCTCCATGTCGGCGATGTAGGCGTTGACGCCGGTGGACAGCGAGATGATGAGGGCGATGCCGATGATGCCGATGCTGCCCGCGAAGGCTGTGAGCAGGGTGCGGGCCTTTTTGGTGCGCAGGTTGTTGAAGCTCAGGGCCAGCGAGGTGAGCCACGACATGGACGAACGGCCCATGTTCTTATGGATGGGAGGGGCAAGCTTTGTGTCGTCCGGCTCGAAGGGGCGGGTATCGTCGGTGATAGCGCCGTCCCGCAGACGGACGATGCGGTTGGCATACTGCTCCGCCAGTTCGGGGTTGTGCGTGACCATGACCACGAGGCGGTCTTTTGCCACATCCTTCAGCAGCTCCATGACCTGGATGCTCGTCTCGCTGTCCAGTGCGCCGGTGGGCTCGTCGCACAGAAGGAGCTTCGGCTTTTTGGCGAGTGCGCGGGCAATGGAAACACGCTGCTGTTCACCGCCCGAGAGCTGTGCGGGAAAGTTCTGCATGCGGTCATGGAGACCGACGGCGCGGAGCACGTCTTCGGCGGGGATGGCATCGGTGCACAGCTGTGCCGCAATTTCCACGTTTTCGAGCGCCGTTAAATTCGGGATAAGGTTATAAAATTGGAAGACGAAGCCGATGTCATAGCGGCGGTAGTTTTCAAGCTGGGTGCGGTTAAAGTGGCTGATGTCGCGTCCGTCCATGCGGACGGTGCCTTTAGACAGCGTATCCATGCCGCCGAGGATATTTAAAAGCGTCGTTTTTCCCGCGCCGGATTCACCGACGATGACGCAGAATTCGCCCTTTTGAATTTCAAAGCTTGCATCGGTTAAGGCGTGCACCTCTACATCGCCGGTTTTATAAATTTTCGATACATTTTCAAATTCTACAAATGCGCCCATCGTACCGTCTCCTTATACTGCATTGGTTTCTATATTAAAGTATAACAGAAGCGCGGGAAAAAGTCATGGACAGAATATGAAAATTCAGTTGATTTTTAGAAGGTATTTTTGGCTTTTGCGGGCGAATGCGGCTTTGCGGAGACGAGATCTTTTTTTATGGCGCGGTAAAGGAGGAAGGCGGCTAAAAGTGTGGAGAAAATATCGGCGGCGGGT
>OIGI01000264.1_pt1 | contig 14576 bp, 10 predicted proteins | sample 1582291 | NCBI WGS metagenome assembly OIGI01 (sample SAMN02674607, study PRJEB24791) | human gut metagenome, SKBSTL069 | isolation source: stool | host: Homo sapiens | place: USA | reverse complement strand
TCTTCCGATCTAGCGACAGGTCGATGATGCCGGCGGGTACGCCCAGCTCTTTGGAGGCGAGGTTTGCCACCAGCTGACCCACGCGGGTGATCTTGAAGGCGGTGCGCTTCACCAGCTCGGCCACCTGGTCGATGGGGGCATCCTTGGGCAGCCGGGCCAGCGCGGCGCGGACCGCGCCGGGGCCGGAGACGCCGACGTGGATCTCGCAGTCGGGCTCACCGGGACCATGGAAGGCACCCGCCATAAAGGGATTGTCCTCGGGTGCGTTGCAGAAGACCACCAGCTTTGCTGCGCCGATGCACTGACGGTCGGCGGTGAGCTCGCTGGCCTTCTTGACGGCCTCGCCCATCAGCTTGATGGCGTCCATGTTCAGGCCCGCCTTGGTGGCACCGATGTTCACCGAGCTGCAGACGATGTCCGTCTCGGCCAGTGCGCGGGGGATGGACTCGATGAGGCGCAGGTCGCCCGCCGAGAAGCCCTTGTGGACGAGGGCAGTGTAGCCGCCCACGAAGTTGACGCCCACCTTCTTGCCGGCGGCGTCCAGGGTCTTGGCAAAGTCCACCGGGTCGGCGTCCGGGCAGGCGCCCAGCAGCATGGCGATGGGGGTGACGCTGATGCGCTTGTTGATGATGGGGATGCCGTACTCGGCGCTGATGTGCTCCACAGCCGGAACGAGCCGGGCGGCGCGGGTGGTGATCTTGTGATAAATTTTTTCGCAGGCTTTTCTGGGGTCCGGGTCGATGCAGTCCAGCAGGCTGATGCCCATGGTGACGGTGCGCACGTCCAGATTGTCCTGCGTGAACATCTCGATGGTCTCGAGGATGTCGCCGGTGTTCATCATGCTCATAGTAGTTTGCTCCTTAAATCGTGTGCATCGCGTCGAAAACTTCCTGGCGGGTGAGGCTGATCTGCATCCCCATCTCAGCGGCCAGAGCGTCCATCTTCTGGTGCAGCTCCTCGTGGGAGACGCTGCACTTGGAGATGTCCACCAGCATGATCATAGCGAACATGCCCTGCAGGATGCTCTGGGTGACGTCCTCGATGTTGATGTTCAGCTCACTGCAAAGGCCCGAGACGCGAGCGACGACGCCCACGGTGTCGTGGCCGATGACGGTAATGAATGCTTTCATAATTCCTACCCCTTCTATATAAATGTTGACAGAACGAAAGGCTCTCCCCTTGGGAGAGGCTTACTCACCTCAAGTATAGCAGATTTCACGAAAAATGAACACTCTTTTTGGAAAAAAGAGCAGGGGAAACGGGCAAAAGAATGTCTATCTCCCGCAGAACTTGCAAAAACCAGATGCAAACTGCCGGGCAGTGTGCTATACTTATCTATAAATATCGCCACAGGCTGAACAAAGGAGAGACAACCATGGAACAGCTTCTGAAGATCCTTGAAGACAATGCCCGGATGTCGGTGGAGGACATCGCGGCCATGCTGAATAAATCCCCCGCCGAGGTGGCGGCTATGATAGACCTGGCCCGGGCGCAGGGCATCATCAAGGGCTACAAGACCCTCGTGGACTGGGAGAAGGCCGGCGTGAACCGGGTGGAAGCCGTCATCGAGCTGAACGTCAGCCCCAAGAAGAGCCGCGGCTTTGACGAAATTGCCGCCACCATCGCCTCCTTCGACGAGGTGGAGAGCGTGCTGCTGATGAGCGGCGGCTACGACCTGCAGCTGGTCATCAAGGGCCAGACCTTCCAGGAGATCGCCCTCTTTGTGGCAAAGCGGCTGTCGCCGCTGGACGACGTGCTGTCCACGGCCACCCATTTCGTGCTCCGCACCTACAAAAAAGAGGGCCGTCTGTATCAGGACGAAGAAATCGATGAAAGAGAGTGCACCGTGCTGTGATGGATTACGATAAACTGATCGCGCCTGCCGCTGCGGCCATGCGCCCCTCCGGCATCCGCAAATTCTTCGACCTCGCCGCCGAGATGCCCGAGTGCATCAGCCTCGGCGTCGGAGAGCCCGACTTCAAGACCCCCTGGGCCGTCCGTGAGGCGGGCATTGAAAGCCTCGAGCATGGCCGCACCCGCTATACTTCCAACGCGGGCCTGAAAGAGCTGCGGGCCGAGATCGCCCGCTACCTCGACCGCCGGATGGGCCTGAAATACGACCCGGCAAAGGAAGTCCTCGTCACCGTCGGCGGCAGCGAGGCCATCGACATGTGCATCCGCACTCTGGTGCAGCCCGGCGATGAGGTCATCATCCCGGAGCCGTGCTTCGTCTGCTACGAGCCCATCACCACCCTGTCCGGCGGCGTGCCGGTCCATGTGGCCTGCCGTCAGGAGGATGAGTTCCGCCTCCGGGCCGACGCCCTGAAAGCCGCGATCACCCCGAAGACCAAGCTCCTCATCATGCCCTTCCCCAACAATCCGACCGGCGCGGTGATGGAGCGGGAAGACCTCGAGGCCATCGCGGAAGTCCTGCGCGGCACCAACATCATGGTGCTGTCGGATGAGATCTACGCCGAGCTGAACTACGGCCTGCAGAACCATGTTTCCATCGCCACGCTGCCCGGCATGGCCGAGCGGACGGTGGTGGTCAACGGATTCTCCAAGACCTACGCCATGACGGGCTGGCGGCTGGGCTATGCCTGCGGCCCCGCGCCCATCATCAAGATCATGACCAAGATCCACCAGAGCGCTATCATGAGCGCCCCCACCACCAGCCAGTACGCCGCCATCACGGCCCTCAAGGACTGCGACGGCGAGATCGAGCGGATGCGCAACGAGTATAATATGCGCCGCCGCCTCGTGGTGAAGAGCTTCAACGATATGGGCCTGAGCTGTTTTGAGCCGCGGGGCGCGTTCTATGCTTTCCCCTGCATCAAGTCCAGCGGCATGAGCAGCGAGGAGTTCTGCACAAAGCTTCTGGAGCAGAAGCATGTCGCCATCATCCCGGGCAACGCCTTTGGCGCGTCCGGCGAGGGCTACGCCCGCGTATCCTACGCCTACAGCGTGGAGCATCTGATGGAGGCCATCCGCCGCATCCGGGAGTTTTTGAACGAGAACTGTAAGTGAGGAGGAAAAAACCATGCGCGATCGTGTGACGGTCCTGGCCCCGGCCAAGCTGAATCTGGCGCTGGACGTGGTGGGCATCCTGCCCGGCGGCTACCATGCGCTGGATATGACCATGCAGGCCATCTCGCTCTACGAGCGGGTGGTCATCCGCCGCAGTCCCTACCTCGATCTGGCCCTGCCCGGCAGCAATGTCAAGCCCGGCCCGGGCAACACCGCCATCAAGGCGGCGCTGGCTTTCTTCCACTATACGGGCCTGCTGGCAGGTGCAGACATTACCGTCTATAAGAGCGTCCCCGTCCGGGCCGGTATGGCTGGCGGCAGCGCCGACGCTGCGGCTGTTCTGGTGGGTCTGAACGCGCTGTACGGCGCCCGCCTGTCCATGAGCGAGCTCTGCGCTCTGGGTGTCAGCATCGGCGCAGACGTACCCTTCGCCCTCATGGGCGGCACCTGCCGGGTGCAGGGCCTCGGCGACCTTATCAAGGCACTGCCGCCCCTGCCCGAGTGCTGGTTCACGGTGGTGATGCCCGGCTACGGCATCTCGACGCCGGAGGCTTTTGCGGCCTACGACAAAGTCGGCAGCAGCGTCCACCCCGACTGCGCCGCTCAGGAAGCAGCCATCCGGGCGGGCGACCTGGACGCTGTCTGTGCCGCTGCCGGAAACGCCCTCGAGGAGTGCAGCGGGGCCAAGGACAACGAGGCCATCAAGGCCGCCCTCCGGGAGAACGGAGCCGTCACCGCCCTCATGACCGGCAGCGGCGCGGCGGTCTTCGGCGTGTTCCGCACCGAAGCCGAAGCCAAAGCCGCCGCCGACGCCCTCCGCGCCCGCTGGCCGCAGGTCTATACGGCCCGGCCCGTCAGGGGAGGGGCTTGCGTAGTAAGAAGGTAAAAGGCTCTCCCAAAGGGAGAGGCTTTCGGGCGGCGCTGACCCTATAAAATGCATAACCCTCCTTCCCGTCGGGCATACTGCCCAAAGGAAGGAGGGTCTTTTTGTGCAGACCTTTTATAAAATCTGTCTCATCCTCATGATCGTCGGCGGCATCAACTGGGGTCTTGTGGGCCTGTTCCAGTTCGACTTCGTCGGCTGGCTGCTGGGCGGCAGCGCGTCCATCTGGTCACGCATCGTGTTCACGCTGGTGGGCGTGGCCGCTGTCTGCGGCATCCCGGGCCTGTTCACGGACGAGACCGGGGAATAGAGACAAAAGAAAAAGGCTCTCATGCCGGCAGGAAATACGGCACGAGAGCCTTTTTGAAAACCTATAAAGAATCCCGCCCGGTCGTCTGCGGCAATCAAACCTACCCTTGCGGACAGGTGGGTGCTCTGTCTCCGGTTTCGCGCTTCCTCATCGAGCCTTCATGGTCGACCCATGACGGGGAGGTCTGCAATCCACCGACGAACTCCAAGCTCCCGTTGGATGATTAGTAGGATCATATAAACCGCAACAAATCGCGCCGGGCAGGAAGTCTTTGCTGAAAGATCACTCGATCTCGAACTGGTCGCTCAGACGCTTCTCGAACAGCTTGCTGACTTCCAGCAGGGTCTCATCGTCCTCGACCACGTCGAGATACTCGCCCTCGTCGTCCTCGCCGACGCTCAGGATGACCAGCTGGGCGTCCTCGTCCAGGTCTTCCTCGTTCTCGGCGTATTCGACAACGGCCAGGTAATGCACGCCCTTATGGTCCAGAGCGTCGATCACTTCAAACGTGACCTCATTGCCGTCCTCGTCCTCGAGGGTCATCAGGTCGGGCTGATATTCCTCTTCGGTCTCAGCGGCGGACTTGTTCATATCTTCTGCCATAAGTCACGTTCTCCTGTCAAATATCTAAAAAATGGGATAACTGTCACACCCCGCCCCCTCTGCTCCCTCTGAGCTGTGGGTTCCGGGTACGCCTATAGTGTAGCGTTTTTTTGCCCGCTCGTCAAGATGTTTTTCGCATAGAAATCCAATAACAAATTTTCACGCTTTTCCCTCTCGCTTCCCGGGCCGGAATGTGATATACTATAGCGATAGCTTTTGAAAAGCCATCTTTGCTATAATATATGGACAGGGAGGCACGATCATGAGAGCCTTGAAAAAAATAATGGCGGTACTGGCCCTGACGGCAGTTCTGGCCGGGTGCAGTGCGGACAATATCCTCTCCAGCATCCAGGGCGGGAAGGCCGGCACGGTGCAGACGGTCAGCCGCCCGGCTGTGGAGTCGGCAGAGCTGCAGTTCACCCACCCGGCGGCGGGGGACACCATCGCGGTGTTCGATACCTCGGCAGGCGTGTTCAAAGCAGTGCTCTTTTCCACCGAGGCCCCACAGGCCGTGCAGAATTTCACGACATTGGCTCAGCAGGGCTTTTACAACGGCCTGACCGTCACCCGGGCGGAGAAGGACTTCGTGGTGGAGGCCGGGCAGGGCGCGGACGGCAGAGGCACCACCATCTGGAACGGGAACCGTTTCTCCGCCGAGACCACCGATAAGCTCCACCACTATTCCGGCGCACTCTGTGCGGCAGCGGACGCCTCCGGCGACTGCGCCAGCGTCTTCTATGTCATGGAGACCCTGCCGGGCAGCAGTTCGGTGACGCAGGAGCTCATCGACCAGATGAACGCCGCCGGCTGGCGGGCCGACGTGGTGAGCGCCTACCAGACGGCGGGCGGCGCACCCTACCTCGACTACACCGACACCGTCTTCGGGCAGGTGTACGAGGGGATGGAAGTGGTGGACACCATCGCCCAGACCGGCGTGGACGAAACTCAGCGCCCCACCGAACCCATCACCATCAACAGTGTGAGCATTGAAACGTATCAGTAAAAACGAAAGGGACGCGGAAGCGTCCCTTTTGTTTTTGGTGTATCTTTTTGTCGAAAGCTATGATATAATGAGAATGCGGTTCATCCCCGCTATCCTTACGGGAAAGGGGGTGTATGACTTGGAGTACATGCTCATGTTCTTGGTGTCGGTCGCGGCAGACGTTGTGGGACACATCGTCTGCAAGTGGCTTGACCGGCACAGCGATGACCGTAAGCCCGACTAAATAAGAACCCCCTTGGAGATTCCGGCTCCGAGGGGGTTCTTCCTTTTTGGGGTGTTGGACATGGTTGCTCACATTCCTGACTTAAGTATACGCGATTTATCGGAGAAGTCAAGCGCCGCACAGAAAATTTACAACCCGCTTGGGAATCTTAGACTTCCCCCGGGTGCTCCTTCCGCCACTGGATGTAGTCGTCCAGGATGACCGTCGCACTCACCGAGTCGAGGATGTTTTTCCGCTTTGCGCCGAAGGTGCCGCTCTCGTCGAGGAGGTCAGCAGCGGCGCAGGTGGTCTGGCGCTCGTCCCACATCCGGACGGGCAGGCCGCTCCAGATCTCAACGGTTTTGGCCAGCTTGCGGCTCTTGCGGGCGCGCTCGCCCTCGGTGCCGTCCATGTTCAGCGGCAGGCCGATGACGATGAGCTCGGCTTCGATCTCCTTTGCCACCTCGCAGACCCTGGCGGCAACTTTGTCCCGGGCCTTGACGGTGATCTGGGGCGTGATGGGGGAAGTCAGGAACTCGGTGCGGTCGCAGGTGGCGAGGCCGGTGCGGCTGTCGCCGTAATCTACTGCTAAAATTTTCATGCAGGTGTCCTCTTTCTGAGATGATTTTTTCTTCATTGTACCACAGAATAGATGTCGCTGCAATTTTGTGGTACAATGATAGAAAAATGAGGGCAAGCCGCCCACGATAGAAAACTGACCCAACGGAGAGATTCATCATGTTAAAACTACTTTTAGGCGGCTCCGGCAGCGGAAAGACCACCCTGCTGTACCAGCGCATCCGGGCGCGGGCCGAGGCGGGGGAGAAGAGCATCCTGCTGGTGCCGGAGCAGTTCACCTCGTCCACCGAGGGCCGCATCCACCGGGAGCTGGGCGACGCGCTGAGCGGACTGGTGGAGAGCTTTTCCTTCACCAGCCTCGCCGAGCATATCCTGTCGGCGGAGGGCGGCTCTGCCGTCCAGACCCTCAGCGACGCGGGCCGTGCCGTGCTGGTGCGCCGCGCCCTCGAGGAACTGCAGGACAACGTCCATTACTATTACCGCCACCGCCGCTCGGCCGCCTTCTGCCAGATGGCCGCCGAGACCATCGACGAGCTCAAGAGCGCGGGTCTCTCGGGCCGGCAGCTCTATGAGCTGGCGCAGGACTGCGGCACCGACAGCGCCAAACTCAGTGAACTGGCCCTCATTTTTCAGGGCTACGAGACCCTGCTGGCCGGGACAGGCATGGACCCCTCCGACCGGCTGGAGCTGGCCGCATCCCGTCTCGAGGCCGCGCTGGCCCGGGGCGAACTGCCGGAGTTCCTGCGGGACAGGGCCGTCTTTATCGACGAGTTCGACACCTTCAACGCCCCGAAAAAGCGGCTGATGGGCGCCCTGCTGGCCTCGCTGCCCACCGTGACGGTGGCCCTCTGCGACGACGGCACCCCTCTCGTGCCGGGGGACATGAGCCTTTTCTCCGGCGCGAAGCAGGTGGCGGCCCAGCTGCGCCAGCTGGCCCGCCGGAACGGCACGGAAGTGGCCGTGCCGGAACTGCTGCGCCGGGACGTGCGCCACGCCGACGCCCCCGGCCTCGCCGCTGCGGCCCAGCTGCTGGCCGCGGGCCGGTGTGACCCGCCCACGGCCTGCCCGGAGATAAAGCTTTTCGCCGCCCCCAGCCGGGAGGAAGAAGCCCGCGCCGCCGCTGCCGCCATCCGCCGCCTCATGCGGCAGGGCGTCCGCTGCGGGAAGGTGGCGGTGGTCTGCCGCGACATCTCGAAATACCGCGCCGCCGTCAAGTACGAGTTCCGGATGGCGGACATCCCCCTCTACTGCGACGAGCCGACGACGCCCGAGTTCAGCGCCCCGGCCACGGCGGTGCGGTGTCTGCTGGCCATTGCCCGGGGTGCGGAGCTGACGGAACAGCTCACCACCCTGGCCAAGACCGGCCTCTGCACCCTCACCGAGGAAGAGGTCTGCGCCCTCGAGAACTACGCCTACACCTGGTCGCCCAACGCGGCGGCGTGGCGCGCGCCCTTCGAGAAGAACCCCCGGGGCTTCGGCGATGTGGAGCCCACCGACGAGGACAGAGAAAACCTTGCCCGGGCCGAAAAGGCCCGCGCCCTTCTCATCCCCGCCGCCGACGGCCTGCGCGCGAAACTCCGCTCTGCCAACGCCGAGCAGATGAGCCGCGCCCTCTACTTCTGCCTGAAGGAGCTGGGCGCGGAGGACGCTCAGGCCGCGCAGGTGGAGGCCATCCGGGCCGAGCGGGGCATCCCCGCCGCCGAGGAAGCCGCCCGGGAGTGGAACGTGGTCATGGGCCTGCTGGACGAGATGGCGAGCCTGCTGGGCGGCCAGAGCGTCACCATCCCTGAGTACGAAGAGCTGTTCGGGCTGCTGCTGCGCTCGTCCGACCTCGGCCACATCCCCCAGACGCTGGACGCCGTGGTGCTGGCCAGCGCAGGCAAGATGCGCCTTGACGCACCGGACTATGTCTTTGTGCTGGGCCTCTCCGAGGGCGAATTCCCCGCCGCGCCCGGCGAGACGGGCCTGCTGACCCACGCCGACCGCGACGCCCTGATGGCGCAGGAGATCGAGCTTCCGGACTGCTTCGAGAACCGGGTGGTGCGGGAACAGGTCTGCTTTTATAAGGCCCTCACCGCCCCGGCAAAGGGGCTCTGGCTCAGCTGGCCGAAGGGGCAGGGCCAGACCCTCTGCGCTGCCCTCGAGCCCATCGTGGACGTGCTGAGACCGGGTGCGCCGGAACTCGACCTGACCGACCTTGCCGCCACTGCCGCCGACGGCCTCGACGTGCTGGGCGGCGGCTGGCCCCTGACGGAGACCGAACGCGCCAGCCTCACCGAGGCCCTTCATGCCCCCGGCGGGGCAGAACCCGAGGGCCTCGCCCTCCTGCGCCGGATGGCGGGCCGCAGCCCCCGTCAGGTCAGCGACCTCGAGGCACTGGAAACGCTGCTGGGCCGGCGGCTCCGCATCTCGCCCAGTCAGCTCGAAAAATACTACACCTGCCGGTACGGCTATTTCCTGCAGTACGTGCTGGGCCTGCGCCCCCGGAAGCGGGCGGAGCTTTCCGCCGACCAGAGCGGCACCCTCATGCACTGGGTGCTCCAGATGGCCCTCGACCCCCGCCCCGGCCCCGACAACCCCTGTGCAGGCTTACAGCCCTTCCTCGACCTCGACGACGAGGCCATGGCGGCGCTGGCCGGACTTCTCGTAGATGAGTACGCAAAGCGCTACCTCCCCGAGGACACGGCCCGCTTCGCCTATCTGCTCTCCCGCCTCAAAAAGAGCATGACGGGCCTGCTGTGCTACCTGCGGGACGAGCAGCGCCAGTCCAGCTTCAAACCGGTGGCCTGTGAGCTGAAGATCGGCCCCGGCGAGGACGCCGTGCGGGGCCAGACCTACCGCCTCTCCGATGGCCGGACGGTGCAGCTCATCGGCACCGTGGACCGCGCCGACGAGTGGATCGAGGACGACGGCACCCGCTGGGTGCGGGTGGTGGATTATAAGACCGGCACGAAAAAGCTCGACCTGCGGGAAGTCTACTGCGGCCTCGACTGTCAGATGCTGCTCTACCTGTTCAGCCTGACCCGGGACGCCGACGGACGATTCACCGGGGCAGAACCTGCGGGTGTGCTGTATCTGCTGGCCGACCCGGCCCCCGAGACGACCACCCGGGGCAAGGCCGCCCGGAGCATGGAATACAAGCTGGACGGCCTCGTCCGGGACGAGCAGAAGGTCTTCGACGCCATGGACGCCGAGGAGACGGGGCGGTATCTGCCCTTCAGCTTCCGGGGCGGTGTACCCAGCCCCTATCAGAAAGAGAAACGTGCCGACAAGGCCAAGCTCTCCCGCATCCAGCTCCATCTGGACGACCTTGTGACCCGGATGGGCGAACAGCTCTACAGCGGCTGCATCGCCGCCGAGCCGCTGGTCACGGGCCGCAGCCCCTGCCGGTGGTGTGACTACGGCTTCATCTGCTGCCATGAGGACGGCATCGGAGAGCGGGCGCTGGACGCCCCTGCAAAGCCGTTTGAACCGCCAGAAAATTCAGATAAAAAGAAGGAGGAAGACCAGTGAGCGAGACAAAATGGACCCCGGCCCAGCGTGCCGCCATCGACGACCGGGGCGGTGCGCTGCTGGTGAGCGCCGCCGCCGGCAGCGGCAAGACCGCTGTCCTGACGGAGCGGGCCGTCCGGCTCATCACCGACCCGGAACATCCCGTGGACGCCGACCGGCTCCTCATCGTCACCTTCACCAACGCCGCCGCCGCAGAGCTCCGCGCCCGCATCGGGCAGGCGCTGCTCCGCCGCAGTCAGGCAGAGCCGGGCAACACGGCCCTCCGCCGCCAGCGGATGCTGCTGCAGAGAGCCCCCATCTGCACCATCGACGCCTTCTGCCTCGACCTGCTCCACAAGCACTTTCAGGCGCTGGACATCCCGCCGGACTTTACCCCTGCCGACCCCGGCAGCGTGGAGATGCTGCGGAACGCGGCCCTCTCCGAGACGCTGGAAGCGGCCTATCAGGATGCGGACTTCTGCGCCTTTGCCGACCTCTACGGCAAGGGCCGCACCGACAAGGCGGCGGGGGAGGCGGTTTTGCAGGTCTATGACTTCCTCCGCGCCCTGCCGGACTACGATAAAAAGCTGGACGAGATGCTGGCCCCGTGGCAGGACGAGAACGGCTTTGCCCGCACCTGCTGGCATGATATTCTGATGCAGGAGGCCGCCCGCTCTGCCCGAGCTGCGAAGGAGCTGCTCTGCGCCGCGCTGAACGACTGTAAGGAGGATTTTGTGACTGCGCAGGCCGACGCCGAGGCCAGCAAGAAGACCCCTGCCGCCAAGGAAAAGGCCGTGGCGGCAGTGAACGAGAAGTTCGCCGAACCCCTCGAGCGGCTGGAAAACTCCGCCGCCCTGCTGGGCGAGGTGGAGCGTCTGGCCGGGGCGGGGGAATGGACGCCCCTCTACGACAGGCTGACGCCCTACGTCCTCGGCATGGAACAGGCCCCCGGCCTCAAAAATATGAAAAAGCGGCTCACCGGTGAGCACAAGGACGCCGTCAAGACCCGGGCCGACGAGGCCGCGAAGCTCTTTGAGAAAATCGAAGACCTCATCAGTTGCAGCCTCGACGAAGCCGAGCTTGACCGGAAAGCCGCCGAACCCTGCCTCCGCGCCCTCTTTGCCGCCGTGCGGGACTTTGACGCCCGCTTTGCGGCCCGGAAGCGGGAGAGAAGATTGCTGGAATTCAGCGACTTCGAGCATCTGGCCCTGCGGCTCCTGCGGGACGCCGACGGCCAGCCCACTGAGCTGTGTCAGGGCATCCGGCAGGGCTACGCCGCCGTCATGGTGGATGAGTATCAGGACACGAACGCCCTGCAGGACGCCCTTTACCGCTGTCTGGCCAGCCCGGCAGGGGATGACCTCTTCCTCGTGGGCGACTTGAAGCAGAGCATCTACCGCTTCCGTCAGGCGGACCCCAGCATCTTCCGGGAAAAGCTGGAGAGCTGGCCCCTCCTGCCCGGCGGCGAAGCCCGCCCCCGGCCCGAAGACGGCAGGCCCGGCGAGAACGCCATGCTGGCGCTGGACGCCAACTTCCGCTCTGCCCCGCAGGTGGTGGCGGGCATCAACTTTATCTTCGAACAGCTCATGACGCCTGCTCTGGGCGACACGGCCTACGGCGACGGACAGCGCCTCGTCTGCGGCGCACCCGGCGAGTACGAGGGCAGTGTGGAGGCCCACTTCCTGCCCGACGATGCCGCCGAGACGGACGCACAGTATATCGCCGGCCGCATCGAGGCGATGGTAGCCTCCGGCGAGCCGGTGCGGGACGGCGGCACCACCCGCCCGGTGCAGTACGAGGACTGCTGTGTCCTGCTGGCGGCGAGAGGCGACTTCCCGGCCTACGCCGAGGCCCTGACGGCCCGGGGTATCCCGGTCTACGCCGACGCCCGGGAGAACCTGCTGGACGCGCCCCACATCCGCCCCCTCATCGCCCTGCTGCGGGTCATCGACAACCCCGCGCAGGACATCTATCTCGCTGCCGCCATGCTGGGGCCGATGTTCGGCTTTACGGACGACGACCTCGTCCGCCTCCGGGCCGGGGCGCAGACACCCGATCAGCACACCCGCATCAGCCTCTACGGCGCAGTTTTACAGGCCGTCCAGAGCGGGGCGGAGGATGATTTCACCCGCCGGGTGCAGGCGTTCTACCAGCGTCTGACGGCCCTGCGCCGGATGGCCCGGAGCGTGCCGATGGAGGAACTGCTGGAAGAAATTTTTGTTTCCACCGGCTACCTCGCCGCCCTCGGTGCCATGGAGAACGGCCAGCGCCGCCGGGAGGACGCGCGGCGCTTCGCCTCCTTCTGCGCCGGGGCGGGCGCGGGCGGCATCTCGGCCCTCGTCCGTGCCATCGACGCGGCCACGCTGGCGGGCTCCACCGGGCAGGAGACTGCCCCCGGCGGGGCGCGGCCCGGCTGCGTCACCATCATGACCATCCACCGCTCCAAGGGCTTACAGTTCCCGGTGGTGTTCGTGGCCGACACGGCCCGGCAGTTCAACGCCGCCGACACCCGCCAGCCCGTCCTGCTCCACCGCGTCTGGGGCGCGGGCCTTCGTCTCCGTCCCGAGGGCGGCGAGGGGGCCTATAAGACGGCGGCCTACACCGCCCTCTCCACGGTCCATGCCGCCGAGATGCGGAGCGAGCAGATGCGGCTTTTGTATGTGGCCCTCACCCGGGCGCAGGATAAGCTGATCTTGACGGTCCCGCTGGGCATTGGCCGGACGTCCAACCCCTTCGCCAAAGCCGCCGCCTTCCTCGCCGCCGGGGCGGGGGAGACCCTGAACGCTCAGGCGGGCAGCTTCGCCGACTGGCTGCGGGCGGCGCTCCTCGTCCACCCCAACGGCGGGCCTCTCCGCCGTCTGGCCGGGAACCTCGAACTGCCCTTTGCGGACACCAGAAGCACCATCGCCCTCACAGTGCAGGCCGATGTCCTCCCGCCCGAAGAAGCCCCCGCCGAGGCGGAAGAGCCGCCCCGGCCCGAGGTCGACCCGGCCCTTGTGGAGACGCTGCGGCAGGGCTTCGGCTGGCGGTATCCGGCGGCAGCGCTGGCGGACATCCCGGCCAAGGTCAGCGTGACCAGCCTCGTCCACGCTGCTGAGCAGACCACCCTCGAGCGCCCGGGCTTCCTCTCGAAGGACGGCCTCACCGCCGCCGAGATGGGTACGGCTCTCCATGCCTTCCTCGAGCACGCCGACTTCGGGGCGCTGGCCGCTGTGCGGGACGCAGAGGACGCTGCCGTTCTGGCCGCTGTCCGCGCCGAGCGGGAGCGTCAGGCGGCGGCGCAGCTCACGCCCCCCGCCATTGCCGGGAAGCTGGATGTCTATAAGATACTCCGCTTTGTGCGCAGCGAGGCGTTCCGCCGCATCTGCGGGGCAGAGGATGTGCTGCGGGAGCTGGCTTTTATCACGTCGCTGCCCGCCGCTGAGGTCATGGCTGCCCAGGGCCGCGCCCTGCCCGACGGCCCTGCCGCCGACGCCGGGGTGCTGGTGCAGGGCATCGCGGACATTGTCCTCGTCTACCCCGACCACCTCGAGCTTCTGGACTACAAGACGGACCGCCGCAAGGCCCCTGCCGATTTCGTCCGCGCCTACCGCGCTCAGCTGGAACTCTACGCAAAGGCCATTGAGAAGCGCTTCGCCCCCCGGCGGGTGACTTATAAAGGGATATATTCGCTGGAATTAGGAGAATTGATACAGGTATAAATAAGAAAGCAGGGCGCAAAGCCTCTCCCTTTGGGAGCAACAGCGACGACCGCCGCCAGTGGCGGAAACAGGGAGGAGCTGTTGGGGCAGCGGCCAGCAGGATGCGAGCGGCAGCGAAGCAAACGCTGGGAGCCGCAACCCGGGCAGTGTCACCGAAGGTGACGGAGAGGGCAAGGATGCTGACGATCAAGTATAAGCGCAGCGATAATATCCCTCCGACAAAGAGTCTGCCTATCGCAACGCGCTGTCCCTTTCGCAGCGGGCTTGCCCTCTCAGGCGCTTACGCGCCAGCTCTCCCAGAGGGAGAGCCTTTTGGAAACGGCTCACAGTCAAATAAATTCATCAAGCATAAAAAAACAGAGGGGATAGTTCAGGAATGACTATCCTCTCTGTTTTTTGCTTTTTTACGTTAATACGAAGGTCAGCTCTGCGGTGGCGGCGCACTTGCCGTCCACATAGGCGGACGCTTTGCCGATGCCCACCGGGCCGCGCTGCTCGACCAGCTCACAGTGAAGGGTGAGCACATCGCCGGGGGTGACCTGCTTGCGGAAGCGGGCGTTCTTGATGCCGCCGAAGAGGGCCAGCTTGCCCTTGTTCTCAGGCAGGCTCAGGGCCGCGACGGCACCGGTCTGGGCCAGCGCTTCGAGAATCAGGACGCCGGGCATGACCGGCTGGCCCGGGAAGTGGCCGCAGAAGAATTCTTCGTTGCGGGTGACGCATTTGCGGCCAATGGCCCACTGACCCGGCTCGTAGCCCAGAATGCGGTCCACGAGGGC
>OIGI01000242.1_pt1 | contig 16348 bp, 6 predicted proteins | sample 1582291 | NCBI WGS metagenome assembly OIGI01 (sample SAMN02674607, study PRJEB24791) | human gut metagenome, SKBSTL069 | isolation source: stool | host: Homo sapiens | place: USA | reverse complement strand
TGATACATACCCCTCCTTGGTGTCCTTCGGGATAGATATCATCAAAAGCCATGATGTCGACTCCCTGATTCTTGAAATAACCGGAGGATGTCAGCTTGAAGTCTTGCGCATGCAGCGCACTGCTGCCGCAAAGCAGTGCCAAGACTGATGCAAATAGGAAATGTTTCTTTCTCATAGTATCTATTTTTGAGTTACAAAATTTTCTACTAATATACGGACTAAAAAGGAAACGGATGGCTTTTGTTTGTAGCCAATAACGTTATGAAATGTGTCTTTTTCCTCTATTTTTATGATATTCATTGTTATATTTGTCAGACAATGGCGCTTGAGCTGCCGGATACCCACGTTTGAGCCAATAGAAGCTGATGTCTGGTAAAACAAGGACTCAGTACCCAAAAATAGCCTTTATCGGAACCAATTGTATCCCTTGAAAAAGGATGGCAATGAGTAGTGTCCATTTGTTTTTTTGTACATTTGCAATGTAACTATGGCTAACTCCTTAAATCGCTATATTATGAAACGTATGTTTTCCGTTTTTTTGCTGATTACAGTATGGTTGCTGGTTACACCTTTCCTGCAAGCACAGTCACACGTAGACAAGGTTTTAAAAGATGAAATAACCTCGGACTTGAAAGAGAATATCCTCTCTTTTTGGGAAAGATACAGCGTAGATTCTTCCGGAGGCTTTTATGGTTCATTGGGACGTGACGGTGCCCCGATAGCGGATGCTCCCAAAGGTGGTGTACTGAATGCCCGCATCCTTTGGACTTTTTCAACCGCCTACCGGATGTATGGCGATACTGCCTACCGTAAATTGGCTGACAGGGCGCAACGGTATTTCATAGATCACTTCATTGATTCGCAGTATGGAGGCGTATATTGGCTGATAAAAGCGGACGGTACCCCATTGGATACGAACAAGCAGACTTACGGCTGCTCTTATGCTATCTATGGGTTGTCCGAACATTTCAGGGCAACGGGCAACAATGAAAGCCTGCAAAAAGCCATAGAGCTTTATCGGATAATGGAGAGCAAAGTCAAAGATCCCGTAAATGATGGCTATATAGAATCCTTTACCCGCGAATGGGGAACTCCCCAAAAGCTGGGGTATGATGGAGATGGCATTGCTGCCAAAACAATGAATACACATATCCATGTATTAGAGGCATACACGGCTTTATATAAAGTATGGAAGGATAACAGCCTTTGCAAGCGCCTTGCAAAAGTAATAGACTTAATAACAACCAGGCTGTACAACCCACAAACACATCACTTGATATCATACTGTGATTTAAATTGGAATAATCTGGATGACATCGACTCTTACGGGCATGATATCGAAACTTCTTGGCTGCTGACGGAAGCTGCAGAGGCTCTGGGTGACCCGGAGGTTATCGGGAGGTGCAGGAAGGTAGCATTGGAACTTGCAGATGCTTCCTTGAAGGAGGGCATCAACCCGATGGGAGCTATGATGTATGAACGACATAAGGACAAAATCAGGAAGGACGCTTCCTGGTGGTGCCAAGCGGAAACTGTGGTCGGCTGTATCAATGCCTGGCAACTGACTGGTGAACAATCTTATCTGGACAGTGCCGTCCGCACCTGGAACTTCATCAAATCACGGATGATAGACAAGGAGTATGGTGAATGGTTCAGAACGGTGCTGGAAGATGGAACTCCCCGCTACAAGGAGCCTAAAGCAAGTATGTGGAATTGTCCTTATCATAACAGCCGTATGGGGTTTGAGATTGATACCAGACTGAAATGACAACCTTTTATAGATTTGATATTATGAAGAATTTACGAATTTTCCAGTTTGGAATAGTTGTATTGCTGTGTGGTATATTATCTCTGCCGCTTTCTGCCCAGACGGAAGTGATGGCATGGAGCAATATCACGGGTGTCCGCGTAGACGGTGAATTGATAGACTTTGAGTCATCCCTGCGTGTCGGAACCTTGAAAGGAGATATGGAGATTACCGGAAAGGAGAAGCAGGTCCGTCCCGTTTTCCATCGTGAGGGGAATATGCAGGAAGTGACGGCTACTCTGCGAGGTGTAAAGTTCCATCAGAAAGTGACCGATAAGGGAAAAGGCTTGGTGGAGATTTCTATTGATGCGCTGTCGGACACTACTTTGAACCAGGCAGCCTATTACTGTATTGCTTTAAGTCCGGAAAACTACATTGATGCCAAAGTAAGGGTAAGTGGCAGGAAGCTGACCGTTACTTCGGCCAATAGGAAGTTGGAATTCAAGTTCAATAAGTCTGTAAAGGCCACGGTTGAAAAAGAGTCTACCGGTACTGTTGTGTATATCTCGCTAATGCCGATTCTGAAAAAGGCTGGGAGAACAGCATTGTCTATGGAACTGCATGCTTCCGGAGTGATAGATCACAGTGACGCGGAAATTACATTGGATATGCAGAATCCGGGAAGTTTGTTTGCAGGCTTTGGAGGGAATTTCCGCCTGCAGAATCCTGCTGCCGACCCTAAAGTGATAGATTACTGTCTGGAAAACTTGCGCGTAGCTTATGGCCGTGTGGAATTTCCGTGGAGATTGTGGCAACCCGAAGAAGAATCCGATCCTATTGCCGTGGCACAGAATGGGGGACTGAACAAGCGGGTGGAGGAAAGTCTCCTCATGGCAAAGCGCTTGAAGGCGATGGGAATGCCGGTAATACTAAGCTGTTGGTTTCCGCCTGCATGGGCCATTGACGGAGGTCCTGCAAGTTATGCCCGTCAAGGTGGTGTCATTGCTTATCGTCTGGATAACCGGAAAAAGGAGAAGATTTATAAATCCATGGCAGATTATCTGTTGTATGCCAAACGGTATTATGGTATTGAGTTCTCCATGTTCTCGTTCAATGAATCGGATTTGGGTATTGATGTCCTCCACACTCCGCAGGAGCATGCAGATTTCATTAAGGAGTTCGGTGCTTATCTGGCAGGGTTGAATCTTCCTACCCGCATGCTGCTTGGCGACAATTCGGATGCCACTACTTTCGATTTTATCCTTCCTGCTTTGAACAATCCTGAGACTCATAAGTATATTGGTGCAGTTTCTTTCCATTCATGGCGTGGTTGTGATGATGTTACGTTAAGGAAGTGGGCGGGTGCTGCCAAAGAGATTAATGTACTACTCTTGGTTGGTGAGGGTAGTACGGATGCCGCTGCTCATGGTTATGCCGAGATATTCAATGAGTCGACGTTTGCACTTTATGAAATCAATCTGTATACACGTATTTGTGCGATTTGCCAACCATTGTCCATCTTGCAGTGGCAGCTCACTTCAGACTATTCGTTGTTGTGGGGAGACGGCATTTATGGCTCCAAAGGTCCTTTGCGTCCTACACAACGTTTCTGGAACATTAAGCAGCTGGCCTCCACTCCGGCCGATGCCTTGGCTATTCCAGTCAGTAGCAGCAAGAAAAATGTAAACTGTGCGGCTTTCGGAAATATGGTGCGCGGAGAATATGCCGTCCATATGGTCAATAATGGGGCGGATTGCGAGGCTGTCATCTCCGGTATCCCTGCAGAAGTGAAGGAACTGAAAGTCTATGTGACCAATACAAAGGACTGCATGAAGGAAACTGCAGTGAAGGTGGAGAATGGACTGGTACGGGTACACTTGCCGGCTATCAGTTTCATTACCTTATTGTCGGATAAATAATTTTGAAATGGAATAATATTAATATATAAAGAATAGTGATATGAATATAACTACATGTCTGTTTACAGTTCTGGGAGGAATGGCCACTTTAGGGCATCCTTCAGAAACTGTACGTTTGAATCAGTTAGGGTATTATCCCCAGCAGGAAAAAGTAGCTGTGGTGAATGCCGGTGAGGTACGTGAATTTACCATAGTAGATGCAGCCACGGGCAATCGGCTACTTTCCGGCAAACCCGGATATACCGCTTCATCCGCTTGGTCGGATAGGAGCAGGACAATATTGGATTTCAGTGACATCACGGTACCGGGAAGATATCTTCTGTTGGTTAACGGCGATTCAGTGGCATTCGAAGTAAAGGAAAAGGTGCTGTCCCCTTTGGCCGATGCCGCTTTGAAATCTTTCTATTACCAACGTACGGGTATGCCCATCGAAGCGACTTATGCGGGTCGGTGGAGCCGTCCGGCAGGCCATCCAGATGACAAGGTGCTGGTACATCCCAATGCTGCCGGGCCGGAACGTAAGGCGGGAGCGGTGATTTCTTCTCCGGGAGGATGGTATGATGCCGGAGATTATAACAAGTACATTGTGAACTCCGCTTATTCCATCGGATTGATGCAGGCGATTTATGCCCGCTTTCCTGACTATTTTATCCGTCAACGGGTGAACATCCCGGAAAGCGGAAACCACACGCCCGATTTGCTGGACGAGATGTACTATAACCTGAAATGGATGCTGACCATGCAAGACCCTGCCGACGGAGGAGTCTACCACAAGCTGACTACCCCTTCGTTCGAGGGATTTATCAAGCCTACGGAGTGTAAGCAGCCCCGTTATGTAGTTCAGAAATCAGTAACGGCGGCATTGGACTATGCTGCGGCTTTAGCGCAAGCTTCCGTGTTGTTTGCTCCTTACGAAGAGGATTATCCTGGCTTTTCGGAAGTGGCTTTGCAGGCTGCCGAACGTGCTTACGCCTGGGCAGAAGCGCATCCGCAAGCGCTCTATCATCAGGACCTCCTCAACAAGCAATATCAACCTGCCGTGGTTACGGGAGCTTACGGTGATCGTAGTGCCGATGACGAATTCTTCTGGGCGGCTTCCGAGCTCTATCTTGCTACGGGAAAGCCCGTTTACCGGGAACAAGTGAAGAAGCATCTGCCCACTGCATATAAGACTCCTTCTTGGGGCAATACCACTGCGTTGGGCGTGTTTGCCTGGCTGCAACCGGGCAGGGAATATCAGGGTGAAGACGTGGAGTTGGCAAATGCCATGAAAGACCTGCTACTGGACTATGCTGCCGAGGCTGTGCGGGGTGCTGACCGCTCTCCTTTCCACGCTCCTTACGGCAACGATGCCAAAGATTTCTTTTGGGGATGCCTTGCCGAAGGGTGTGCTAACCAAGCCACTTCACTGGTTTGCGCCTATTTGCTTACGGGTGAGAAGTCGTACCTGACGAACGCCTACCGCAATATGGACTACATTTTAGGAAAGAATGCCACGGGATATTGTTATGTCACCGGTTTCGGGATGAAAAGTCCTCTGTATCCGCACCATCGTCTTTCTGCATCGGATGATATAGAGGCACCTCTTCCCGGTTTCCTTGTTGGCGGTCCCAATCCTGGCCAACAAGACGGTGTACCCTATCCTTCCAATCTGCCGGATGAGTCTTATGCAGATGTGGAAGGTTCGTATGCTTCCAATGAAATAGCCATTAATTGGAGTGCTGCTTTGGTGGCGTTGGTGTCTTCGTTGGATGCTTTGATGTCAAAATAATGTTTCTATTCAGCCTGCTGCCTTATAAATTCGGATGGGCTGATGTTGAACTCTTCTTTAAAATGTTTGGAGAATATCTTGGGGGAGTTATACCCCAAGGTATATGCAATTTCCGAAACTTGCATCTGGCTTTCTGTCAAGAGTTGTTGTGCACGTTTCATACGGATGGTCCTGATGAATTCGATGGGTTTCTTTCCCGTTATCTTAATCATTTTCTTGTAGAAATAGCTGCGTGATATATTCAGGCTGCTGGCAAGCTCCTCGACGGAAAACTCGGTTTCGCTGATATTGTCCTCTACAATCTGGATGGCTTTTTCCACCAGCTGCTGGTCAAGGGGAGTGATGGTGATACGGCTTGGCTCGATTTTAATGTCCTGATTGAATATTTCCTGACGTTTGACGTTCATCTCGATAATCTTGTTGATGCGCAGCTTGAGGACTTCCATATTGAAAGGCTTGGTGATATAGTCGTCTGCGGCAACGCTAAGCCCTTCCAATTGGTGTTCTTCACTTGCCTTAGCTGTCAGGAGGATAATGGGGATATGGGAGTAGCGTATGTCATTCTTGATGGTTGAACATAGTTCCAGACCATCCATCTCGGGCATCATGATGTCACTGACCACTAAATCAATATCTTCCTTTTCCAGTACATTCAGTGCATGTTTTCCGTTTGTGGCTTTTAATACATGATACTGCCTGGCAAGACTTTCAGAGAGAAATTTCAAGAAGTCGTAGTTGTCATCTACGAGTAGTATGGTGAATGGATGGGATTCTTCTTTTATTTCCGGTCCTTCGACCGGTTCTCCGTTTTTGGTTTCATTACTGTTCTGGTGTAGGGGTAGGGCAATCAGGAATACAGAACCACAAGGCTGGTTATCCCTGACACAGACAGTACCCTGATGCATCTTTACGTATTCGGAAACAATGTGCAGTCCAATGCCGCTGCCTCCGTTGTTCGACTGGTTTTTGCCCGACTGATAGAATCTTTGGAATATTTTCTCCTTGGCTTCATCCTCTATGCCGCAACCGGTGTCGGTAAAGGTCAGTTCCAGATTTGTGCCTCTTACGGCAATATCCAGTGAGATGCTTCCTTTATTGGGAGTGAACTTGAATGCATTTGACAGGATATTTGTGCATATCTTGCGTATCTTGTCATAGTCGAAATCCATGAATACAGAATGTTGTGGAGCGGTAAGGCTATAGCTGATGTTCCGTTTCTGTGCTATCGGATCGAAAGAGTGGAATATTTCACTCAGAATGATAAGGATGTTGTCATGTTTGCATTTCAGGGTTTCAGCCTTGGCATCCAGCTTTCTGAAATCCAGCAGTTGGTTAATCAGTTCCAGCAGATAGTCGGCATTTTGTTTGACCATATCCAGAATGCCTTTACGATATTCGGGATGGTCTACGAAAAACTCTTCAAGCGGATTGATGATAAGTGACAAGGGGGTCCGCAGTTCGTGACTTATGTTGGCAAAGAACTGCAGTTTCATATTGTTGATTTTCTGCTGCCTTTCATTTTCCACCTCGATGGCCTGCATGATTTGTTTCTGCTTTTGGCGTAAGCGCAGATTGCGGATAATGGACAGAAGGATGCACAAAACGATACCGCTATATATGGTATAAGCCCACCAAGTGCGCCACCAAGGAGGGAGTATCTTTATTTTCAGTTCCTTGACGTTGGGGCTCCATATGCCTTGTGAGTTGCATGCCTTGACGGATAAAGTATAGTTTCCGGCAGTCAGCATGGATAGGTTTACTTTGTTGTTTTCAGCATAAATCCAGTTGGAATGAATCTTATAGGCATATTTTATCTTATCCGTTTCCACCAGGTCGAGGGCAGAGAAGGACAGAGTGAATGAATTTTCCTTTTCAGTGAAGGAAAGATGTTGTGCACATTCAAGTGAGCTGCCGTTCAGGATGTCCGGATGGGTCATTCCGGATTTGAGCTCAATACCGGTAAGGTAAATATTGGCATCATAACTTGTGGTCAGGATGTCTTGTGGAATGATAGTCTGGTAACCTTGTGGCGTGCCTATCAGTATATTGCCGTTCTGTAGCTTGAGGATGGCGTGGACATTGGTATCGTTGCATATCAGTCCGTCGCTTACGGAGTAGTTCACGATGGCGTATGTACCGTTTGTTATTTTGATTCGTGAGATGCCGTTGCCGGTACCAATCCACATCTGGTTGTTGTTGTCTTCCGTGACGGCTCTGACGAGGTTGGCGGCAAGTCCGTTTTTCTGGTCAAGGAAGTAGATGGAGTCGTTCTTCTGGTTCCATATACTCAGTCCGTGTGGATGTCCTATCCAAAGAAGGTCCCGGCTGTCCTTATAGACAGTGAGCATATTGTTCTCCTTGAAGCGGCCGGCTTCGGCGTAGATATTATAGGCTTGGGTTTCCGTATCGATGATAATGAGTCCTCCTTTGGTCGCTACGTAAAGGGTACTGTCTTTATCATAGTACATATCTCGGACAAAGAATTCTCCCGGACGGTACAAGATGGTGTCAAACTGCCCGGTTTCCGGATTTAACCTCTGTATGTATCCTTTCATGGTACCTATCCAGATGTATCCGTGTTTGTCTACCTTTACTGTATACACATTGTTCTCGAGAAGCTGGCTGTTACTTACTGTGTATTGTTTGATTTGCCCTTTCGAGTAGCATAGCAGTCCTTTCTGGAAGGTGCCTATCCATAGGCGGTTTTTGGAGTCGATGGATAAGTCGACTACAATATTGGCGGGAGTTGCTATCTTTTCGTATGAATCGGTCACTAGTGAACGTCGGATTAGTCCCGTACCGTCTGTTCCGTAGTAAATGTATTCCTGGCTGGTGTCTTCGCAGAAGGTCAGGATATCATCATATTCCAGGGATTTGTTGCATAGTATGATTTGGGACATGGGGCTATAATAGGAAATACCGTGTTTGAAATTCCCTATGTATATGGTTCCGTCTTTGTCCCGGTAAATGGTATTCAGATTGTTGCTGGCAATGGTGTGCGGTTTCAATGGATTGTGCACCAAGTTGGTAAGCGATTTGGTCAGGGTGTTGTAAACGAACAGCCCCATATGGCTGGTAAGTATCCATACGTTGCCGTCTCCCAGGTCGAGGATGCGTTGCACGCGATTGTACTGTATGTGAGTGTTATTGTTCAGGCTGATGTCCTCCCATTGCTGTGTAAAACTGTTCTTGTGCAAAAGTAGGCTGTTTTGGAAGGTGTATACCCATAGGCTTTCGTTTTGGTCTATGTAAATGTGTGGCTCATGATTCTCCAGCAAAGGTCTATAGATGGTGGGAATGGCTATTTCCTTGACTTCGGAAGTCTGCTTGCTGATACTGTATAGGGTACCGTTGGAGTACATTATATAAATGAACTGGACACCTATATAGAGGTTTGAAATCTTTTCAACTGCCAGTGGATAGGCTTTGATGGAGCTGTTGTCCATGCTTCGTATGTAAAGTTTGGAATAGTCGTAGGCCCAAAACTCATTCTTGGATGTTTTTCCCATCCTCAGAATGTTTTTACTGGGGATTTGCAGCCCATCGAGTATGGGTTTATAGTCATTGTCGAATTTACCGGTCTTATAATTATAGATACTGTAGCCGCTGGAAGTCCTTATCCATACATTGTCGTCCGGTCCTTCGAAAATTTCGCTGATGGCATCGTCCGGCAGGTCGGAGTTGTTCTGGTAATACTGCTGGAAGGAGTAGCCGTCGTATTTGTTGAGTCCTGATTCGGTCCCCACCCAGAGGAATCCCCTATTGTCTCTGTAGATGCTTCGGACACTGTTGTTGGAGAGTCCTTCTGTTGTAGAGAGCTGCTTGAACATGACAGCCGGCGGGATTTCCGCTGAGTTACCTTGAACAGTAAGGAGGAAGGCCAGGTTGCATATAAGGAATAGGAGCAGTTGTTTCATGTATTTTCTTTATTAGAAGGATTAACAATATTGTAACTGCAAACTTAAATATAATCCTTCGAACGAGCAAGGAAAGATTTGCGTATTCGTGTGGGATGATATCCTCCGTTTGGTGAAAAATAGTATGCATTTTGTTTCCAATGGCCCTATATGGGTTCTATGAAACAAAACCGGATATTAAAAGACATTTTTAAGGCATCTGTGTTTCCTTTAAGAAAAATACATTTGCAGGCGAGATCATTTAAATCCTAATAGTATGAAGAAAGAACTTTTAGCAGTGGCGATGCTGTTGTTTGCCGGTGGCAATCTGTTGGCACAGCCACATGTCAATGACGGTACTTCGTATTTGATGAACCAACCTCTGGACATGAGTACCGATTTCCGTGACTTGAGTAATACCTTGTTTTTTGCAGATCACCTGGAGTCATTCGATGCCAAGTCGGGTGAAGGGCTGGTGAATTGGAAACGCGGGCATCTGATGCCCCGCCAAGCCTTCAATACCAACGGTGCACAGCCCCGTAAAATGAGAATGCTCGATTTCCCCTTCACTGCCTATGAAAATGACCCTAACCTCAAATTCAAGATTGACTTTGTAACTCCGCGTACGGTACGTATCCGTATGCTAACGACCCCGGTGGAACCCAAACCTGCCGCTTCCATCATGTTGGCAAAGGAACCGGGCAGGGATGGAAGCTGGAAAGTTACCGAGACGAATGACAAGATTATCTATTCCAGCGACTATGGAACCATTCAGATTAACAAGAATCCTTGGAGAATCGTCTTGAAGGATAAAGCCGGACGTATCTTGAGCCAGACTGCCGCTTTGAGCGACGCGGACTCTACGCAGGTAAAATATACGCCGTTCTGTTTTGTGAAGCGGGGAAGCGACAATGCTCGCCGCATCAATCCGGTATTTACCTTGACTGCAGATGAAATGATTTTTGGTTGCGGAGAGTCTGCCACTGGGCTGAACAAGGCCGGACAGAAGGTGAACTTGTTCGTTACAGACCCACAAGGGCCTGAGACGGACCAGATGTACAAACCGATTCCTTTCTTTATGAGTAACCGGGGATATGGTATGTTTATGCATACATCCGCTCCCGTGACTTGTGATTTTGGTGCTACCTATATTGGGCTGAACAAAATGTTCATGGGTGACGAGAACCTGGATTTGTTCGTTTTCTTCGGCGAGCCGAAAGATATTCTGGACGAGTACACCGATTTGGTAGGAAAGCCGGGCATGCCCCCCTTGTGGTCTTTCGGTACGTGGATGAGCCGTATTACCTATTTCAGTGAAAAGGAAGGTTATGATGTAGCGGCCAATATCCGTAAGAACAAGTATCCGTGCGATGTTATCCATTTCGATACCGGCTGGTTTGATGTGGACTGGCAGTGTGACTATAAATTCTCCGAGAACCGTTTCCAGAATCCACAGCAGATGTTGAAGGATTTGAGGTCTCAAGGTTTCCATGTATGTTTGTGGCAGTTGCCTTATTTCACTCCTAAAAACCGTTATTTCTCTGAACTGATAGAGAAAGACATGTATGTGAAAAATGGAAATGGTGAACTTCCCTACGAAGATGTGGTGCTTGATTTTTCCAATCCGGAAACAGTAAAGTGGTATCAGGACAAACTGGCGGGATTGCTGAATATCGGTGTCAGTGCCATTAAAGTAGACTTTGGCGAGGCTGCTCCACTGAATGGTATTTACGCTTCCGGCAAGAGCGGATGGTATGAGCATAACCTCTATCCGGTGCGTTATGATATGGCAGTGTCCGAGATAACCAAGAAGTTGCACAACGAGAATATAATGTGGGCACGTGCCGCATGGGCTGGTTCCCAGCGTTATCCATTGCATTGGGGCGGTGATGCTGCAACTACGAACACGGGTCTGCTGGGTACGCTTCGTGCAGGCTTGTCCTTCGGCTTGTCCGGTTTCTCCTTCTGGAGCCATGATATGGGCGGCTTTGTAAAATCCACTCCGGAGGACTTGTATTGCCGCTGGATACCGTTCGGTTTTCTTACTTCCCATACCCGCGCGCATGGGGCACCTCCGACAGAGCCGTGGTTGTACGACAGCAAGCGTGTGCAGGATGTCTTCCGCAAGAGTGCGGAGATGAAGTACCGTCTGATGCCTTATGTGTATGCTCAGGCTAAGAAATGTACAGAAAAGGGCTTACCGATGCTAAGAGCCTTGTTTGTAGAATTCCCCGATGATCCGGGAGCATGGAAAGTGGATGACGAGTATCTCTTCGGTTCGCAGATTCTGGTTGCCCCCTTGCTTGAATCCGGTATGACGGGCCGCACAGTTTACCTTCCCGAAGGAAAATGGATAGACTACCAGACAGAGAAAGTCTACGAAGGCGGATGGCACCGGATTGAAGCAGGCAGTCTGCCGATAATCATGCTGGTACGTGACGGTTCGGTACTTCCTCATCTGAAGTTGGCGCAGTCCACTGCTGAGATGGATTGGAGCAAAATGAGCCTGAAGGTATACAGTGCTGACAAGAAGCAGGCAGAAGGATTGGTTTGTCTACCTGCCGACAACCGTATTCAGGTTGTGAAAGTGGATTGTGGAAAGGCCAAACCGCAACTGTTGAACCAGATTGAAGGCACTTCCCTGAGTTTCTGAACTTAATCTTTGAAAATCTATATTGAATTCACCCCTGTCGGTATGGAAGAGAAAGGGATATAGTTACCGAAATCTGTGCCACTATGGTGGCACAGATGTGCCTTCCCAATGGCACGGCAGTGCCTCTATAGTGGCACAAAATTGTGTCGCATATCTTTTTCCCGATGTGCTTATGACCGGGGTATTTGTTAAACCTAAGTATTTAGTATTTATGAGAAATGTGATGAAGTATTTGGGTATCATGTCAGTATCGCTGGCATGTGCCGGACCTCTCTTTGCAACAAGCGTACAGCCGTTTGCAGGTGTCACTGTCGTACAGCAGAGTGTAGTTACTGTGAAGGGCCAAGTGGTGGATGAGAAAGGCGAGCCCATCATCGGTGCCAATGTCATTGTGGAAGGTACGACAAACGGTATGATTACCGATTTGGACGGTAACTTCTCCTTGCAGTGTCCCGTAGGTTCTACGCTGAAGACCAGTTACATCGGTTATCTGGCGCGAACGGTCAAAGTAACCGGGAATATGAATGCTCTGAAAATTACTTTAAAGGAGGATACCGAAACCTTGGATGAGGTAGTTGTTGTGGGCTACGGTACGATGAAGAAATCCGACCTCACCGGTTCTGTGGCTTCCGTGAATGCGGAGGAAATGATGAAGCGGAATCCGGTGAACTTGGGACAAGGTTTGCAGGGAGCTGCGGCAGGTGTATCTGTCATCCGTTCTTCCGGTGACCCGGAAGGAGGTTTCTCCATCCGTATCCGCGGTGTGGCAACCGTGAATGGTTCTGCCGACCCACTCTATGTAGTGGACGGTGTGCAGGTAGGAACTTCCATCGATTTCTTGAATCCTAATGATGTAGAGTCCATCGAAATTCTGAAGGATGCTTCGGCTACGGCAATCTATGGTACTCGCGGTGCCAATGGCGTCATTATGATTACTACCAAGAACGGTGGTAAGGGGAAGGCAAAGGTGAACTTTTCGGCCAACTATGCCCTCCAGTTCAATTCGAATAAGATTGATGTGGCTGATGCGGGCTTGTTTGCAAGTGCTGTACGTTCCGCCGTCAAGAATGACGGTATTGCCATGACCAATCTGGCATATGGCGAGGATTACATAGGCAGACTGAACAGCATTGACTGGCAGGATGAAATGTCACGCACGGCATTACAGCAGAACTATAACCTTTCTGCTTCGGGAGGCAGCGAAAATACCCAAGCCAACTTATCTCTGGGTTATTTGAACAACCAGGGTATCGTGATTGAGTCGAATTTTAAACGCTTGACGGCACGCGCTAATATCACTCACAAAGTGAAAGACTTTCTGCATGTAGGCTTGAACTTGAACTATGCACATTCGGAAAAGATGGGAGGAGGCAACCTGAGAAACTATGCACAAGCCATTCCAACCATGGATTATGTAGAGGACGGTGTTTTCTATTCCATGCCTATTGTGTTGCCCGACGGTACTTGGGGACATTACAAGAAAGAAGGCAATGGAGACGTGAACAAGGGAGCTGACAATCTGGTTGCTGCTGCCAAGACTGCCGACAGTATTAATAAATGGGACCGTATGCTTGCTAGTGCTTTCCTACAACTCGATTTGTACAAAGGGTTGACTTTCAAGACTATTGCCAGTTATAATTATTATACAAAAGGTTATAATGGCTATACAGCCTATAATGATAGAACCTTTGGAACTCAAGACCGTAAGGACTCGTTCTCGCTGAACCAGAGCCAGTCCACTTCACTCGGTCTGGAAGCGTTCTTGAACTATGACTGGTCCAATGAGCATCACCGCGTAAGTGCAATGGCCGGTTTCTCTACCAGCGATACGAACGGTGCCTGGCTGAATTCCAGTGCCAACGATTTCCCGGCAGACAACATCCGCAAAATTTCATTGACCAATGACCCATCGTCTAAGCAAACGGATGGTGGGCTGGATTTGAAGACAAGATTCCTTTCTTACTTCGGCCGTCTGACTTATACTTTGAACGACCGCTATATTGTGACTGCAACGGTACGCCGCGACGGTTCTTCGAACTTTGGTGCCGGCAATCGTTATGGTACATTCCCTTCCGCTTCTGTAGCTTGGCGTCTTTCCGAGGAAAAGTTCATTAAGGATTTAGAACTGTTCAGTAACTTGAAGTTGCGTGCCGGATGGGGACAGACCGGTAATGCGGGCAATGGTACCAACTTGTCCATAGCACAGTTGTCTTCGGCAAATGCAATGTACTGGTTCTTTAATGGTTCGAGTGTGATTAACGGTGCCGGTATTGCCCAGCAGAAAGAAATTGATACCAACCTGAAATGGGAAACCAATGAGCAGACAAATATCGGTATTGACTTTGCCTTTATGAACAATGAGCTTTCTTTCTCTGCCGATTACTTTATCCGTGACGCAAAGGATCTGCTTCTGTATCGCCAGATTCGTCCTTCCACCGGTTTCTCCAATGTCTATACTAATGCGGGACATATCCGTAACTCAGGTTTCGAGTTTACTGCTGCGTGGAACAAGAGCTTCAGCGATTGGAATATCGGCATAAGACTGAATGGGTCTACCCTGAAGAACGAGGCTATTGAAGTCGGCGATCCGATATTCAGCAAGTCAGGTTCAGCACAAGATGGCGACAACTGGGACAACCACTCCATTACACAGAACGGCTATCCTGTAGGTTCCTACTATGGCTGGAAGGTAGAAGGCATTTTCAGAACCCAGGCCGAAATTGATGAAATGAATAGGCTGGCGGTTGAAAAGGGAGTTGAAAGTGGTGTATATCAGGACAAGACTACCCAGCCCGGCGACTATAAGTTTGTTGATTTGAATGGTGACGGGCAGATTACCGATGCCGACCGTACTGTTATAGGCAATGGATATCCCAAGTTCACTTACGGAATGAACCTTACCGCTTCCTGGAAAAACTTTGATTTCTCGATGAACTTGTACGGTGTAGCCGGTATGGATATCCTTTCTTATTCTTCGGCCCGCTTGACCTCAGTCTATGCACCCGACGGCGGTTATCAGAATGTACTGAAGGAATATATCAATAATGCATGGTCATCTTCGAATACCGGCGCCAAATATCCGCGTATCACCAAGACAGACTATAATAAGAACATGCGTGTGTCCGACGCCTACATCCAGAAGGGGGATTATCTGAAGATTTCAAATATTCAGATAGGATATACATTCCCGAAGAATGTGCTGAAACCGGTGAAAATGGAAAATGCACGCGTATTTGCCAGTGTCGACAATGTATGTACCATCTCTTCGTACAATAAGTTCGGCGATCCGGAAGTTGGTGACTCCAATGTATTGTATTCGGGATTTGACGGAGGACGTTATCCGTTCCCGATGTCGGTTACTTTCGGTCTGAGTGTACAGTTCTAATACTAACGGATAAAAAATATGATTATGAAAAACTTATATAAACTGTTGATCGGTGTGCTGGCCTTAAGCACCGTAACGTCTTGTGACGATTATTTGGAAGTGGATCATTACGATATTCTTCCGGCAGATTTCATGTTTAAAACGGAGGAGAATGTCCTTTCCGGATTGAACGGACTTTATGATACCTTTTATACGGACCAGCACGGTTCCGGTGATGACGAAACATGGGGATTCAAGCCTCAGGTATTTGCTGCCAACCATTCTACGATGGACTGTCAGGCTTCCGGTTGGGATGCGGAATGGCAGCGTCATGCCTGGAAACCCGATAAGGGTTCCCTGGAGACTGCATGGCGGATGAGTTATCGTGCAGTGGACCGTGCAAACCGTTTCCTGGCTGGCCTGGAGACGGCGGATGCCTCTATATTTGCGGACAGCAATTCCAAGACCGTTTATGAAGCGCAAGCACGTGCCATCCGCGGTTATAACTACCTTTACCTGACGAAACTTTTCGGAAGGGTACCGATGTTGCTTACCGGTGAAACCTATACTACTTCGGTAGGAAAGGCACGTCCGGAATCCGTGGATGAGACTTATGCGGCTATCGAGGAAGATTTGTCTTTTGGACGCGACCATCTGGACTGGTTACCCATGAATGGTGAATACGGACGTATAACCAAGGGGTTCTGCAAAGCTTATTTGGCCGAGCTGTATATGTTGAAGAAAGACTTTACGAAAGCCAAGACGGAACTAAAGGATATAGTGGACAGTGGAACCTATTCATTGGAGCCCTGCTTCGGTAACCTGCATGCCTGGGATACACATTGGACCAAAGAATCTGTATTTGAGGTGATGTATCATGAACAAGGATATATGGGCTGGGGAGCCGATTCGTCTTCAGATGCCATGATGTGGTACGGATATATGTGTGCGGCACCCGAATGGGGAGGCTAGATCGGAAGAGCGTCGTGTAGGGAAAG
>OIGI01000176.1_pt1 | contig 22411 bp, 20 predicted proteins | sample 1582291 | NCBI WGS metagenome assembly OIGI01 (sample SAMN02674607, study PRJEB24791) | human gut metagenome, SKBSTL069 | isolation source: stool | host: Homo sapiens | place: USA | reverse complement strand
ACGACGCTCTTCCGATCTGCTCTTCTCCCGCAGGCCGCCAATGGGCAGCACGTTGCCGTGCAGGGTGATCTCGCCGGTCATGGCCACATCGCCGCGCACCGGCACGCCGGACAGACAGGACACCAGTGCCGTAGTCAGGGTGACGCCTGCACTGGGGCCGTCCTTGGGCACAGCACCCTCCGGGGCGTGGATGTGCAGGTCGCACTTTTTCAGCCGCTCGGGGTCGATGCCGTATTCTTCGGCGTGGACGCGCACCCAAGTGACTGCCAGCTGTGCGCTCTCCTTCATCACATCGCCCAGAGAGCCGGTAACGGTGATCTTGCCGGTGCCGTTGTCTATGACCTGCACCTCGATGGGCAGGGTCTCGCCGCCTACACTCGTCCATGCCAAACCGTTGGCGATGCCCACAGCGTTGGTACGGTTGAGGAAGTCCGGCTTGACGATGCGGGGGCCCAGCAGTTCCTCCAGCATGGCGGCAGTCACGGCTACGCTTTCCACCTCACCGGCGGCGATCTTGCGGGCACACTTGCGCAGCACACTGGTGATGGTGCGCTCCAGATTACGCACACCGGCCTCGCGGGTGTACCCGTCGATGATGCCGTAGAGTGCGCTCTGGTTCATGGTGACCTTGCCGGTCAGACCGCAGGCCTTGAGCTGCTTGGGCAGCAGATGCTTGCGGGCAATGTTGTATTTTTCCACACGGGTATAGCTGGGCAGCTCAATGACGTCCATGCGGTCGCGCAGCGGGCCGGGGATGGCACCGAGGTCGTTGGCCGTAGTGATGAAGAGCACATGGCTCAAATCAAACGGCATATCGATGAAATGGTCATTGAAGGTGCTGTTCTGCTCGGGGTCGAGAGCTTCCAGCAGAGCGGCCGCCGGGTCGCCCCGGAAGTCGCCTGCCAGCTTGTCGATCTCGTCCAGAAGCATCAGGGGGTTCGAGCTCTTGGCAGAGATCATGGCGTTGATGATCTTGCCGGGCATCGCGCCGATGTAGGTGCGGCGGTGGCCGCGGATCTCGGCCTCATCCCGCACACCGCCGAGGCTGATGCGGACATACTTGCGGTTCAGGCTCTCGGCGATGGAGCGGGCGATGCTGGTCTTGCCGACACCCGGAGGGCCGACGAGGCAGATGATCTGGCCCTTCACATCGGGGGCCAGCTTGCGGACGGCCAGCACCTCGAGGATGCGGTCCTTGACCTTCTTCAGGCCGTAGTGGTCCCGGTCCAGCACCCGCTGGGCCTTGGCGATGTCCAGATCGTCCTCGGTGAAGGTGTTCCAGGGCAGGTCGAGGCAGGTGTCCAGATAGGTGCGGATGACCGTGCCTTCCTGATTGCTGCTCTGCATTTTGGAGAGACGGTCCACCTCTTTGAGAAGCTTCTTTTCCCGGTCCTCGTCCAGATGGAGGGCCGTGATCTTCCGGCGGTACTCCTCGGCCTCGGCGGTGGTATCGTCGTCCTCGCCCAGCTCCTCGCTGATCATGTGGAGCTGCTCGTGGAGGTAGTAGTCGCGCTGGTTCTTGTCCATCGCCTCGTCTACCTTCTGGGCGATCTCCTTATCGATCTCGAGCATCCGGCGCTCCCGGTGCATCTTCTCGATGAGCAGATGCAGACGGCCCATCAGGGTGCCTTCGTCCAGAATGGCCTGCTTATCCTCGAAGCGGAACAGGAGGTTGGCCGGGATGTACTCGGACAGGAAAGCGGCGTCGGTGCTGGTGGTGATGGCAAACACCACGTCCTTGCCGATGTGGGGGTTCAGAGCCAGCAGGTCGTCAAAGCTCTTTTTGACGTTGCGGACGAGGACGTCCGCCTCCGGCAGCTCCTCGGGCTTCGCCATCCTGACCGGGGCCGGGCGGACGGTGGCCAGCAGGAAGCTGCCGTCGTCCTCCATCTCGGAGAGTTTGGCGCGGTATTTGCCTTCGACCAGGATGCGGACGAGGTCGTCCGACACCCGCATCACCTGCTTGACCTCGGCCACGACGCCGTAAGTATAGAGGTCGGCGGCCTTGGGGTCCTCGACCTTCATCTCTTTCTGTGCCACGAGGAAGACGTCAGAGTTGTTGCTGACGGCCCACTCCACGGCGGCGATGCTCTTCTCGCGGCCCACCTCGAAGTGGAGCAGATTGTTGGGGAAGACCACCAGCCCGCGCAGGGCGATGGCCGGAAGGTGGAGGACGCTCCGCTCCACCTTGACCGTAACTTTTTCAGACATAGTACAAAACCTCCCAGCCGTCCCTCGGATGCGAGTCATCCATAAGGGCGGCTTTTTTGTAGGGTCATATCAAATCTATCATTTTATTATAGCGAAAAATGTTTTCAGATGCAACTGTTCAGCGCTTTTCCCGAGTGTTGTAGCCCAGTCTGCCCAGTGCGGGCAGGATGGCCCGGAGGGTCAGGGACGTGAGGGCGCCCATGACAAGGCCCAGCACCAGCATCACCGGCGCATAGTACAGCGACATGGCCGAGGACAGGATGAGCCCCGCGCCAAGCAGCTGGCCGATGTTGTGGGACAGTGCGCCGCAGACCGACAGGATGAACCATGTGGGCCGGAACGGGAGCTTATAGTAGAGCACCCACATCACCAGCAGGGACAGCAGTCCGCCGCAGAGCGAGAGGAAGCCTGCCGTCCAGCCGGAGACGAGAAAGACGAACAGCGCCTTGAGCAGGTCGAGATAGAGCGCCTGCCGCGCCCCCATGAAGAACAGTGCATACATCACTACGATATTCGCAAGGCCCAGCTTCATGCCCGGCGCAAGGCCCGGGATGACCAGTGTGCCTTCGATGAAGGAAAGCGCCATCGCCAGCGCGAACAGCAGGCCGGAAAGTGCGATCTCGTGTGTTTTCTTCGGGTCATGGTTTCGGTTTGCCATCGGCTCTCCCCCTTTGCCGCATCGTTTATTCTTCGCCGCCGGCGGTCTGCTCGTACTGCTCCTGCTCTTCCACGGCGGCCTCCCACGCGGCAAAAAGCTCGTCCTGATGGAAGCGCAGGTCGCTGAGCTCGTCGCTCTTTTCCCGCAAAAGCTGGGGGTCGTTGTAGACCTCCGGCGAGTTGATCTCGTTTTCCAGCTCCACTTCGCGGGCGCCGCAGGCTTCCATCTCGTCCTCGCAGGCTTTGATCTTGGCGCGCAGCTCGGCCCGGCGGCGGCGCTGCTCTTTGCCGTAGCCCGCCTTGGCGGGTTCGCTGCTCTTCTCGGCCACGGGGGCGGGAGCGGCGCGGCCCATCAGGGCGTCATAGCTGGGGTAGATGACCGCCTTGCCGTCCTCGAGGTAGAGGATGGGGCAGGCCAGACTGTTCATCAGGTGGCGGTCATGGGTGACGAGGAGCAGCGTGCCAGTGTAGGCCATCAGCGCCTCGGTCAGGTTCTCGCGGGTGTAGATGTCCAGATGGTTGGTAGGCTCGTCCAGGAACAGCAGGTTCGGGCGTTCCAGCACGATCTCTGCAAAGCGCAGCCGGGCCAGCTCGCCGCCGGACAGGGCCTCGCAGGGCTTGAAGACCGTCTCGCCCCGGAAGCCCAGCTTTGCCAGATGGCTGCGGACTTCCAGCTCAGTCATCCGGGGGTACTTGTTCCAGATGACATCAATGACCCTGCCCTGTCCCAGACGGTTCTGCTGCTGGGCAAAAATACTGGGACGCGCCCCGGTGCCCAGCCGCACCATGCCGCCGGAGGGGCGGCGCTTGCCGTCCAGCACCTGCATCAGGGTGGATTTGCCTGCGCCGTTGGGGCCGGCGATGATGAGCCGCTGGCCGCGGCAGACCGTATAGGTGAAGGGCTCCAGCAGGGTGCGGCCGCCGATCTGAATGGTCAGGTTCTTGAGCAGCACCAGCTCATTCCACGGCTCCACGTCGTATTCGAAGCGGAACTTGAGCTGGTTGGTCTCGTCCTGAGGGGCCTCGGTGATCTCCAGCTTTTCCAGCTGCCTGCGGCGGCTCTGGGCCATCTTGGTGGTGGAGGCGCGGACGAGGTTGCGGTCGATGTAGTCCTGTAATTTTTCGGCCAGCGCCACGTCGGCGTCGTGCTGCTTCTGGCGCAGGGCGTCGGCGGCTTCCTTCTGGGGCAGATAGGCCGAGAAGTTGCCCTTATAGGTGGTCATGGTCTGGAAGGAGACTTCCCAGATCTTGGTACAGACGTTGTCGAGGAAATAGCGGTCGTGGCTGACCACCAGAACGGCACCGGAGTAGCCCTTGAGGTAGTTTTCCAGCCACTCCATGGTGGCGAAGTCCAGATGGTTGGTGGGCTCGTCCAGAATGAGGACGTCCGGCTTCTCGAGGAGGAGCTTGGCCAGACGGAGACGGGTCAGCTCACCGCCGGAGAGGACGCCCACATTCTTGCTCCAGGTATCCTGCGCAAAGCCCATGCCGGACAGCACTTTCTTGATGTTGACGTCCATGTTGTAGCCGTCGGCGGCGTCGATGATGTTCTGCAGTTCGTCGTGCTTTTCGAGAAGGGCGGCATCGTCGGGAGAGGCCGCCATCTTCTTTTCCAGGATCTGCATCTGGGCCATGGCGTCCAGCACAGGGGCGAAGGAAGAGCGCATCTCCCCATAAATATCCAGCGTGACATCGAGCTTTGCGTTCTGCTCCAGATAGCCCAGCGTCACGCCGTGGGTCACGCTGAACTCGCCGTCATAGTCGGTGTAGACGCCGGTCAGAATTTTGAGCAGGGTCGTCTTGCCTGCGCCGTTCTGGCCCACGATGCCGATGCGGTCTTCTTTTTCCACGCTGGCGCTCACGTCGTGCAGGACGACTTTCTCGCCAAAGCTCTTTCCGAGTTTTTCCAAATGAATCAGCATATCGTTCTTCCGTGTTCTTTTCCAGTAGGGTGGATGGGGACATTCCCGCCGTTACAGCTGATGACGGCGGTGCTTGAGGCCGAGGTTCGCCAGCTCTTCCGGCTCCATCACCAGCGGGTAGAGCTCTTCCAGCGAGGCGATCTCGTAGGTGGGGTTCACCTTGCCCGGGTTCTCGGCGTGGCCGGGGTTGAACCAGCAGGTGTCGAGGCCCGCGTTCACGCCGCCCTGAATGTCGCTGGTGAGGCTGTCGCCCACCACCAGGACGTGCTCCCGGTTCTCCACGCCCAGAGCGCGGAGGGCGGAGTCGAAGATGCGGCGGCTGGGCTTCTCGCTGTCCAGCTTCTCGGAGACGAAGACGTCCTCAAGGTAGGCCCCGATGCCGGATTCTGCCACCCGGCGGCTCTGCACCTTCTCGAAGCCGTTGGTCACGATGGCCAGCGTCGCCACCTCGGAAAGCTCCCCGAGGACGTCCAGCACATTGGGGGTCATCAGGTCGGGGTGGGAGGACAGGTGGTCGAGGTAGCAGCGGTTCATCTCCACGCCGTCACCGGCTGCGTTGATGGCCTTGAGGAAGCGGGTGAAGCGCTCCCCCATCAGCTTGTCGCGGCGTATCTGGCCCTTTTCCAGCTGACGCCAGAGCTCCGAGTTGATGTCCCGGTAGGTCTGCACCGTCCCGGCGTCCGGCTCGATGCCGTATTCCACCAGCGTCTCAGCCAGCGCCTTGTTCTCAGCGGCGTCAAAGTCCAGGAGCGTATTGTCTGCATCGAAGAGGATGCAATAATATTTTGCCATGTTTCTTTCCCTTCTCTATCATGTTTCGAGCCGCCTGCCGCCTTGAGCGGGCGCGGCTGCGGTGCGGTTTGAGAACAGCGAGAAGCCAGCCCCGCCCGGCAGAGCTGGCTTCTCGTATTTTTTATCATTCCAACGTCATTTCATAGGCTTCGTCGTCGGACTGGTCCGGCAGGTTCCCGCTGCACTTGCAGTGTGGCGTGCAGGCGCACTCTTTTGCGATGCACTTTGCCATCTGCTCCTCCGTCACGCCGTTCTCGACGTTTTCCCAATCCATGTCGTAGTAGTCCACGCTGCCGTCGGTCACATCTTCTGCGCCGGGCAGGCCGAGGACTTGCATTTCTTCACGGAACATCCGCTCGCCTCCTCTCGGCTCAGCCTATGCGGCTGCGCAGAGGAAGGTGCGGGGCGTCATTCTGCCTTGCTTTCGGCTTCCTTGCTGGCGGAGGCTTCCGGCTTGGTTTCGGCCTTGGGCTCTGCTTCGCTCTCGGCCTTGGACTCTGCCTTAGACTCGGCCTTGCTTTCGGACTCCGGCTCTGCCTTGGAGCTGCCAGACGACGTGCTGGACGATGCCGACGACGAACTGCCGGTGCTGTGGGAAGAGCTGCCCGAGCTTGCAGAGGAAGAGGATGTACTGCCGGAAGAACCGGCATGGGACGAGGACGAGCTGCTGGTGGAGCCGGACTCGCTGGTCACACCACTGCCGATGGTGATGGTCAGGGTGTTGCTGCTCACCTTGCAGTCGTTGTAGGTGACGACGGCGTGGATCTTATAAGAAGCGTTGGCCATGGAGCTGTCCACCACCACAGTGATGCTGGACTTGCCGGCGGCCTGCATGACCTCCTGACCGTTGGCGTACCAGCGCAGGTTCTCGGTCTTGGCGTACTTGCCGCTCAAGGCAGCCTTGAAGGTGTAGGAGCTGCCCACAGCGCCCTTGCCCTCGCTGGTGATGTGGACAGAGGCCGTGCCGAAGACTGCCGTGACGTCCAGATTCTGCTTGAAGTCGGTGTCGGTGCGGGTCTTGCTGGTGAGGCCGTCGCTCCACTTGACGAAGACGTGGCCCTCCGCCGGGACAGCGGTCACGGTGATGGATTTATCGGGGTCGGTGACGGTGTAGGTCACAGAGCTGTTGCCGGTGTCATTGCCGACGCTCAGAGTGCCGCCGCCGTTCTTGTCCACACGGTAGCGGGCCTCGAACTTTTTGTCCTCACTGGTGCTCTCGCTGGAAGAGCTCTCCGAGCTGCTGGCGCTCTCGGCCTGACTCTCGCTGGAGCTGACAGCCTCCGAGCTGGGAGCGGCCACGGCGGAGCTGGGGTTGGAGACATACTCCATGGTGCGGGTGGGGATGTTGTTGGTATCGGGGCGGCGGTCCTCGGTCTGCAGGGCGTGGGTGCGGAGATAGTTCAGCACTGCCTTGAGGCCGGCGCTCTTGAGGTGGATGTCGCCGCTGGTGTAGTAGTCCGCGATGCCGTAGCCGTCGCTGCCCTTGAGGGCCTCGGCAGAGTTGAGGAAGCGGACGCCCAGCTGCTCGCACATCTCCAGAAGGGCCATGTTGAAGTCGTCGATTTTGGCCTGGTCCATGTGGGGGTAGTTGGAGTGGTCAGCCGGGACCGGCGGCACCGTGTTGACGATGATGTCGGTGTAGGGGTAGCTCTGCTGGATGGCCTGGATGAGGGCCGTGTAGTGGGCGATGAAGTCCGGGACTTCCATCCCGGTGTCGTTGGTGCCGAAGGTCATGACCACACGGCGGGGCTTCATCATGGCCACCGCCTGAGGGATGGTGTAGTGGTTGGAATCCTTCTTAAAGGTAACGATGCCCTCGTTGAGCGCTACCTGGGTGCCGATGCCCTCTTTGGCGCAGAACTGCTGCAGGGAGATGAGGCCGTTGTTATAGAGGCGGACGGTGTTGGAGTCGCCCAGAAAAAGGGTGTCGTTCAGATAGTCCGTGCCGGCGTCGGCGGTCTCCGTCAGCAGAGCGGTGGAGGCGTTGTCGATCTGGTAGTGGCCCGACAGGTCTCCGCCGGGGGTGGGGTCTGCCACAGACTCCGAGACGGAGGGAGCAGGCTTCTCGCCGCCCTTTTTGAGGAGGGTGGTGGTGATGCCGAAGGTCAGCAGCACCGCCAGCACGCAGAGGATGCAGACCAGAACGGCCCGATGCTGCATGGGAGTCATGGTTTCGTTTTGTTGTTGTCTTTTTTGACTCATAGATTCAGTCCCTCTCGTTTCAGGAATGGAAAGGCTCGTCCGCCGGGCGGAGAGCCCAGTCCGTCAGCTCTTTGCAGTCAGCGGCCATGAAGACCGGCGCAAAGGGGGCGACCTCTTCCCTGCCGCCGTAGCCGTAGAGCACAGCGGCGGCGTCCAGGCCGCAGTTCACAGCGCCCTGCATATCGTCCCGGCGGTCGCCCACCATCAGCACCCGCTTGCCCTGCATGGCGGGCTGGGCGAGGACGTGGCGGATGACGTCGGTCTTGTTGTCGCGGCTCTCATCCATGGACGCGCCGCCCACGAAGGAGAAGTAAGGCGCAAGGCCCTGCTCTTCGAGGATAGGCCTCACAACGTCGGTGGGCTTGCAGGTGGCCGTGCAGAGGGTCAGGCCCGCAGCCTTGAGACGGCCCAGCATCTCCACCACGCCGGGGTAGACATCGCCCTCGTGGCAGCCCTTGGCGGCGTAGCTCACGCGGTAGCGCTTCGTGGCCTCCTCGATTTTTGCAGGGTCGGAGAAATGCTCGCCGAAGCTCTTGCGGAGGGGCGGGCCGATGTAGCGGCCAAGGTCGCTCCGGGCGACGTCAACGCCCATGGAGCTGAAAACTTCTTCCAGTGTATTGAGAATGCCGGGGGCGGAATCGATGAGCGTACCGTCCACGTCAAACAGGATCGCATCGTAGTGCAGCAAGGTCAGGTTCCCCTTTCTCTTTGGATAAACATTATATAGTATAGCACAGATTTCGATATTCAGCAATTCCAACAAAACACTTTTCCGACTTTTATACATATTTTTAGGCAGCCCCGCCCCGGAAAGCAAAAACTGCCCACCCATTGCGGGCGGGCAGTCGCATTTTGACATCAGCTCTCGGTGGCGGTGCAGTTCCCCGTCGAGGGGTAGTAGAGGTTGTTGGCGATGAATTCCAGCTTCTCTTTCAGCACCAGCTCAAGGTTCGCCACGGCGTGGACCATGTTGGTGGCGGAGTCGTTGACTTCCAGCAGCTTGCACAGGTCCAGCTCCTCCATGCTGAGGGCGGCTTTCATCTTCTGGCTCTCGGCGCAGAGGATGTGGCTCAGGGCCGACTCCTGCAGAGCGATGCTCTCCATCAGGTCGACGACGGCCTGGTCGAGGGAAACTCTCGGCAGCGCGGGGCAGCCGCAGGAAACGCAGGGGGTGCAGTTGGTGGTATCAGCCATAAGAAGGACCTTCCTTTCTATAATAGGAATAGGGCGCAGTCCATCCTATGTGCCTCGCCGCCCGGATGTCACTCCGGCTTTGCGCTCTTCTGTACCTTCTCGATGGTGTCGCGGTAGCCGCCGGAGCCGTACTGGATGCAACGGTTGATGCGGCTGATGGTGGCGGTGCTGATCTCCACCGCCTTTACGATCTGGTCGTAGGTGCTGCCGCTGAGCAGGAGCTTGGCCGCTTCCAGACGCTGGGCCATATCGGAGATCTCCTTGACCGTGCAGAGGTCTTCGAAGAAGTTGTAGCACTCCTCCCGCGTCTCCAAACTGAGGATCGCGTCAAACAGTGCGTCGGTGGTGGGGTTTCTTCTGGGGTTCTTGTCCGCCATAGCTGCCTCCTTTAGGGCAAAGTGCCGCAGGGTGCGGCAGGGGTCTTTCTATTACTCTGTTACTTTAGCACTTGAAAGTGTAAAAGTCAAGTGTTCGGTCTTTCTTTCCGGGGGTTTAGCAGATTTCACCTGTGGGGGTGTTCAGTTTTATTCACCTCACATCTGAACAAAAATCGCCTAAATTTTCTTAGTTTCTCCCCCGCAAAAATGGCACAGTCTCCTAACTTGCCCAAAATATATTGACAAGTTATGAAATCAGGACTAAAGTATACACAATCATTCGGCAAATGCAATGAACAGGACATGACTTTTCGCATTCCCTGCGCTCAGAGAGCCGCCATTCCGGTGCAAGACGGCAGCACAGTGCGATCAGCCCTCACCTGCGAGCAGCCTGTGCGAACCCGCTTGCGGCAGTAGTGCATGGCCGTTCAGCCCACGTTACAGGGCGGCGTATCGGCGGCAGGAACGCCTGTACGCGCAAGCGGCTGCTCCCGAACGCAGCAAACGAAGTGGTACCGCGGAGAGCGACCGGTGCAGATGCACCGTTTGGCCTTCGTCTTCGAGGAAGAGGAGATACATCTTTGTGTCTCTATCTTTCATGAAGACGGAGGCTTTTTTCACCCTCCGGGCCGTTTCGCCTGCCCTGCTTTTGGGTACAGACGCTCTGTCTGGCACATTGCCGGTTGCCGGTGTGAAAGAAAGGAAAGAGGTATAAAGAAATGAATACGCTGGTCATCGTTTTGATCGCAGCCGTGTGTCTGTTCGGCGCTTATACGCTGTATGGCCGCTGGCTGGCCAACAAGTGGGGCATCGACCCCACTGCCAAGACCCCCGCAGTCGTCCACGAGGATGGCCGTGACTATGTCCCCACCAACGGCTGGACCGTCTTTGCCCACCAGTTCAGCTCCATCGCCGGTGCAGGCCCTGTCACCGGTGCTATCCAGGCTGCTGCTTTCGGCTGGCTGCCCGTCCTGCTGTGGGTGCTGCTGGGCGGCATCTTCTTCGGCGCTGTCACCGACTTCGGCGCTCTGTACGCTTCCGTCAAGAACGACGGCAAGAGCATGGGCATGCTGATCGAGAAGTACATCGGCAAGACCGGCCGCAAGCTGTTCCTGCTGTTCTGCTGGCTGTTCTGCGGCATCGTCATTGCAGCGTTTGCGGACATGGTGGCCGGTACCTTCAACGCCTTCGGCGCCGACGGTGCTCTGGCGGAGGCTGCTCAGACCAACGGCGCTGCCGGTATGGTCTCCATCATGTTCATGGTCTTTGCAGTCGTCTTCGGCCTCATCCAGAAGAAGTTCAACTTCTCCGGCTGGAAAGAGAGCGTCATCAGCATCGTCTTCATCGTGCTTTCCTTCGTCATCGGCGCAAACCTGCCCCTCATTCTGGGCAAGGCTGCATGGAGCTACATCACCTTCGTCTACATCTTCTTTGCCGCTGTCCTGCCCATGTGGCTGCTGAAGCAGCCCCGTGACCACATGACCACCTTCATGTTCGTGGCCATGATCATCGGCGCTGTGGTCGGCCTGCTGGTCGCTCATCCCACCATGAACCTGCCCGTCTTCACCGGTTTCACCAACGAGAAGCTGGGCACCATGTTCCCCATCCTGTTCGTCACCGTGGCCTGCGGTGCGGTCTCCGGCTTCCACGGCCTCGTCTCTTCCGGCACTTCCTCCAAGACCGTCGAGAACGAGAAGGATATGCTGAAGGTCGGCTATGGCGCCATGATCCTCGAGAGCCTGCTGGCTGTTCTGGCTCTCTGCGTCGCCGGTGCTGCCGCTGCTGCTGACGGCACCCCCGCCGCCGGCACCCCCTTCCAGATCTTCAGCCGCGGCGTCGCCGGTTTCTTTGAGATGTTCGGTGTCCCCGCTTATGCCGCTACCGTCTTTATGACCATGTGCGTTTCCGCACTGGCTCTGACCAGTCTGGATGCCGTGGCCCGTATCGGCCGCATGAGCTTCCAGGAGCTGTTCAGCGTGGACGACATGGAGCACGCTGAGGGCTGGCGCAAGCTGCTCTGCAACGTCTACTTCTCCACCTTCATCACTCTGGTGTTCGGCTTCATCCTGACCAAGATCGGCTACGCCAACATCTGGCCCCTGTTCGGTTCTGCAAACCAGCTGCTGAGCGCTCTGGTCCTGTCTACCCTGTGCGTCTTCCTGAAGGTCACCGGCCGCAGCAACAAGATGCTCTTCCCCCCGCTGATCATCATGCTCTGCGTCACCTTCACCGCTCTGGTGCAGCGTCTCATGGCGATGGTCAAGGCCATCAGCAATGCCGCTGCCGTCACCATCCCTGCCGGTGAGACCACTTGGGGCGCTGTGTTCATCGCCAACGGCCTGCAGCTCATCCTGGCTGTCCTGCTGATCGTTCTGGGCCTGAACATCGTGTTCCACTCCTTCTCCGCCTACAAGAAGGCAGAGCACAACAGCGAGGCCAAGGCCTGATCCATTGACCGCTGCTGACTGAATAAGCGCAAAACGCCGCTGACGGCTTCCGAACCGTCAGCGGCGTTTTTGTTCTGTTCCTGTTACAGCATCTTCACCATGATGATCTCATCCCGATAGGTGCCGTCCTTCAGCTTAAAGGCCCGGGGCTGGATGCCATAGCGCTCAAACCCAACCTTCTCATAGAGATGGATGGCGCGGGCGTTATCGCTGTACACCCCCAGCTCCAACTGTTCGAAGCCGTTGGCGCGGGTCTGGTCGATGGCCAGCTGCATCAGATAACTGCCCAGACCGCAGCCCCAATACTCTTTCCGGACAGAGATGCCCATTACGGCACGATGGCGGTATTTGATATGCGGCCGCAGCTGTGCAACACCAAACTCCCCCACCAGCTTTTCTCCGGCAAAAGCGCCCACCTCAAAGTTCACAGGGCTTTCCCCGCAGTCTGCAAGCCGATTCCCCATCGCTTCCAGACTCACCCCTTCCTCCGGGTATCGGGCCATAAAATAGGTCTCGCTGTAGGTCGCATAGCGGAATGCATTCAGCGCCTCAGCATCGTCCGCGCACAAGCTGCGCACCGTCAGCACTTCCCCGTTGGGCAGGGTGAATGTTCTGGGTTCGATCTTCATGATTTCTTCTCTCCTCTTTTATATAGCCCTTATCATAGCACATTTGCCGCGCAAATACAAACAAAAAGAGCCGCAGCGCCCTGTTACAGGCACTGCGGCTCTCTTCAACTTTAGCAGTAGAAGCTGGCTTACTTCACCATGCTTGCGACTTCAGCAGCGAAGTCGTCAGAACGCTTCTCCAGGCCCTCGCCCTTGACGAAGTGGGTGAACTTGATGACCTTGATGTCGCCGCCCAGGTCCTTTGCGACCTTGGCCGTGTACTGACCAACGGTCAGGTCGCCGTCCTTGACGAACTCCTGATCGACCAGGCAGTTCTCCTTGAAGTACTTCTTGATCTTGCCCTCGATCATCTTCTGCTTGACAGCGTCGGGCTTGTTGGCGTTCTTGGGGTCGTTGGCCATCTGAGCGAGGAGGATCTCCTTCTCCTTGGCGACGACCTCAGCGGGGACAGCAGCCTCATCGACGTAGCTGGGGTTGGCAGCTGCGACCTGCATGGCAACATCCTTGCCGTATGCAGCGAACTCGTCCTTGGCCTCGATGCCGTTGGTGGTCTCGAAGTTGACCAAGATGCCGTGGGTGCCGCCGCCGTGGACGTATGCAGAGCAGACGCCCTCGTAACGGACGAAACGGCGGACCTTGATGTTCTCCTTGATGACCAGAATGAGGTTCTTCAGAGCCTCATCGACGGTCTCGCCGCTCTCGGTCTTGCATGCCATCAGAGCCTCGACATCAGCGGGGTCCTGCTTCATGATGACCTTGGTGGCCTCCTTGACGAAGGCGACGAACTTGTCGTTCTTGGCGACGAAGTCGGTCTCGGCGTTGACCTCGATGACGACGCCCACCTTGCACGCGGGGCAGTAATCAGCGTAGACCATGCCCTCGGCAGCCACGCGGCTTGCCTTCTTGGCGGCGGTAGCCAGACCACGCTCACGCAGGATCTCGACAGCCTTCTCGAAGTTGCCGTCAGCCTCGGTCAGAGCCTTCTTGCACTCCATCATGCCGCAGTCGGTCTGCTTGCGCAGTTCCATAACGTCCTTTGCAGAAATAGCCATTTTTGTTTTCTCCCTTACACGTTATTTGATTGGTTGCGGAATGGGAAATCAGGCGTTTGCTGCGTCCTCGGCGGGAGCGGCCTCCTGGTTGCCCTGCTTGCCTTCCAGCACAGCGTCAGCCATAGCGCCAGCGATCAGCTTGACAGCGCGGATCGCGTCGTCGTTGCCGGGGATGACGTAGTCGATCTCGTCGGGGTTGCAGTTGGTATCAACGATTGCAACGATGGGGATGTTCAGCTTGCGAGCCTCAGCAACAGCGATGCGCTCCTTGTGAGGATCGACGATGAACATAGCCTTCGGCAGGGTCTTCATGTTCTTGACGCCGCCGAGGTACTTGTCCAGCTTCTCCATCTCCAGCTCGAGCTTGGCCACTTCCTTCTTGGGCAGCAGCTCGAAGGTGCCGTTGTCCTTCATGTTCTGCAGCTGAGCCATACGGTCGATGCGCTTGCGGATGGTGCGGAAGTTGGTCAGCATACCGCCCAGCCAGCGAGCGTTGACGTAGTGCATACCGCAGCGCAGAGCCTCGTCACGGATGGACTCCTGAGCCTGCTTCTTGGTGCCGACGAACAGGATGTCGCCGCCCTCAGCTGCAACTTCCTTCACGTAGTTGTAAGCCTCGTCCAGCTTCTTGACGGTCTTCTGCAGGTCGATGATATAGATGCCGTTGCGCTCGGTGAAGATATACTTCGCCATCTTGGGGTTCCAGCGGCGGGTCTGGTGACCAAAGTGAACGCCTGCCTCGAGAAGCTGCTTCATAGAAACGACTGCCATAGTAAAATTACCTCCAAAATTTGTTTTGCCTCCGCACACCGTGATCCACTGACATATCGGATGTCTGTGAACTGCCCTCCACTCGTCAGAGCACAAAAGGGCATAGTGATGCGTGTGTAATGCTAAGTAATAATAGCACAAACCTCTGGCCGTTGCAAGGGGTTTTCCTGCTTTTTTCTAAAATGGAACGCACTTTTTCGTCAATCTGCGCCCTCGGCCAGCTCCTTGAGGCCCATCCGGCTCAGGGCATAGCCTTTGCCGAACATGAGGTCGTACTGGAGCAGCCAGTGCTCATCGCTCCACTTCTGCTGCAGGGGGGTCAGCTCGTCCGAGGCGGTGCCATCTTTCTCCAGGATGGTGCCGCGGGTGTTGGCCCGGTAGGCGGCCCGGAGCTGACGGCCAAGGAACTGGAAGTAGGCGGGCTGACGCAGGCCGAACAGCTCCATCATCACCGGCGAGATGTCGTAGGCGGCGATGGTGCCGAGGTCCACCGCCCGGTCGGAGTAGTTCGACCAGATGAGCAGGGTGGTCTGATGGAGGCGGGGGTCGGCGCTGGAGCCGCTGGCATAGCCGCTGCGGGTGTAGATGTCGTAGTTCGAGTCGATGGGGTTGTAGTGGTCGCCCCAGAACACGAGGATGACCGGCTCGTCCACCTGCGAGAAGTAGTCCGTCAGCCTGCCCAGCATGGCGTCGGCGTCCCGGATGCCGGTGGCAAAGTCTTCCAGCGCACCCACGGTGCTGGCCTTAAGGCCCGCCGGGGCTTCGGTGACTTTCACCCGCTGGTCGTCGGGGTAGTTATCCTTATTATAATTGGTATGGTTCTGCATGGTGACGGCGTGGAGGAAGACGGGGGCGTCGGACTGGGCCTTCATGGTCTCGTACTGGCCGATGATCTGGTCTGCCATGGAGTCGTCGGTGACGAGGCCGGTGGTCCAGTAGTGGCGGCGCACCTTCTGGACGCCCTGCATCTTCTCGAGGCTGATGAAGTCGTCGAGGCCGAGGTTGGGGTAGGCCGTGTCGCGGCTCCAGTATCTGGCCCAGAAGCAGTGGACCGCTGCCGTCTGATACCCTTCGGTCTTGAGGTAGCTGGGCAGGGCGAACATGGGCTTGGTCACGTGCTGCTGGTAGGGCTTGCTGCCGCTGGGCAGATAGGACACCGAGTAGCCCGTCAGGGCCTCGAACTCCACGTCACAGGTGCCGCCGCCGAAGCTGGGGCTGTAGACCCGGCCATAGGCGCTGGTCTGCTGCAGAGCGTGGAGGTTGGCCGAGACGTCGGTGTCGAACCGGAAGCCGTACTGTTCCAGCTCCGAGACGTCCCAGTAGGACTCGTCCATCACATAGAGGATGGTGGGCTGCTTCACCTGTTCGTCTGCCGGGGTCTGGGCGGCGTAGGAGCCGGGGTAGACCGGGCTGGTGGTGTACTTCTCCCCTGCCTCCACGTTGTCGAGGATGGCGTTGATGGCCTCCTCCGAGTAAGCCTCGGGCTTGTCGATCTCCAGATTCGTCAGGTTGGTGAGGAAGCTGGTGATGACGCCGTAATAGCGGTAGTAGCGGTCCTGCATCCATGCGTCGGGCAGGATGCCCAGCGACTGGGTGACGGCAGGCTGCAAAAACACCCCGAAGATGAGGGCGCAGGTGGCCGCTGTGCTGGCCGCGAAGCCCGCCAGACGCCGCACCCAGGGCAGCTTCTGACGCCCCCGGTAGAGGAAGAAGGAGCCGACGGTCAGAGCCAGCACCACGACGCCGGAGACGACCATGCTCTTCTGGACGTGGATGCCCGCCGCGGAGGCCACGCCGGCCGCCTCGGACACCTGCATCAAGTCCCACGGGAGGAAGGGCTCGCCCCGGAGCTGCAGGATGTAAAAGTCCACCGTGGCGGGCAGACAGCCCAGCAGGGCCGACAGGAGGGTGGCCAGCGGGGCGAAGCGGGTGAGCCAGTCCACCGCCATCCAGACGAGGAAGAGCAGCCCCCACGCCAGCAGGTAGGCTTCTGGGTGGGGAACGATGTACTGCACGAAGGTATCTTTGCTCAGGGTGCCGCGGGCGATGTACTCGGTGAGCACCAGAAACAAAAGGGTGGCCGCAGGCGGAAACAGCAGCCGCGCCCCGTGCAGCCGGAGGGACGCAGCACTCGGATGGTGTGTCATAAAGAAGTTCCTTTCACTTCTGCGTTTTTCGTATTATTTGAAGCGGCAGACTCCGCCCCAGTCCTCTATTATAATCATCCCGCCTCCAAAATCCAGCCCTGACGGGCAAAAAACGGGTGAAAATCTTTCATCCGTTCAGCCACTGATGCAATTTATCCAGCAGTCCCCCGTGGGAGGGCGGCGGGGCGGGGATGTCCGTCCGCACGAGGATGGCGTCCAGACCGATGCGCTCGATGTCGGCCCACGGGATGGTCAGGGTCTCGTCCCGGCCCAGCAGCCCGAAGAGCCGGGGCCGCCCCAGCAAAAGCAAACTCCCGATGCGGGCCGTGTCGGCGTCCAGCTCCACGTCGTCCACCCGGCCAAGGCAGGCCCCGTCCTTCAGCTGGACGACTTCCTTGCTGCACAGTTCCCGAAAGGTCATCTCCCCCGCCCCCTTACAGTCCCATCCTATGCCGGGGCGGGCCAGACGATGCAAAAGGACTGGAAAACACTGCCCCGGATGTGCTATACTGGGCGCAGTGAGAACCCAACTATTTTTAAGAGGTATCATCGATGTATAAAAATATCGTGTTCGACTTCGGCGGCGTCATGGTGGATTTCGACCCCCACAAGTACCTCATCGACCTGTTCGGGAACCGGGGGCTGGAAGAGGAGGTCTACGACCTGACCTTCGGCAGCAGAGAATGGCGGCTGCTGGACGCGGGCCGCATCACCCGCCGGGAGGCCAACGAGCGGATGCTCGAGCGGGCCAGAGCCGTGGGCCGGGGCTTCGAGGTGGAGGGCGTGCTGGACGACTGGATGAGTATGCTCCGTCCCCGCCGCCGGATGCAGACGCTGGTGGAGCAGCTCAAGCAGCGCGGCTACTGCGTCTACTACCTGAGCAACATCCCCGAGGACGTGCTGGACCTGCTGATGCACCGGGACTTCGAGGGCCTCTTCGACGGCGGCGTGGCCTCCTGCGAAGTGAAGATCAACAAGCCCGACCCCCGCATCTATCAGGCCCTGCTGGACAAGTACCATCTCCGGGCCGATGAGTGCATCTTCATCGACGACCGGGCCGACAACCTCGTAGCCGCCAGCGCTCTGGGCTTCGGCATCTACGAGATGCACAACATCGGCACCCTGCTGCGCAGCCTGCCCACCTTCGGCGTCAGCCTTCATTAAAAAACAGACAGCAAAAGACCCCTGCCCGGCAAGGCCGCCGGGCAGAGGTCTTTTTGTTGCGCAGATTACTTTTTCTCGTAGCTCTGGCAGTAGTGCGGGATGTCCACCTGCTGAGAAGAGCAGGTGCAGCGCTCCGTCACCGTGATCTCGGGCAAGTCACACTTGCTGCTCCCCACGTTGTGGCGGCACTCGCAGACATCACAGCGGACACCTGTGTTTTCCATTCATTCATCACCTCTTTGTCCCTAGGTTGCCCCAAAGACGCGGGATGATGCAGGATGGGCCGGTGTTATTTTTTACCAGTTGGCCAGATCAGCGCCCAGCTTGCGGCAGGCAGCCTGAACGTCGTCGTCGGGCGTCTCGTTGCAGACGAGGCCCTCGTCGCTGAACAGCTGTGCGCCGTCCTCTTTGGCGCGCTCGCACCAGTCGCGCATCCACTGGCCGTCGCCCCAGCCGTAGGAGCCGAACAGAGCCACCTTCTTGCCGTTCAGAGAGCCTTCGAGGCCCGCGAACATCGGCTCGAACTCGCTCTCCTCCAGCTGCTCAGCGCCCATGGCCGGGCAGCCGAAGGCCACCACGTCATACCCGCCCAGCTTTGCTGCGTCCATCTCGGCGCAGGGGACGATGGTGGCGGCAGCGCCTGCACCCTCCGCGATGCAGTTTGCCATGGTCTCGGTGTTGCCGGTCGCGCTCCAGAATACGATTGCTACTTTGCTCATAATGTTCAGCCTCACTTTTGATTTATTGGGTTAGCTGTTTCTAACTTTTTGCTCCATAAAAATGCGTCGGAAGCAGGCTCAGACGCATCTCTTTAGTTAGATTTCTCTAACCGTCCATAGGATACCACAGCGCCGCTGCTTTGTCAAGCGGTCACAGAGGCTAACTTTTCCAGAAGTTTTACCCCGCTCTCACCAGCCGGAACGCCACCGTCAGCACCCCCAGGATGACCGGCTGATGGAGCAGATAGAGCACCAGCGAGTGACGGCCCATCCAGCCCAGCGGCGGGCAGACCGACCTGCGCAGCGGCGCGAGGCGTCCGCGGCCCACGAGGTGGTGGAGGAAGTACCCCGCCCAGAACAGAAACAGCCAGGGCAGCAGCGGGAAATAGTCGGTGGAGAAAAAGCTCTTCGGCATAAAGCCCAGATAGGCCGTGGTGTAGCTGGCGTAGAGGGCCTGCGGCAGGGCCAGACGCCCGCCCGGCAGGTTCCAGAAGCCGTTCATCGTCGGGTAGGTCACCCAGAACAGCAGGGCGCTGACGGCCACGCCCACGGCGGGCGGGACGCGGCGCAGCAGCGGGTCCAGCGCGGCGGTGAGGAGCATGGACGAGCCCAGCAGAGTCAGCACCCCGAACCACACCACGTCCTCGGGCAGGAAGAGCAGGGTGACGGCTGTGACCAGCGCCCCTGCCCCGAAGACGACGGCTCCCCGCCGGAACGGATGATGCCCCAGCGGCAGGCAGAAGCCCGAAAGCAGGATGAAGACCCAGCAGATGCTCTGCTGCCACACAAAGCCCGGGCGTCCGGTGTACCACTTCTGGGCCACGCCGAAGAGGAACACCACGTCCCACATCCCGTGGTAGAGCATCATGCTGATGAGGTCGAGTCCCCGCAGCTCGTCCAGAAGACGATAGCGGGCGGCAGTTTGCGGTTCCATAGAGTCCTCCTTCCCTCTGATCAGACTGGGGAGATTATAACACAAAAAGACCTCCCTGCAAAGACAGGAAGGCCGCAGTGGTTCAACGCTTACTTCTCATCGCGGGGCAGCAGGCAGTTGAGCAGGATGGCCACGAAGGCAGCAGGCACGATGCCGCTCTCGCCGCAGATGAGCTGGACGAACTGGGGGGTGTTGGCAAGGATCTTGGCGTTTGCACCCATGCCGTAGCCCACGCCCAGCGCCACAGAGACGATGGTCAGGGTGCGGGGAGTCATCTTCTCCTTGGTGATGAGCTGGATGCCCGACACCACGATGGAGGAGAACATCATGACGGCAGCGCCGCCCAGAACGGCCTGCGGCATGATGGAGATGAGTGCGCCCAGCTTGGGGATGAGGCCGCAGAGCATCAGGAAGATGGCGCCGGTGGCCAGTGCGCCCCGGTTGACCACCTTGGTCATGGCCACGAGGCCCACGTTCTGGCTGAAGGAGGTGTTGGGCAGGACGCCGAAGCAGGCGGCGACGGTGGAGCCGAGGCCGTCGCAGATGATGCCGCCGCTCAGCTCCTTATCGGTGGCCTCGCGGCTCATGCCGCCCTCCATGACGCCGGAGATGTCGCCCACCGTCTCCACGGCGGTGACGATGAACATGATCATGACGGGCAGGATGGCGCGGAGGTCGAAGACGATCTTGACCGGCACCAGCTTCGGGATGGCGAACCAGCTGGCCTCAGCGACCTTGTTCCAGTTCAGCACCCATGCTTTGGTGAACTCCACGCCGTCGGCGGTGACGCCGGTGGTGGGCAGGACGAAGCCCATGACGATGGCTGCCAGATAGCCCGCGATGATGCCCACGAGGATGGAGGAAGAGCTGAGGAAGCCCTTGGTCCAGTGCTTGAAGAAGAGGATGACCACCAGCACGAAGACGGCCAGCAGCAGGTTCTCCACCGAGCCGAAGTCCTTGGCTGCGTTGCCGCCGCCGAAGGAGTTGACGCCCACGGAGATGAGGGACAGGCCGATGGACAGCACGACCGTGCCGGTGACCACCGGCGGGAACAGCTTGCGCAGGGGCTTCAGAAAGACGCCCAGCACGCTCTCGAACAGACCGCCCAGAATGGATGCGCCCATCATGGCGCCGTAGGCCGTGACGCCGCCGCCCATGGTGGCAGCCACGCTGTTGAACACGCCCAGGAAGCCCGAGCTGGTACCCATGATGATGGGCACTTTGCCGCCCACGGGGCCGAGGCCGTACAGCTGCACCAGCGTGACGATGCCTGCCACGAACATGGCGTTCTGCAGCAGGCTCACCTGCAGGTCTGCGAACTCACCGCCCGCGAGGCCGCAGGCGCTGGTGATGATGAGCAGCGGGGTGAGGTTGCCCACGAACATGGCGAACACGTGCTGCAATCCCAGCGGGACAGCGTGGCGCAGCGGCATTTTCGCCTCAAACTCGTATGCCGAATTTTCCAGTTCAGCGCTTTTTATCATATTCCTGGCTCCTTTACTTCACTTCAGGTTTTTGTAACACGCATAGAAAATTATAGCAGACCGGAACCGGGAACGGTAGGGCTTTTTCGAGTTTTTATTCATATTTTCGTAATAAGTCGTACTTCTGCACCCCGGCACCAGCACAGAGGGCAGGCTTCCCTTTGTACAACCTCTCAGTCTCACTCCGTTCGACAGCTCCCCTAGTAGGGGAGCCTCTGGCGGAACCGTTCACTTTGCGGGGACTGCCAAGGCCTCTCCTACTAGGAGCAACGGCGACGACCGCCGCCAGTGGCGGAAACAGGGAGGAGCTGTTGGGGCAGCGGCCAGCAGGATGCGAGCGGCAGCGAAGCAGACGCTGGGAGCCGCAACCCGGGCAGTGGCATCGCGTCAGCGATGACGGAGAGGTTGTACTAAGACAGAGCCTTTCCTTTGTAGGAAAGTCCGGCTCGCGGCATCGCTTCCTGTATCTTTTTGTTGAAGTTTATGGTATACTTATTTTGCACCCGGTGCCCGCGCATTGACACCTGATCAACAGGACGGTGTGGGGGAAAAAACCCTGCTGCTGTTGCAGAAGAACTTGTTTTTTCAAACTCTATGCCGACAAGCTGGAAAAACGGCGCTTTACCCAGAATGTCCAGCCGCAAAAAAATTGCGGACTACTTTGGCATTACCGTTGAAGAGCTTATGGGCACAAAAAAAGAGCCCGCCGGGATGGGCGAGCTCGACAAACAGATGCAGGAAATTGTGGAGTTGCTTTTTGTTGTATCTATGATTTTATGTTACAACAGCTACAAGCTGAAATCCAGAGGAAAGAGGAACATCGAATGAAAATTACAGAAAAATGCAAAGTTATTGTGGCGAGCAGCCTTGTGGCCGCTCTGATGACAGGTACTGCATTGCCCGCGCTGGCCGCCAGCCCCGCCGGGGACGTTCCCTTTGCGGTGCTCGCGCAGCAGAATAGTGCTGTGACCCCGGAGCAGGTAGAAGCGCTGATCAGCCAGATCGGTACTGTCACGCGCAGCAGACGCGCGGCAATCGTGGCCGCTTTGGATGCCTATAACCAGTTGGATGATGCAGGAAAAACTGCTGTCACCAATTTTGGCGTGCTGGCAGAAGCACAGCAGATTCTTGGTATTCAGGATGCACTTGCAAAGTGCAATGTCAACTACGATGCAGTAGAAGACTGCTGGGCGATTACAACCCCGCATGATGACAGCATCGATAAGCGCAAGACGTGTGGCATTGGCCCCAACCTTTATATCTGGGACAAGGGGAACACGATTGTTTTCTGGGAAGATTTTACTTACATGGGCTCTTCCGAGCTGGATATCGATGACATCATTCTGCGCGGTGGAGATTATAAGTACACTTACATTTGCGATTATGATAACTCCGATTATGGATACGACAAAGAGCTTGGTAAATGGTTTGCATGGGCCACCTTTGAAATGGAAGACAGTGAAGTCGAATGGTTGCGAAACCTTTTGAGTGCCGATACCGTTATCATGCGTTTCGAGGGAACGGATTATAGCAAGTTTGATTACACATGGACGGGGCAGGACCGACAGGCAATCACCGATATTATTGACCTCTATAATCTTCTGAAAGCAGTTACACCGGAAGTGCGTGAAAAAGCACTGCGTAACTAAAAGGAGCCCGGGTTGCGGCTCCCAGCGTCTGCTTCGCTGCCGCTCGCATCCTGCTGGCCG
>OIGI01000053.1_pt1:2500-62151 | contig 62151 bp, 38 predicted proteins | sample 1582291 | NCBI WGS metagenome assembly OIGI01 (sample SAMN02674607, study PRJEB24791) | human gut metagenome, SKBSTL069 | isolation source: stool | host: Homo sapiens | place: USA | reverse complement strand
TACGGAGGGTAATCATGGAGTCTTTTTCTGCTTTGTTGATGATGAAGTCTCCGCCAATCATTTTCTTCGGGTCTGTTTTGTCATGTTTGTAGAGTACGAGGGTATGCCCGCTGTAGTTGTCTACGGTGATCGGTTTTTCGTTGTTCTGGATAATGACACCGCGAGCATTTGCCGTCTTTCCGCCGTGGAACGATGTAACTAAGCTTCCTTCCCATCCCCCAGGGACACCAAATTCCCTAGCTGTTCTTTCGTTTGCCCATGTCGCTCCATTTGCCAACCACAGATTCAATTCACCACTCTGTACGTGTAAAGAATTTGAATAGCCGGAAATACCCTTCCACATGGATTCCGCTGTATTTAATCCTAAATAGATTTTCCCGCTTTCCAGCCCGCGCACTCGTTTTGTAACTAATGTGTCACCGGTAATTACAACTTTTTTATCTCCAGCACTTGTATTATCTGCATTCATATTGACAGAAATGATGCCCGCTCCGCTGGATGTTGATTGTGCAACAAGTGCCTTTTGTTGTTTATTCGTATCAATACCGATATCAATCACCGTTTCTCCCAATACAACAGTTCCGCCTGCAGCTTTTACTGCCGTTCCTTTTATTGAAATATCGGTCTTCCCGTTCACATGAATTTTACTTCCTTTACCCAGTGCTGCAATTCCTATTGTTTTCTGATTTCCTGTATCATTTTTTGCAGTCAGACTGTTATGAATGGTAAGTCCTTTAAGCGTAATCATATCGTCGGGAGCGGAGGCATATACACCATAAGCATTTAAACCGCCTTCTACTTTGTCAAGTACAATATCCTGCGATATGTCAACGATTCCTTTTGAGCTTGTCAAAATTCCGTAAGACATTCCATTTCCTTTTACGGAAATATGAATAGGAGTTGATTCTTTTCCCCCTATAAACTTCATATTTGTTGCATCTGACAAAATCCCAACAGCCTTTTCATTTCCTGCTTCTGCAGATAAGGTGAGTGTGGAATCTTTCATATTGACTGTCATATCTTCTTCTGCAGTGCTGTTATAGGCTGCCGCAATCATTTTATGGATTCCTTCACCAAAAGCATCTTTCTCCGTCGCTTTTGCTACACGGTCTTTGGTAAAGATTTCCGGCTTTTTGATCGGTCCGTCTGCTTCTCCCGGCACCGGCGGCTTGTCTTCTTCCGGAGTAAACAGATACTGGCCCTGCCCGTTTGCGTCCTTAAAGGTCATATCTTCGATGCGTTTAGACGCACTTTGTGCGGTCAGTCCTTCTGCTATTTCCACCTTGCCTGTTAAATTCTTTTCTCCGTCTTTGTAGGCGGTATAGTAGAGTTTATTGGCAAGGGCGTTCAGTATTTCAGATACTTTGTTCCGTTCTTCTTTTTTGCCGGAGAGGGCGTTCATTCCGTCGTTATCGGTACGGAGGGTAATCATGGAGTCTTTTTCTGCTTTGTTGATGATGAAGTCTCCGCCGATCATTTTCTTCGGGTCTGTTTTGTCATGAGCATAGATAACGAGAGTGTGTCCGCTGTAGTTTTCTACGGTAATCGGTTTTTCGTTGTTCTGAATAATGACACCGCGATCGTTTGCCGTCTTTCCACCGTGAAATTCTGCCAGTGTACTTCCTTTAAACTCTTCCGTATTACTGCCATACAAATTATGTGTCCACGTTGCCCCATTTTTCAGGTAGATATAAGCTTGCCCTGTCCACCCCTCTTTTATCTGTTTTTCTTTAAAGTTATTTACGACCGCACCATTCCATATGGAATCTTCCGTGCTAAGCCCTACATGAATTGTTGTTCGTTTATCCGGCTCATCTCCATGCACCGATGCGTTAAGTAATCCTATATCTCCTTTTATATCTGCTTTGTGTGTTCCTGCATCTGTCATATCCTCATTCATATTGAATTCGACATGCCCACTTGCCGCCGCGAATGCATAAACGCCTGTCTTTTCAGGAATTTCAATTTTACCTCCGGCTATGCTTATATGCGAATGTCCGCCATTGGCAAAGGCTCCATTCGCTCTCACTTTAAGATCTACCTCTCCATTTATGCGAATGCGTCCGCCTTTTTGAATCGTATAATTGCTTCCTGCATAAAGTGCCGTTGTAGAAAACAGACCGGGGTTCAGTTTGTCATTTTTATAGTAAATTCCCCAAGGCGTATCCGCATCGCCTTTCATAATTACATTACCATTCACTGTGAACTCGGTGTTTCCCGCTATATATGTCCCCAGCAAGTACCCTTGATTGTTAGATACATTTATAAAAAGATTTCCATTGATGGTTTGTCTGTTTGGATTATCCTTATTCTCTTGACCCTGTCCGCCTACTCTAATACCTTCTACACGACCATTCAATCCTTTTGCCATAATACGGACCTCTTTGGCTGTAATTTCCACCGGTGTATTATCTTCAATTTGAGATATTACAGCAATAGGTTTTTTATTCTCTATCGAAAAACTTAAAACATGATCCTTTGCATCAATTGTAATCTTTCCTTCTGCTGAAATTAAACTTGCAGTGTTTTCTTCGGTTTCCGGCAGACTGATTGCGGTATCTTTATTAAAGCGGTATGTTCCGTCTTCTTTCCGGATTCCTTCATTGGTATAATACTTATCCTTTCCCGCAAGACCGGTAATGACGTACGAAAGCTTTGCTTCCGGTGGTATAAACTTATATTCTCCTTGTCCGTTGTCTTTTCTAAAGCTTATGTCTTCTATTCTCTTGGTAACAGAGCTGGCAGTCAAAGATTCTGCAATTTCCACTTTGCCTTTAAGGTTTGTTTCTCCGTCTTTATATGCGGTATAGTAGAGTTTATTGGCAAGAGCATTAAGTACATCATCTATGAGTTTCTTATCCTTTTCCTCTTTAGAGTTCATATTGAGCCCTTTGCTGCTCGTTCGAAGAGTAATCGAGGCACCACTGTCCGCTTTTGTAATAATCGTATTTCCTCCGATAATCTTGACCGGATTATCTTTATCATGCTCATAAATAACAGTTACATATCCTGCATATCGATCTATAGTGATATCATTTAAATCTTTTTGAACAATTCCCCCTCTTGCATCTTCAAATTCCCCTCCCTGCAGAAATGTGACATGACTTCCTTTCCATGAAGGATCTACACTTCCCATGATTTCATTTGTCCAAAGACTCTTGTCTTTAAGCCACAAATGAAACTCTCCGGGTTTTTCATTCGCATTATTCACATAACCGGAAACCCCTTTCCATAGGGAAGTCGGCTGGGTAAGCCCCAAAAATACTTTTCCGCTTTCTTTTGATGAAGACTTTTTAGACGTTACTATGTCCCCTTGGATAACGATACGCTCGCCTAATGCTTTAGTGTAATCTTCATTCATATTTACGGAAATTATCCCATTTCCGCTCAAAGACGTATCCGCAACCAGTGCTCTGTGATTTTTGGATATATCCGTATCCGTTTCAATACGGGTCTCTCCCAGGCGAATACTGCCGCCCATCGCATGCACCGCAACCCCTTTTATCTTGATATCTGTTAATCTGTCTATGGTAATACGACTACCGTTTCCAATTGCCGCAATACCTACTGCTCCTTGATTCATTTTATCTTTTGTCGCGGTAACGCTTCCGTCAATGGTCAGCCCTTTTAAAGAAATACTATCTCCCGGATTGGATGCATATACACCGTAAGCATTTTGACTTCCCTCTATTTTATCCATGATGACATCTTGCAAAAGAGTAACCGCTCCGCTTGAACGCGTCATGATTCCATAAGACTGCCCTTTCCCGGTCACTGTGATATGAATCGGATTTTTATCATCTCCGCGTAGAAAACGTAACGAACTGCCGGAGCCTAAAATACCTGCTGTTTTTACGATACTTGTACCACCGTCAGCAGTGATGCTCATTTTATATCCTCTCATATCGACATCCATATTCTTACGGTTTGTACTGTTGTAAACTCCTGCAACAACTTTTTTAGAACCGTTTCCTACAGCGTCTTGTTCCCCTGCCTTTGCCAATCTGTCTTTTGTAAACCTTTCCGGAGTCTTAATCGGTCCTTCTTCTGCCGCAGGAATCTCCTCTTCCCGAGTAAACAAATAGGTCCCTTGACCGGTTTCTTTACTGAACGTTATGTCTTCCAGTCGTTTTGATACGCTCTGTGCAGTGAGTCCTTCTGCAATTTCTACCTTTCCTTTGAGATTCGTTTCCCCTTCTTTATAGGCCATGTAGTAAATTTTATTGGCAAGAGCGTTCAGTGTATCAGAAACAACATCTTTATCCGCTGCTTCCCCGGAGTCCACTCTGAGACCTTCCGCATCCGTACGCAAGACAATGCCGGATTCTGCCTCCGCCTTGGTTATAATCACACTTCCTCCATGTATGTAGACAGGATTTTTCGGATCATGACTATAGATAAACACTATATGTCCTTTGTATCCGTCAATAGTGATGGGTGTCTCTTCTTTTTGTACGATAATACCTGCTTTTTCTTTTGTCTCTCCTCCCGCTAAAGAAGTTACCCGTGACCCCTTGTATTTATCATCTCCCACTATTTGGGGGTTAAGCCCCGACTGCCTTTCGTTTATCCATGTTGATCCATTCTTAAGTACAAGATCGAAAACCCCTGCATCATAAGTCATATTCACAACTCCCAGGGACATATTCTCCCAAAAATTATAGTTGTGCATTCCTCTCCAAAATGAATCTTTCCCGGAAAGTGACATTCGCAAAATGCCGACTGTATTGAACGCCGCAGGTGTCCCCGTAGACGTAAAAACCTTTTGCGCAGCAACATCCCCTGTAATTCTCACTTTGGATTTTTCATCTGTATTGATATTAATTTCTCCATTGTCTGCAAATACCGCTCTATAAAACATCAATCGATCTTGATCAGGGCAAGCGGTAATCGAAACATCTCCCTTAGTTTCGATTTTCCCGCCATTGGCATATAAAGATAACCCCTGTACCCCATCAATTGTAAGCGTCTTATTAGTTATAACCCGACTATTTTTACCTGAGGCAACAATGCCATGAACCCGTTCTCCTTTAAGAATATCCTTTCCTTTCTTTACTCCCAAATTTGAAATATGCAGATTTTCATTGGCATTAACTGCCCCATTATCTTGCACCCGGATTCCATATATGGAGGTATATGTATATCCCTGTGATGCCGTCAGATTTGATATTTCCGTTTCCGTATCTAAATCAATGCGTCCGTCACGATATACTGACACACCGTTATTCTGGCGTACACCATCTTTCTCATTAGGAGACGTTATTAAAAGTTTTCCCTTTCCTTTACTGTCAAATATACGAATATATTGTTTAGTTCCCACATTGATCCCTGCGGTTCCAAAAGTCTTTTTAATGTCATAAGAATCGCTTTCTCTTATAAACGGTCGTAATTCCAAAAGATGACCGCTGACATCAACTTCCATCGCTTTATTTTTCTGTGCATCGGACTCCTTATTCTTATCATACATGGCTGTCACATAGAGCTGCCCCTTCTCATTGGTATGACGGACAATCGTCACTTTCCCGTTTTCATCAGCTTCTCTTGTTCCGTCAATGTACTCAGACCCCGTGATTGCTTCTGTTTCTTTTGCGTCTTCCGCATACACGGGCAGTACCGCTCCCCATCCGCAGGTCATCGCCATCAGAACCGACACTGCTAAATTCCGTTTTACCAACCTGTTACTTCTTTTCATCATTTCTTTGTTTTCTCCTCTCTTTGACCAAAAAATAAAATCAATCCTTCAAACGTTTTCATTTTTTAGGAACAGATCCACTTTCAAGCGGCAACTTCATTTATCAAAAAAGCGAGGTAAATCAAAATTTCCACTATAAAAGTAATAGGGAAAATCCGATCCATACCTCGCAGATCCTTGCGGATTTCAAAAAATAAGCGGCACTCCGGCTTCGTTCTTCGCTTTTGTATCTCTTTGTGAAAGTCTTGCTATACAAAAACTCCCGTTACGGTTGCAGGACAGTTTTGGATTTTCACCAAATTCCCCGCTTACTTTCAAATTTTATAACTTGTTTATTTAACATTTTATTATTTTTTATAGTGTACTACCCCCCCCACTTTTAATGCAAGTATAATCTTTCTTCCTTTTTTATAGATCTTTTTTATATCTCTTGCATTTTCATTTAATACCTTATATTTTTCTTTATTTCAAAAAATCCCCCTGCTTCTTTCGTCAGCTTTGCTGATACTTTCCCCGTCAAGCGGAGACAGCTTGCGGATCGTATTCTTTCTTTATGGTAAAACGTGCATTCAATACCATTTACTAACTGTATTTCCTTTCTGCATTCGATATCAGGCGATTTCTCTTTATGATTTTTTTGTATTCGTGGTATCATAGTAAAAAACAGGAAGGAATGTTATTATGGCGCTGTCACTGTCACCCATGAAGCCCTCACCGGCAAAAAAACTTCATATTGAGCTGCTGCGTTTTTTGTGTATTTGGCTTGTTATGTTTACCCATACGTCCACCGCCGGATTTTCCATTTATCTTTCCCGGCCGGACTCTTTCTTTTTTCCTTTGTATATGGCGGTTCCTTTTTGGGTAAAAACGGCCGTACCGATTTTCTTTATGATTTCCGGTGCTTTGCTTTTGGGGAAAGAGGAACCGGTTTCCGTTATTTTTAAAAAACGTATTTTCCGCTTTCTTCAAATTATTTTCATTTTTTCTTTGATCAATTACGTTTATTTTTACCACAACTTGAATTTGTCAATATACGGGCACATCTCAAAGTTTTTTACGATGATCTACTCTTCCCATATGGCAACGGCTTATTATTTTTTATATATCTATCTCGGTTTTCTGTTCATGCTCCCTTTATGGCGTACCTTGGTCAAGCATATGAGCCATTCTCTTTTTTTGTATCTTATTGCTTTGCATCTGTTCTTTGTCGGTTTCGTCCCGGTATTTTCCTTTCTTATTTTTCAGGGCTCGGCCGAAATCAACTGTTTTATCAATCCACTTCTTGCGGTGAGTGAGCCTACTTTTTATTTTCTTACCGGTTACTGGATAGAAAATGTACTCCCTCTCCAGAAGCTGACAAAAAGAAATCTTTGCTTTCTCTGTCTTGCCGCTCTCGGGGGAACGGTTCTTTCCGCGGTCATGACCTGTTACCACGGCGCCGTGGCAGGAGGACTGACGGAAGCCGTATCGGAACGGTTTTATGATTCTTTTTTGTTTTTAAATACTGCTTTTGTTTTCTGTTTTTTCCGCCGTTGGTTCAATCGTCATGAGGTTTCTCCGAAAGCAAAAAAAGTCATTGTCACTCTTGGGAGCTTATCTTTCGGTGTCATGCTTTTTGAGGAAATCACAAGGGCGTTGACGCATCGCTTTTTCACCCATATTCTTCTTGCTTATTTCCCACGCATTCCTTTTATTGATGCGGTGATATGGATATGTCTTGCTTTTGCTTTAGGATTGATGTTTACTTACCTGATAAAAAAGATTCCTTATTTTGCCCGTTTAATATAAAGTGAAATATCATCATCATTTTTATCAAATGATTCATATTCTCCCAAACTCCCCGGCAGAGTTCTATTTTTCCGGAAAGTCTTTTCGGTCATCGGATTCATTCTAAATTCATTGACCCGGAGGCTTTTTATTTTATTTGCCATACACCATGTCCTTCTACAGGTCACACACGCACGCTCTCTGTTATAATGAAAAACAAAGGAGCTTGTTATGGATACCACTGAAACTTTAAAAAGCGGCGGCACCCTCCGTGTCACCGATACTTATCTCGCTATTTCTTTTCAGGAAGAGCGCCGTTCTCTTTCTACCGCCATTTTCGGAGGCGGTTTTAAAAGTATAAACCATGCGGTCAATCAAAAGTTGGATTTCTTTTATCCCACGCCGGAACAATTCCCCGGCGGATCCGTTTCTGAATATCTCCGTCTGTCGCTTATTGACCACGGGTATGATCCGGGAAAAAGTTCCTCTCTTTTGACGGCCGCGAAAATGGAGTGGCACAGTCATAAAACATTCAGTTACAACGGTTTGCTTCTTGATGCGGTCACTACCGGAGGCGTTGAAAAGACGGCCGCCCGTGCCGGTTCCGATCCGCTTTATGAAGAATCGGGCGGAACATTTTCTCCTGTAGGCACCATTAATATCATCATCACCGTTAACGGCTGTCTTCCCGAATGGACTATGGTTCGTTCTTTAATCAGCATGACCGAAGGAAAAACGGCGGCTCTCCAGGATTTAGGCATTGCCGATGTAAATACCGGAGCTGTCGCTACAGGTACGTGCACCGACGGTCTTACTCTGATTTGTAATCCTGACGGTCCCGTTTACACGGATGCCGGCACGTTTTCGGTTCTCGGTTCTCTTCTTTCCCGGGCCGCTTACCAAACGGTTTTCCACTGTCTGCAAACCTATGATAAACCGTGGAATCAATCTCATGCTCTCTCCACACCGCCGCCGGCAAACTTGAACCTGTTAAGAAATACTCTTCATGATAAGTAAGAAATGGACAAAAAGAATCCCTTTTGCTATTATGGGGTTAAGTTACAAAAAGGAGTTGGTAATAGGCTATGCCGTATGACGAGCAAACAGTCAAGGAACTACATGAATCTGAAGAAATCACCCCTTTAGGGATACAACTTGAAGTCAATGCGGAAATATTTACAACCATCCGCAATTTACTCCGTACGGTGCGGCAAGAGCGGGGTATACAGGAAGAGGATGACGACCGTCTGATTCATTTATGGCGAAAAACAATTCGTGCCATGGCAAAAATTGAACTCCGCAAAGGTCACGGCATTTCTATGAATAAGCAAATTGAAATGCTCAAAGAGGCCTATGCCATTGAAACGAAGTATACATCCGATCAGCTTTTCCTCCCTCAGCCCCAAGTCAAGGTGACAAAAGAATCCGTGGCGGAAGCAAGCAATTTTACTCCCGAAGAAATGAACGAGTTTTTCAATTCCACCGTATGGCCGTCCGTCACAAAAGGCAAAACCGGGAATCAGAATCAGCCCCTTGCTTTTATCATTGCCGGACAGCCGGGATCCGGAAAAACGCGTATGTCCTCTATGCTGATTGAAGAATATGACGGAAACATCATTCAATCCATGAGTGACAATTTCCGCGGATTCCATCCGCTGGCAAAAGAGCTGATGACAAAATACGGTCATTTTTGCAGTTATTTTACGATGGACCAGGGGAAACAGCTGTCCGATCTGACAATGAAGAAAGCGGCAGAAGAGCGCTACCACATTCTCCAGGAGGGTTCTCTTGATAATGTAAAACACACGATGTCTTTGATTTCTTACTTGAAAGATAAAGGATATACGATTTGCGTCATGCTCAGGGCTTGCCCGAAAAAAGAAAGCTGGAAAGCCATTCACCAACTATTCTTGCAGCAAAAGCTCAAAGCCCCGGGATTGTCACGGCTGATTTCCAAGGAGTACCATGATAAAGCCTGCTTGTCATTTCTCTCGGCAACCAATGATCTGATCCAACAAAACCTGATGGACCGGCTGATTATAAAAAGTCCGAAAGGTCTTCTCTACGACAGCGAGGATATGCCTACCGAACGAGTCAGCGACGTTCTTTCCTCACGAATGGTCAAACAATAAAGAGCAGCCGAAACTGCTCTTTTTTTATGAAAGGAAACTCATGTGTTCTCTTGCTAAAGAAACGATTCTCCATATAGCCCGCTCTTTTTTACTGGATGCCGTCGGTATAATGAGTTGTCCGGTGTCTCCTCTTTTACTGGAAAAATTGTCATCAAACGGTCCGGTGCCTTTTGTTCCCGAAGATATATGCCGCCGTATTTCCCCGGAAAATCTTCTGCCCGGAACCAAATCAATTATTGTTATTTTATTTCCTTATGCGTACCCCAAAGAAGAGCCTGCCAATATTGCCCTCTATGCAAGAACGAAAGATTACCACAAGATTGTCCGTTCCTACTTGGAAAAAATCATAGAAAAAACAAAAGAAATATACCCGGAAGAAGATTTTTATCCTATTGCGGACACATCTCCCTTAGCGGACAGATGGCTCGCTTATCAAGCCGGTCTCGGCTTTTTCGGAAAAAACCACTGTCTGATTCACCCTGTGTACGGCTCGTATTTTACCATCGGTTCCCTTTTAACGACCTTATCCCTTCCGCCGGATAAACCGATTCTTTCCGACTGCGGAGATTGCAGCCGCTGTATAGATGCCTGCCCCGGAAAGTGCCTCACCCCCGAAAAATTTAATCCTTGGCAGTGCAAATCTTATTTGACACAAAAAAAGGAGCCGCTCACCCCTGATGAAGAAAAAATCATCCGGAAAACGCCTCTGATTTTCGGATGCGACGAGTGTCAGAAATATTGTCCTTTCAATGAAAACGCCAAGCTTTCTCCTCTTCCGGAAATGCGGCAGGACCGGATTCCCATTCTTTCCGAAAATCAAATTTCTTCTCTGTCGAACCGGGGGTTTCTTAAGCAATATAAAGATTATGCTTTTTCCTGGCGGGGAAAACAGGTTCTTCTCCGGAATATGGATATCATAGAAAAAAAATAAAAGGGCTGTTCACAAAAAGTACAGCCCTTTTATATATACCTTTCTTCAGAAAGAAAACAGATTGATTTGCTCTTCCTCAGGCATTCCGGTAAGCATGCCCATTTCTTCCATGGATTCAACAATACTCTGTGTTACCTTTCCCCGCTTTTTCAAATCTTCTTTGGACGTAAAAGGATTTTCTTTTCTTGCTTCTACAATCTCTGCAGCCACCGTATTTCCTAATGCAGGAATACAGTTAAACGGCGGCCTAAGAGCACCGTCTTCCATTAAAAATTGTGTGGCATCGGATTTTTCTAAATCAACAGGCAAAAACTTGAGTCCCCGGAGGTACATTTCCGCCGCTACTTCCAAAACGGTGGCTTGTCCCTTTTCCACCGCCGTCGGATGCGGAACGGAATTGATTCTTGCCAGTTCCGCTTTTTGCGCTTCCAATCCTTTTAAAATCACGGCGGCATTAAATGCCCCCTCGGCACGGATACTGAAGTAGGCCGCATAATAAGCGAGCGGATAATACACTTTGAACCAGGCGATTCTGAATGCCATCATGACATATGCCACCGCATGCGCTCTTGGAAACAGATAAGATATTTTCAGGCAGGAGTCGATAAACCATTGGGGGATTTTAGCCTCTTTCAATTTCGCCAGATTGTTGGAATCCCCTTTTTCAAGACCTTTCCCTTTACGGACATTTTCCATAACTTTAAAAGAAACCAGCGGGTCCACACCGTGAGCAATCAGATAATTCATAATGTCATCACGGGTGGAAATCGCTTCTTCCAATTTGACCTGCCCCGAAGTAATTAAATCTCTCGCATTATTGAGCCACACGTTTGTCCCGTGGGAGAATCCGGAAATACGAACCAGTTCGGAGAAATTTTTCGGCCGCGTATCTTCCAGCATGCCCCTGACAAAAGCCGTACCGTATTCCGGAAGTCCGATGGCTCCTACGGTAATTCCTTTATTTCCTATTACATCTTTTAATTGCTCCGCTGTCAGCCCCAATGCTTCGGGCGAGCAGAAAAGCGATAACGTCTTTTTATCATTAAACGGAATATGGAGCGGATCAACCCCCGTCAAATCCTGAAGCATACGAATCACTTTGGGATCGTCGTGCCCCAGTATATCAAGTTTCAGCATACGCCCTGAAATGGAATGATAATCAAAATGGGTGGTAATCGTTCCGGGTATTTTATTTCCGTCTTCATCTTTAATCCATTTTTTATTCGCCGCGTATTGCAGAGGCGTGAAATTGTGGATATCCATATCACGGGGACAAACCATAATCCCCGCCGGATGTTGCCCTGTCGTCCGTTTGACACCGGCCACTCCGGCAGATAATTTTTCTATAAAAATATCATTGAACGTCAGTCCTCTATTTTCCGCATAGTGTTTTACAAAACCGAATGCCGTCTTATCCTGAATCCCCGCAATGGTTCCTGCACGGAATACATTATCCCGGCCGAACAGTTCTTCTGTGTATTTATGAGCCACTGCCTGGTCATCGCCGGAAGAAAAATTCAAATCAATATCGGGGACCTTATCTCCGTCAAATCCTAAAAATACGGCAAAAGGAATATCATGCCCGTCTTTATTCAAAGCATGTCCGCATTGGGGACAGTCTTTATCTGGTAAATCAAATCCGCCGCCTACCGATCCGTCAGTAAAAAAATGATTCCACCGGCAAGACGGACAAACATAATGGGGCGGCAGAGGATTGACTTCCGTGATGCCCGACATAGTCGCCGCAAACGAAGATCCGACAGAACCGCGGGAACCGACCAGATATCCTCTGTCGTTGGAGTGTTTCACCAGCTTATGGGCGATATAATAAAGCACGCCATAGCCGTGATTAATAATGGGCGTCAATTCCAAAGCAAGACGATCCTCTACAATTTTAGGCAACGGTTCTCCGTAAATTTCTTTCGCCTTTGTATAGCACATCTCTTCAAATTTTTCATCCGCTCCTGCAATTTTCGGATTATATGATTTCCATTCTTCCGCAAGCGGTTCTATCGTTTCGCATTGTTCCCCGATCCGTCTTGTGTTGGTCACAACAATTTCAAACGCTTTTTCTTCCGGCAGATAGTTAAACTCATCGAGCATTTCCCGCGTCGTCCGTAAATACACCGGCGGGTGGGATTCTATTTTCCCCGGCTTTTCCCAGTTGGAGAGCAAAATATCTCTGCTTCTTGCATACTCGGCAAATAAATAGTGGGCATCGGAAGTGGCGCAAACGGGAATCCCCGTCTTTTCTCCGATTTCAATCACTTTTTTATTTAAATTCTGCAAATCTTTTTTGGTTTTAATATCGGAATACCGGTCTTCATAAAGAAGAAATTCATTATTTTCCAAAGGCTGGACTTCCAGATAATCGTAAAATCCGGCTTTTTTTATCAGATCTTCCTCACTTTCTTTCTGCAAAACCGCCTGAAAAAACTCACCCACCACGCAAGCTGAGCCATAAATCAGTCCTTCTCTGAATTCTTCCAGTACGGGCCGGGGAAGCAACGGTCGTTTTTTATAATACTTGATGTGGGAAAGAGTAATCATGCGGTATAAATTACGGAGTCCCGTCATATTTTTAGCAAGAATAATGATATGGTAGTATCTTTGCCGATCCGTATCTGCATCTTTAGGGATATCGTCAATCAGATACCCCTCCATGCCGTAAATAACTTTTTGCTTGTATTTAGCTGCCAATTCCTGAATTTTCGGAAAAGCCTGGATTACACCGTGATCGGTAATGGCAATGGCGGGATGTTTCCATTTGGCGGCCGTTTTAATGACTTCTTCATTATCAATCAACCCGTCAAGACTCATTTTCGTATGCAAATGAAGTTCCACCCGCGGCGTAGGATGATTATCTTCATGCGGAATGACAACCGTTTCTCCTTTTTCCATCTGTAAAATATTTAAAACCAGTCCTCCCGTGTACTTATCAAGCTGCACGTTGCCCCGTACTTTCATGACCGCCCCTTTTTTGATGCCTGCCAGTGCTTTGCTTTCTTCCATTCGGTCAAAAAATTTCTTGCAAAGAACCCCGTCTGTTTCATCGGCTATTTTCATCGTGAAAATGGCACGGTTTCCATGAAGCTCACGGATTTCCGAATCAATCACCGTACCTTGGATCACAATGCCGGCCACCTCTTCTTTAATGGTATTCATATCCGACACTTTGCCCTTGATCCTGCCTTTCCCTATAAGAACGGATGTGCCGGGCCCGGATTTTTCTTGTACTGCAAAAGCGGACGCCGGAAGCACGCTCGTTAATTCCGGAAGTCCCTGTATCGGCGTATACGCATCGGATGTTGATTTTTTCTTTTCTTTTTCTTCAGGCGGCAGCGTTGCTAAAGCGGACTGTATATCATCCGGAGTGGGGAAATTAAATCCTTCCGGATTTCCGTCTTCCGGCAAAGGAATTTCCTTTTCTCTCTCATCAAATGCCGCCATGCTTTCTTCTAATTCATTTTCAGGACGCACGACCTTGTCTATCTTAGAGGGAAATACTTCCTCTCCCACTTCTTTTCCGTTGATATAAATATGAACAAGACAGCTAATTTCATCGGACATTTCCTGTAAAACCCGCAAAGCCGCCGCTCCATCATCGGCCTGTATATACCAGGAATGACTTTCTGTATCCACTTCCATCAATGTAATGACCGCATTTTCTTTTCTTGCCCGCAAGCGGTACTTTCCCATGTATGAACCTCCAAGCTACCGCAAAGGAATCTCTTTCCCGCCGGTATTCTTTTTTATCTTCGGTTGATTTTTTACTGCTTTTGATTCGCCTTGCGCCTTCTTTTTTCCCTTACCCTTTTCTTCCTTTTTTTGTTTCTTCGGATCTTTGTTATACGTAATCACCGTATCTACAGGCTCATAATAAGACTCAAAAGTGTTCTGATAAATTCTTCCGTCCGCCCACCGGGCATATTGCAAAATCCCTGCAGAATAGCCTTCATGTCCATATTCCACAGTCTTGTCTTCCTTTTGCGAAGAATCTACCTTCTCAACGGTTTTAAAAGGGATCACATCGGAATGCTGCAATAAAATTTCCGCCGTTTGCGGCTTATCCGTCCGGTCTCCCAAAATATAGCAGGTAAGTTCTCCGGAAGCATACACGGTGTAAATATAAACCGGGTTTTTAAAAGCGTTGATGAAACAAAAATCAAGATACCCGAAAGAAACAGTGGCATCCTGCCCTATAGGGACGTAAGATACGGGTGAAAAATGAGAAGTTCTTTCCGTCACGGGAAGTCCCGCCAACATCACCGCATTAAAAAGCGTCGTACTCGTCTGGCACACGCCGCCGCCGTATCCCGGCTCCAGTTTGCCGTCTACAATCACCGGAGCCTCTAAATATCCATGCTCCGGTGACCTTGTTCCTGTTGTATTGTTGTAAGAAAATCCCGCTCCCGGTTCTATAACCACTTCGCTGATTGCCCGGGCGGATAATTCTATGTTTCTGCTCCTGTTCGGTGATAAGCTGAAATATGTCGTGTATTGTCCCAAAACAGTATTAAATTTTTGTGCCTTTTCCATCGTCAAATCAGGCTGCTTTTCTTCGGATACGGGAATTTCTATTGCTTTCTGATCGGCTCCGGTGATGAACTCTTCCACCAGCCGTGCCAATTTTTCTTTATCCACCTTCATATAAGGACTGCCGCCGGCAAAGGTGACCGTCCCGTCATTATGAAAAACAGGCTTCGCATTTTCCGCCGGCTTTCCATATTTCTCCGACAGTGCGGCCGCTTTTTCTTCGATAAGTCCCCTGTCATACACGAGAGGGCTGCGTTCTGTATTTCCCGAAATCAATGTTTTCCAACGTACCGCCCAGTCGGAAAGCATCTGACCGCTCTTCCCCAATGACAATAGATCGTCCGGGCTACTTTCATCATAATGTACTTTGAGCTCCGCCATGGACCATTCTTCTTTGACATTTCCATGATTCAGCAAAATCTTTTTATGCGCCAGTTCTTTATTTTTCTCCCTGATGAGATTTATCAGCTCTTCTCTTGTCATGCCGCCCGCACTTTGCCCGTTCAAACGCACTCCCGGTATGACAGCATCCTGTTTTGTCCATAGAAAAGGTGCCATTCCGATTGCCACTGCTCCGGCAATCACAGCACCTCCCAGCCATATTTTCAATCTTTTCAATGTTATCCCCTTTTCTAAGTCTTATGATGTAAACAAAACCGGAGAAGCAGATCTTTTAAAGTATCATTTTCCCCCTGGCGAAGCGCCATTTGATAATGGAAGAGACCGAGTAAAAACTTTTCCGCTTCTTCTTCCGTTACTTTCGCGGCATCTTTTAATAAATTCTGCCATGCCCACCGGTTCCGTATGTCCAGCTTTTTTTGCATCTCTTGCAGAGACGCATGATTTCTTTGCAATTCTTTCAGTATTTTTATTTTCCTGAAACGGGACGCCAAAAAACCGACATTCTTTATCGTTTCCCCCGGGTTCCGGAAAACCCGGTCCGCTCTCTGAAGCACCAAGTCTGCCCGCCGGGACAGCAAGGCGTCGGTAAAGCGAAATATGCCCTGATCCATATAATCGGGAAGTGCCGCTTCTAAAAGTTTTTTGGAAATCTTCGGATTTTCTCCGGCCATTAATATAATCTTATCACATTCCGTTTCCAAAAGCGGCAAAGAAAGCGTTTCCCACGAACCGAGAACTTCTTCCAAATAGGCTCCGGCCTCCGGTTCCGGATATTTTCCTTTTTCCGCAAGAAGCCGGATCATGCGGGAAGCCCCCTCTTTGGGTTTGAGCAACGCGCATTCTTCAGAAAGGCATAGAGACAACAATTCTTTTACCGGTTTTATTCTTTTATCTAACGAGCCTTCCACAATAAATATAGCAAGTGTATCGGAGGGTAAGTCTTTCAAAAACGTCAAAAAATCGGCAAATTCTTTTTCTTCTTTTTCATTTCTTATCACTCTTTTTAAAAAAAGAGGATTTTGAATCACTACTGCGGTTTTTGAAAAAAATAAGGACTGTCCTCCTAACGTATTTTTACAGACTTCATAATTTCCGGGCGACTCTAAAACATGGATATCCGGTCTTTCCTCTTTAAAATATTTTTTTACCGCCTCTCCCTTACAAAGACTGATCGACACCGGATCATCTCCATAAAAAAGCCGCAGATTTTCTTTTTTTTCACTTTGTATTCCCATTTTTCTCCCTATATATCTGCGTTCCAACGGGTTCCTGTCCATGTCGCCGAAATCATTCCGTCCAATCCGGTTTGATAAACGGGACAGTCATAAAACACAAATGTTTCCGTATCCGCCCCGCTCATTCGCCCTGTACCCGTATAAATCGCCAATTCAGGATTGATTTTTTCCACCCAGGTACTTTCTACAGTACTTTGAAACGGATCCGCTCCTCCTATCCACAGGGTATGTTTCATTTTCTCTCTCAATTTCTTATTTTGATTTCCTGACAAAAAAATTGACCAGTTCCCATCAGAAATCGTCCAGGCACTTCCATCACTTTCCAACAGAATTTCATTTTTAAGCCGCCATTTCCCTTGCCCGATATAGCGGATTTTAGCGGAAACATTTCCGGGAATTTGTAAATTCTTTCCCGTTATCCATATTTCCCGAGCGGGAATAACAGGCACCGCTTCTTTTTTCTGTTTTAGAGATTCCCCGTTTAAAATCAGCAGATCCGCATCAAAAACACCTTGATACGATAAAAAAGATTGCAATTCATCTCTATTTCTTTCTGAAGAGAAATCACTGTATTTATAATAAACGATTTTACATTTTTTTGATACAAGTAAAATGCCTCTGTCCATTCCCAATTCAGGAACAAAAACTGTTGTTTCCCGCAGAGTGAAAAAATAAGAAACAGCTGCAAACAGCAAGAAAATACAAACCGTCCCTGCCATATAACGTTTTTTTCTTATCCTTTTTCTGAAGTATACTCCCATCACCGCCGCATAATAGAAAATGATACTCCGGAGACCCATCCCTCCTAAAGGAAGCAAGGCTTTCGGAAGCTCTGAAATCCATTGATTGATGATAAGGCTTGCGTAAAGAAGATGATCCGCCGCATATAAGATACCGACAGCCAGCGGTTTGACCAAAAAGAAAATAAGGATGGATATAAGACCTGCGATGATCACCCATTCCAATAAAGGTGTGACCAGCAAATTGGCAGGAATAAAATACAAAGGAAACGAGTGAAAATAATAAAGAATCAGGGGCAGTACAAGTATTTGGGCGGAGCAGGATAAAGCAATGCCCTCCCGTATCCAGTCCGGCAAAAAAGGAAATGATAAAACTCTTGTTATGGGGCGGTAAAATAACAAAATACCGGCGGAGGCGCCTACGGAAAGCTCAAAGCTCACGTCATACAAATAGTAAGGATTCCAAAGGAGCATTCCCAAAACGGCGGCGCCTAAAAAATTTAAAGACGCCCCTTTTGCTTCAAGACATACGCCGAGCACCGCCAAGATCCCCATAACGGAAGAGCGGATGACCGGCGGAACAAATCCGGCTATCCCTCCGTAGACAAATACCGCAAGTATTGATAAAACAGCTGTCAGCCACTGTGAAAGTCCTATATATTTCCCAAGAAGATACAGAAAGCCGAAAAGCAGTGCGATATGGGAACCCGAAACGGACAGAATGTGAATGATTCCCGTCACTGAAAAAGATTCTGTCACCGTTTTAGAAATTTCTGCATAATGTCCGCCAAAAAGCAGGCTCATGAGTACGGGCAGGCGTTCTTCTCCCACATAAGGAGCAAACATATGACGGATTTTTTCTCTGGCGGAAACCGATTTTTGCAGCCAGAAATAAGAGTCGCCGTGCCGGATAAAAGAAATGTCACCTCTATTTTGTCCATATATCCGTCCTATGACATTTTGACTTCTGTATCTTCCTTCCATAATAATTTTCCCGGGATTTTTATACATATGAATAGGTTGTAATTTCCCTCTGACGAAAATTTCATCGCCGATTTCATACGTTTTATCCCGGACGCCGTCATACACATAGGCACTTCCTGAAATCATTTTTTCCGTACCCTCAGGATATACGATCTTCTCGAGCGTGACCAAGTATCGGGTGTATTTCTTTTCTCCCGCCGTTTCCACCGGTTCTTCCGCTACCACGCCATAAAAAATCCCCTGTGAGCCTGCCAGATACCGGGATTGACTTTGCCAGATTTGGTCTCCTATTTCCATCCGTCCCCATCCGGCAAAACAAATAAAAAAAGCACTCCCTATATAGACAATGCTTGTTTTTTCCCATTTATAGCACAGACATAGAACTGCCAAGACACAACAAAGAATCACTCCTATGCTCCGGAAATCGGCCAGAAAAAACTCCGCCCCGAAAACACCAAAAGCAAAGAAAACACCCGCCCAAAGCAAAGGATATTTCCCGTTCATAATGTAATTTGCTCCGTTATTTTAGCAAATTTACCTTCTCCTATCGTTGGCACTTCTTTTAACTCTTCCTTGGTTTTAAATCCGCCATGCTCTCTTCTGTAATGAATAATTTTTTCCGCCGTTTTTATTCCTATCCCGGGGAGCACTACCAATTCTGCCGTTTCCGCCGTGTTAATATTGACTTTCCCCGGAAGCGCCGTGTTGGTTTTCCCCGGATTGATCGGAATATAAATATGGCTTTCATCTTCCACCGCCGCCGCTAAATTAATGTGGTCCAAGTCCGCATAAGGCAAAACGTCTCCCGCTTTCTGCACCGCTTCAAAATACCGGCTTCCCTCCGGCAGTTCATACACCCCCGGTTCTTTTACGGCGCCGGTCACATAGACCAAAACGGTCTTATTTTTGTGATGCGTTTCTTCCGTTTCTATTGCAACGACATCTGAAACATTTTCTTTGCTGCCCGGATCCTCACGAAATACAAATAAAAAAAGTCCTATCACGGAAAGCACGATTAAAAGAATAAAACACAATACAAAATGTTTTCTATTCGTTATTTCCATGAGCGGACCTCTTTTCTATTTATTTCCCCTGATAAATAAAAAATATCCAAAAAAGGAGCCTTTCATGACTCCTCCTGTTATTTGTATATGTTATTACCTGTCATGTTCCGGCTGCCCGGCAGCGGCATTGGAATCAATCAGGCTCTGCCGATTTTTCTTCAATGTATCAAGCATGTTCTCCATATTGGTTTCTACATATTTCAAAACGTCTGTCGCATACGTGACGGAACTGTTCCGTAATTCCTCTGCGGAGCGATTTGCCGCCGTAACCACTTCATTCGCTCTTTCCTGTGCCTGCTTCACCAGTTCGCTTTCTTCCGTGATACGGGCAATATAGTCTTTTGCCTGTGCAATCGTATCATCCGCTTTTTTCTCCGCATCCAAAAGAATACGTTCCTTATCGGCAACAATGCGTCTTGCACTTTCCAATTCATTAGGAAGCGACTGGTTGATGGCATCTATCAGTCTTTCTATTTCATCTTTATCGACCATTTTTTTGTTGGTAAACGGTACATCATTTGCATTTCCGATTATATTTTCCAGTTCTTCAAGCAATTTTCTTGTATCCATTTCGCAGCCTCATTTCTTTATGGAACTCATTTTCTTTTTAACCATATCTGCCACATACGGAGGAACCATATGCGATACATCTCCGTCAAAGTATGCCAATTCTCTGACTCCGGTGGAGGATAAATACGAATATCTCCCATCGGTCATGAAAAATGCGGTTTCTAAGGTAGGATCAATCTTCTTGAGCATCAGAGCCCTCTGAAATTCATATTCAAAATCACTGAACGCCCGAAGTCCCCGAATCAAAAGATGGCACTTTTTCTTAGCCGCATAGGCGGTCAATAAGCCGGTAGAGGTATCTACTTCCACATTCGGAATATCTTTGGTTGTTTCCCTGAGCATATCCAGTCTTTCTTCTATGGTAAACATCGAACCTTTTTTGTTGGGATTGACAAAAACCGTAACAATCAGTTTATCAACAAGAACCGCACTTCTCCGGATAATGTCCAGATGTCCATATGTAACCGGGTCATAGCTCCCCGGGCAAATGGCAGTTTTCATGAATCTTCTCCCCCGGAATTTTCACAAAACAGATAACTTACCATGATACCGCCGACTTTCTTCTCTTTCCAGACTCTGCATTTTTCTTTCCACAGAGTCATATCCGGCGGCTCTTCTATGGAATGCTCTGCAATAATAATAGCATTGTTCGCAGGAAGCCTGCAAGCAAAAATTATTTTCAGAACTTCATCAATATAACCTTTTTTATAAGGCGGATCCATAAATATATAATCGTACTGCGTTCCTGCAAGTGCTTTCAGGGAAATGCGTATGTCACCTGACATGACCTTCCCTTTTTCTTCGACATGACACTTTTTCAGGTTTTCATGAATGATTCCCGCCGTCGTTTTATCAAGGAAAGTGGCTTTTTTTGCACCTCTGCTCAATGCTTCTATTCCCATAGCACCTGTGCCGGCGAATACATCCAGAACGCGTGTGTCTAAAATCCCCACATTGGAAAGTACATTGAAAATGCTTTCCCGCACCCGTCCCAAAGTCGGTCTTGTATTTCGCCCGGCCGGTGCAGTAAGAATTGTCCCTTTGGCATTCCCACCAATAATCTTCATAGTTAAATGTCCAATTCAGATTATAACATAAACAAGAATTAAATAAAATTTGCCTGATTATTCATTTCCTGCATCCAGATATGTTTCCATTTCCGCTTTTTTTGCACGATTCATCAAGTTCTCTACCGCCTCTTCCACAGTATGCTCTCCCGTCAATAATTGACAAACTTCTTCGGTAACGGGCATTTCAATATTTTTTTTGCGGGCAATTTCATTAACCAGAACGGCGGTACGCATTCCTTCTACCACCATATGCGTTCCCTCCATAATTTCTTTTGCCGTTTTTCCTTTGCCGAGCAAAAAGCCGGCCCTATGATTTCTGCTATGACTGCTGGTACAGGTGGCGACCAGATCACCCATGCCGGATAATCCGGAAAAAGTTTCTTTTTTGGCGCCAAAATAAACTCCGAATCGAGTCATTTCAACAAGTCCTCTTGTCATCAATGCCGCTTTTGAATTATCTCCCAACCCCAGACCAGCTAAAACTCCGCAGGCAAGCGCGATAATATTTTTTAAAGCGCCTCCATATTCTACCCCGCGGATATCCCGGCTCCGATATACACGGAATACGGGACTCATAAACAGATCCTGTACAATTTCCACGGCTTCCGGTATTTCCGATGCGGCTACCGTTGCGGCGGGAAGTCCCTGTCCCACTTCTTCCGCATGATTGGGCCCGGAGAGGACGACAATACGGTCCGTTATGTTTTTCAAAGCGTCCTTAATCACGTCAGAAAGCCGGTGTCCCTCTTTATCCGCCAGTCCTTTGGAGGCACAAACGACCACGGCCTCTTTTTTTAAATACAAAGACAATTTCTCAACAGTTTCCTTTATCGCCTTTGATGGTGTGGCCAGAATGACCACATCCGCTCCGGAAATCGCTTTCTCCGGATCACTTGTGATTTTGACATGAACGGGAATCCGTATTCCCGGAAGGTACTCCTTATTTTCTCTTGCACTTCTTAACTTGGCCGCCGTTTCTTCCCGGCGGCAATAAAGAACCAGGTCATCATGCCTGGCGGCCAGTTGGACAATCATCGCCGTTCCCCAACCGCCGGAACCGATCATGGTCACTTTCATTTTATCCCTTCTTTCTTGCGGTAATCGGTTTCTCTTCTCCCCGAATCAGTCGTCCGATGTTATCTTTATGCTTCACAATAACAATCAATGCCGCTGCCACACTGAACACCTGATACTCTGCCGGCTGTCTCATAATCATGATGACTATCGGCACTACCGGTGCGGAAATGACGGATGCAAGAGAAACAATTCTTTTCCATCTGAAAACGGCCAGCCAAACCACAAAAGATGCCAAGGTCGCATAAGGGCAGATCAGCGTAAATGCCCCCACTCCGCAGGCAACGCCTTTACCGCTTTTAAATTTCAAAAATACGGACCAGTCATTTCCGATAATAGCAAAAACCGCACAAGCTAAGACAAGAACAGGATCGGGCATTCCCGGATAAACGGCGGCCATTCCTTTAAAAAAGTCCGCAAAAAACACAAGAAGTCCCGCCTTTGCTCCTAACGTGCGATATGCATTAGTGGCTCCGACATTTCCGCTTCCTGTCGTTTTTAAATCCACACCATATCCTATTTTCCCAATCAGATAACCGGTAGGGATCGCTCCAATAAGATAGGCAAGAAGGACGATAAGTACATTATCAATCACAATTCATCACCATCTTTTTTACTTCTCACCACAATCCGGATTGGCGTTCCTTCAAATGAAAAAGCTTCTCGTAAGCGGTTTTCGATAAAGCGTATATAAGAAAAGTGAATCAAATTGGCATCATTGACAAACATGACAAAGGTTGGCGGGCGGATTCCCACCTGTGTCATGTAGTAAATTTTAGCCACTCTTCCCGCATGGACGGGCGGCGGATTCATAATTTTCGCATCTTCCAAAAGATCATTCAAAACGGATGTGGATACGCGCATTGACTGCTGTTCCGCCGCATTATAAATCATATCTCCCAACTTTTGGATTCTCTGCTTTGTCATTGCCGAACCGAACAGTATAAGGGCATACGGCGCAAAAGGAAGCCCATTCCGTATTTCTTTCTCGAACGATACTATCGTGTTTGTTTCTTTCTCAATCATATCCCATTTATTCACCATCAGGATAAGACCTTTTCCCGCCTCATGAATGTAGCCTATGATCTTTTTATCCTGCTCGGTCAATAAGTCATTTGCGTCTAAAACGAAAATCGCCACATCGCAATTATCAATCGCGCGAATGGAACGGATGACACTGTATTTTTCCAAAGGTTCATCAATTTTGCTCTTCCGCCTCATTCCTGCGGTATCTACCAATATAAAGGTTTTCCCCTTATATTTCCAGACTGAATCCACAGCGTCACGAGTCGTTCCCATTTCATCAGCGACCAGAGATCTTTCATATCCCAATAGGGAATTAATCAGCGTTGATTTCCCCACATTGGGTCTTCCTACAATTGCCGTCCGGATAATATCGGGAGAATCATGGGCCTCTATTTCAGGAAATCCTTCAGAGATTTTATCCAGAAGATCGCCAAACCCTAACCGGTTGACCGCAGATACGGGAAGCGGATCTCCCAATCCCAAAGAATAAAACTCATAAATGTCCATTTCCTGATTCAGGCTGTCCACTTTATTGACGCAGAGAACGACAGGCTTTCCGGTTTTTCGCAATATTTCCGCAATTATTTCATCATCCGCCGCTGCTCCGACACGGGCATCCACCACAAAAAGAATGACATCCGCTTCTTCTATCGCCAATTCCGCCTGCTGTCTGATACCTGTGGAAATATGATTCTTGCCGTCTCTAAATTCTATGCCGCCTGTATCAATTAATGTAAATTCTCTATTGAGCCATCTTACATCACAATAGATTCTGTCTCGGGTCACGCCGGGAATATCTTCCACGATGGAAACGCGCTTTTGGGCAAGTCCATTAATAATCGTAGACTTCCCTACATTAGGTCTTCCTACTATGGCAACAAGAGGTTTATTCATTTTTCCTCCTTTATACATAAAGCCTTACATGGAGCATACGACCCCATTTAATATCATTCTAAAAATTGTACTGTTTACTGTCAAGTCAAACTATATTTTCAGGCATGCGAAACACTTTAGCCGGCAAAACATTTGCTACACTTGGCGAAGTACTCCTTACAACCCGGTTTGTATTCATGAAATGCAAAACGGTCTTGTTTTTCATATCTCCCTGTGAAAGGCTTTCCAATATCCGCCGGTTTTGCAGGTACATTCTTCAACTATTTTCAAATTTACATTTTCTGCTGTGTTCATCTGTTCCTGCCATGTAATCGTATCTGTTTCCCCGATTTTTGACAGTGGAGTCATTCATTATGCTTCACATTTCATTTTTTTAGTTTTGTTATTAAAATGATATCTCCAATTTATTTATGAAAAAATAAAGCTCATATTGAAATCCCGCAGAAAGTGTAAATTTGATATACATCCTACGGAAATTCAATATGAGCTACATACCTATTCCCCTATAAAAATGAAGTTATACGGGAATCCTTTGTATTTTCCCCGGTTTCAGATAAACAAATGCTCCCGTTCCTTTCTCCCGTCCCACTTCTTCTGCAATCTTCATGGTTCTTTCATGGCAGGTAAACAGGAAAATTTGCTGTTCTTTTCCTAATTCCATGAGGAAACGGAGCGTTTCTCTTTGCCGCCCTTCATCAAAACGAACAAAGATATCATCGAGAACAATCGGAAGCGGTTCTATCTGCTTTCCAAAAGAAAGTGCCATAGCAAGACGGATAGATAAGTATACTTGATCGCCTGTGCCGGACGACCAGATCTTTGCATCTTTCACATGGTGCGTGCCGTCTAAGATTCCCACATCTTTTTTATTGGAATCAATGACTAAAGAATATTTTCCGTTTGTCATCCCTGATAAGAATCGATTGGCGGCAGCAACGACTTGCGGTTGTTTTCCCGACTCATAACGTTCCTGTGTTTTTCCCAGAACATACTGTGTAAACAGATGCACTAACCATTCTTCCAGTGATGAAGATATTTCCGCTTCCACTTCTTTTTTCTTTTGCAGTACTTTGGTAATCGTATGATCTCCCGCCAGACGGAAAATTTCATTTCTCACCGCCCCCTGTTGCTGTCGGAGCGTGCCTATATCGGCAATTTTTTTCTCTATTTCTTTCGATAATTTTTGATATTCCTCCATCCATATATCATATTCCCCGGTTTCCAAAGATGACCATAAACGGTTAAAGTCTTCATCACTCCCTGCATAAAGACGGAGATCCTGTTTTACATCTTTCCATTCTTTCAATAAGCGGTCATGATTTTCGTGAGCATTTACCTTTTCTGCAAAATCTTCCGCATCTTTGGCATTTACCAGCTGGAAAAGCGCTTCCATCTCTCTTTTGCAGGAAGCCCAGTCCATTTCCAATTTGCTCATTTCTTTTTCATAAGCGGCATGCTGATTATTTTTTTCAGCAATCGCCTGCCATTGTAAATTTCTTTCCCTATTTTCTTCATATATATCCGCTATGCTGTCCGGTATTGCGGGAGCATCCGATCCGGCAGCGCTAATTATATCTTCTGCCCGTTTGTCAAATTGGTCTAATTTGCTGCGGATAGTATCCAGTCTTACATCAAGTATCCTGCCTTTTCCTTCTTCTGAATAAATTTTTTGCCACTGCTCTCTCAGTTCACCCATCTTTTCAGATTCTACAGGAGGCAATTTATTTTTTACAAGCCATTCTTTCCATGCTTCTGCCGCAAGATTTTGCAGATTTCTTAATTTTTTCCCTTCTTCCGACCATTCCTTATGCGAAAGTTCCTGCTTTCTTACCGTTTCTTTCCGCCAAGACAGCGCCTGTCGTTTGGCTTGCGCTTTATAAAAATCATTCCGCTTTTGCTGGCATCTATTGCGGAAAGCCGATAATTCATTTTCATTCTCAGGTATAAAATCCGGAAAATTTTGAACCGCCGCTTTTTTTTCTTTATAAATATTCTCCAATGCCGTATCCAGCCGGTTCAGTTTCTTTCCTTTTATATGGCTCACATGATTGTTCAGTATAAAAAAAACGATGGCAAGAAGTGCGGCAACTGCTGCGCCATATAAAACCGCATATCCGGAAAAAGACATGTAAAACGCCCCTACGCAGGTAAAAGATACAGCCAGACACAGGAGCCCCGCCAAAAACCAGACGGTATATGGCCTGTCTTTTTGAGCAAGCAACTCTTCTTTTTCTTTTTTCAGCGCCGCTTCTTCCCGGATAAACTTTTCTATTTGATTCGCATTTTCCTCATAAGCTTTCCATTCACTTTCTGTAGATAGGGAATTTGTATCTTCCTCGATTTCTCCAAGTTCTTCCACTTCCGGTTCTCTTTTTTTCCAAAAATGGAGTTCGTTATTTCTGACTCCTACACTTTGTGCCAGCTCATTACCTGTTTGCCAATCTACGGAAACACAACTGTTCTTCAACTCCAACGGCCGTTCCCACAAAGAAAGTGTATATCCCATATGGATAAAATTTTTCGCCCATTCTGATTTTTCCCGATTAAGCGCTTCCTCATCGGCAATCATTTGTTTCCATTGCCCTAAGTCGATATACAGCTCTTCCAGTTCTTTTTCTATGCCCGTCCATGGAATAATTTCCTTTTTGCTCTGCGGTTTGTATTCCTCCAATTTTTCCTGCAATACTTCTTTTTGCTCGTTAATCACTTTCATCCGGCTCATCAAACGATTCCAGCGTTCTTTTCCGTTGGAAGGAAACACTTTGATCTGTTCACTTAAAGAAAGCTGCCGTTTTATTTCTTTTGCCTTCTTATAATATGCCCATGACCCCAGCCGTTTTTCTAACAGTTTCTCCGCGTTACGCTCTTTCGCCAATTGCGTTTCCATTTCATCCAGTTCTTTTTTTATAGATGCTTGCCGGGCCTGGAGAACAGAAAAATCTTTTTCCTGCCCCGCCAATTCCTCTAATTCTTTCCGGACATCCGATAGTTCCGACAACTGCCGGTTAATCTTTCTCTTCCCCTGTCCGGAAGCCACTAAAAGATGTTCCATCTCGTCTGTCGATCTGACCTTGGCTCGGGAAACGGAATCACCGCCTTGAAGCATAAAAAAACGGCTTTTTACCGAATCATTGGATAAAAATGAAAGCCCCTGTAAATCTTCCAATCCCATAGCAAAAATTTGCTCATACATATTTCTGGTCAGTCCATGCCACCAAAGAGCGGGCAGCTCCTCATCAAACCGTTCCATACGGCTATCAACAAACCACTTCACTTTTTCATTACGAAACACACGGTATTCGCTGCCATCTGTCCGGGTAAACGCCATGCTTCCCCTTTTCCCCTGCCAGTTTCCCCGCTCAAAGCCGAACATCATATCACGGATGAAACGGAGCAGCGTCGTTTTACCGCTTTCATTTTCTCCCATGACCACATTCAGTTTATTTGTACACGGTTTCCATGATTCATTCCTGTAGATTCCGTAATTCTCCAACTGCAGATCAGTAATTTTCATTCTTCATCCTCCGATAAAAGCCGGGCTCCCTCACGCTCAGCCTTTTTAAATGCCCGGAGCAACATTTCATCAGATATAAAATTCTTCAATTCACTAAACTTTCCGACTTCCTGCCGTTCTTTTACAATCTCATGTAACTTCTCCATTCGTTTTTTCTCAGGTAGGCTTCCGATGGTATCAAAAGCAGAAAGATAATTTCCTAAAACATCAGGCAGCTGCCTGCGTTCTTCCAGATTAATTTCCGCGCTCGTTTCATCAATAATTTCAGAAAAATAATTGAACAGATGATGAAATTTTTCTTTATCGTTTAAAGTTTGCAAGATATACGCCTGTCCTTCCGGAGAGCCTATCGCCTTTTGCAAGGCTCCGCCCCCATGAAATATAAGGCGCACAATATTCGGTTTTCCTGTCTTTTCCTTAAGCATCACTCTCTGCTTCACTATCTCCTGTATCAGCTCCTCCGGATTCTGAAACGGCGTAATGTCTATTTTCATATCTGTCCACCGAATGACATCTGTCGGAATGAACTTCAAAGTCATTGTCCCATAGGCCCCTACATCAACGAGATAACACCCCTTCTCGTCCGATTCACTGCGATCCAATCCCTGGATATTTCCGGGATAAACAATATAAGGCCGCATGGACGGTGTTTTTCTTGTATGCACATGCCCTAAAGCCCAATAATCCATCCCCGCATTTCTCAAATCTTCTAACGTGCAAGGAGCATACAAACTGCCTGATACCCCCAAATCAGTATGAAGCATGCCGATTGAAAATACATCATCTTCTTTTTTAAACTGCTTTGCCAAATTTTGATGAATATGCCGGGTTTTATAGCTAATTCCGTAAATATCCGCCACTTTTTCTCCCTGCAAAGTCAAGGGGATTCGTTCCACTTCTTTTGATGAAAAGATATGCACCGTCGGCGGTAACGGCACGTCTGCCCGCCAAGCTTCATCAGGATCATGATTTCCATGAACCATAAATACTTCTATCCCCTCCTGTGCCGCCCTGTATAATTCTCTCGCAAAAGCCATTTGCGCCGCCAGACTATGATTTTCACTGTTATATACATCGCCGGAAATCAAAATTGCATCCGCTCTGTAATCAATTGCTGCATCAATTACATTGGCAAAAGCTTTAAAAGTTGCTTGATGCACAGCCTCTGTCCACGGTCCCGTATCGCCCCGTGACAATCCGGCAAAAGGTTCTCCTAAATGGAGATCGGCACAATGGATAAAAGAAAAACGTTTCCCCATAGCTCCTCCTAAGCGAGTATTGTATATTCCAAAATCCACGCAGCTCTTATGAGATGCGACAGTTCATCAAATTATCACCATAATAAATCCAGATATTTCAATCCACGCACCTCTTATTACGAGATGCGACACAAACAGAATATAGAAACAAATCGGGTAACAGATATTTCAATCCATATCCCCCTGTATGACTTGCATCTTTATTTGAATTTAGTGTAGCATGGTTGGCAAATTTTAATCTACCTGCGTGAGGTGAGGCTCAATTTCCTTTTGTTCTATATGTTCCTCTATTAACAAAAGAACAGGTAATAAATCAACAGGATTAATCCGATAAAAGGCAATAGACTTAACAGGATACTCTCTATACACATGGTCATCTGAAAGGCGAACAGAATAGTTGCCAGAATCACTGTTGCCAGGGGACTAATTATATACTTCATTATCAAGTTTTCTTTTTGGTTCTGTTTTATTTTTGCAAAAGGACCAGTTCTTTTTCTGCCAGTCTGCGATATTCTCCTTCTTTTAAATTTTCGTCAAGTGTCAAATGACCCATTCGGATACGTTTCAAATAAATGACTTCTTTTCCGCAGGCATGAAACATTTTTTTGACTTGGTGAAATTTCCCTTCTCTGACCGTCACTCTTATTTCACTGACTCCGTCTTGTAAACCGGTTTGTGGCGCCCCGCTTTTTTTCAAGCATACAAAATCACTTTCTACCGCTTCATTTCTATAGGTAATCAGTTCCAATTCCGCCGGAAGTGCGGTGAAATTTTCTTCGATATAGATTCCTTTTTTGAATGCGGCGATTTCTTTTTCCGTGATTTTTCCTGCAATACGTGCATAGTATTCTTTGTCGATATGCTTTTTGGGGGAAAGCAGACGGTGGCTGAGTTGTCCGTCATTGGTCAGAATAAGAAGCCCGACCGTGTCTTTATCCAGTCTGCCTACAGGAAATAAATCTTTTCGCCGGTCATCTCCAAGTAAATCCATCACTGTTTTTTGCCGGCGATCTTCCGTGGCGGTAATGATTCCCCACGGTTTATTCATCATGTAGTATTCATATCGGTAATATGTGATGCGTTTCCCGTCGAATATGATTTGGTCTGTTTCCGCCACTTGTTGGCCGGGGTCGGAACAAGTATGTCCGTTTACGGTGACGCTCCCTTTTTTTATTTTTTCTTTCAGTTCTTTTCTTGTTCCCTGATTCATGTCGGATAAAAATTTATCAAGCCGCATTTTTTTCTCCTTGTGATTGCTTTTCACTTATTTTATCACAGCATCTTATTTTCTTTCTCTCTATCTATGGAACCCTGCAAAACGGCTTAAGTCATAAAAAAATCCGCAAGAAAGTTCTCGCGGATTTTTTTATTTTCATCATTTGTATCAGCGTTCAAATATGTCCAAGAGTTCTGTCACACTTTTTTTACCGAAATGCACATCTTTTTCATCAAGAATCATACAGGGAACGCTCATGATATTATACTTATCCTTCAAGTCCGGATAGTATTGCAGGTCATAGACATTGACCGTTACATTTTGATTGCCGGCGGCAATTCTTTGTGCGGCAGCGACCAAGTCGGGACACATCGTGCAGGATAAGGAAACAACGATCTGCACACGGATTTTTTTATCCAGCACGTCAATTCTTTTTTGCAGTTCTTCTCCTACATCTTGTCCGGGGCCTGCCGCATTATACATGGCTAAAATGAAAGAATTGAACTCATGTCCGCCCGGAACGCCGTGGAAATAAAGCCCCCGTTCCGTTCCGTCAGCATTACAGATAGAAATGGTATGCTTATTTTCTTCATTTGTTGCCTGTACAAGTTCTGCTTCCACTTTGTCTGAAAGAGATGCCAGCTCATGAATCACTTTCTTATTTTCTTCCGTCACTTTGCTGTCATCCGTATATAAACGCAGAATGATTTTATTCTCAAAACGGTTCAGGACCGGTACCAGCGCCTGCCGGGTCGCATCATCAAGGAATGAAGAAGAGTCTGCCTGCGGAGCGGCCGTTGTTGTTTCTTCCGCTTTTTCTTTTTTCTTTTCTACCGCCACATATTCTCTCTTGATGCCCAACTTCCGGTAAAGCTGCCCCAAATATTTTTCCATAGAGGTGGCGGCAATAGCACCGTCGGAGACAGCCGTTACAATCTGGCGCAGATTCTTGACGCAGATATCCCCTGCCGCATACACACCATCTATATTTGTCTTTTGGTCTTTATCGGTCACGATATATCCTTGGGGCGTCAGTTCAAGCTGATCTTTGACCAAACCGTTTTCGGGCGCATAGCCAACAAAAACAAAGACACCGCAATAATCTCCGTCAGGAGCCTTGTAACGGGATTCCTCCCCGGTTTCTCTATTTTTCAAGACCACTTCCCGGATGGAGTTCTCTCCGATGATTTTAGAAATTTCCGTATTAAAACGGATTTCCACTTTCGGATGTTCTTTTAATTCATCCACTTCCGCATTTTCAATGGAGAATCGATCTCTCCGTACAATCATAATGACTTTTCTGGCATAGCGCGTCAGGAAAAGAGCTTCTTCGACAGCCGCATAGCCGCCGCCGACAACAAACACGTCTTTCCCTGTGAAAAATTCTCCGTCACAGGTGGCGCAGTACGCCACACCATGACCGCGGAATTCTTTTTCTCCATCAAAGCCTGCCAGTCTCGGATAAGCCCCTGTGGCATAGATAATCCCCGTCGTTTTGAAGTCTCCGCGGCCCGTATGCACTACTTTGTAATCGCCTGCCAATTCAAGTCCCGTGACTTCAGTCATCATAAAGTCGGCGCCGAAGTTTTCCGCCTGCATCCGCATCTGACTCGTCAGTTTTTCTCCATCCGTCATGAGTATACCGGGATAATTCACGACCTCGGAGGTAATTGTAATTTGTCCGCCGATTTTTTCTTTTTCAATCACCAAAACACGAAACCGGGCTCTCGCCATATAAATAGCGGCGGAAAGTCCTGCAGGACCTCCGCCGACTATTATGGCATCATACATTTTTTCCATGATGCCGTCTCCTATTAAAGTTTACCTACTAAATCAAAGGACGGTTTCAGTGTTTCTTCACCAGGCTGCCATTTCGCCGGGCAAACCTGGTCGCCATGTTCATGAACAAACTTAGCGGCTTTTACCTTACGGAGAAGTTCATCCGCATTACGGCCGATGTTTCCTGCGCTGACTTCATACAGAACCACTTCGCCTTCAGGATTGATTACGAAAGTGCCGCGTTCCGTCATGCCCTCATTTTCAATATATACATCCAAATCCTTTGCCAAGGCAGCGGTGGGATCTCCTACCATCGTGTACTGTACTTTTCCGATTCTTTCGGACGATTCATGCCATGCTTTATGTACGAAATGGCTGTCACAGGATATGGAGTAGATTTCACAGCCTTCTTTCTGAAATTCATCATACTTATTCTGAAGGTCTTCCAATTCTGTGGGGCAAACAAAGGTGAAGTCTGCGGGATAGAAGAAAAGGACGCTCCATTTTCCTGCCAGATCCTTGTCGGAAACTTTCACAAATTCCCCCTGCTTATAAGCATCTAAATTAAATTCACTTACTTTTTTACCGATCAAAGACATAATCATACCTCCTGAAAAATAACTTTATATTTATAATCCTCGTTGAACTGTCTACAGTATACCAATTACATCTATAAATGTCAATGTAGATGTTAAGGACATTGTATCTCACCATGTACATCTGTCCAACACCTGACGCAGACATTTTCTCGCTAATTTTATTCTGGATCTCCGCTTTTTTTATAATTGTTTTATAATATGAATTGAAATACAAAATGAGGGGGAAATTTTATTATGAGCCTGCACTTTATTTTCGGTCCTGCCGGTACGGGAAAAACAGTCCGCTGTTGTGAAGAAATACGCAATTACATCACCGAGGAAAAAGAGCGTTCCGCTTTTCTTTTAGTGCCCGATCAGGAAACGTATACCGCAGAACGTATGTTGGCAGGCGTATTCCCGGGGAAAGGATTTATGAATGTAACGGTGTGCGGATTTTCTCGTCTGGCTTACCGGGTATTTCAGGAGCTCCGTTCTCCTGTCCGTGACGCCCTTTCTCCTTTAGGGCAACAGTTGGTGGTCAGTCATATACTGAATAACCACAAAAATGAATTGCAGATCCTTGCCAAAAGCGCGTCCCAACCTCATTTTGCCGACCGGCTCGTACAATTATTTCATCAATTGGATATGTTCTGTGTATCGGAAACGGATTTAGCAACGGCGTCTTTGCAGGAAGAGAATACGCCCTTAGGAAAAAAATTATCCGATTTAGCGCTTCTTTATAAAAACTACCACGCTTTTCTTCGTGAACGTTTTTCTTATGAGGGAAGTCTCTTTGATCTTCTCGCTCGGGAAATTCCCCGTTCAGATATGCTCCGCCGTTCCCGCATTTGGATTGACGGTTTCAACGGAATGGCTCCGCAAAAAATTAATATCGTATCTGCTTTAGTCCAAACAGCGGAGCAAGTCACATTCACTTTACAAATGCCTAATCCGAATACAGAAACCGACTGCGAAATTTTTGCACAGCCCGACCGCCTATACCGCATGCTTTTGCAAACTATTGGACAGGCGGAGTCCGTCACGCTGTCGGAGTATCACCGTTACCATTGCCCGAGAATTTTATCTCTTGTATCCGAATCCTTCCAATCTCCCTCCGAAAATTGTCCTCTCCCGAAAGCGCAGTCCGTCACTCCTGAAAAAGGCGTTCATTTGGTCGCTGCTCCGGATCGTAACGGCGAGGCCGACTTTATGGCAAGACGCATTTTAACCTTGGTCCGTGACAAAGGTTTGCGGTGGCGGGATATTTTGGTGCTTCTCCGTACCGGCGACCACTACACCGATGCATTGGAACGGTCGTTTTTAAAATATAAAATCCCCGGATTCATTGATAAAAAACAACCTGTCAATAATCACCCGCTCGTTATCCTCATCGACAGTCTTATTCGTTTTCTTTCCGCAGAAAGCAAAGGCAATCATAGAGGATTCCAGAGAAATATTATTTTCCGCCTGCTGAAAACGAATATGCTTTCCTCTTTCAGCAGGGACGAAATCGACCGTCTTGAAAATTATACGCTGAAATATAACATACGATACGGCATATGGCAAAAACCATGGACATTCCGTGATTACGGGAGTCCCGACGGAGAACCCGGTGCTCTTACACAAAAGGAAGCGGAGATGCAAAAAGAAGCCAATATTTGGCGTGAAAAAGCAGTAACTCTTCTGAATCCTCTCCGGGATCGCTGGAAAACAACGGCTACCGCAAAAGAAAAATGCACGGTTTTATATGAATGGCTTATCGAGCAGGAGATTCCCCGGACACTCGCCGCCAGAGATAATGAAGAATATGAAAAAACAAAAAGCCGTCCTCATAGCCAGGTCTGGAAAAAAATCATATCCCTGTTCGAGGAAGCCGTTCACGCCTCGGGGAATGAGTCCATGTCCGATGATACTTTCTTTCTCATGCTAAAAGACGGACTTTCTTCTCTCACCTATTCCATGATTCCCCCCACCCTGGACCACGTGACCGTCACCTCAATGGACAGAGGCTACGCCGCAGAAGCGAAAGTCGTTTTTATCCCGGGACTTTTGGAGGGAGAGTTTCCTCAAAAAATTGATGACTCCGGATTTTTTACGGAATCGGAAAAACAACTGTTATGGAGCCATGCAAAAATCAATTTAGGCGATAATTTATTGCAGTTAATCGGGCAGGAACAATTTTATGCCTATTTGGCACTCACGCGGTCTTCAGACGCTCTTTATTTGTCCTACCCCGAATCCGAGGATGACGGCAGCCGGGGAGAAGCTTCTTTCCTTTTCACACAATTGAAAGACAGAGGTTACTATACGGAATATATCCGCGCGCTTTCTCCCTCTCCTGCAGAAGACGATCCGTCTTTCTTCGCCAATCCCGAACAGTCACTTTCTTTATTGCCCCTTATCCTCCACGAAGGCATCCCGCCGGAAAACAGCCGCTGGACGGCTCTCAGAAATTGGGCAAAGAAAGAAAGCCCCGTTCTTCTCCAAAACAAATTAGCGGGCTTATATTACCAAAATACCGCCGCCTCTCTATTCAAAGAGGAAGCAAAAAAACTTTTTATGCCGAAAGGCCGTTTTTTCGGTTCCGTCACAAAATTACAAAATTACAGAACCTGCCCCTATCGGTATTTTCTTCAATACGGATTGGGCATTGAAGAACGAAAAACCGGGGACGTCGACGCTTTGGATTATGGAAACTATTTGCATGCCGGTCTTCATCAATTCGGCGCCCGGCTCAAAAAAGAACACCGCCAGTGGCGGGATGCCGATGACGACGATATCAAAAATATGTCAAAAGAAATCACGGAAGAACTCATCCCCCGAATCAAGTCGGGAGCTCTTCATTCCGATATGTCTCTCCAATATACAAAGAGAGTTTTGGATCGTACGTTTGAAGATGCGTTAAAACGTTTCCGTCAATGGAGCCGTCAAAGTGGATTTGACACCATAGATTTAGAACGCCCTTTTACGGTAAGGATTTCAGCCGGTCCGCACGATTCCTTTACACTTATCGGAAAAATAGACCGAATCGACTCTGACGGAAAGCACGTTGTCGTATCAGACTACAAGACAGGTCGTCCCACCGTCAGCCTGAATGATATATTAAACGGCACATCTCTGCAGCTCATCACTTATTTATTGGCTTTGTCGAAAGATGAAGAAATGAAAAATCTTCTCCCCGCCGCGATGATGTACATTTATCTTCACGGAAGTGTCCGTCCTGTAGAAACCGTCCCCCCCGACGGGATTCCTCCCTTAAAAGAAAAAGACGGAGTTAACGGACTCTTTTTAGATGATTCTGCCGTTTTGGAAACACTGGATAAGGAAGCCGGCCATAATAACAGCTTCCTCCCTGTCCGCTATACTTTAAAAGGAGCCGTTCACAGCGCTTCTCCTATTCTGTCGGAATCCCAGTTCGAGTCTTTAAAAATAATCACGGAAGAAATCTTAATCCGTCTGTATCAGGAAATGCAAAGCGGAGATATTTCCATTTATCCGGTAAAATCAGGAACAACTGCCGCCTGTTCCTACTGCCCTTACAGGAGTATTTGCCGTTTTGAACCGCAATTGGAAGAAAACAACTTTAACTATCTGGTCAAAGATAAAAATGCCAAACATATTTTAGAAGAGAAAGCCGCCGATTTAGTATCGGAAAGAAAGGAGATGCCCCATGAGTAAAATGACCTGGACCGCCGCACAGCAAGCCGCCCTTGATGCGAGAGGCCAAAATCTTCTCCTTGCCGCATCGGCGGGAAGCGGAAAAACAGCGGTCCTCACCGCACGGATCAAAGAGCTCCTCACCGATACGGAAAATCCGCTCGACATTTCCGAGATTCTTGTTCTCACCTTCACCAGAGCCGCCGCCGGTGAAATGAAAACACGGATTGCCTCCCATATTTCAAAAGCCTTATTGCAGGCCAGAGAAGAAAACGATGCCGCCCTCACACACCACCTATCCCGCCAGCTTTCTCTTCTTTCCGGCGCCCAGATTTCCACATTGGATTCTTTTTTCCAATCTCTTATCCGTCAATACTTTTATCTCATTGATTTAGATCCGGACACGCAGATTTTAAGCGACGCCAATGAAATTGATTTACTCAAACAGGACGTATTAAACGAAGTACTGGAAGCCTATTATACGGAAAACAACCCCCATTTTCTAGACTGCGCCGACTTGCTCTCCCGCGGTTTTAACGACACCGGGCTGCGGGATACTATTTTATATCTCTACAACTTTTCCTGTTCTATGGCTTTCCCCGAGGACTGGCTCTCCAAACTTCCGTTGCCCTACCGGATTCCCGAAAACAGCTCCCTTTCTTCCATCGGCTGGGCGGATTCTATCCTTTCGGAGTATCAGCTCATAGCCAACGGCTTTGAAGATTCTTACCGGCAAATATTTTCCCTTTTGGAAAAAGAACCGGACTTGGAAGATTATCTTCCTGCTCTTTCGGAAGAGTATGACGCCTTTTCTTTTCTTGCCCATTCCGGCCATTGGCAGGACTGGTATGCAAGCATTCCGAAAATTTCCTTTGAGCGGCTGAAAAGCAAATCGAAAAGCAAAGCATCCGATCCGCTTCGCTTTGAAGATATCAAAAATCAGATTCTTGATATCCGGAATTCGGTAAAAGACCGGTTCAAGAAAAAAATACTTCCTTTCTTTTCCATCCCGGAACAACAATGGATAGATAATGTCCGCGACATGTATCCCGTCGTAGAGATGATATCCCGTATCACCGTGGATTTCCTTCATGCCTATCATGACCGGAAAAAGCAGGACGGTCTGATGGAGTTTTCCGACATGGAACATTACGCTCTCGATATTCTCCTCGATAAAGAAAATCCCCAGTTCTCCATTGAAAAGGCGGACCGCTTTCCCTCGGAAGCGGCACGTATGATTCAAAAGAAATATAAAGAAATTATGATTGACGAATATCAGGATACCAATGGTGTGCAGGAATTGATTACTTCTCTGATTTCCGGAGGAAATAACCGATTCATGGTAGGCGATATCAAACAGTCCATTTATGCGTTTCGTCAGGCGGATCCTACTATTTTCCTGGATAAATATACGGCCTTCACCGATGAGGAAGATGCGGGCAACCGCCGGATCGACCTCAATCAAAATTTCCGCAGTGATCCGACAGTTCTTTCTTCCATCAATTATATTTTCCGCCAACTGATGGATAAAAAGCAGCTGGGTCTTGCCTATGGAGAAAGAGAATCTCTCCGTCCGGGACGGTACGAAGAACCTCGCCCCGACTCTTACATCGGCGGTTCCGTGACACTGGATTGGATTGACAAAAGCAAAAGCGACGGAGAAGAAGATACCGCTCCGTCTACACCCTCTACCGTCAATGATATAGACACCATCACCTTGGAAGGACGCCTGATCGCCCGGCGGATTCAGTCTTTTTTTTCAGAAAACAAAAAAGTGATGAATAGTGACGGCACATTCCGGAACATAGAGTACAAAGATATTGTCATTCTCCTCCGAGCAACGAACGGAAAAGCCCCTGCTTTGCTGAAAGTGTTGAATGAAGCCGGTATTCCTGCCGTTTCAGATAAAGAAGATGACTTCCTCCAAACTTCCGAAGTCCGGGTCTTATGGTCGCTCCTTCAGATTTTGGATAATCCGCTTCAGAATCTGCCGCTGACGGCCGTCCTCCGTTCTTTCTTTGTCGGTCTTGACGAAAAGGATCTGACCGCCCTGCACAATGATGAAAAAGCGAAAGAAGACAGCCTTTGGGAAATTTTACTCCGCCAAAACGTATTGCCTGCCGCTAAAAGCCAACGGCTCTTCCATTTTTTGAACCTCTATGAAAAATGGAGAGATCAATCCGTCAGCAACGGCATCGCCCCACTTCTCCGTGCTATTTTTGAAGACACCGACTATATCACATGGATCAGCGGTCTGCCCGGCGGTGATTTCCGAAAATCTCATATACAAGCATTTTATAATCTCGCCTTGCAAAGAGATTCCTCCGTATCCAACGGTTTATTTTCCTTTCTTGAATACCTCAGAAAATCAAAAAAAGAGTTCAAAACCGTTTCCTCCGCCAAAGACAATCATGCCGTACGCATCATGTCTATCCACAAAAGCAAAGGGCTCGAATTTCCTGTCGTTTTTCTGGCGGACACAGCCAAAACATTCAATACGGTCGACTTAAAAAAAGTAGTCATCGCCGATAAATCTATGGGAATCGGCATTCATTATTTTGATAAAGCGCACCATGCCCGTTGGCCCACTTTATACCAGATCGCCTTAAAAGCAAAAGTTCTTAAAGAAACACAAGCGGAAGAAGCACGGCTTCTCTATGTCGCCATGACCCGGGCCAGAGATAAACTCTATATCCTTGCCTCTGAAAATGATTTCTTGAAAAATCTTCAGGCCCGGCTTATGCCGCTCACTGCCGACAATGTGAAAAAAATGCATACGCTCCCCGGTCATTTGGTGGGAAATGCCAATTCTTACCTCTCTTGGATTCTTCCCGCCGTCGCCGGACACCGAAGTATGCTTTCCTTATGGAAACACACGGCGCATCTTCCCCGGACAGTCGAAGATGCCCCTTCTGACAGGGACACACAGTTCGATTGGACCATCACGTCCCGCTATGACTTGCTAACCACTGAAGAAAAAGCCATCGGTAAAACCGCTGTATCTCCGGAGAATACAATCCCTCTCAAAAAAGAAAATGCGGCAGATATTTTCTTATCATTCCCGGAATCGTCCGTTCCCGCATGGCTGGACGACCAACTCCGCTGGACTTACGATTTCCCCGGTGCCGTAGACACCCCTGCCAAACTCACCGCTACCACTGCCACACAACAAAAAGAAGATCGGGAAATGCAATCCGCCGATGAAACGACGCCCCCGTCCGCCATACTCGCCCCTGATATAGAAGACACGGCCACTTTGCCCGGCGGTTATGAAACGCCTCCCGATTTCCTTAGTGAAACCCCTGTACTTTCAGGAATAAGCTACGGCACACTCATGCATAAAACTATGGAACTGTTGGATTTGATTCACCTGCCTCCTGTAGAAACGGCCATTCGTCAGGAAATAGAATCTCTTTATGAAAGAAATGCACTCACTGCAGAAGAAAAAGGAATTTTACTTCATCATTCGGGTGCAAAATCACCGGTACGGGATATTTTGAAGTTTATGCACAGCCCTTTGCAGGAATCCATGAAAAAAGCGGATATCGTCAGAAAAGAACTTCCCTTTTCCGTTTTACTTCCCGCCTCCCGCTACTATCCGGACTGTGAAAAAGGAGAAGAAATCTTCCTCCAAGGCGTCATAGACTGTCTACTCGAAACGGACGGACAACTGACCATTATCGATTATAAAACCGACCGCATACAGTCGGCAGATGAGTTGAAAAAACATTATACCGCCCAACTTCTTATCTATAAAGAAGCGGCGGAACAGATTTTAAAAAAGCCCGTAACAGGTTTATACCTCTGGTCATTCCATTTGGAAAAAATGATTCCTGTCGATGCACAATAAAAAGAGCTCCTTCGTGGGGCTCTTTTTGTTGTGCTCTATTTTACTACATCAAATTCAGGTCTTCTGTCTTTAAAAACATGAATGGTATTTCTGATTTTCTGAATCACTTCCGTATCAACCTCTCCAACGGCGATTTCTTCCTCCGTTCCCAGGCGGCACACGTCTTCTCCCCAGGGATCTATAAGCGCAGAGTTTCCTGCATATTGTGTCTGCCCCGATACTCCACCTTGATTGACCGCACAAAGATACATCTGGTTTTCTACGGCTCTTGCCTGATTGAGGAGTGTCCAATGAAAAAGTCGTTTTTCCGGCCAGGCGGCGGGAACAAAAAATAAATCCGTTTCCCCTGCCAATACCTGACGACGAATCCATTCGGGAAAACGGATATCATAGCAGATAGCCATTGAGCAGGAAAGTCCGTCTAAATGAAAATGTACGGTACGATTTCCCTGCTCAAAAAACAACGGTTCTTTCGCAAAAGAGAAACCGTGCATTTTGTCATATCCCCCTATTTCTTTTCCCTCGCGGTCAAAAATATAGGCCCTGTTGTACACGGAATTTCCCTGACGAACCGCTACGGACCCTGCGACTATATTCACATGATGTTCTTTGGCAAAATCCGCACAAAACTTTCTTGTTCTTTTTCCCTCTTCATCGGCAATTTCTTTCAGTTTCCGTGACATATAGAAACCTGTATTCCATGTTTCGGGAAGAACGATGATATCCGGTCTGTTTTCCATGGCCTTTTCCAGTAATTTTTCTGCCCGGCTGTAATTAAAGTCCGGATCGGCAAGCTTCACCTGCATTTGTATAAGAGCGATTTTCTTTTTCATGAAACTCCTCCCTTTGTCATTATTTTCTATATGTATTATAACCGATGAAAATAAAACAGGCGCTGTATTTCTTACGGATGGGCAAACAAAAACTGCCTGCCGAACAAGCAGACAATTTTCTTTTATTCCATTCCCAGTTCCTGCTCTACGGCAGAAACGATATCGTCGATTACCCGTTCCAGCCGGTCGATGTCTTTTCCTTCGCCCATCACTCTGACGAGCGGTTCCGTCCCGGAAGCGCGAACCAGTATGCGTCCTTCGTTGCCCAATTCCACTTTGGCGGATTCTATAGCGCTTTGGATCAGTGTGTTATCTTCCCACCCGTTTTTACTGTAAACAGTCACATTTTTCAGAATTTGCGGATAGGTAGTCATCAGACGCGCAAGTTCGGACAGCGGTACTTTTTCATCCCGTAATACGGAAAGTGTCTGTACGGCAGTAATAAGTCCGTCGCCTGTTGTATTAAACGCAGGAAATATGATATGCCCCGACTGCTCTCCGCCGATGGAATAATTATGGGCAAGCATTTCTTCGAGCACATACCGGTCTCCCACTTTCGTATAAACAGCCTTACACCCATGTTCAGACAGTGCCTTTCCAAATCCCATATTACTCATCACCGTACCGACCACGGTGTCATCATGCAGACGATTTTCTTTTTTCATTTGCAAGGCATTGATGAGCATGAGATGGTCCCCGTCCAGCACGGCTCCTTTTTCATCCACAAAAAGGCAGCGGTCCGCATCTCCGTCATTGGCAATACCGCAGTCCGCTCCTTCTTCAAGCACCGCTTTTTGCAGTGTTTCCATGTGGGTCGATCCGCAGTCATGATTGATATTCGTTCCGTCAGGTTCGCAGAAAAGCGGAATCACTTCTGCCCCTAAGTCACGAAGGATATCCGGCAAGAAACCGCTTGCCGCCCCGTTCGCCGAATCGGTTACGATTTTCATCCCTTTGAAATCGCCTTTTACGGTCGAACGGACATAGTCTTTATATTGCAAGGCTGATTCTTCTCTGGTAGAAATCGTTCCGATATGTTCTCCTGTAGGGCGGACAATCTCCTCTTCATGGCGAAGTATATTTTCGATGTCTTCTTCTGTTTTATCCGGCAGTTTATATCCGTTTTTATCAAAAAATTTAATCCCGTTATCGGGAAACGGATTGTGAGAAGCGGAAATCATAACTCCCGCATCATAGCCGAGCGTACGTGTCAAATACGCAATCCCCGGTGTGGGAATAACACCCGCCACATCTACATGCACACCGGACGCACAAAGCCCCGCCGACAAAGCGGCTGTAATCATGGAGCCCGATATACGTGTATCTCTGCCGATAAGAAACCGGTGCCTCTTTCCCTCTTTACAAAAATAAGCACCTGCCGCACGCCCCAATTGATAAGCCAGTTCAGGCATTAAAGTCGAATTGACTACGCCTCTCACACCGTCTGTACCAAATAATGTAACCATGTAATTCCCTCCACAAATATATTGACCGGGGTAGTCTTTTTTCTTTATTTGCACGCTTTCCCCGCATAAGTTTCCTACCGCACAATACGCTGTATTGTATGGTAATTCCGCTCAATCATTCTTTTTCTATCTCAACAGTAACCGTCACGGTTCCGGGGATAATCATTCCATGTTCCGGTTTCGGAATTTCCATCTTTTTTGTAACGGTTCCGGAAGCCTCCGTCACATCTATTTCTTCCGTTTCAATCACATCATGCCCTTCAAAATAGCTTTCCGGCGCTTTTACCGTGGCAATCGGAGGCGTCACTTTGATTCCTCCCACTTTATATCCTTCTGCCGGTTTTCCCTTTATGATCGGTTTGAAGTGAATATTTTTTGTTTTCTGATCTTCCACCATGTGAACGGACGCCCGGACGCGGGTCGGCATCACATCAATACCCGTCACCGTATTTCCTTCCCGGTCCAACACATTGACCGTGTCAAATTCTTCAAAATCCTTATTTTTAGCAGCTACATTCACAGATACAATCGCCCGGTCTGCCGATTCCACCTGGCGGCTGGATCCCGCCACAGTGATATAGTCGGGTGTAACGGATTTCTTTTCCGCCTTAAATCCCTGCGGCGGCGTCCCTATAAATTCGACTTGGGCGGGAAGTGTCTTGACCGCATACGTATCGACAATAAGGTCAAAATAAGAGTGATCTTGGGATACCACCGTTTCATTTCCCGGTACGGAAACATGGATTGGTGTATTCGGGTACGTTCCATGGGAAACGCCTTCCAAATCCACATAGGCCTTAATATTATCAGAACGCATTCCGATCATATCGCTCCTGTTCATGCGCACCAGAACCTTTACTTTCGGCGGCACATTCGTTGCTACCAGCGATCTGTCCAGATTCCGTATTTCCACCGGGATGGTATATGAATTTTCAACCAAAGGATTTTGCTCATTCATCACATAAATCCAAAAAGAAAATGCGGCAATCAGACAAAGCAACTTTGGAATCCACCATTTCGGATTGGTATATTTCATTTCAAAGAGCTCCATTTCTGTAACATATTGCCCATTCCCTTTCCTTTTTCCTGGGCCAGGAAATTATGAAGGACGTTGCGGAGTCCATCATTTTCCAGATTTCTGTAAATGTGCCCGCCGTAAGCATAGGAAATAATTCCCGTTTCTTCACTGACGACCACGATAATGCAGTCCGCCTGCTCAGACATCCCGATGGCCGCTCTGTGGCGTGTTCCCAGCTCGGATGACAAATTGCGGTCTCTGGTAAGCGGAAGCAGACACCCTGCCGCCATAATTCTGTTTTCCCTGATAATGACGGCTCCGTCATGAAGAGGCGTATTGACTATAAATATATTTCCCAAAAGTTCTTTGGATACAAGACCTTCGACACGGATCCCCGTATCTATCCGGTCATCAAGTCCCACCATTCTTTCAAAAACAATGAGCGCCCCGATTTTATTCTTCGCCATGACCGCCGTGGCTTCGACAACGTGGTTAATCACCGAATCCAGTTCCAGTTCATTCATAAGCCGCGAGGAAATATAAAATTTCCCCCGTCCGATTTGTTCCAATGCACGCCGCAATTCCGGCTGGAATACGACCGGCAGGGCCACAATGAGCACCGTCATCAATTTATCAAGAATCCAGCTGACTACATGCAGCTGAAGCCATCCGGCAAATACCGTGAAAAGTCCAAGAAAAACCAACCCTTTCAATAAAGCGGTGGCTCTTGTGTCCCGGACCAGAAGATACATTCTGTAAAAGAAAAAGGCTACTACGAGAATATCCAGTATATCCCAAAGCCTCATCGTCATAAATAAACCTTGTATTTGATGAATCATGAAAACTCCTATGTCACATGAATACCTTGAATCATTTATTTTATTGTATCACGAAAGTTAAGCACCTGTCAGTTTTGTGATTTTTCGTAAAGGGTTTCAATATTCCGAAGTACAGATATTTTCTTTCTGACAAATTTAAAAGACGCTCCGGAAACGAAACGTCTTCTTACTGATTATGTCTTCCATAAAAATCCCACTCCAGTTCCTTGATGCGAAACCGGGCATCGGCAGCGTTCTTTTGAAGTGAAAATATGTCTTTTTGCTGTTCTTTGTTTTCTTCCAAGGCAAGTTCCGCTTCCCATTGGATATTGTTTAGCTGCTCATCATAGCGGGACGCTTCTATATTCATCATCCGCTCCTGAAGATCCGCAATCAGTGACTGCTGCCATGAAATCAATGCGAGAAGCAACACGATGCACAGATATAAATACCGGGTATGACTCCGGCCGGTTTCATTTTTCCGTTTTTCCAACAAAATCATCCCTTGCTCAGCTATTTTCCATATTTGCCAAAAGCTCTAAATGCTCTTTTGTAAACTCAATCCACAAACGAGCGGCTCTAGACATATAGCGTCCTTTCTTCCAGATGGCATACAGATGATGTGTCATTTTCGGCTCCGTCAGAGGTCGAACCGCTATATTTCCATTTTCTCCGCTTTCAGGACAAAGCCGGCTCGGAAGCACCGCCACACCCAAACCGGATGATACCGTCTGGAGCATCAATTCCCGTTGGCTGGTTTCAAATACAATTTTCGGTGTAAATCCGATTTTTTCGCAATTCGCCAATATATCATCATGGAGATTAAAATCATCTCTGTACAGCACCAGCGGATAATCAGACAGCAGTTTCAAAGGGATTTCTTTTCTCTCTTCCAATGGATACCCTTTCGGCATAACGACACACATCTCATCATCGGATAAGAAAAACGACTCAAAATCTTTATTGGGAATCGTGCAAATAATTCCCACGTCGATGACGCCTTCCTGAACGGACGACTCGATCACCTTGGAGCCGTATTCATATAATTTGATGGAAATTTGAGGATACGTCCGTTTAAACTCTCCCAAAAGCTTCGCAAAAACATGGGCATCCGTAATAGGCGGCAGTCCGATCTGTATAGTATCCTGTTTTAAATTAAATTCATTTTCAAAATCTGATTTCAAATGTTCAAAGACAAAAAGGCATCGTTTCACATAGTTAAAAAAAATAGTTCCCGGTGCTGTTATCTCCACGGTTTTCGCGTTACGGATAAACAATGTCACACCCATTTCATCCTCAAGCGATTTGATCATACGGCTGATGGCGGACTGGGAAATATGCAAATTTCTGGCGGCTTTACTGAAACTTTTCTGTTCCGCCACTTCCATGAAATATTTAAGATGCCGATAGTCCATATTTGTTTCCTCCCGGTCTTTTATCCGCTAAGCACACCTTGCAGGCTTTGATACAAATTGATTTATCTTGTCGAAAAACGGAGATTAAACTATAATGAAAATGAGTTTTTGTTTTGTAAACAAGCTTATGTATTGTCCAGATGATTATATATTATTTAAATATCATCATCTATGAGATTTTCTCATAGTAATTGTACATAATTTTTTTGCATCTGGCAAGAAACACAAGTATAACAGGGAATGAAGGGAAAGGAGTATTTGATTCATGAAAAAAATTAAAACCATGGACGGCAATACCGCCGCCGCGTATATTTCATATGCATTTACGGAAGTCGCCGCCATTTATCCGATCACCCCGTCTTCACCGATGGCGGAATCTGTCGATGAATGGGCGGCTCACGGCAAAAAGAATATTTTCGGAGACACCGTACAAGTCCTCGAAATGCAATCGGAAGGCGGTGCCGCCGGAGCTTTTCACGGTTCTCTCCAAAGCGGGGCGCTGACTTCCACTTACACAGCCTCTCAGGGAATGCTGCTCATGCTTCCCAACATGTATAAAGTGGCAGGCGAATTACTGCCCGGCGTTTTTCATATCGCCGCCAGAGCTTTGGCAAACCATGCTCTATCTATTTTCGGTGATCATCAGGATGTCATGAGCGCCCGTGCCACAGGTTGCGCCATGCTGGCAGAGGCGAATGTACAGGAAATCATGGATTTAGCAGGAATTGCCCATCTGGCTGCTATCAAAGGGCGTGTTCCTTTTATCAACTTCTTTGACGGATTCCGCACGAGCCATGAAATCCAAAAGGTGGAAGTCCTTGACTATGAAGAACTTGCATCACTGATCGATCAGGATGCACTCGCCCGTTTCCGCTCCGCGTCTCTCCATCCGAATCATCCGGTCATCCGCGGCACTGCGGAAAATCCTGATATTTATTTCCAACATTGCGAAGTGGCGAATCCGTTTTATGAAGCGATTCCTGACATTGTTCAAAGCTACATGGATAAAATCAGTGCCATCACAGGCAGAAGCTATCATCTCTTTGACTATTACGGTGCTCCCGATGCAGACCGTGTGATTGTCGCTATCGGCTCCGTTACGGATATTTGCAAAGAAGTTTCTGATGCGCTGAATGCTGACGGGGAAAAGGTAGGTGTGCTGAATGTTCATCTGTACCGCCCTTTCTCGGTCAAGCACTTCATTAATCAATTACCTGAAAGTGTAAAGAAAATTGCCGTTCTCGACCGGACCCGTGAACCGGGTGCCATCGGCGAACCTCTGTTTTTAGATGTGCAAAGCGCCATCGCCGCTTCAGAGCGGAATATTCATGTCTGCGGCGGCCGATACGGCCTCGGATCAAAAGATGTCACCCCCGAAGATATTATGGCGGTCTATGAACATCTGAAAGCAGATAAACCGCGTCATAATTTTACCTTATCCATCAAAGATGATGTGACCCGTTTATCCCTTGCTCCCGTTCCCGTACCTTTCGCAAAAAGCAGTTCCGTATCCTGCAAATTTTGGGGATTCGGATCTGACGGTACGGTAGGCGCGAATAAGAGCGCCATCAAAATTATCGGCGATCATACCCCCATGTATGCCCAGGGATATTTCGCTTATGACTCCAAAAAATCAGGCGGTGTAACGATTTCCCATTTACGCTTCGGCCCCGACCCGATCCGCAAACCCTATCTGATACAAAAAGCGGACTACATTGCCTGCCACCGTCCGTCCTATGTCTATAAATACGACCTGCTCCGCGGTTTCAAACCGGGCGGTACGTTCCTTTTAAACTGTACCTGGCGGCCCGAAGACCTTGACCGGGCATTACCTGTCACTTTAAAAAGAAAATTAGCGGCTCTCCATGCGAAATTTTATATCATTGATGCTTTTGAAATCGCAAAAAATATCGGCCTCAGCGGACGCATTAATATGATTATGCAAGCTGCCTTCTTCCATCTGACCGGAATCATTCCCGAAGCCGCTGCCGTAAAATATCTGAAAGAAGCCAATGAAACTTCTTACGGTCGCAAAGGGCAGCATGTCATTGATATGAATAATGCCGCTGTCGATGCGGGTATCGGCGGTGCAATTGAAGTTCCCGTTCCCGAAGAATGGGCTCATGCCACTACGGGCGGATCTGTCGCACGGATTTCCCGCCCCGATTTCATAAAAAATGTCTGTGATGTCATGAACCGTCAGGAAGGAGATGACCTTCCCGTTTCTACATTTAAAGGCATAGAAGACGGTACATTCCAAACCGGCACTTCCAAATATGAACGGCCCACAGCAGCTATACAGGTTCCCGAATGGATAGCAGAAAACTGTATAGAATGTAACCAGTGCGCCGCATCATGTCCGCATGCGACCATCCGTCCCGTTCTCGCTACGGAAGAAGAAGCGGACAAAGCGCCCGAAGGATTTATCGTAAAAGATTTCCAAGGACCTGTGAAAGGCTTGAAATTCCGTATTGTCATTTCCCAGGAAGACTGCTATGGCTGTGGGATTTGTGCCAACGTCTGCCCCGCTAAAAACAAAGCGCTCGTCATGAAACCCATCGAAACACAATTGGAAAAGCAAAGACTTTGGGATTATGCCATGAAAATTCCGAGAAAGAAGAATCCTATCAAGAAAGAAACCATTCGCGGCGCGATGTTTGAACCGACCTATTTTGAATTTTCCGGAGCCTGTGCAGGCTGCGGAGAAACACCGTATGTCCATCTGGTCACACAGCTCTTCGGTGACAGAATGCTGATTGCCAATGCAACAGGCTGCTCTTCAATCTATGGCGCAAGTTCTCCGTCCATGCCATATACAACAAATGCCAAAGGGCACGGTCCCGCCTGGGCGAACTCGCTTTTTGAGGATAATGCGGAATACGGACTGGGTATGCACTTGGGAGAAATCAAACTCCGTAACCGTATCGTCAAAAAACTGGAATCTCTTCTGCCCTCTGTGGAAGGAGAGACTGAAGCAGCCATCCGGGATTGGCTGGATCATAAAAACATCGGCGACGGTACCAGAGAACGGGCGGAACGACTGGAAGAACAGCTGACTGCCGAAGTAGATAAGCATCCTGAGTTTAAAGACATTCTTCAGTGGAAAGATCACTTCATCAAAAAGAGCCAGTGGATTTTCGGCGGTGACGGATGGGCCTATGATATCGGATTCGGCGGTTTGGATCATGTTCTTGCTTCCGGAGAAGATATCAATGTCCTTGTCTTGGATACGGAAGTGTATTCCAATACCGGCGGTCAGTCTTCCAAATCCACACCGGCGGCGGCTATCGCCAAATTCGCCGCTTCGGGAAAGAAAACAAAGAAAAAAGATCTCGGCATGATGGCGGTTTCCTACGGGTATATTTACGTCGCACAAATCGCTTTAGGCGCCGACATGAATCAAGCCATCAAAGCCATTACGGAAGCGGAAGCGTATCCCGGACCTTCTCTGATTATCGCTTACTCCCCCTGCATCAATCACGGTCTCCAGGCAGGCATGGGGCTTTCTATGGAAGAAGAAAAACAGGCGGTGGCATGCGGCTACTGGTCGACATGGAGATATAACCCGGCGCTCCTTGATGAGGGAAAAAATCCGTTCCGGTTGGACAGCCGTGAACCGAAAGGCAATTTCCGCGATTTCCTCATGGGAGAAGTCCGTTTCTCCAGTTTGGCGAAACTGTTCCCCGATAAAGCGGAAGAACTTTTCGCCAAAACGGAAAAAGACGCCGCTATACGACGTCAGAATTATGTCCGTATGCAAAAGTCATTTGAAGGGGAATTGCAAGATAAATAAATTGACACAAGAAAAAAGCATGTTTTCTATATAGAGAACATGCTTTTTTAATTGCATCATGCCAGACGAAGTGCATTAGGCACTCTTACAGAAGCTAAATGCTCCGACATATCCATATACAACTCTATATCATCGAAAAAATAATCAAATAAATCACTGAATGACGTATCCAATTCATCGGTAAATTCATATTCCAGATAGTAGGGCATCCAGCCTGCTTTCATAAAGAAATATTTCATATCCCGCGGTTCTCCCTGCGACTTTAAATGTGCCGCTTTCAAAAGCTCTGCCCCGGAAATTTTCTTATAACCGAAATAGGATACCATAGACAGAATTATCAGTTTGGTCTTATAGTTTTTCTCTAATATATCCAGTACGTCCATATTGACGCCCAGTTTTTGCGCAACGGCTCTGATTTCCTTCGTCTTTTTGTTATACTCCTCTTCTGTCATGTCAATCCCGTATCCGTCCGACATTTCATAAAGGAGTCCCCTTTTCTCCATTTCCATAGTGCATTCCTCTTTTCTTTTCACGCTGAAACGCATCCTGTCTTTTATTTCACGCTTTTCCTTTTTCCTCTTTTCGCAAAATGGCTTTCCTATGCAGAGGCTTCTTATTCTTGCTTGTCCCAATAATCAACTTTCATGCCGATAACGGAAGAGTCAAATTTTTTCTCCCCCTGTTCATAATTTTCAGTCGCTTTCCGCACATACTTGAATCCCAGATAGAGCATGGGAATATTGCAATACACGATAATAATATTTCCCAAATCGGAGAAGGCCCAAAGATTAGATAAATCATATCCGGCTATATCACAAAAAATGCCAAAAGCGGTGACAAAAATCCCCAGTCCCCGGATGAAATGGATAAACGGCTTGGCCGCGGAAATCCGGTTCGCCGATATTTCTGAAAATGTGATAAATCCGATTACGCAAGTGTATGCGAACAGGCAAAAGCAGACGGAAACCAAAAATAGCACAACTTGACTGAATCCTTCCGGAGTCATGGATCCGATGGACAAAAGAAATTTCGGATACGTTCCTGCTGCTTTCCATGCTTCAGGTTCTGCTGCCCATCTTTGCGCCATAATCACAATGAATCCCGTCATGGTACAAATGACATGGGTGTCCAAAAAGACGCCGATGGCGGAAATAATGCCCTGCTCGCACGGATGATTCGCTTCTGCAGCGGCGGCAGGCATGGTAATCGTACCCTGCCCGGCTTCGTTTGACATCAAACCTCTTTTCACGCCCTGCATGAGAACCGTGCCGAAAGCCCCGCCAAAAACAGCTTCCGGACTGAACGCACCACTGAATACGGCATGAAAGAAATACGGAACATTATCCAAGTTGGAAAAAATAAGAAGCACTACGGTGCCGATGTAAATCGCTGCCATAAGCGGCACCATTCTGTTGCTGACAGCCGCAATCCTTTTAATTCCTCCGAAAGCCATCACGGTGGCAAGAGCAATCACGATAAGAGACACGGTATAATAAAATTCCGATTGGACGGGAATCGTTCCTCCCGTCAAAATTTCTCCCATAGCGCCTACCGATGAAACGACATTGAATCCCTGGGCGGGAAGACACATGAGGGCATATAAAATATAGACCAGTGATAACGCTACACCGACGCCTGCACTGTTTCCGCAAAGACGGCGGGCATAGAAAGGCAATCCTCCCACAAATTCACCGCCCCTCTTTTCTTTGAAGATCTGTGCCAGCGTACTCTCCGTATAGGCAGTTGCCATACCGAAAAAAGCGGATATCCACATCCAGAAAAGCGCTCCCGGTCCTCCGGCGGCTATCGCACCGGTGACACCGATAATATTTCCCGGTCCCACCCGCATGGCGGTACTCAAACAAAATGCTGCCAAGGGTGAAATCCCTGTCCGGATATGCCGTCTTTGTATAATCGTATGAACTCCGGATTTAAATTTCCGCACCTGGATTCCCTTAAGACGGAACGTGAAATACAGGCCGGAACCGACAAGAACAATGACGGCTAACGAAAACTCTCCTAAAAGCGGAATCGCTTTCCAAAATCCGAACATTTTGGGAAAATCCCAAAAAAAATCGGATACGGGGATGACAAATGATAATACTGCGTTTGCAGCGGCAAATAAACTGTCCATGCTTATACTCCTTGTAAAAAGAACGATTTTAGAACGCTGTACCTGTTTCCAAAACCGTCCTCACTTTTATGTATTTCAAATCCGTTTCAAAGAATTCCGATTATTGTTTCGCCCCGTTTCTTGAATGGCAAAAGCGAGTTTGGCTGCAAGTCCTTTCATTTTCGCTTTCGATATGGAACAAACGGCCAGGCGGATTCCTTTTTTCATGGGTACAAGGAATATATTTTCCTTTTCCAAAAGGTCGCATACTTTCTGTGCCCCTTCTACAGGAATAGTAATGAAAAATCCTGAAATATAGGGGACAATTTTAATGCCCGCTTCTTTCGATTCGTCCACAAAAATAGAGGCTCTTTCCTGGATCAGCTTATAATAAGCATCCCTTTCTCTATCGAGCTGACGGATTTTTCCGGGGTCGCTGCAAATATCAATCATCACATTCTGTGCCGCACTGTTGCAATTCGACCAGGTGGCACGACTCGCATATTGGTTCACATCGACAAACTCTTTTGCCACCTCTTTATCGGATGTAACGGCAATCATCGCTCCCTGGCGCTGCCCGTAAAGAGTGAATCCTTTTGATAATGTATACGCGATAATCACCAGAATATTTTTCGGTAAGTTTCCGAAAACCTTGAAAAACTTGCGGCATTCTTCTTTTTCACCGCTATAATCCAAATAGGCAATATCGGGCACCAAAATGATATTTTTGTCTTTGCCCTCTGCCGCCGCTTTCAGCACATCGACAGCGGACTGCCATTCTGCTACACTCATGGAGTAACCGGTGGGATTATTGGCAATCCCGTTTAAAATAATGACCAGATTTTTCTGGCGGTTTAGAATATCGCTCACTTTTTCACGGAAAGAATCAATATTGAATGTCCCTTCATCATTCAAAAATTCGAAGGTGCTTATTTTATTATTGGGATAATCAATGAGCGAATTATAAGCGCCCCAGTGCCAGTCTGTAATTAAAACCTCTTCTCCCTGCCCCGCATAATTATGAATGACGTGATGAAGCACGCCTGTTCCTCCCGGAGTCGAGCAGGCTTCTATATATCCGTCAGGGCGGGAATCACCGAAGCACTGCCCGATACAGCTTTCCAAAAACCTGGCATATCCCTGAATCGGTGCATACGCGCATATTTGCCGGGGTGTCAGCCTTTTATAAGCCTCCTGTACCACATCGAGAACGACCAAATTCCCTTCTTCGTCAAGAATAGAACCGACCGTTCCGTTTACCACCTTATCATTTCCTATCTGGCCCGCCAATGCCACGGCTCTGTTGTTCGCTGCAAAAATATTATCTTCTGCGCATTTCCCTTTGACTTGCGGTGCTACAATGCTGTACATAAGTTCCCTCCCGTTTGAAATTTCTTTTTATTATTGATGAGTTTTATTCATTGTACCATTGAAAAAAGTGCACTGCAATAAAAAACAGGCTGCATTTCGTCCGTATTTCACCAGGGGGCATACGGAACCGGATTTTTCTTTGCATGAAAAAGGAGTCTTGCATGAAAATTCATATAGATGATGATTTTGACCTTGATAAAATCATAGACAGCGGGCAATGTTTTCGTCCGCAACGACTTCCCGACGGCCGTTACCGCTTCCTCACGGGACGAAGCGTTTTACACCTCTTTTCTTTATCATCTCATACCTGGGAAGCGGACTGTACACCTTACGCATGGAAACATATCTGGTACCCCTATTTCGATTTGGATACCGATTATCAATCCCTGCGGAACAACATTTCTCCCTCCGACCTTTTTCTGCAAAAAGCGGCGGAATACGGAAAAGGCATCCGTCTCTTGCGGCAAAATCCGTTTGAAATGCTGATTACATTTATCATTTCCCAAAGAAAATCCATTCCCGCCATACGAAGCGCAGTAGAGAAATTATGCAGGGCTGCCGGATCTTCTATACAAACAGAAACCGAAAAGCTCTACCGTTTTCCCTCGCCTGTCCGTCTGAGCCACTTATCCCTTGCAACGCTGCGTGATTGCTCCTTGGGCTACCGGGCGCCCTATATTTATCAGGCGTCCAAACTCGTATCACAGCAAAACATAAAAATGAAAGAACTTGCCCGACTATCCGATCAAGACTTGCTGGAGCAACTGCAAACCCTTCCGGGGGTAGGAATCAAAGTCGCCTCCTGCGTTTCTTTATACGGGTTTCACCGCACTGCCGCCGCTCCCGTCGATATTTGGATCAGCCGTGTCATTTCCGACCGCTACGGAGGTCACAATCCGTTCCCCGCTTTCGGCAGCCGGGCAGGTCTTATGCAGCAATATATGTTTTATTATTATAAAAATCACAGGACCGGATAAATTCATATCTCCCATAACCGGCTGACAAAAATATCCGGTTGGATAGAATATTCCGATAATGATAAAATAAATAAAACACAAGAAAGAGGTGCAGAAGATGACAAAAGACAAAAATGTGAATACAATCTTTTCCGTATCCAAATATACCATTGAAATTCTCCGTGGATTAACAGAAACTCTACAGGAAAGCCTGAAAACGGAAAAAGTGGAAAATGAAAAGTTAATCTCCAAAATCGCTGCACTGGAATGGGAAAACCATCAACTCCGTGAACAGCTGCTCGAAAACACCTATGACGAATCCTTATCCGACGATGAACAAACCGTCCGGACGCTCAAAAGAAATCTGACCCCTTACTATAAAGACCTCTCCCTGTATCGGGAAAAACACATCAGCTTGGAAGACGGAGAACGACTTTATCACACAATCAACTACATTTTTAAACAATTGAAAAAAGCCGGGATTGATTTATAATCCCCACTTTTCATAAGACGAAAAAATCATTTTAACGCGTCTTTCATAAAACTACTGTATACATAAAACATCATCATTACACAAGAAAAAAGCACCTACATCTCTGTAAGTGCTTTTTAACTTCGGTTATCTAGTTAAAAAAATTCCCACCAATCCATTTTTTATGATTAATAGTACAATAATATTTTGAAATATGACAATACCATACCAATCACTGAAAACAATATAGCCCATTCAATGAGTTGCACAAACATCTTATGCTTATCTACAGACTCATCTACTGAACTTAAAGATAGTGCACCCAAAGTACTAAATGGTGATACTGTTGATAAATGTGCTCCTAAAACCACCCCATAAATCAAAGAAGATGGTTCGATACCTAAGTTATTTCCCAATCCGATTGCTACAGGAATTAGTGTAGGCATAACCACTCCCATGGCTGATGCTACAGATGACATCATGGCTGCACTGGCCACCATAATAGGTGTAGCTGTATCAGAATTAATAAAGGGAGTTAGTGCATTCGTTAAATATGTAATTCCCCCTGCATGACTGACTGTAGAAACCATTATACCCATACCGCAAACCATTATAATTGTTCCCCAAGGAACAGTAGCAAGTGCTTCTTTTTCCGTAGTAACACCAAGTAACAGAAGAATTACTGCTCCGCTCAAAGCTGTAAATCCTATATTTAAATTAAAAAGGATAACCACGAAAATAACTACCCCAATAATGCCTAAGGTTATATAATTTTCTTTTTTCATATGCATAGACTTATTGCTATCATTATCATCGCCCTTCCCATAATCCTTCCAACCACCTAGAACAATATAAGCAATAATAAACATGGCAGTAAATGCAATACCAATATTCAAAAGAAGATTATATCCAAGATTAATACTGCCTCTTTCTGCATAAGATAGTGCAACTACTCCTGAAGGTGATAAAGGCGTAAGCCCGCCCGATAAATTTCCACAAGCCGTTGCTATCATCATCAATAAAGGCTTTACCTTCTCTGTATAAGCAATTTGCCCGGCAATAGGTGCAATGATTGCCATACCATTAATAGGCCCCGGCCCAATGACAGATATTATAAAAGAAACCACAAATATCGCTATTGGCAGTAACCACTTGTGTCCACCCACCAATCGTACCAAATACTGTGTCAATATTAGCAAAGTATTATTTGCCCGTGCAATGCCAAATAAAAATGTGACACCTAACAGAGTTAGAAACATTCCTGAATTCCAGCCTTTTAGCAGAACAGAAGCCTTTCCTGCTGCCGAAGAAACTGGAACCCACTCACCCCCGCTTGTTGGCGTGGTCAGCACAAATCCAAAAAGAAATGCTGCCATTACACCTAACAACCCTGTATTAATCCCTTTTTTATATGCTATAAAAATAACTAACGCTAAAATCAGTAATGACAATAGCCCCATAATATTTACTCCTATCTGAAATATATGTTACTTAAAGAAATTTTTGAGGCGGCTGATACAATCCGCCCGATATCTCCATTAATTCCTTAATAGAGTGCGCCGCCAATAAATCTGAAGTAGCCCTGTTTACATCACACCCCATATCTTCAGGGGTACGGACAATTCCTCTAGCTCGCAGCTGCATAGTTTCTTCTTTTTTCTCCATCTGTCCAACTGGTGAATCTCCAGCTATTGAACGAATTGCTGCCATTCGTTCTTCTAAACTAGAACACTTATTTAGATAAGCAACACCTTTCTCTGTAATGATATGTGTCAGGTCATCTCCATAAATCATAATAGGCGGTACCTCCAGATTTGCTTTTTTTGCAAGTTCCATTGCATCCAACTCTTCTGCAAATCCTGGGAACCCTTTAGAGCTAACCGTATCTATCACTTGAACCACCAATTTCTGTCCTCTGGGTACTGGTCCAATAAGTTTATTTTTTCCTGTATTTTCATCTCCACATTGAGTCCATGCATAACTAGCATGTCTGCGTCCATGTGCATCACTACCGATATTTGGTGCACCACCAAACCCCGCTACTGAAGTCTTGGTGGCAGTACTGCTATTGCCATATTTATCAATTTGCAAAGTACTACCGATAAATAAATCAATAGCATATTGCCCGGCAATTTGAGTAAATACACGACTACTTCTCATTTCTCCTGATGGGTCTACAAAAAATACATCTGAGCGGGACTTGACGTACTCTTCCATTCCAACCTCACTACCTGGCGAATGAATTGATTTAACCCACCCAGCTTCGATGGCGGGTATCATAGTAGGATGAGGATTGAGCACAAAATTCTGACAAATTTTTCCTTTAAGTCCTAATTCCTCGCCATATGTAGGTAGTAATAATTCTATGGCTGCTGTATCATAGCCAATTCCATGATTTAAAGTTTTTATATTGTACTCTTTATACAACTGTAACGCCATCATCGCCTTTAATATACGCTTGTTTGAAATCTTTGCAGGATCACGAGTAAATAAAGGCTCTAACGTAAATGGTGACGGCGATTCTACAATAAAATCAACCCAATCTCCTGAAAAATCTATACGCGGCAACTTATCAACTATCTTATTTACTTGTGCAATAACTATACCTTTACGTGCCTTAACCGCCTCTATGATAGCAGGCGTATCCTCTGTTGATCCACCAGTAAATAAATTACCATTTTTATCAGCTTGTAAGCCCACTACCAATGCCACTCTAGGTGTCAAATCCACATAATAACGTCCATATAATTCCATATATGTGTGTATAGCACCAACTTTGACAGTTCCATCCTGAATCATTTTTGCCAGTCTTTTTGATTGTGGTCCAGAATAAGCAAAATCTATTTTAGATGCAATTCCTTTTTCAAAAACATCTAAATGCTCCGGCAAGGCAATTGTTGATTGAATCATATGCAAATGATTCACCTTCTGGGCATCAATATTACATAACGCTTTTGCCAAAAAATCTGCCTGTTTCTGATTGTCACCTTCAATGCAAACTTTATCGCCAGATTTTATAACCGATTCTAGTAAGGGTACTATATCTTTTGCTTGTATAATTTTTCCGTCAGCAAATCTTCTACCTTGCTGGATTCGCGAAATATAATCCTCTCCACGTAAGTCCCATTGGTTCATATATATCCTCCTCTTTCCTCAGATAAATAATGGAATTAAATTCCCAAAATAAACCATTTTTAGAAGCTTTTAGAAACATAGGTTATAAAAGATTATCACATATTAAATGTTTTTATGACCTAATTTTCCATTATCATATATCCCTCAAAAAATAACGTCAACATTTAAGATTTTATTATAGTGTACTATAAAAAATATCTTTATTGATTAGAATTTCAAGTAACATTCGGGTAATAATGAAATAATTAGAAAAATAATTATTTCATTTATATTTTTAAACAATAAAAAACCGGGAATAAATTTATAATCCCGACACCTTCATAAGACAATAAGAGCATTCTAAAACGAACCTTTTGTAAAGCTTCTATCTATACATAAAACATCATCAATATAGAGAATGATTTACACAAGAAAAAAGCACCTACAAGACTGTAAGTGCTTTTTGTGTATCAGCAGCTTCCTATCCTCCCGGGCCGCTTCCGGCCAAGTACTTTCGGCGTTTGTGAGCTTAACTTCCGTGTTCGGCATGGGTACGGGTGGATCCTCACAGCTATCGCCACTGAATCTTTGAGAGTCTGTTCTCTCAAAACCATATAGAAGAAGTCCTTAGGTCTCTCTTTTGCCTTCGGTCTCGCGTTTTTTCGGTGTTCTTAAGTTAAGACCTCGACCTATTAGTACTGTGTCGCTCCAATCTTTGCAGATCTTCCACTCACAGCCTATCTACCTCATCGTCTTTAAGGGGTCTTACTCATTACTGATGAGAAGTCTCATCTCGGGCGGGGCTTCACGCTTAGATGCTTTCAGCGTTTATCCCTTCCGGATGCGGCTTTCCGGCCGTGCCACTGGCGTGACAACCGGTACACCGTTGATCCGTCCACTCCGGTCCTCTCGTACTAGGAGCAGCTTCCCTCAAACTTCTTGCGCCCGCGATGGATATGAACCAAACTGTCTCACGACGTTTTGAACCCAGCTCGCGTACCACTTTAATGGGCGAACAGCCCAACCCTTGGGACCTACTCCAGCCCCAGGATGTGATGAGCCGACATCGAGGTGCCAAACCTCCCCGTCGATATGAACTCTTGGGAGAGATTAGCCTGTTATCCCCAGGGTAGCTTTTATCCGTTGAGCGATGGCCTTTCCACTCAGTACCACCGGATCACTAAGCCCGACTTTCGTCTCTGCTCGACTTGTTGGTCTTGCAGTCAAGCTCCCTTCTGCCTTTGCACTCTTTGGCCGGTTTCTGTCCGGCCTGAGGGAACCTTTGGGCGCCTCCGTTACTCTTTCGGAGGCGACCGCCCCAGTCAAACCGCCTGCCTGAGAGGGTCCGCAGGGTCGTTACTCCTTGCGTTAGAAGCCCAGCAACAGAAGGGTGGTATCCCAACGTTGACTCTGTATATTCCGAAAAACATACTTCGTAGTCTCCCACCTATCCTGTGCGTCTGTCACCGGGTTTCAGTCTCAAGCTGCAGTGAAGCTCCATGGGGTCTTTCTGTCCAGTCGCGGGTAACCTGCATCTTCACAGGTATTTCAATTTCACCGGGCCCCTCGTTGAGACAGTGCCCAAATCATTACGCCTTTCATGCGGGTCGGAACTTACCCGACAAGGAATTTCGCTACCTTAGGACCGTTATAGTTACGGCCGCCGTTCACCGGGGCTTCAGTTCGAAGCTTCGCCTTAGCTGACCTCTCTCCTTAACCTTCCGGCACCGGGCAGGCGTCAGCACCTATACTTCAGCTTTCGCTTTCGCAGGCACCTGTGTTTTTGGTAAACAGTTGCTTGGGCCTCTTTTCTGCCACCCTTTTCTTCTCTAAGCGTTTCTGCTCTTCTTTTACTCAGGGTCATCCTTCTCCCGAAGTTACGGATGCAATTTGCCGAGTTCCTTAACGAGGGTTTTCCCGCGCACCTTAGGATTCTCTCCCCGCCTACCTGTGTCGGTTTACGGTACGGGCGGATATTGTCTGGCTAGAAGTTTTTCTTGGCAGTGTGGGATCCATCAGTTCGTCAAAGTTTCCTTTAACTCCCCTTCATGTCTCTGCTTTCAGGTACAGGGATTTGCCTCTGTACCAACATACTCACTTGGACGCGCTCTTCCATTCGCGCGATCATGTACCCTCCTGCGTCACTCCATCGCTCATAGCGACTTTATCCGGTACAGGAATTTCAACCTGTTGTCCATCGCCTACGCTTTTCGCCTCGGCTTAGGTCCCGACTTACCCTGAGTCGACGATCGTTGCTCAGGAACCCTCGGGCTTTCGGTGGAAAGGATTCTCACCTTTCTTTTCGATACTCA